>JAAUXY010041126.1_pt1 | contig 12617 bp, 12 predicted proteins | sample 7278121 | NCBI WGS metagenome assembly JAAUXY01 (sample SAMN14350117, study PRJNA611818) | marine sediment metagenome | isolation source: surface marine sediment (1.8m) | place: French Polynesia: Moorea | collected 2018-08 | reverse complement strand
GTTGTGCGCCTGTGCCAGCGAGCCAGACGTGCCAGAGGCGCCGGAACAGGCGCTGGTGTTGCCGACCCCGCTGGTGCGCGACTTCTCCGGGCACTGGGAGATGGACTACGGTCGCAGTGACAACGTCGACCAGAAACTGCGCAGTCTGTACCGGGAAATGCAGCGCAACGCGCAACGGATGGCACGCGGTGACCAGCGCGCGCGGGTGATGTCACCTGAACTGGTGAACGCCAATTTCCGGCAGGTCGTGGACATGGCCCGGCTGGCCGACATGATTACCGATTCCCAGGTGCTGGAAATCGAGCAGAGCAGCGCGGACATCGAGGTCAAGCGCGAGAACAACTTCACCCTGAGCTGCATCTTCAGCGACGGCGAGCCGCAGCTGGTCGTGGACGAACTCGGTAGCGAGATCTGCGGCTGGGATGCCCACCAGCTGGTATTCCGCATCCTGCTGCCCGACGGTCTCGATATCCTGCACCGAATGTCCATGTCAGATGACCGCCAGCGCCTGCATGTGGCCACCCGGGTCAACCGCCGCGGCGCGGCGCCCTTCACCATTAACCGCTTCTACTTCCGCTTCGACCCCCTGCCCGAGGACTACGAGTGCGAGTACACCCTCAGTCGCGGCAACGTTTGCCAGACAGGGGCTCGCTGATGCACCGGCTGCTGGCCTGCTGGCTGATCCTCGCGGCAACCCCGGGCTGGGCGCAGGAAAACGCCGGGGGCGACCCGCTGCCGCGCTGGCAGACCCTGGACCAGCCACAGGTCGTCGAGGCGCCTGAACTCGAGCGGGTGCAGCTGGTCGTGCGCGATACGCCACCCCCGCCCCAGCGGGCGCTGGAGGTCGGCCTGGTGGTGCTGGACCCGGGTACCGGCGGCGACAGCCTTGCGAATCGCCAGCAGGGCATCTTCGAGGATGTGCGCTCGGCGGAGTCACGCTACCTGCCTTTTGCCCTGCGACGCGCGCTGGTAGACAGCAACCAGTGGGGGGCCGTGCGCGTGCTACCCGGCAGCGACCCGGGCTATGAGCTGCTGGTGAGCGGCAAGATCCTGGTATCCAATGGCGCCGAGTTGAGCCTGGAGCTGACCGTGCGCGACAGCCTCGACGAGATATGGCTTAGGAAAACCTACAGCCTGGTGGCCGAGGAAAACGCCTACCTGGAAACCGAGCGTCGCCTGCGGCGCCCCTTCCAGGACCTGTACCACGAGTTTGCCAACGACCTCTACCGGCTCAAGCAACAGCGCGACGACGCCGCGCTGCAGCGTATCCGCGAGGTATCAGAACTGCGCTACGCCGCCGACCTGCTGCCCGATGCCTTCGGCCTCTACCTGGGGCGGGATGACAGCGGTCTGGTCACCGTGCAACGGCTACCGTCCAGGGACGACCCGATGCTGGCGCGTATTCGCCGGGTGCGCGAGCAGGAATACCTGTTCATCGATACCACCGACGAGCAGTACGCCGAGCTCTACACCGAGATGACGCCGGTCTATGACCTGTGGCGGCAGTACCTGCGCGAGCAGCTGGCCTTTCGCGACGCCTGGGAAACTCGGCTGGCGGAGCGCGACAAGCCCAGGCGGGGCAGCTATGAGGCCATGAAACAGACCTACAACAACTACAAGTGGGAAAAGATCCAGCGCGAAGAGATGAAGACCCTGGCCGAGGGTTTTGATAATGAGGTAGCGCCCACGGCCATGGAGCTGGAAGGCACCGTGGTGCAGCTCAACGGCAGCCTCGACCAGCGCTACCGGGAGTGGCGCGATATCCTGCGCCAGATCTACCAGCTGGAAACCGGCCCCTAGATCCGAGAACGGGGTCACGCTACGGTAAATTTTCTTAGTAATTTCAATAGTTTTCTGCCATTATCGAGAAAAATTCGAAATGGCTGCATCACTGGAAAACGATGAAACGCCGTTTGACCATTGCGGGGAGGGTGAATCTTTTCGTCACGAGCTTGGCGATACTCGTCACGCTCGTCGTTTGCGCACGACTGCTCTACCAGGGCTACCGCGACAATCTCCAGACCCTGGTGGACGAACTCGACTGGCAAGCCCGCCAGGGTGTTCAGCATCAGATCGCTTTCTATTACCGCGACGCCGAGCTGCTCGAGGGCCTGCTCAAGGACCTTGCAGACCACCCGGCCGTGCTGCGGGTTGCCGCCTACAGCATGACCAGCGAGCTGCTGGCGGAACAGCTCTTCAATGGCGCCAGCAGTTTCCCCCCCACCAATTTCGATGCCCTGCGTGACGGCGTCGGCGAGCTGCAGCGTAGCCTGCGCGAGCCGCCGCTACATTCGAGTGCTGACATCATCGATCTCACCGTGCCGATCTATGCCGGCATCAACCCACTCGAAGAAGGCATCGCGCGCGCGGAGTATGGACAGCGGGTGGCCAATAGCGGCCTGCAGGGAAGCCAGTTCCTGACCGGTTACTACTACATCGGCATCAGTCGGGAGGCCCTGGTGCGCTCCATGACCGGAGAAATTCGGGTGATCGTCAGCGCCGCCCTCGCCTGCCTGCTGTTGCTGATCTCCCTGACTGCCATTTTCACCCGCTCAATTCGTGCCTCCATGGCCGGCCTCGCCGACATGGCCTACGAGGTGTCGAAGGGCAACCTCGACAAGAAATTCCGCTCGCGCGGCATCGGCGAGATCAAGGAGATTACCTCGCTGCTGAATGTGATCATCGGCGAGCTCAAGAAGCACAAGGACAAGATGGAAACCGACAGTCACCTGCTGCGCATGAAGGTTGACGAGCGCACTGAACAGCTGTCGGAACAGAACAAGCGTCTCAACGAGGCGGTGCGGCAGGTTACCAAGACCAAGAACAAGCTGCGCCAACTGGCCTACTACGACAGCCTGACCGAGCTGCCCAACCGGCAGCTGTTCACCGAGCAGCTGGACATGCTGCTGCGCATGGCCCAGCGCGAGAAACGCGCCATTGCCCTGTTGTTCCTCGACCTCGACAATTTCAAGCGCATCAACGACTCGCTGGGGCACAATGCCGGTGACCTGCTGTTGAAGGAAGTCGCTGCCCGACTGGGCGAATGCGTGCGCGACAGCGACCTGCTGGCCAAGTATGTGGACAGCGAGGGCAAGATTGGCGTGTCGCGGCTGGGTGGTGACGAGTTCACAGTCGTACTCAACAACGTCGAGAAGTCTGAGACCGCGGCCATGGTTGCCCAACGCATCCTGGAAGCGCTGCAGGCGCCGATGGTGATTGAAGGCCATGAAGTCGTTGTTACGCCCAGCGTCGGCATTGCCATGGCACCCCAGGACGCCGACAACGTCGAGGACCTGCTGAAGCTGGCAGACTCCGCCATGTACCACGCCAAGTCCCAGGGCCGGAACAAGTACAGCTTCTACTCCAGCTCCATGAAGGGCTCCAGCGTCGGGCGGCTGAAGCTGGAAACCGAACTGCGCAAGGCGGTGGAGCGCGAGGAACTCATCCTCCACTATCAGCCACAGATCTGTGCCAGGAGCGGTCGCATGGTGGGCGCCGAGGCGCTGGTGCGCTGGGAGCATCCCAAGCACGGCCTGATACCGCCGGTGAGATTCGTACCGCTGGCCGAGGAGATGGGCCTGATCCTCGAAATCGGCGACTGGATCCTGCACGAGGCGGCCCGCCAGAGTAAACGCCTGCAGGAACTGTCGCTGGACGTACCCAAGATTGCCGTCAACATTTCCGCGCTCCAATTCAATCCCTCGTTCCCCGCCAAGGTTGAGGCGATGCTCAAGGACACGGGAGTCGACCCCGGCCACATCGAGCTGGAACTCACCGAAGGTGTGATCATGAGCAACGCCAACGCGTCCGTGGACGCGTTGCACAGCCTCAAGGATCTCGGCGTCAGCGTTTCGGTGGACGACTTCGGCACCGGCTACTCTTCGCTCAGTTACCTCTCGAAATTCCCACTGGACGAGCTGAAGATTGATCGCAGCTTTGTCATCGAGTTCGACAAGGGCGCCCGCAGCGCCGGCCTGATCAGCGCCATCATCGCCATGGGCAAGAGCCTCAACCTGTCACTGGTGGCCGAAGGGGTAGATGCACCGGAGCAGTTCATGTTCCTGCGCGATCAGCAAGTGGACACGATCCAGGGCTACCTGTTCAGCAAACCGCTTCCGGAAAGCGACTTCATCACGCTGGTGAAGGAGTCACCTTTTGCCGGCCAGATCGAAGAGATGGTCAACAACGCCGAGGCCCGCATCGAACGAGAGCGGCAGCGGTCCACTGCCGCGGTGGCGCAATCCAGTTCCTAGTGCTTTTCTGAGGGCGCCAGCTTCTCGGCGCGGGCACGAATCTCGGTACCTTCCCACACTTCATCGAGGCGACGATCGCGACCGCAACCCCAGCGGTAGTAGCGGTAGCGAACCGGGTTCTTGAGGTAGTAGTCCTGGTGGTACTCCTCGACGGGGAAGAAGGTGGCTCGCGCCAGGATCGGGGATGCGATGTCACGACCGGGAAACATGGCCTGCACCGTATCCAGGGACGCCTGCGCCAGCTCCCGTTCAGCGGGGGTCTCGACGAAGACAGCCGGCCGGTAGCTTTCGCCACGATCGCAGAACTGGCCACCGCCATCGAAGGGGTCGACATTGGCCCAGTAAATATCCAGCAGGTCGGCAAAGCTGATCTGCTGCGGATCATAGGTCACTTCGACCACTTCGTAGTGGCCGTCATGGGCGCCGCTATAGGTCGGGTTGGGGTGGGTGCCACCGGAGAAGCCGGAAACCACGTCTGTCACGCCCGCCACACCCTGGTAGGCGGCCTCCATGCACCAGAAACAGCCGCCGGCAAATACCGCGGAGGCACCCCAGGAGGCGCTGGACAGCCCCAGCAGGGCCATGCATAGGAAAGAGCGGATTAGCTTCATGGTAGATCCTTACACATTCAATTCTATTGAGCCCGGTCGAGGCCGAACCTTACACTAGGCGCTTCTATAGACTCGCACCGAGGCGCTTGGTTCATCGCCGTGATCACGGAACTCTCCATCCACACCCGCGGCCAGGGCCTGCACGCCTTTACCGACCAGGTGCGAGACGCGGTGGCATCCGCAGCCGTCGACGAGGGCCTGTGTACCCTGTTCATCCAGCACACCTCGGCCAGCCTGCTGATCCAGGAAAACTACGACGACAGCGCGCGGGTGGATCTGGAAAACTGGCTCAATCGCCTGGTGCCGGAGAACGACCCGCTCTACACCCACACCCTGGAAGGTCCCGATGACATGCCGGCCCACATCAAGGCAGCGCTGACGGCGACCCAGCTCAGCATACCGTTTCGCGACGGCGCCCTGCTGCTCGGCACCTGGCAGGGTGTCTACCTGTGGGAACACCGCCATCATGTCGGCGCCCGACGGGTAATTGCCCATATCGCCTGACACCTACTCGCAGCAGGTTGTACTGCTAGCAGCGGCTTGGGTATGGTGATGCAGATAACGATAAAGCCTAGATGGTAGGTTCATGTCCGCAGTACCGCCCTTGAGCCGACTCCAGAAGTTCGGATACAGCCTCGGCCAGTTTGCCTGGGCGTCCAAGGACGTCAGCTTCCACTACTTCCTGTTTTTTTACTACACCCAGTTCCAGGGGCTCTCCCCCAGCCTGGCCGGTCTCGCCGCGCTGCTGGCGCTGGTGGCCGATGGGATCTCCGACCCGATCATCGGCCAGGTCTCTGACAACTGGGGCCGGGGTCGGTTGGGACGGCGCCACCCCTTCATGATGCTGGCGATCCTGCCCTATCTGGTTTGCCTGCTGGCGATTTTCAATCCGCCGGACGCGCTGGCGCAGGGTGCCCTGTTTGCCTGGTACCTGGTGTTTGCCATCCTGGTGCGCAGCTTTCTCACCCTGTTTACCGTGCCGCATATGGCGTTGGGCGCCGAGTTGGCCGACGACTATATCGAGCGCACCCGCATCGCCACCGGGCGCAATATCATGGGTTACATAGGCGGCCTGCTGATCCAGGTCGCGGCCTGGTTTGTGATCATTCCGGCGGCCACCAGCGCTGGCGATGCCGGTGACGGTTACCGGCAGGTGGGCTATATGGCGGCCGCGCTGGCGCTGGTGGGCATGCTGGCCGCCTGGTTCGGCACCCAGGGCCGTATCCCCTATCTGCGGCAGATATCCGAGGACCAGCAACAGCGGCCCTGGTGGCATGCTTTCAAGGACGTGCTGGCGTTGTTCCAGGTGCACTCGGCGCGGATCATGCTGTTAGGCGGCTTCCTGCTGGTGCTCAAAGTGGGCCTGGCCAACACCATGCTACTGCACGTCAATACTTTCTTCTGGGGGCTCAGCAGCGAACAGATTGGCGTTTTCATGCTGTCGGTTTTTCTAGCTCTTTTTCCAGCGGCCTGGCTGGCAACCCGTGGTACCGCCCATTACGGTAAGCGCAATGCCATGGTCACCTTCGTTGTTGCCGTGGCCCTCACTCACCCGCTGCTGGTGGTGGCACATCTATTCGGGCTGACGCCCCCAACGGGTAGCCTTGGGTTGCTAATGCTGGTGTGCTTGATGGTGGCAATCAACCAGAGCTTCTCCATTGCCGCGATCAATGTCACCGCCGCCATGTTGCCGGATGTCGCCGACGAACTGGAGTTGCACACTGGGCGACGCCAGGAAGGCATCCTCAACTCCGGGATCATGCTCTCCCAAAAGGTGATGTTCGGGCTGGGCACCTTCTTCGCGGGCCTCATCATCGAGTACGTGGGCATCGCCGGCATCACCGACATTGCCGAGGTCACGCCCGAGATGTTCCAGCGCCTGGGCTGGGTTTACGGGCCGGGTCTGAGCGCGATAAGCCTGGCCGGTGCCTGGGTGTACACCCATTACGGGCTCGACCGCAAGCGCCTGGAGACCGTGCAATCACAGTTACAGGCGACGCGCTCGAGCAGCGGGGCTATACTGTAACCCATTGAAAAATAAGGTATGTTTAGACCCTGTCGGGTGCGTGTCGGGTAAATGTCGGGGTGCGGTCAGGTCCGTGTCGGGCTGCTGTCGTGGCCCACACCGCGGTTGACGGCGAGACTGGCGCCACCTCGACACAAACAGCGAGAGACACATGATCGTACGCAAACTCAGGCTCAAGAAGGGATGGTCCCAGGAACAGCTGGCGGAACTGACCGGGCTGAGCGTGCGCACGATTCAGCGACTCGAGCGGGGCCAGGCACCGAGCCTGGAATCATCCCGAGCGCTGGCTGCCGTGTTCGAGGTGGATATTTCCACTTTCGATAGCTCTACCAACGACACGGGAGACAGCAGCATGAATGAACATAGCCACGAAATAGTCCAGGTAAGTGAAGAGGAGCAATCCGCCCTCGAGTACGTCAAACAACTGAAGGAGTTCTATACCCACCTGCTCCTTTACGTCATCTTTGCCGTGCTCCTGCTCTGGGAACGCAGCGATGATCCGATGGTCATGTGGGGCCTGGCCGGCTGGACGGTAGGCGTGGTTATCCACGGCCTGGTCGCCTATGAAAAAATCAACCTGTTCGGCGCCGGCTGGGAAAAGCGCATGATCGAAAAACGCCTCGGTCGCAAACTCTAGCCCTGTGACTGCGAGGCGCCCCGCGGCGCCTCAGCCCCCATCTCCAGTTGATCCACCGCATAGGTGTACACCACGTCCGTACTGGAGTTCAGCGCGGTCTCGGCGGAATCCTGGATCACGCTGATAATGAAGCCCACCGCTACCACCTGCATAGACACGTCGATAGAGATGCCGAACAGGGAACAGGCCAGCGGGATCAACAGCAGGCTGCCGGAGGGCACGCCGCTGGCGCCGCAGGCAGACAGCGCCGAAATCACGCACAGCAGCAGCGCCTGGGCGACGCTGACCTCGATGCCGAGGGTATTGGCAGCCGCCAGGGTCAGCACTGAAATGGTGATCGCAGCGCCCGCCATGTTCACGGTGGCACCCACCGGGATGGTCACCGAATAGAGTTCCTCACTGATACCCAGTTGCTGGGCCAGGGTCAGGTTGACCGGGATGTTGGCCGCCGAGCTGCGGGTAAAGAAGGCCGTGACGCCGGAGGTCTCCAGGCAGCGCAGCACCACCGGGTAGGGGTTGCGGCGAATCAGCAGGAAAACCAGCAGCGGGTTGATCACCAGCGCCATGATCAGCATCGCACTGACCAGCAGCAGGGCCAGGCTGGCATAGCCTGCCAGGGCCGACAGGCCAGTGGTGGCCACCGTCAGGCTGACCAGGCCGAAGATGCCCACCGGCGCCAGTCGAATCACGTAGCGCACCACATCGGACACACCGTCGGCCAGGGTCTGCAGGTTATCGCGAAAAGCCAGTGAGGCTCGCCGGAAACTGAGACCCAGCAGCACCGCCCAGGTCAGGCAGCCCAGAAAATTCCCGGTCAGCAGCGCGTTGATCGGGTTGTCGATCAGCTTGAACAGCACATCGGTCAGTACGCTGGTCACCGCCACCGGCGGGCTGCCCTCGGCGACGTCAGTCAACACCAGGGTTTGCGGAAAAATCGTGCTCAGCATCACCGCGACAAAAGCGGCACTGATGGTGCCGGCCAGGTACAGCAGCAGCGTGATGCCGGTCTTGCGTCCGTCCTGGCCGGACTCGTGGCGATTGGCGATGGCGGACATGACCAGCACCATCACCAGCAGCGGCGCGACCGCCTTCAACATGCCAACGAACAGGCGTCCCAGGATGCCCATCGGTTCTGCCACGCCGGGCAGCAGGGCACCCAGCGCCGCACCCAGCACCACACCAATAAGAATCTGCGGCACCAGGCCCATTTTCAGTATGTTCATAACACCCCCTCAGGCCTGCGCGGGATTGTAACGCGGGTCCTCCGGACACCGCGACTCGGTTGCTGGGGTAGAATCCGCCCAGGAGGAACACGATGACTGAGTACCTGACACCCCTGCTGGGCGGCCTGGTGATCGGCCTTGCCGCCACCGGCCTGCTTTTCCTGCTGGGCCGCATTGCCGGCATCAGCGGCATTCTCTGGTCAGCCGTGGCTGACGGCCTGGCTGACGACAATCGCTGGCGCTGGTTTTTCCTGGCCGGCCTGTTGCTGGGGCCGCTGGCCTACCACCTGCTGACAGCAACACCTTATCCCGCCGCCCCCTCTCTCGGCCTGCCCTTTGCCGTCGCCGGAGGCCTGCTGGTGGGCTTTGGCACCCGCCTCGGCAGCGGCTGTACCAGTGGCCACGGGGTCTGTGGCATCGGCCGGCTGTCAGTGCGCTCACTGGTAGCGACCATGACCTTCATGGTCACCGGCATAGTGACCGTCTACCTGTTGCGACACGCCTGGGGGATAACATGAAGAACCTGGTGGCACTGGCCTGCGGCCTGCTGTTTGGCGCGGGCCTTGCGCTCTCCGGCATGACCGACACGGCCAAGGTACTGGGCTTCCTGGACCTGTTTGGCCGCTGGGACCCGGACCTGCTGTTCGTGATGGGCGGCGCCGTGTGCGTTACCCTGGTGAGCTTCCGTTTTGTGCTGCGCGGCAAACCGCTGCTGGCGGCATCATTCAACCTGCCGACCCGGCAGGACATTGACCCGCGCCTGCTGGGCGGGGCCGCCCTGTTCGGTATCGGCTGGGGAGTGTTCGGCTACTGCCCGGGGCCGGCGCTGTCAGCGCTGGTGTACCTGGACATGACCACCGGGATCTTCGTGGTGTCCATGCTGGCGGGCATGGCACTGGCAGGCGTGGTGGTGAAGAAAGCCGGCAGCTAGTGGGCGAGCCTTGGAAACGGCCGCTCGGGCGCCTTGCCCATGCGGGCACAGTTCAGCAGGTAGTCGTCCACAGCGTGCTCGAAGGCTTCCTGCAGCGCGGTGCGGGTGTCGCCCTCGTAGCAGACCAGGGTGCTGATCTCATCGATTTTGCCAAAGAAACACTGCAACTCCTCGCTGAAGTTGACGGTGCCGCGGTAACCGCGATAGGCAAGATAGTTCTTCATAAGTGTATGTATATCAATTCGCCCCACTGAAAAACAGTTGCGCGGGCGCGAAACGTGACCATCGGCCAACGGCTGGGCTAGAATCGCGAACTTTTTCACAGAACCCGGCCCATGAAATCCTTCCTGCCGCTGATTCGCAAAGAATGGCGACTGCTCTGTTTTGGCTTTGCCATGACCTTTGCCTCGAGCTTCGGCCAGACCTATTTCATCGCCCTGTTCAGCGGCGAGATACGCGCTGACCTGGGCCTGAGCCATGGCGAGTTCGGGGCGGTGTACTCGGCAGCCACCCTGGTCAGCGCCCTGCTGTTGCTGAAGACCGGCGTGCTGATCGACCGTATGGACCTGCGGCGCTATGCCTACCTGGCGATCTTTACCCTGGCTGCGGGCGGCCTGCTGCTGTCGCTGGCCAATTCCCTGGTGCTGTTGTTCATCGCCATGCTGATCATGCGCCAGGCCGGCCAGGGCCATGTCGGCATGGCCGGCGCCACCGCCATGGTGCGCTACCTGCCCCACGAGAAGGGCAAGGCCAATGCGCTGAGCGGTATAGGTTATTCCGCCTCGGAGGCAATTCTGCCCACGCTGGTGGTGGCCCTGCTGGCGGTGGTGGGCTGGCGTCAATCCTGGATAGTGTGGAGCCTTGCGCTGGCAGTGCTGTTGCCGCTGGCGGTGACCTACCTGCTGCGCGGCCACGACCGACGCCACGAGGATTACCTGGCCTCCATGGAAGTATCGGAGGATACGAACGAGCAGGACAAAGCACCTGTGCTGCGACAGTGGACTCGCGACGAGATGCTTCGCGACCCGCTGTTCTACCTGTTCATGCCAGCGCTGCTGGCACAGCCCATGCTGTTTACCGGCTTCATGTTCCACCAGGTACACCTGGTGGATGCCAAGGGCTGGTCTCTGGCCATCTGGGGCAGCCTGTATACGCTGTATGCAGTGACCTCCATCACCATGAAGCTGTTCACCGGGTTACTGGTAGACCGCTTTGGCGCCATTCGCCTGGTGCCCTTCGTCTGCCTGCCCATGGGCCTGGGGCTGGCCATCCTCGGTAGCGCCGATGGGCTGTGGGTGGCCGTGGTGTTCATGGTGCTGCTGGCCATCACCATTGGCAGCTACGCCACCCTCTCCTCGCCGTTTTTCGCCGAGAAGTACGGCACGCTGCACATGGGCGCCATCAAGTCGGTCACCACCGCGGCCATGGTGTTCTCCAGCGCCATTGCGCCGGTGCTGATGGGCTGGCTGATCGACGCTGGCATCAGCATCGAGAGCCAGGCCTGGGGTTCAGTGGTCTACGTGGTGGTAGCCGCGAGCCTGGCATGGATCGCCAGCCGCCGCTGCCTGCGAGAAAACTAGAGCGTCCCTGCCTCGCGGGCCATATCCAGCGCCAGGTCTTCGATCATGTCTTCCTGGCCGCCCACGGTCTTGCGGCGGCCCAGTTCTACCAGGATGTCCCGTGAAGAGAGGTTGTACTTCTCGGCGCTGCGCTTGGCGAACAGCAGGAAGGAAGAGTAGACCCCGGCGTAACCGAGGGTCAGCGCGTCCCGGTCGATACGGATCGGCTGCTCCATCATCGGCACGATCAGGTCCTCGGCGATGTCCATGGCCTTGAACAGGTCGACACCGGTTTCCACCCCCATGCGCTCGCACACGGCGATAAACACTTCCAGCGGTGTATTGCCCGCCCCCGCACCCAGGCCCGCCATGGAGCCATCGATGCGCGAAGCGCCCGCCTCCACCGCCGCCAGCGAGTTGGCAATCCCCATGGCCAGGTTATGGTGGCCGTGGAAACCGATCTCGGTCTCCGGTTTCAGTTCCTGCCGGGCAAGCTTCACCCGGTCCGTGACGTCGTCCGGCAGCATGTAGCCCGCGGAGTCGGTGATGTAAACACAGTTGGCACCGTAGGACTCCATCAGCTTGAGCTGCTCGACCAGTTCTTCCGCGGGAATCATATGCGCCATCATCAGGAAGCCGACGGTGTCGAGCCCGTCGATCTGGCTGGCCATGCCGATATGCTGCTCGGACACGTCGGCCTCGGTGCAATGGGTGGCCACGCGGATCGTCGAGATACCGCAGTCGACTGCCATCTTCAGGTGATCGACGGTGCCTATACCCGGCAGCAACAGGGCAGACACCTTTGTGAACTCGACAACGCTACAGACTGCTCGCAGGTACTCCTCGTCGGAAGCCGCCGGGAAGCCGTAGTTGACGCTCTTGCCGCCGAGGCCATCACCGTGGGTGACCTCGATCAGCGGCACCCGGGCCTCGTCCATGGCTTTCGCCACCGCCACCATTTGCTCCACAGTGATCTGGTGCCGCATGGGATGCATGCCATCGCGCAGGCACATGTCGTGAACGGTGATATTCTTGCCTTTCAGGTCCATAGAAGACTCCTCGTGTTCTCCGTCATTCCCGCGAAGGCGGCGGCCCGCGGAGGGGAATCCAGCCAGTTGCAAGCGTATCTGGGCCCCCGCCCACGCGGGGATGACGGTTCAAGCGGCAGAGACATCAGGTGAGAAACTTCCGCTAAGTATTTGTTCTGCATATATTTCTGCCGTGCGCAGACCTGCTGCAGTCATAATGTCGAGGTTGCCCGCATATTTCGGCAGGAAATCCCCCTTGCCCTCCACCTCCATGTAGATCGACACCCGGGTGCCGTCGAATACCGGGCCGTTCTTGAGGGTGTAGCCGGGCACATATTTCTGCACCTCG
>JAAUXY010012361.1_pt1 | contig 12622 bp, 11 predicted proteins | sample 7278121 | NCBI WGS metagenome assembly JAAUXY01 (sample SAMN14350117, study PRJNA611818) | marine sediment metagenome | isolation source: surface marine sediment (1.8m) | place: French Polynesia: Moorea | collected 2018-08 | reverse complement strand
TCGCCAGGTCCTGCCATTCTTTTGTGTCTAGTTTTTTCGTCATGATGGTCAGCTCCCTTTTCACTCATCTTTCCATAAAAAAGATAATTCTAAATTAATCATTATAAACCAGGTGTCAGGTTTCGGGCCTTCGCCGCGCCACAGCGGCTACGGTAGCGCAGGCGGGTGTCAGGAACCAGCAGTTTCAAATTCGATCTTCAATCTTTCATTGCTTCAACTCGATCAAACCTGACACCTGAACACTGACACCTGAAACCTATTGGAGGTCAGTGGACATTGAAAATTTTATAACAGCCATCTTATATGCTATACAATAGTGAAGTTAATCGCCGCGTTCACACAGCTCAACAAGCACCCCATTGGTCGATTTAGGGTGTAAAAAGGCAATTCGAGCACCGCCGGCGCCGATACGCGGCTTTTCATCAATCAAACGGATGCCTTTTTCTTTTAATTCGCTGAGCGCCGCCTCGATATTTTCTACCCGAAAGGCGACATGTTGAATTCCCTCACCCTTCTTTTCAAGATATTTTGCAATCGGCCCATCGGGCGATGTGGATTCCAAAAGCTCCACCTCACTTTCACCGACCGGGAAAAAAGCCGTGGTGACTTTCTGTTCAGCCACGGTTTCAGAGCCCTCGAACTCAAGGCCCAAGGCATCTGTCCAAAAATTTTTACCCGCATCAATACTGTTTACTGCAATTCCCAAGTGATCTATTTTTAATATTTTCATGAAAGTCTCCTTGAATCAGGTTATTAGCTATTTTATATCAGCTCTTGGTAATGAAGCATATCCTGTTAACCAATAACGATTAACTAATAACGGGCTCTTATGTGCAAGCTATAATGAATCTCTGAATAAATAGGATGAGTGGTAACGCTTAAATCCGCCTCGCCCAGCGCTTAAGGTGCTGATTCTACAGATACGACCTCCGGAATTTCTTGTTTCAATATTTTTTCAATTCCGTTTTTTAGGGTCATCTGTGACATGGGACAGCCCGCACAGGCGCCCTGCAATCGTACCGTAACAATACCGTCCTGGACATCAACCAGCTCAACATCGCCCCCATCGGCCTGAAGCATGGGTCTGATTTTGTTGATGGCTTCCTCAACTTTTTCTTTCATTTTTAAATCTCCTTTCATAAAAATTTTTCCTTAAAGATTCAAATTCATCCTTTACGATCGCTTCCCGCACCCTTTGCATTAAATTGATAAAAAAGTAAACATTGTGAAGCGTATTGAGACGATACGCCAGCAGCTCTTTGGCCATGTAAAGATGACGCAAATATGCCCTGGAATAGTTTGAGCAGGTATAACAGGTGCAGCCCGGATCTAAAGGTTTCTTATCGTACCTGTATTTTGCATTGCAGATATTTAGCGTTCCTTCTTGACTAAACACCTGTCCGTTGCGCGCATTGCGGGTCGGCAAAACGCAGTCGAACATATCGGCGCCCAGCGCCACCAGCTCAATCAAATTTTCAGGGGTGCCCACGCCCATAATGTATTTTGGCTTTTCTTGCGGTAGTTTCGGCAGGGTATGATCGGCCATTTCCAGCATAATCTCCACCGGCTCCCCAACACTCAATCCGCCAATTGCAAAGCCACTAAAATCAAAAGGAATCAAAGATTCTGCCGCGGTTTCCCGCAGATCTTTAAACATCCCACCCTGAACAATACCGAATAATGCCGCGTTGCCATTTGAACGGCTTTGCCAGGACGTTTTACAGCGTTCTGCCCAGCGAGTAGTGATTTCAAGCGCTTTTAAGGCCGCTTCGCGCTCAGCCGGATATTGAATACAATGATCCAGGCACATAATTATATCCGAACCCAGGCAGGTTTGAATTTCGACCGCCTTTTCAGGTGTTAAAAGATGACGCGTTCCGTCTATATGGGATTGAAAGGTTACGCCCTCTTCAGAAATTTTAGCCAGCTTGGCCAAAGAAAAAACCTGAAACCCACCGCTATCGGTTAATATGGGACCGCTCCAGTTCATAAATCTGTGAAGGCCGTTAAACCGGTCGATAACCTCGCAGCCGGGTCTGAGATAAAGATGGTACGTATTGCCAAGAATAATCTGAGCGCCGGCCGATGATAGTTCCTCGGGCGTCAGCGATTTGACCGTGCCCTGTGTGCCAACCGGCATAAATACCGGCGTCTCCACTTTGCCGCGGGCAGTCAAAATAAGACCGGCTCTAGCGCGGGTCGTTGAAGATTGGGCTATTATGTCAAATTCAAACATTTTCAGGCTTCGGGTTACTGGTTGCGGTTTCAAAGGTTTCAGTGTTCAGGTGTCAGGTGTCAGCCACTGCACAACGTAGTTAAATCTGAAATCTATAGGGAAGCGCTTCCGGCTATAGACTTCAAGGCCAAGGATAAGCCGTCCGGGCAGATAACTGACGCCTAAAACCAATTATTATCCTGACACCCGCCTGCGCGGCCGTAGCCGCTGTGGCGCGGCGAAGGCCCGAAACCTGACACCTATTGTTATTGGCAACCGGTTGCCGGTCGCTCTCATTTTGTTCCGTGCCGGCTGCCTGTGACTACCAGCTAAATTATAAGCATGGCATCACCATAACTATAAAATCGATATTTTCTATCAATGGCTGCTTGATAAGCATGCAGCACATTTTCTCTTCCGGCAAAGGCTGAAACAAGCATCAACAGGGTTGATTGGGGAAGATGAAAATTGGTGATCATCGCATCAACCGTTTTAAACTCGTATCCCGGGTAGATAAACAGATCACAGCAGCCGTTTCCTGCCCGCACATTTCCAGCGCTGTCAGAGGCATATTCCAGGGAGCGCACACAGGTGGTTCCAACCGCCACCACGCGATGCCCTGCGGACCGGGCTGAGTTAATTGTATCTGCTGCCCGCACGGGTATCGAATATGTTTCTGAATGCATATAATGGGAGCGAATGTCTTTCGACCGAACCGGCAGAAAAGTCCCGTAACCAACGTGCAGTGTAATCTGGGCGATGGCAATTCCTTTGGCTTTTAGTTTTGTAAGCAGTCCGGGTGTAAAATGCAATCCCGCAGTGGGGGCGGCGATAGCACCCTTTTCAGAAGCATAAACGGTCTGATACGCAATCCGATCATCACACGGCGGCTCCAGGTCCGGACTGCGCCTTATATAGGGCGGAAGTGGCACCTTCCCTATGCGATCAAGCATGTTTTCGAAATCACCTTCAGCATAAAATTTGATGACATAAGTTTCATTGCGCCGTTCGACCACTTCGGCACTCAGTCCTTCATCAAAATAAAATGAACCCCCCGGTTTTGGGGGCTTGGCAGCCTTAACCAGGCATTCGTAAACCAAACCTTCTTTTTTTGAGTTTGGCTTGCAGTTGCCGTTAAAGCTGCAGATGAGCACCTCGACCTTCCCGCCGCTCTCTTTTCTGCCCACCAGTTTTCCGGGTATAACAGCGGTGTTGTTTACAATCATTACATCGCCCGGGTTTAAAAAATTATCCAGGGCTGCAAACCGATGATGAGATAATTCTCCAGTTTTGCGTTTTAGCGCCAGAAGATTTGATTGATCCCTGTGCTCGTTGGGCTTCTGAGCAATCAGGTCGGCCGGAAGCTCATAATGATAATCTGATAAAGCGTACATAATGGGTGCTTCATGTGTTGGGTGGTTCTAATTGTCTGTATTTGTAACCAGCAGGTTTTATAAAGCAAGTCATTTTAGCTGCTTATAAAACCAAAACTTCAAAGTATATTAATTTCGCCCGAGATAAACCAGAGATAAGCCCAATATCATCAGCACCAAACCAAATCTTCTTAAAGAGCTCTCTGGAGAATTGATTATTTTTCTAACCCAGGCCTTCATCTTAGTTGGAAAGGCAAAATAAGGCAGTCCCTCAATGATCATCACCATTCCGATCACGCATAAGAAAAATTCCATTAGCTGCTAAATCCCAGTTAAAATAAATGTGTTAAAAACGCGGTGATTGTCGAATATATTTGTTAAAAAAAACGGATTGTTTTAAAACCTTTGTCAATTGGTTAAATCTAGATTTATAGACCTCTACCATCTGTTTTGTCAAAACAAATTAATGGGGGTTCTAAAATGCCTAAATGAAAGCGGGAGCTTATACAGATTTCCATAATCACGTTTCAGATGGCAGGATGGTGGCATATATTATCCCGCGGTTAAATCGGGTTTCAGCAAATCCGCCGAACGAACAAAAGCAGACTGTCATACTTCTTATACGTCTAATCAGATCGCACATAACAGGATGCAGTCTCTTATGAATTTGTGCTTGTCAAAGGCGCCGCTTTAAAGTAATAACTAGGGCTTAACATCAGAGAAATCCTGTATTCATCACATCTAGGTAATCCATCAATTTTGGGTAAAGGAGCTTTGAAATGAAAAAAGCTGACATACCCGTCGTCAAACGATCGCTTTTTTCCTGGGTATTTGCCGGCAATGTCAAACTTCAAATAACGCTTTTGTTCATCATTGTTGTGATGATTTTTGCCAGGGTTCTGCCCCTGGAAATGCAAAAACGTATTGTCAATGAGGCCATTAATTTAAGAAGCATCGATTTGCTGTTTATGTACTGCGGCATATATCTGGTTGCCGTTATTATATTCAGCGCGCTCAAATACCTGACAAACGTGATTCAAACCTTGATCACGCAACGAACAACAGCCAGAATGCGAAAAGAGATGTATCACCATATTCTGACCCTGCCATTGGGATTTTTCAGAAATACCCAGCCGGGGTCGGTGGTCAACTCCCTCATCGCGGAGCTAACCATGCCGGGCAATTTTGCGGGCATGGCAATCGCGACACCGGTTACCAACGTATTAACGCTGCTGGCATTCGCCGTTTATCTTTTTTTTCTAAATCCGCTGCTGGCGGCCGTTTCATTGAGCATCTACCCCGTTGTGGTTTTTTTGGTTCCCATGCTTCAAAAAGGGGTCAACCGGGCTAACAAGCAACGGGTCGATGCCGCCCGGCAATTATCCAGCCGTATCGCCGAGTCCATTACAGGCATTCACGAGATCCACGGCAATGGTGCCTACAGCATCGAAAATCGCAAATATGACCGCATGGTGGATCGATTGCTTAAAATAAGAATCGTCTGGAGTCTGTATCGATTCGCTGTCAAAACATCCAACAGTTTTTTCGTCAGCCTGGGACCTTTTATCGTTTTCATCCTGGGAGGCTATCTGACCATAAAAGGCCAGTTGGAACTGGGCGCGCTGGTGGCATTTTTATCGGCCCAGGAAAAACTCTATGACCCCTGGAAAGAATTGATTGAATTTTATCAAGTCTATCAGGATGGCGCGGTGAACTATAAACGCACCATGGATTTTTTTGATGTGATGCCGGAGCATGCCATCGAACCCAAGGATCGGGAACCGCTTGATCTGGATGGCAGTGTTGAGGTTAAGGATATGTCTTTTGTCACCGATAGCGGCATCCGTTTGCTTGACGGCATCAATTTATCCTTAAATCCCGGTGAACATCTCGCATTGGTGGGATTTTCCGGCAGCGGCAAGAGCACCCTGGCGCTTTGCATCGGGCAGCTCTACAAGTATACCGGTGGACATGTTTTTATCGGCGAGCAGGAAGTTTCTGACCTGACCAAAAAGGACATGGTCAATAATTTGGGTTTTGTGGCCCAGAATCCGTTTATCTTTGATGGAACCATAGAAGAGAACATCCTATACTCCTGTCAGGCCAAAGTTGACGGAAACGGCCAGGACCCGGAAGCGTTACCAAATCTGGATGATATAATTGCGGTCCTCCATCAAACCGGTATTTTTGTGGATGTATTGCGATTCGGCCTAAACACCATTTTGGCCCATGATCAGCAAAAGGAATTGGTTGAAGTTCTGATCCGTGTTCGCGAAAACTTTCAGCGTGATTTTGGAGAAGAGCTGGCCGACTACGTTGAATTTTTCGATGAAAATCAATACCTTTTTTACTCCAGTGTGGCCGAAAATTTAATTTTCGGCACCCCCAACAAAGATGCGTTCAGCAGCATAAAGCTGTGCAAAAACGAATACTTCATCAATTTTTTAAGCCAAGCGGATTTGACCCGGCCGCTACTCAGTCTGGGAAACGAATTGGCCAGGCAAACCGTGGATATCCTGGGCAATCTCCCGCCGGATGCCATATTTTTCGAACAAAGCCCCATTGCACCGGAGGAATTAGACGCGTTTAAAGTATTGGCCGAGCGTCTGAAGCGCATGAAACTGCATGAATTGGACGATGCGGATCGCGAAAAACTTTTGGATTTGGCGCTACGGTTTGTGCCGGGAGATCATAAAATGGTGGCCTTACCGACAATACTGGAAAATCTGATTTTAGAGGGCCGGGCTTTGTTCCGTGAGAAAATTTCTACTGACGACCCTGAAGCAGTTACGTTCTACCAACTGGCGGAATATATCCATTCCCAAACCATATTGAACAATATCTTTTTCGGCAAAACCAAGGCCGCCAATCCGGAAGCCCAGGAGAAGATCTATCAAAGCATCATCCAGCTTTTGATCGAAGAAGATCTTCTGGAGACCATCATCGAAATCGGTATGTACTTTCAGGTGGGCAGCAAAGGAGACAAGCTATCCGGCGGTCAAAGACAGAAATTGGCAATTGCCCGAGCGTTTCTAAAGAGCCCGAAGATCTTGATAATGGACGAAGCCACATCCGCCCTGGATAACAAGTCACAGTCGCGCATTCAAAATCTGCTGGAAACGCGCTGGAAGAAAAAAAGTACCGTTATATCGGTGGTTCACCGCCTGGATACGATTAAAAACTATGATCGCGTGGCCGTCATGAAAGCCGGCAAGATCCTTGAAATGGGAACCTATGACGAACTGATGGCCCGGAAAGGAATGCTATATGAACTCGTCGGAAAAAAATAGAAGCGGCCCTTCCAGCGAGTTGGAAGAAAATCTGGAGTTATTAAGAGAAACCTACTTTTTCTCCGGACTGCCTCTTGAAACGCTGAAAGTTTTTGCTTATCTTTGCACCAGAGTAAAATTTAAACAGGGAGAATATATCTTTCGTCAGAATGAAGACGACGGGCGCGCTTTTTACATCATCAGTGGAAAAGCCAAATTGGAGCGCGCGGACAACAGCACCGCCAAAGAAATTAGAGATTGCAACACCGGGGAGTTCCTGGGTGGCCTGACATTGCTCGGAGAAGTACGCCGGCTATTTTCCCTGAAAGCCGCGCAGGATACCATCTGTCTTGTCCTTAACCGCGATAAGTTTTCAAAAGCCATCGAACAGTTTCCGGATATCATGCCTCGGATTTTCAAAGCAGTGGCTAAAAATATCGATGCCTGGGAGGAACGGTTTTTAGCCGATCGCGCCGATTTGTGCGGGGAATGCATGGTAAATTTAGGCGTCAGTTTGATTTGAAAATCAAAAAAATCTTTTCAAGAAAGGTTTTTTTGCGATACAATGAAGTTCAATCCGGGAGCAGAGGCCTTAAGGCTTCTAAAATAAATAATTATGGCGAAAAACAAAGTATCATTTAAACTTAAAAGCAACCTGTCCGAATTGGATGCTCTGTGCCAAAATTTGGAAAAGTTTGGTCAGTCCTTCGGCCTTTCCAAAAAGTGCATATTCGAAGCCAACCTGGCGCTTGACGAACTGTTCACCAATATCATTTCCTATGGGTTTGACGATAAAAATGAACACACCATCAAGATTACGATATCCCTCCAGAATGACGAACTGGTCTTTAACATTGAGGATGACGGCATTCCCTTTAACCCTACAACGGTGGAAGCTCCGGATCTAGAATGCACCATTGAAGAGTGCAAAATCGGCGGACTGGGTATCCATCTGGCCAAAAACCTGATGGATGACGTATGCTATCAACGTTGCAATGATAAAAATATCCTGACTTTAAAAAAGAATATCAAAGAAACTCAAGCGCAAAAGAAAAAAGCCAAGAGTCGATCTTAATGGTGACGGAATCAGACGGCTTATGTAGAAATTAAATATTTACGGTTTTATTTTATTTCAGTTTGTAGGGAGGACAGTAAATGGAAATTATCGAAGAAAGCCAGAGCGGAATTAATATTTACAGATTAAACGGTCGCCTTGATTCAAATACATCGCAAGGATTTGAGAAAAAAATTTTTCAAGCAATTGATAATGGCTCCAAAAGCATGATCATTGACTTTAAAAATCTGGATTACATATCAAGTGCCGGCTTACGTGTAATTTTAAAAGCGACCAAAGCCCTTAAACGCGAGGAAGGAACCATTTTGCTGTGCGATATGCAGGATTATGTAAAGGAAGTTTTTGAAATTGCAGGATTTGATTCATTTCTTTCGATTGTCGGCACTATGGACGATGCATTAAACGCGTTTTGAGCTGCAAAATATTAACGGCCCCCTATCCCAGACCGATTAAACCTCGCCTGCCGAGCTCTCTTATGAATTGGGTAACCGCCACCTCAGCCTCCCTGGGTTGCAACTGATGGGTTTCGGCAAATATTTGAATCAACTGGCGCACCGAGCGCTTGCCATCCAACAAATCCCATACCGATGACCCCAGGGTGTCCAGCTGGAGTTTTTTTGTCTGCACCTGTTTTTCAGATCCGCCGAATCGTTTGACCAAAGATGCAAAAAACGGTCGTATGGTTACCGGATAGCCGATAAGGATCTCACCGGTCTCCAATCGCTCTTCGGTAATCTGGATGTTTTTAACCGGAATGCGGTTCAGCGCCTCAGCCCGGCTGATGGTCGGGCCCTTGGGCTTTTTCTTAAATACTCTCATAATGGGAGCAAATCCTATCCAACAAGTTGGTGTCGAGCGGTTTTTTGCCTTCGGCTCGGACGCCGAGAATACGGTTTCTTTCCTCCAGGTGCCAGAGTCCAAGCCAGTAATACGAGGGCTTGTGTTTAAAGCGACCGAGCCGCCGCTGCCAGTCATTTGTTGGCGCAGAACTCCACTCGGCCATATCATGGCCGTCAATGCGCCCGGCCACCGGCTCCGGTCGATTCAAACCGGCAACCGTTTTGGCGAGCGCCACCAGATCCTGTTCGGCCAACAAAACAGATGCCATTGACCAGCGATGTAAACAGATGTGTTGACTGCCTTCGGCAAAATCAAGCTCAAATTTACCGGCTTCAAATCGATGGCGTTTCAGCTGGTAAGTTTCCGGAACGATGGCGCGAATATCATATACGGCCCACAAAATCTGACCGTCAGGACGATGATCGCGAAAGGACTCTAAAACGTGTGATGAGATGCGGATATTCTCATTTGATTTCTTATGAAAAAATTGGACCAACGTGGCATTACGGCAGCTCTGGCAAAATAGAATAACGCCCTGACCGCCGGTCGTATCCGCCTGCCAGGAGAATCCGCTGACCTCAAAATCCATTAAAGCCGTTTCCCAATCAGACGGAATTGATTCGAGTGTAAATGATTTTCTGACCTGTTTCTTTTGGAGGGCTGTTAAACGTTTCAGGTGATTGCGGTGCGAAAATTGGCCCTTAACCCTGGACCATTTAACCTCCATTACCGGAGCTGCTTCGTCTTCGAGCACAAGATGCCGGGCACCGATCTGGGCCAGCTGCCAGTCGGCCGGGACCCGAAAGTGAATTCCATTCCAGCCGATTTCTTTCCAAGTTTCTCCCATTTGATTACTTGACAGTTTGGCGCATGAATCGACGCACTATCGCGGCAGGAAAAGATCCCAGCCGCTTAATTCTGGATTGACGGCTTCCCATTTTCGCTGACGAAGTCTTTCCCGCTGGTTGAGTTGCTTGTTTTTATAGCAAAGCATGTCTTCATCAATCAGCGTTCTGTTAGTAATCTTCACGGCATTGCCTTTTTTGCCCTCTGCATCCATCGAATTATGCTGCAGGGTGAGGCTGATGCGGTGGTTCTGCTTATCGACAAAAGACCACTTCCAGGCCACAAAAATATGGAAAGGATCGCCCCGATATTCCGCCGGCTCACCGAATCGTTTTTTAAAACGTTTGAGTAAATCTTTGTAAAAGTCCTTGCTGGAATCCGCATACTTGAGTTTAATTCTGACAATATGACCCGGCCGGGCGCAGGTTCCGTATGCGATGAGTCCGCTTTTGAAGCCATCGGTAAATTTTATCTCGACCTCCTCCATATTTTCCGCGTATCTGACGGGGAGTGCGGTGTCCATAATGACCCTGTCTTTGTAGATTTCAATGTTGCGGTCCAGTACAAATCCGCCAACCTCGTGGGGTGCCCCTGCCAGGGTGATGCCGGGGGCAATTAAGAAGAGCAGTGCCAAACCGAATGCCAACTTTTTTCTCATTTTATCCTCTCTTTTATTACCACGTTTATGTTATCACCTTATCCATATTAGCTTTTTCGAAGTATTTCAACTAGAATACTGGAAGCTATCTCAAAAATAGCAGTTTATCTTCGAAGACAGAGAAATAGAGTTCGGAAGATGCGCTAAAGTCAGAAGTGCCTAAAATGAGCTGATGTGCCTAAAGTTATGGTTTCGCTTACGCAGCGCAGGCGCTCCCGCAGCGCCAGCGCTTGCGCGGCGTGTGCGCCGCGTGGCGCTCTAGCTTTTTTAAAAAATGATCGAATTCCTAAATTTTAGCTCATTTGTTGTTAGAAGCATCTTTTATAGGCTTAGAACTTTACCATCGGGGTTTAATGCATTTTAAAGATCGGGAATGGTCAGGGATTAATAGGCAAGCCGCCCGAGGGATTTGAGGATGAGTGTGACGCCCATTGCGAACATACCGGTAAGTCCCATACCGCAAGAAAAGCCGGCCAGCAGCACCGGTGCATATTGACGCCACATGGCCCCGTAACGTTTAAAGAAAAAGAAACGACCCAGCAGGGCCCCCGCCACTTCAAGCAGATGGCCGTGGGGCAGCGTCTGACCGAGCCCGCGCACCATACCATACACCAGCATGATGGGCATTCCAAACAGGGTCAAAATCGCGTATACAATCACCCCTAAACCCACACCGGCTAATACATAGATAAAATTGAGGGCCTGATAAAAGGCGGCACTGCCCTCCAGGGTGGAGCTTTGCATCAGCAGGGTGTTCAGCGCCTGAAGATGCCACACCTCCTGGGCAAATGGATAGGCACTGGAGGGTATGGGGGCCAAACGCCAGATAAATTGCGAAAAGAGCAGGCTGGCTGACATGACAATGGGAAACACTACAATTTCGGATTTTATGATACCGCGTATACTCGTACCGGTCAGCTCGATCTGTCTAAAATTGACGGTTGCTTCACCGTAATTGTGAATCGGAATCGGTGCATACCAGATCTCAATACCCTGATAACCGAAATATTTGGCACCGGCAATAAAACTGATCTCCCTGACCAGGGGCAAGCTGACGAACTGCCCGGCAATTCCTTCCATCCGCGCTGTAATATACGATACGACGGGAGTATATATAAACCCGTAAGCAATAAAAAAGATCCAGGGAAAATTGGGCACCAGCCACAGGCAGAGCAAGACATAAGAAATCGTTGAAAAAACGTATATGCCGATCGATATCCAAAAATTAAAGTCCCCGCGACCCGGCGGCGGCCGGAATAAATCTTTCAGGCTGCCTTTGCTGGAGGCATCGCTTTTCCGAAAAGAACGCACCACATGCCAGATCCCGATAAATGCAATCGCCAATCCCAGCCCAATGCTAAAACTCATGTAAAAATCAAAATTGTTGGCAAAAATCGTATCAACGGTTTCCATACCCGGATGCCAACGGGTAAGAATTCCATTTTTATAAAGTATCGGGTTGGCTACTATCGTAATAATGATCCCAATCAGCCCCCCGATAACTGCCCAGAAAGGGAGCACCATGCCGAGAAAAACCAGGCCCAGATCCAATTGGATACCGGTGGCAACCGCCGGAAGAACATCTTCGGTATGGCCGGTCAGTTCGACCCATGGAATCGGGATCAGCCGAATCGGCTCCATCAGAATTAGACCCGATACGGTCGGCAACAACACATATATCGCCCCAAAGGCCAGACCGATGACTCCGCCGATTGAAAAGACGCGCCATTTCCAGCTTTTTTGCTTATCCTCGGTGGATTCGGCCAGCGCCATCGTCCCCAGGGCCGCTACCGGCGCCATCGGAAATGGCAGTTTTTCAACATCCGAAGTAATCCTAAAAAGAGCATAACCCAGACCAAATTGATCGATACGCTGAATAACCTGCGTGCCGACCAACAATAAAATGGGGATGAGCCAGTCGCGGTGAAAAAAAGAGCGTTCCACCAGTGAGTCGGACTCCGGGGCAGGAGCGACCCAGGTGGGAATGAACTCGGTAACACCCAACATTCGGGCCGCGTCGGATTGCACCAGGTACTGGTTCCATAGCAACCCCTGAAAGGGTGTCGCCAGCGCTGCCCCGGCCATATAATACAGCAGAAAGATCTCCTGCTGCTTCAATTCGCTATAGGAGCGCTTGGCAAGTTCAGCAAACAAAATGATGGTTACCCAGCGAGCGGCCGGTCCAATACCGGTGCCAATAACCAGCTGGAGATACATGCTGCCGGGCATCATCAGGAAACCGATAAAAATCGCCCCGACAACTGTTTTCCAGTCAAAACCTTCTTCAAAATGCTCCGGAGTTTCCAGCAGATCTCGATATTCTTGAAGTTCTTTGTCTTCGTACAT
>JAAUXY010022688.1_pt1 | contig 12623 bp, 14 predicted proteins | sample 7278121 | NCBI WGS metagenome assembly JAAUXY01 (sample SAMN14350117, study PRJNA611818) | marine sediment metagenome | isolation source: surface marine sediment (1.8m) | place: French Polynesia: Moorea | collected 2018-08 | reverse complement strand
GCGCGCTTCTCCATGAAGGCGGCGACGCCCTCGCGGTAGTCGGCGCTGCGGCCGGCCTCGCGCTGCAGGTCGCGCTCGAGGTCGAGCTGGGCATCGAGATCGTTGTCGAGGGAGGCCTGGATCGCCTGCTTGATCTTGGCCAGGCCGGCGGTCGGCTGGGTCGCCAGGTGGCGGGCCAGCTTCTGCGCCTCGTCCATCAGGGCCTCGTCGTCGACGGCGCGCCAGACCAGGCCCCAGGCTGCGGCCTGCTCGGCGGTCAGCGTCTCGCCGAGCAGCGCCAGGCCCTTGGCCCGGGCCTCGCCGACCAAGCGCGGGAGGCTGTAGGTGCCGCCGCTGTCCGGGACCAGGCCGAGGCGGCAGAAGGCCTGGACGAACTTCGCCGACCTGGCCGCCAGGACGATGTCGCAGGCCAGGGCGATATTGGCGCCGGCGCCGGCGGCGACCCCGTTGACCGCGCAGATCACCGGCAAGGGCAAGTCCCTGAGCTTGCGAATCAAGGGGTTGTAGAAGGTCTCTAAGGTGTGGCCGAGGTCCAGCTCGACGTCGCCGGTGACGTTGCGGTCGCCCAGGTCCTGACCGGCGCAAAAGCCGCGGCCGGCGCCGGTCAGAAGCAGGGCGCGGACGCTTTCCTCGGCCTCGGCCCGCTCAAGCGCGGCACGCAGGGCCAGGTGCATCTCCTCGTTGAAGGCATTGAGCTTGTCCGGGCGGTTGAGGGTGATGACGGCAACGCCGTCGCCGATCTCGCTGAGGATGCTTTCGCTGGTCTCGTCCGTCATGGGCAGGTCCCTTCGCGCGCCTCACCTCGCTCGCGTCACGCTTTCTCGGTCTTGCCAGGGCGATTGCGTGACAAAGATCTTGAAATGACCGACCGGTCGGTTAATTATTCTCGGGCAGCGGGAAGCTGTCAATCGGCCAAATACACTTCCCTGCCGCGGCCCTCGCGGGTTTCCTTGGGCGCGCGATGCTCATAAAGGAAGACTGATGACCGCATTCTACGATACGCACCGCGAGCTTCTGGAACAGGCGCTCGAAGCCATTGCAACGCGCGGCTACTGGAGCGCCTATCCCGAATCGCCCAGCAAGCGCGTCTATGGCGAGACCGCGCCGCAGGACGGGGAGGCCGCCTTCAAGGCCCTTCTGGAAAAGCCCTTCGAGCTGGATCAGCCGGGCGCGGCGGCACGGGTCGGCGCCGAGCGCTCGCCCTACGGTTTCGACCTCGGCATCACCTATCCCAAGGCGTCGGTCGAAGAACTCATCTCCGCGTCGCGGGCGGCGGCGCCGGGCTGGGGCGCGGCGACGCCCGAAGACCGCGCCGGGGTCTGCCTCGAGATCCTGCAGCGGGTGAACCGGCGCAGCTTCGAGATGGCCCATGCGGTGATGCATACCACCGGGCAGTCCTTCGTCATGGCCTTCCAGGCCGGCGGTCCGCATGCCCAGGATCGCGGGCTCGAGGCGGTGGCCTACGCCTACCAGGAGATGGCGCGGGTGCCGCGGGCCGTGCTCTGGGAGAAGCCCCAGGGCAAGCACGACCCGCTGCGCCTGGACAAGAGCTACCGGATCCTGCCGCGCGGCATCGGTCTGGTGATCGGCTGCTCGACCTTCCCGACCTGGAACGGCTACCCCGGGCTCTTCGCCAGCCTGGCGACCGGCAACACGGTCATCGTCAAGCCGCACCCCGGCGCCATTCTGCCCCTGGCCATAACCGTGAAGATCGCCCGCGAAGTGCTTGAAGAGGCTGGCTTCGATCCCGACGCCGTCCTTCTGGCCGCGGACAGCGCCGAGGCGCCGGTGACCAAGGACCTGGTGACCCATTCGGCGGTCGCGATCGTCGACTTCACCGGCAGCCCGGCCTTCGGCGACTGGGTCAAGGCCAACGCCGCCGGCGCCCAGGTCTATGCCGAGCAGGCCGGGGTCAACTCGGTGGTCATCGATTCCACCGACAACTTCAAGGGCCTCTGCCAGAACCTGGCCTTCTCGCTCAGCCTCTATTCCGGCCAGATGTGCACGGCTCCGCAGAACCTCTACGTGCCCGAAGGCGGGATCGAGACCGAGGACGGCCACAAGTCCTTCGACGAGGTCGCCCAGGGCCTGGCTACCGCGGTCGACAAGCTGCTGGGCGACCCGGAGCGGGCGGCCGGCGTGCTGGGCGCGGTCCAGAACCCGGCGACCCTGGAGCGGGTGCAGAAGCTCGCGGCCGAGGCCGGAGCGGCGCTGCTCCGGGCACCGCAGGCGAGCGAAGTCCCCGGCTTCGCCGAGGCGCGGACCCAGAGCCCGGCCCTAATCAAGGCCGAGGCGGGGCGGGGCGGCGCCTTCACCCAGGAGTGCTTCGGCCCGGTCGCCTTCGTCATCGCCACAAAGGATACGAATCAGTCCATCGCCGAAGCTGCGGGCCTGGCGGCGGAGAAGGGGGCCATCACTGCCGCGGCCTATTCGGCCGACGACGCCGTCCTCGACAAGGCCGCGGAGGCCTTCGGCAACGCCGGGGTGTCGCTGTCCTGCAACCTGACCGGCGGCATCTTCGTCAACCAGTCGGCGGCCTTCAGCGATTACCACGTCAGCGGCGCCAACCCGGCGGGCAACGCCTGCCTGACCGACGCTGCCTTCGTCGCCAACCGCTTCCGGGTGGTGGCGCAGCGCCGGCCCCACGCCGCCTGACCGGGAGGCGGTTCCGTGGCCCGCGTCTATGCCCTCGACGGCCTGACCCCGGTCATCGATCCCAGCAGCTTTGTCCATCCGACGGCGGTGCTGATCGGCGACGTGATCGTCGGGCGCGGCTGTTATGTCGGGCCGGGCGCGGTGCTGCGCGGCGACATCGGCCGCCTGGTCATGGGCGACGGCAGCAACCTGCAGGACAACTGCATCGTGCATTGCTTTCCCGGCCGCGATAGCGTGATCGAGGCCGACGGCCACGTCGCCCACGGCGCCGTGCTGCACGGCTGCACGGTCAAGCGCAACGCCATGGTCGGGATGAACGCGGTGGTGATGGACGGCGCGGTGATCGGCGAGGACAGCTTCGTCGGCGCCCTGGCCTTCGTGAAGGCCGGCTTCGAGGTGCCACCGCGCCATCTGGTCGCCGGGGTGCCGGCCAAGGTGGTCCGCGAATTGAGCGACGAGGAGATCGGGTGGAAGGCGCGGGGAACCAAGGAATATCAGGAGATTGCCCGGCGCTGCTTGACCGGTTTGAAAGAAGTGCAGCCGCTCGAGGCGCCGGAGGCCGACCGTCCGCGCTTCGACGCGGGCGATCTCTTGCCCTTGATCGAGACCAAGCTGGGCGAGGGGTCTTGAAGGGGTCCGGCAGCAGCGCCGGGCCGGACGAGGCGAACGCGGCAGGCATGACCGCGAAAGGTCAGACAAGGAGGGAGCGAATGTTGAAGAAGCGCAACTTGACGGGGACGCTCGCCGCGGCGGCGGTGGTCGCCACGGCGATGGCCGGCCCGGGCGCGGCCTGGGCCGAGATCAAGATCGGCTCGGTGCTGGCGGTGACCGGCCCGGCGTCCTTCCTCGGCGACCCCGAGGAGAAGACGCTGAAGATGTACGTCGAGAAGATCAACGCCGAGGGTGGCGTGCTCGGCGAGAAGCTGGAGCTGGTGATCTACGACGACGGCGGCGACGCCAAGAAGTCCCGGACCTTCGCGACCCGCCTGATCGAGGAGGACAAGGTCGTCGCCATGGTCGGCGGCTCCACCACCGGGGCGACCATGGCCATGGTTCCGCTCTTCGAGGAGGCCGAGATCCCCTTCATCTCGCTGGGCGGCGCCGTGGTCATCATCGAGCCGGTGAAGGACTTTGTGTTCAAGACCCCGCACACCGACCGCATGGCCTGCGAGAAGATCTTCGAGGACATGAAGGCCCGGGGGATCAGCAAGATCGGCATGATCTCGGGCACCGGCGGCTTCGGCAAGTCGATGCGCGGCCAGTGCCTGGACGTGGCGGGCAGCTACGGCATCGAGGTGGTCGCCGACGAGACCTACGGCCCCAAGGACAGCGACATGACGCCGCAGCTGACCAACATCAAGAACGCGGCCGGCCTGCAGGCCGTGGTCAACCCCGGCTTCGGCCAGGGCCCGGCGATCGTGACCCGCAACTACGCCCAGCTCGGCATCTCCGTGCCGCTGTACCAGAGCCACGGTGTCGCTTCGAAGTCCTACATCGAGCTGGCCGGCAAGGCGGCCGAGGGCGTGCGCCTGCCGGCCGCGGCGCTTCTGGTCGCGGAGAAGCTGCCGGACAGCGACCCGCAGAAGCCGGTGGTGGCCGGCTACAAGAAGGCCTTCGAGGAAAGGTGGAACCAGCCGGTCTCGACCTTCGGCGGCCACGCCTACGACGGGCTCTTCCTGCTGGTCGAGGCGATGAAGCGCGCCGGTTCCACCGACGGCAAGGCTGTGCGCGACGAGCTGCGCAAGACCAAGGGCTTCATGGGCACGGCCGGGCTGGTCAATATGTCGGAGAGCGACCACCTGGGGCTCGACCTCAGCGCCTTCCGCATGCTGGAAATCCGCAACGGCGACTGGACCCTGGTGGAATAGCGGACGCGGACGGCACGGGCCGGCATCCTGTCTCGGAGATGCCGGCCTTTTCCGCCTTCCCGTCACCTTCTCAGCTGTCATGCCCGGGCTTGACCCGGGCATCCATGGCGCAGCGGCACGATGGATTGCCGGGTCAAGCCCGGCAATGACAGAGTGAGGGGGAGCAGGGCGGCTTCCCAACCCTCAGGCAGATCCCCGATCGATGTCCGAGTTCCTGCAGTTCGCCTTTTCCGGAATCACCGTCGGCGCGGTTTACGCCATGGTCGCGCTGGGCTTCACCATCATCTACAACGCCTCGGACGTGGTGAACTTCGCCCAGGGCGAGTTCGTCATGCTCGGCGGGATGTCGACGGTATTCCTCTCGGCCTTCGGGCTGCCGCTGCCCCTGGCGGCGCTGCTGGCGATCGTGATCGCGGCGCTGACCGGGGTCGCGCTCAACAAGCTGGTGATCGAGCCGGCCCGGGACGCCTCGGTGGTCACCCTGATCATCATCACCATCGGCGCCTCGATCTTCCTGCGCGGCATCGCCCAGGTGATCTTCGACAAGCAGTTCCACCGCCTGCCGTCTTTCTCGGGCGACGATCCCATCGCGGTCCTGGGGGCCAGCCTGACCCCGCAGAGCCTCTGGGTCCTGGGCGGGGCGGCGGTGATCGTCGTGCTGCTCTACCTCTTCTTCAACCGGACGCTCTTCGGCAAGTCGATCCTGGCGACCTCGCACAACCGCCTGGCGGCGCAGCTGGTCGGGGTCAACGTCCGCTTCGTGCTCCTGATCAGCTTCGGGCTCTCGGCGGCCATCGGCGCGGTGGCCGGGATCCTGGTCACGCCGATCACGCTCACCAGCTACGACGTCGGCACCATGCTGGCGCTCAAGGGCTTCGCGGCCGCGATGCTGGGCGGCATGGGCAACCCCATCGGCGCCGTGGTCGGCGGCCTGCTGGTCGGCCTCGCCGAGGCCCTGGGCGCCGGCTACCTCAGTTCCGAGTACAAGGACGCCGTCGCCTTCGTGATCATCCTCGCCGTCCTCTTCTTCCTGCCCCGCGGCCTCTTCGGCAAGGCGGGGACAGAGCGGGTCTAGCGATGCCCGCCTGGCTCAAGGATCCGCGGCGGGGCGGGCTGCTGTTGCTGGCGCTGATCATCGCGCTGCTGCCGCTGGTCCTGCCGAACCGCTTCTACTACGACGTGGCGATCCTGATCGGGATCAACGCCATCGCGGTGGTCGGCCTCAACCTGCTGATCGGCTATGCCGGGCAGATCAGCCTGGGCCACGCCGGCTTCTTCGGCATCGGCGCCTATGCGGTCGCCGTGCTGCCGGCGGAGCTGGGCATTCCCTCCTGGCTGGCCTTCCTGATCGGGATCGCCTTCGTCGCCCTGCTGGCCTTCGTCGTCGGCCGGCCGATCCTGCGCCTCAAGGGGCACTACCTGGCGGTCGCGACCCTGGGCATGGGCATCCTGATCTTCATGGTGGTGACCAACGAATCGCAGTGGACCGGCGGCCCGGACGGCATGCCGGTGGCGCGACTGATGCTTTTCGGGTTCCGGGTCTCGGGCGCCCAGACCTGGTACTGGATCACCGGCGCGGCGCTCCTGCTCGGCGTCTGGTTCGCGCTCAACCTGATCGACAGCCCCTCGGGCCGGGCGCTCAGGGCACTCCACGACAGCGAGGTGGCGGCCCAGGTCGCCGGGATCGACGTCGCCAGCTACAAGCTCTTCGCCTTCGTGGTCTCGGCGATCTACGCCTGCATCGCCGGCTCGATCAGCGCCTTCTACACCGGCTTCGTGACCCCGGACGGTGCCGGCTTCCTGCACTCCATCGAGTTGGTCTCCATGGTCGTGCTCGGCGGCATGGCCTCGACCTTCGGCGGCATTATCGGGGCCGCGCTGCTGACCGCGCTGCCGCAGTTCCTGACCGTGTTCCAGGAGTACGAGCACGCCCTGCTCGGCCTGGTGATCATGGTCTGCATGATCTTCCTGCGCCGCGGCATCCTGCCGAGCCTGGCCGCGGTCGTGCTGCGCGGCGCGGGACAGGGAGGCCGGGCGTGAGCCATCTCCAGGTCGAGAACCTCTCGATCGCCTTCGGCGGTGTGCACGCGATCGAGGACCTGTCCTTCGACATTCGGGCGGCGACGATCCATTCGATCATCGGCCCCAACGGCGCCGGCAAGACGACCCTCTTCAACTTGATCACCGGCCTCTACCGGCCGAGCGCCGGCCGCATCCGCTTCGAGGAGGAGGACGTCACCGGACAGCCGCCGCACCGGCTGGCGGCCAAGGGCATGTCGCGGACCTTTCAGAACCTGCAGATCTTCTTTCGCATGACCGCCCTGGAGAACGTTATGGTCGGTCGGCACCTGCGCGAGCCGAAGAACCCGATCGCGCACGTCCTGCGCCTGCCCGCGCAGCGGCGCAGCGAGGCCGCCTGCCGCGCGCGGTCCCGGGAGCTGCTGGACTTCGTCGGCCTCTCCGCCTACGCCGGCGAGGCGGCCGGCTCCATGCCCTACGGCGCCCTGAAGCGCCTCGAGATCGCCCGGGCCCTCGCCGCCGAGCCCAAGATGCTGCTGCTCGACGAGCCGGCCGCCGGCTGCAACCCGGCCGAAACCCGCGAGATCGACGACCTGATCCAGAAGATCGCCGAGCAGGGCGTGACCGTGGTCCTGGTCGAGCACGACATGCACCTGGTGATGAACATCTCCAACCACATCCTGGTGCTGGACTACGGCCGCAAGCTGGCCGAAGGGACGGCCGCCGAGGTCCGCGCCAATCCGGAGGTGATTGCGGCCTACCTCGGCGCCCAGGGCCAGGAGGAGTTCGATCGTGCTCAGGGTTGAGGGTCTGACCAGCCACTACGGCCGCATCCAAGCGCTCAAGGGCATCGACCTGGAGATCGCCCAGGGCGAGCTGGTCGCCCTGGTCGGCGGCAACGGTGCCGGCAAGACCACCCTGCTGCGCACGCTCTCGGGCGTGCAGCCGGCGAGCGGCGGCCGCGTCACGTTCCGCGATCGCGACATAACCCGGGCCAGCCCGGCGGCGCGGGTCGGGCAGGGGATCTGTCAGGTCCCCGAGGGCCGGCAGGTCTGGGGCCCGATCTCGGTCGAGGACAATCTCAAGCTCGGCACCGCAAAGCGCCGTGGTCCCGACATCGCCGCCGACCTGGAGCGCATGTACGCGATGTTCCCAGTGCTGAAGGAGAAGCGCGGCCAGGCCGCCGGCACGCTGTCGGGCGGCCAGCAGCAGATGCTGGCGCTCTGCCGGGCCCTGATGGCCAATCCGGAGCTGCTGCTGCTCGACGAGCCGAGCATGGGGCTTGCTCCCTTGCTGGTCGACCAAATTCTGGAGGCGGTCCTGGCCTTGAAGTCCAGGGGCGTAACCGTCTTCCTGGTCGAGCAGAACGCCTTCGCTGCGCTCAAGATCGCCGACCGCGGCTACGTCATCGAGACCGGCAGGATCGTACTTTGCGACAGCGGCCGGGCCCTGCTCGACAACGACCGGGTCAAGGAAGCCTACCTCGGGATCTAGCGCCACACGGTGCGGAAGCAAGGCCGTGGACTCCCAAGGCCCCGGATCGAAGCCCACCCTATTATGGAGATCCTACGGATCGCATATCCGCTTCGGTCGCTATCAATTCGATGCGAATCTAGGTATTGATTCCCTTGCGACTTGACTGGTTAACTCTGAGATTGTTCGCAGGCCAAGGAGTAAAGAATGCCAAAAAAGAAAACTAAGATAGACGAGGCTGCATTGACCAAGGGCGAACTGCGCAAGCTCAACGCCCTGAGAAAGTCCATCGGTGAAGAGCTCGCGAACGAAGCCTTCACCAAGTGGTATGCGGATCAGTCCGGTGGCGAAGACACCTCCGATCCCAACATTGAGCTGATCGAGAACGCGCTCAGTCCTTTGATGGACAAGATCCGTATTCCGCGCGGCGGTGCCTATGCCGTCCGTCGCGGCCGCGGTCGCTTTATTGTTGAGGCCGTGAGCCTCAAGTCCTAGGAAGCTCGTTCCGCGGCTCGGTCGTCGTCGTGCCTCGGCGCCTGATGGAATGAGACAGCGGCAGGGAGTCGCGTTTCGGCGGCGCCCCGTGCGGCAGTGCCTTGGCTTCGCGATCCCTTCCCCTGCTGCGACCCGATCGTGGGTGATCCCGTCCTTTCAATTGCCCGACCCCAGCGCGAGACAGCGCCCGGTTCCCCGTTCCCGACGCTTCGGGGCGAGACGCTGTTCTGGCAGTCGCGACATCTCCGCCGGGCGGCGTGACCCTCGGTGCATTCCCGCCTATGCTATTGCGCGCTCCGGATCTCCCCGGCTGCAGCCTTGATCTCAGAACCGCGAAACACGCTTTGGAGCCCTCGGTCATGCCCTATGTGATCATCACCGTCGACAAGCCGAACAGCCTTGGTCTGCGCAACCAGACGCGCGTGGAGCACCTGGCCTATCTGGAAGCCAACAAGGACAAGCTGCTGGCTGCCGGCGCGAAGATCGATGACGAGGGCGAGGGCGGCTACGGCGGAGTGATCCTGGTCGACACCGAGGATCGCGCCGAGGCCGAAGCCTTTATTCACAACGATCCCTTCACCAAGGCCGGACTCTTCGCCGGAATCGAAGTGGTCCGCTGGCGCAAGGCCTTCTTCAACTTCGAGAAACTGGTTTAGGCGCTCAATCCCAGCCGATCGGCTCGTAGCCGAGGTCCCGGAGGCACGTGTCGACGAAGCGCTTGTGGATCTGGCTCGGCTCCCGAGACCTGAAAAGACCCCGCAGGAACCCGCCGGTCGCGCCGGTGGCCGCACCCACGGCCGCACCCCGCCCGGCCCGGCCGAGAACCGCGCCGCCCGCCGCGCCCACGGCCGCACCGCCGCCGCCGCCGATCGCCGTGCTCCCGGCCACCTTGCCGGCGGCGCCGTCCCTAGCCGAGGCGCCATAGGCTTCGGCCCGGGCCCGACATTCGTCGATGTCGCGTTCCGCCGTCGCCTTGCCGACGCGTTCCAGGTGAGCGTTGGGGTAAAGCACGGGTTCCGGCGAAGAACACCCGACGGAGAAGAGCGCCAAGAGGACAACCGGAATTGGCCTTGTCATCACGACTCCGGGGCAGTCTCGTTCAGCACAAGTTTCGCTCGAACCCGGGCCTCGCCGTCGGCGCCTCCGCGCAACGCGACCCGAAGGCTGCAGAACACGCGGCCTCGCCACTTGCCGCCGTCGGCGCCTCAGTTGCCCGTCACGGCGATGTAGTCGGGATCCTGCTGTGCGTCGCGCTCGAAGCTCAGGAACTCGTAGTAGCCGCAGCGCTTGCGTCCCGGATAGTCGCGGCAGGTCTGGGGACGGGCCTCGTAGATTCCGCAGCGCCGGGCGCCATGGTCGAAGAAGGTGCAGATCGTGCCGAAGATCTCATCCTCCTTATGGCGCAGGATACGGGGGCTCTTGCCGTTCCCTTCTTCGCTGCCGTCCTTCTCGGTGAACCGCTTCTTGGCGTCCTTCCTGGTCATTCCGAAGTGGCGGGCGAGACGCTCGAGATCCCCGTTCTCGAGCTGAATTCTGGGATAGGAGCAGCAGTAGCTGGGGCACTTCTCGCAGTCGTAACGCTTCTTCGCCAAGACTTCTGCCTTCCTTCCGGATCGGGCCGCGGGGTCGTGCGGAAGATCCGCGGCGCCCCGCGCCCTGTCAAGGGGAAACGCCCGGCAGCGGGAGGTCACCCGGCGGCCAAAGGCAGGCAGATATCGGTCAGCAGTTCGGTCGGCGGCGTATCGCGGGGGTTATTGAGGTACTCCTCGAAGCAGGGCGCATCGGCCGGCTCACGACCGGAGGCGACCAGCCACTCGCCGAAGAGCCAGCCATAGGCCGCCGGCAAGTCGGCATAGGGCCCCTTGTGGCGCAGGACCGCATAGGCGCCGCCGGCGATCACGGTCCGTTCCAGCGGGGCCTCTATTGGGAAATCGGCCTCGGTGATGATGCCGGCCCGCGCGCGCAGCTCCGCCTCGGGCACCGCGTCGGGGTCGTCGTAGTAGATGCCGACTGAGCGGATGTCCGGTCCAAGAAGACCCCGGGTCGCAAGCCAGCCGAAGAGGGTCTCGAAGGCCTTGCCGATCTTCGTATAGGAACCGCGGTGCGGGATCGTGATGGCGGTGGCCTGCGGAAAGGTCTTGAGGGTGACGTCGTACATCGTGGCGGATCCTACCTTCGTTTGGGGCCGAAACTGGGTGTGGCTGCCGCGCTTGCGGTACTGCGCGGGCGGCAGGCCGAAGACGGAGCGAAAGGCCCGGGCGAAGGACTGCAGGCTCTTGTAGCCGGAGGCTTCGGCGATCTCCCGCACCGGCATCGAGGTGTTGGCCAGCTGGCCGGCGGCCCGCTGCAGACGCAGCCGCTTGACGGTCGCTGCGGCGGTTTCGCCGTGGACCGCCAGGTAGATCCGGTGCCAGTGATAGGGCGACAGGCAGGCGACCTCGGCCAGCTTCCGGAGGTCGAGCGCCTCGTCCAAATGGTCGTGGATGTAGGCGGTCACCCGGTCGAGGCGGTCCTGGTAGTCGATCAGCTTGCTCGTGCTGGGCATTGATGCGGCGTCCCTTCGCTTCGGTGGTTGCACCAAAGCACAGGTCGATTTGACAAATCTTGCGGACTTGGGCCGACGGCGCTCGGCTATTCCAGCGCGCCCAGCGCCTCGAGCTCGCGCCAGGCGCGGACCACGTACTCGCTCTTGAGGCTGTGGCCGCCCGGGTGCAGGCAGAGCTCCAGCGCGCGGCCCTCGGGATTCATGCGGCGCTCGCACTTGAGGTCCAACACCTCGTAGGCCTCGGCGGCGCCGAAGTCGCCGGCCTCGCCGAAGAGCGACAAGGCTCTGTAGACATCGCCCTGGTGGGTCTTCTGGATCGGCCGGCCGCGCAGGGGCACGATCTTGTCGTCGGTGCCGTGGGTGTGCAGCAGGTGCACCGGCGGGCTGGGGCAGCTCTGCGGGATCGGCGCCCAGAAGGTGCCGGCGATCGGGGCGAAACCGGCGAAGCTGCCGCCCCTCTGGCAGGCCAGGTTCCAGACCATCATGCCGCCCGCCGAGAAGCCCGTGGCCATGATCCGCCTGGGATCGATGGCGAAGCGCGCGGTGATCTCCTCGAGCAGGCGGTCGAAGAAGGCGAAGTCGTCGGTGTATTCCCGCGGTGCGTTGGGGATCGACCAGTCGTCACCCAGGGACTTGGGCGCGACCAGCGCCAGCCCGAGCTCGGAGACCGCCTTGCCGAGCGCCTTGTTGCGCATGATCGCGGCGGCGGTCCCGCGATATCCGTGCATGTACATGATGGCGCCGACCGGGCTGCTGCCATCGTGCCCGGCCGGCATGCGGATCCGGTAGGTCCGCTCGCCGAGGCGGCAGTCGCTGTCAGGGCCGCAGGCCGCCGCGCCTCCGGGGCCGAGGCCGGCGAGGAGTCCCGCGAGAACCGCCGGCAGAAGGCGGGGCGCGGCGCGCGCGGACCCGCAAAGCCTCATCGGATCGCCTCGTCGAGGCCGATGTCCCGCCGGGCCGTGGATATGGTCACGGTGAAGCCGGCGACCACGTCGATCAGGGTCATCAGGGTCAGGAACAGGAAGGTCGTGGTGCCGAAGGCCGGAAAGAGGATCAATTCGATCAGGCAGAACACGAAGAGGCCGACCGACAACAGGTGATCGACGATCGAGGCGGTGCCGGTCCGAGTCGCCTTGAAAATCTCGACGAAAAGCAGAATCAGGCCGAGAATCACTAGGAGGTCGCCGAGGGACAACGGCAAGGCGGTCCCGGAGGGCAGGGTGAGGGACAGCGTCGGGGTGTCAATCGGCGCGCCGGCGGTCAGCGCCACCGCGTTGTAGAGGCCGACCGCGAGGATCAGCAGCGGGATCGAAAGCAGCATCGGCCATCCTTCGGCTTGTCGACGGGCGGCGACAGCCTAGCGTCTTCGGTTAGAAAATCTACCGCTTGGGAAAGTCGACCGTCTGGATATGGCAGCCACCGGGCGGCACCAGGGCCAGAAAACCTTGCCCGCCCCCCCCCCAAAAAAGTGGCCGCCTAAGTGGCGGCCAAAGGGGATAGACCAGACTGCAAGAACCGGATGATGTCGAAAGCGCGGTGAAGGCGAAGTGGTAAAACCCACATACCAG
>JAAUXY010103105.1_pt1 | contig 12634 bp, 7 predicted proteins | sample 7278121 | NCBI WGS metagenome assembly JAAUXY01 (sample SAMN14350117, study PRJNA611818) | marine sediment metagenome | isolation source: surface marine sediment (1.8m) | place: French Polynesia: Moorea | collected 2018-08 | reverse complement strand
TCACCAGGGCCTTGGTAACCGTCTACTTGAACCGACGCACGAGGTTGGTTCAATGGATGATCCGATCCAACACAGAGAACGTCTTGGGGGTATTCTCAATTTTTACTATCACGAAGTGGCTTGAAAGTACACGTTCCATTTTTTGCACCACATGCGATACGAACCATGTTTTCTGCAGTCATTGCCAACGTTTCGTAGTCTTTTGACAATCGTCTGTAGTTATCCAGCCAGGCAAATGGGCGCTCTACCACCCAACGCATTGGAAGTACCGCAAAGCTGTCTTTTATCTTTTCCGATATATGCAACTTCAGATTAAGTACCTGTTCAACAAAATCAACTGTGGTGCTCCGATACCCTGCATCCCCTGAAAAAGTCTCTAGGGTTTGGTATTTTTGCGCGGTCGCTTTAAGCATCTCACAGCCGGCTTTGGTATCGTGAGTATTGGCCGTATGAACAATGACGTGGATCAGATTGCCGAGGGTATCCACAACGATGTGGCGCTTTCTGCCCTTGACTTTCTTGACTCCATCTATGCCGCGCTGCTCACTGGCGGAAACCGTCTTAACGCTTTGTGAATCAACTATCCCATAGCTAGGTTTTGGATTTTTGTCTTTTTTTCGATGAAGCGCACTCAGCTCATCGAGTACTGCTTCCCAAACACCTCGGCGATTCCATCGACTATAGTGGTCATATACCGTTGTCCAAGGGGGGAAGTCCTTTGGCAACGACCGCCATTGGGCGCCCTTCTTATTGATATAAACAATAGCATTGATGATATCGCGCTTGGCATGCTTTGGTTTAACTCCTCGGTTATCTTCAGGTTCAAAATGGTGCTTGATTAGTTGCCATTCTTCTTCTGATAAATCGCTATCGTACATCAACTCCAGCCTTTACAGTTCTTATGCGCTATGTTTGCCAAGCGCATGATAGCTGATTTGTCCTTAACCAGACAGCCTCTCAGATAAGAGCCCTCTTTAAGGAACCGACCTCATGGCGGAGCAAGTGGGCAATTATGCCCTACAGGTTGGTGGACGCAAACCGGCAGAACGAATCCGGATAATGATGTAGGGGGCTGTCTCATCCACGAAAATGTAGCCACGACCGGCAAATGATCCGACCCGCCGGAATCTGTGAGCGTACCTGCCTGATGGGCAAAAAAGTGGTCGCTATAAAATATATGATCGATTCGAACGAGCTTGGGTAAAGCGATCTTTCCCCGAATGCGGCGCGCCGAGCTTGGGAAGGTAAAACCAAAACCCCAACCCGCTTCCCAGTGCGCATTTCGCAAGTGTTGATTGACCAGCCGGTAGGTTTGAGTCTGGTCGGTATTGTTGAAATCACCCCCTAATATTACAGGGGTATTGGCCGGAATAATATCTTCAGCCAGCAATCTGGACATTTGCCTGAAGCGTTTTTCCCAACCCGGAAAACGGGGATGGATATTAATGACGGTGATAGGGCCGTTGGGGGTTTTAACCTGTACTTTCTGAGCGCGCCCCTTTTCAGGCATTACGGCCAGAAGAGTTAACGGATAGCGGCTGGCCACAGCTTGAAAGGTGTACGAATCATAGGTGAAATAGAGTTCGGCATCGGCATAAAGGTCATCCAGTCTTTTCTTAAAAGGCCCAACTTGATCCCATCTGAGCTCCTGTAGCAGCAAAATGTCGGGCCGCTCCCGGCGGATCACCTTCCCCATCGCCGAAACATCTTTATTACGCCGCCATACATTGTAACTAATTACCTTAAACGATTCCCCACCGGCCAGAGCGACGTTGGGCCGCGGTAAAAAGAGAGGAGCATAACTGAGAGCGATCGTCAGGGTTGGTATGGCCAGGGCCGTTGCCAGTCGGTAACGGTGGGCCAATCCGGCCATAATTAAGCCCGGTACCAGACCCACCAGTAACCAGGGCATGATATAATTTGCCAAACGCACCGGTAAATAGTAATCGCCCAACCACCACCTCATCAAAAGAATCAGAAATATACTTAATCCAAAAAGCCATAATCCCAACCAAAATATAATCTTGCTGGTGTGATAGATTCCCTTTAAGAGAGTTTGTACCATAACGTGTTATTTGCTCCCTATTGAAAACAGCAAACAGTTAGCCGCCGTTAGTGAACAGAAACCAATCTAATTTTTTACTTTTTACTGTATTTTCATTCTCGTTGTCGTCCGTTTGGGGCTGTCATACTCTCTTCTAAAGTTTCAGATAGTATAGCCCTGCATCATTGTCTCTTATGTTATATTGTTTACACACCGACCAGCGTGATCTCAGTGATTTCAGGTGGACAATTGATCCGTAGTGAATTCCGGGTAGAGACAGCCATTACTGAACCATCCCCCACAGATTCGTACGTGACCAATTCGGTCATACGGTTCCTCGGTAATGAGAGTATCAACACTACTCTGACGCATAACTTCGCTACCCCGCAAGCGCTTAGACATTATGGATGATCTTGGGTGTCGGCGATGGCATGCTTTCCAGCAATGACCGGAATTTCTCCCAGTCCAACGCTTTCTTGCTTCTGCGTCGATTTAGCCAATACCTCCATCCCCGCTTGGCGGGGTGAAGTATGATTTCCATCGTGCGCATGTTGCAGCGCACGCCAAAGTACTGGAAGTGACCTGGAAGCTTAGTGCACAATATCCTGTGCTGCTTCATCAAGTCGGTATGCCGATTCTTTTTACACCACTCCCAAAGAGCCTGGGCTGTCGTCCTGACTTTCTTGCATGCCGCCTTGCGCTTGATAACCCAGTATCCTTGCCGTGATCTCGCCCAGTAGTGATCTGAGAAGCGTCTACGGCACGAAAATACGTTGCCCTACCGAAGTTTCTTCGCAATGCTCCTCCGTAGTTATCGAAAACTCTCAATCAAAATTCACCAAGAGCAACTCGATGGTCGAGGCGAGGATGAGGACGGTGAATTCTAAACCATAGCTAAATCGGTAACCTTCAACCGTGTTTACGCCTCACACGATGGCGATGCACCCGCGCAAGTTAGCGAAGAATCCGTCCTCAGAGGAGCTTACCTGGAGTGTTTCTGCTGGCAAACACATTGTCGGGACCCTGTACACCTCCCGCTCACGGTTTGATTATGAATTCGCGACCCACAGGTTCTGCTAAAAGGAGAGTGCAGCCAAGCGATGTTCGAGAGTGCTTGGCTAGAGGCTTTCGGCGCGCTCGACAAGATAAAATTTGATTAGCTCGGATGTGGTCGGTATGGGGTTTGGAATACCGGTCCAGGCAATGAAATCCTTGAGGTCGCTTTTATAGGCTCGGTAGGTGTCTTCCGCATAGGATTTCCGGGCATAGTAACGGGCATCCTTTTCTCTAAAAGTGCTTTGAGTCGTTAGCGCTTGTTCAATCGCATGTTGCAGGGATACGATTTTGTTCACCGTGGCTAACGCTGGTTAGTTAATCAAGAGCCATTCAAACTCAAGCCGCAGCGTTTGTAACATATTGTTTTATCAGGTTTCTAAGCTCAGGGATGCAAGATCCACAGTTCGTGCCCGCGCGCAACGCACTGCCAATTGCTTCCGGAGTATCTAGACCCGCTTCACATATTCCGTTGACGATAACATTACGCCCGACACCAAAACAAGAACAGATGATATCACCATTGTCAACCTGGCCTGTCGGAGGACTTGCGGCTAATAGATGCCTTCGCTGTGATTCAGTGAGCACCTTCTTGTCAAACAGATCTATTAACCAAGACCGCGACGGTAATTCGAACGATGGAGACACGAACACACACCCTTCGAGCTGATTGTTGTTAATCTTCGCCCCACGATACCGACCTGACCCGGCGTCAGTATACTCAATCCATTCACCCTCCGGGCTCCAGTGTGTCCGCATCCAATCTGACCAAGAGTCTATCATGCGGTTTCCGGCGATCTCATAGCGCCAGTACTGCTCACCTCTGGTCATGCTCCAGAAGTCCGGAACATCCATGTCGATGCGTTTGCGCGTTAGGATAAAGCCATACCAACAGGGCTCATAAGGCACTAGCCGGATGGGCGTATGTTTGAATTCTGGTTCCCCCGATAGGGGATCTGTGACGGGATTGACGACAGTGCCAACCTTTGCGTGACTCGTGTTTTGATGGCTCCAATGGATTGGAAAAAATGCCGAACCTGGAGGCTGCGTCGTTGTGATCTTGACGCGTGCGATAGCCTTTCCCCAGCGACTAACCACTTGGGCTAGTTGTCCATCTGCCAGGTGAAAATGCGACCCGTCTTGTGGATTCAGCAGCAGTAGAGGTTCGGGCATATGAGCACAAAGCCTGGGTGATTTGCCCGTTCGAGTCATCGTGTGCCACTGATCTCGGATTCGGCCTGTGTTTAGGACTAAAGGAAATTCGTCATCAGGCAAATGGGCCGGCAGGTTGGGCATGACAGGGATTAACCGTGCCTTGCCACTGTTAGTATAAAACCGTCCCTCATTGAAGGGCGATAGCGGAACAGATTGTTGAGCTGAGCTAAACGGCCACTGGAACGGTTTCAAGGCGTCATATTCCTGATCGCTAATGTGCCCCAAGGCGCTAATATCAAATGCCCGGGAACCGTTATTTTCAAACCCCGACAGGCGCGCGTGCTCGCGAAAAACATCCGCAGCGGATCGATAACTAAACGCCTTGGAATGGCCCATACGTTGCGCCACCTGGGAGATGATCCACCAGTCGGGTTTAGCTTCTTTCGGGGAAGGTAAAAAAGCGCGTTGACGCGAAATCCGTCGTTCGGAGTTGGTGACCGTACCGTCCTTTTCACCCCACGTTGACGCGGGCAAGAGTATATCTGCAAATGCAGTCGTATCCGTATGTTGCACGCAATCCGAAACGACAATGAACTCGCATCGTGCGAGGGCTGTCTGCATAGTCTTTGCAGCCGGCAAACTGACCATGGGATTGGTCGCCATGATCCACACCGCTTTGATCTCACCTTTACCTATGGCATTGAAAAGTTCAACGGCCTTGAGACCGGGTCTTTGCGCCACGCGTTTTACTCCCCAAAAGCGAGCGACGCGATCGATAGCTTCGTCCTCGAATTCCATATGAGCAGCTAAAGTGTTGGCTAAGCCGCCAACTTCACGTCCGCCCATGGCATTGGGCTGCCCGGTGATAGAAAAGGGGCCGCAACTCGGCTTACCGATGCGCCCCGTTGCCAAGTGACAATTAATAATACTGTTGACTTTATCAGTACCTGACGAGGACTGATTGACACCTTGGGAAAACAATGTCACGGTTTTTGATGTCTTGGCAAACAGCCGGAAAAAACGCCCTACGTCATCGGGTTTCAAGCCACAGGCCGCCGCGACTTCAGGAATATTATCACCGCAGGCTTTTGCTGCCTGCATCGCAGCGGCGAAGCCTTGCGTATGCTGTTCTAAAAAATCCCAGTCTAGGGCATCTTCCCGACGACAATAGTTGAGCAAGCCATTAAACAGAATGGCGTCGGTCCCAGGAGCCAATGGCAAGTGTAAGTCTGCAATCTCACAGGTCGCTGTATGGCGCGGGTCGATCACCACGACACTCGGTTTTTGGCGTGATGCTCTGGCGCTCTGGATGCGCTGAAACAGCACCGGATGACACCAAGCGGTATTAGACCCAACCAGAATCAGCAAATCAGCCTGCTCTAAGTCAGTGTAATTGCAGGGAACAGTATCTGTGCCAAAAGCACGTTTGTGACCGGCCACGGCTGATGCCATGCAAAGCCGAGAATTGGTGTCAATGTTGCCACTGCCAATAAACCCCTTCATGAGTTTGTTGGCAACATAATAGTCTTCTGTGAACAGCTGTCCGGAAACATAAAAGGCGACCGCTTGGGGGCCATAGTTATCGATTACCCGACGAAAACCCGAAGCAACAGCTTCCAATGCGGTTTCCCATGTTACTCGTTTGCCTTGGATTCGCGGATACAAGAGACGTCCATCGAGGTCGAGTGTCTCGCCTAATGCAGCACCCTTGGAACACAACCGGCCAAAATTGGCCGGATGATTGGGATCCCCTTGCACCCTGACGTGCCCGTCATTGTCAGTCTGCACCAAGACACCACATCCCACGCCACAGTAGGGACATGTGGTTGCAACACAAGAACTATTTTCATTATCCATGAGCAATCAGCTACGCCTCAGCGACTTGGGGATTGGCAAGAGTTGTGACCGAGTCGGGGTCAGCAGACAGCGCAATGAGGACCCGTCCAGTTTCAACTCTTACGGGATAAGTTTTGGTACAACCTTCATCCGGGGCTGTGGCACAGCCGCGTTGCAAATCGATTACCCAGTCGTGGAGAGGACACGCCACGCGCTTATCAAAAACAATACCTTGAGAGAGAGGGCCGCCTCTATGAGGGCAGCGATCATCCAACGCAAAAACCTCATCGACAGCAGTGCGAAATAAGGCGATATCGCCAACCGAAGTCTTGATGACACGTGCACCAAGGCGAGGAATATCCTCCAGTTTTCCAATTTCAATCCAAGTCATGATTTATCCAGCCGTTATCGCAATTTGATAGATAGAATCTGCAACCCGCTAAGATACAACTTCCACCGCATTAATCGCTTGGAATTCTGTTCGATCTAGCCCCTCGGCTCGCGCTTTCCACGGGTCGATCTGGGCATACTTCTGCGAATCCAAGAATCGTTGTGCCGCCGCTTTGCGACCTGCTGCGTCATCCACGATACGCTCTTGCAGTGTGGATATACCCACGCGTTCAACCCAGGGCGCGGTGCGTTCAAGATAACGCGCTTCTTCGCGGTAAATTTGTAAAAACGCAGCCGTGTGCTCCAGCACATCATCCATTGTTTTTACTTTGCACAGCAGATCGGTCACGCGCACCTTGATACCCCCGTTTCCGCCCACATGGATTTCCCAACCCGAGTCCACCGCCACGACACCAAGATCCTTGATCGTGGCTTCGGCACAATTGCGTGGGCACCCGGATACTGCCATTTTGACTTTATGCGGCATCCACGATCCCCAAGTCATTTTTTCGATTTTGATCCCCATCTCCGTCGAGTTTTGGGTGCCGAAACGGCACCATTCGGAGCCTACACAAGTCTTGACAGTGCGCACAGCCTTACCGTAGGCATGTCCGGAAACAAAACCGGCTTGGCTCAGATCCTCCCAGATAGAGGGGAGTTGCTCTTTCTTCAGCCCCAGAAGATCGATGCGTTGCCCGCCCGTGATTTTTACGGTGGGCACCTCATATTTTTCCGCAACCTCTGCCAGTGACCGGAGTTGCTGCGGATTGGTTTCCCCCCCAAAAATGCGCGGTACTACGGAATAAGTCCCGTCTTTTTGGATATTAGCGTGAGCGCGCTCATTAATGAATCGGGAACGGGAGTCATCTTGGTATTCGCCCGGCCAGGCACATAACAGATAATAATTCAATGCCGGACGACACTTATTACACCCGTCCGGTGTCTTCCACTCGAAGAAATGCTGGGTTTCGGCAATTGTCTTGAGATTGTGCTCAATCATCTTTTGCCGCACTTCATCGTGGCTGTAGTCGGTGCAGCCACAAAGGGGTTTTTTCTTCGGCGCACTGTCATAACCCTCACCTACCGTAGAAGCCAGCAAGGCTTCCACTAGCCCTGTACAGGAACCACAGGAACTCGAGGCCTTAGTATGGGCACGCACCTCATCCAGCGTGAATATTTTTTTTGCGGTGATCGCCTCCACGATCTCACCTTTACAGACACCGTTGCAGCCACAAATCTCAGCCTCATCAGGCATGGCAGAAACACGGGATTTATCATCGCCGTGCCCGGAATCGCCCACATGTGCCTGACCAAAGAGCAGATGTTCTCTGATATCTACAATATCTGCCTCATCCCGCATCAGCTGAAAGTACCACGATCCATCGAGGGTATCGCCATATAGAATCGCCCCTTGAATCTTATCGTCCTTAATCACCAGTTTTTTATAAACCCCACGTGCACTATCCTGATACACCATGTCTTCGGTGCTATCATCCCCAACGAAATTACCCGCTGAAAACAAATCAATGCCGGTCACTTTCAGTTTGGTTGAAGTAACAGATCCTTCATAGCGGGAAGTCCCAATTTGAGCCAGGTGGTTAGCACACACTTTGGCTTGCTCAAACAACGGCGCGACCAGACCATAGACTTGACCACGGTGTTGCACGCATTCGCCTACGGCATAGATGCTGGGATCAAAGGTCTGTAGGGTATCGTTCACCACGATGCCGCGCTCGCAATACAGTCCGGCTTGTTTGGCTAACTCCACATTCGGCTGTATACCCACCGCCATGACGACAAGATCGGTCTTGATTTCGCTGCCATCCTTAAACCGCACAGCACGCACCCGCTCATCTCCCAGAATAGCCTGGGTCTGGGCCTGCATCAGAAAACGCAGGCCGCGCTCCTCTAACGAGGTTTTCAGCAGAGTCGCAGCGGGTTTATCCAGCTGACGTTCCATTAGAGAATCCAGCAAGTGTACCACCGTGACCCGCATACCGTGTTTCAGCAACCCATTCGCCGCTTCCAGCCCTAGCAATCCACCGCCAATAACGAGCGCTCGACGGTGATGTACGGCAGCTTCTAACATGCGATTGACGTCTTCGATATCACGGAAGGTAATTACCCCTTCCAGGTCAACCCCTGGCACCGGGATGATAAACGGATTAGAGCCAGTGGCAAGAATTAAACGATCGTATTCAGCCTCTATCCCGTCATCGGTAATAACGCGATGTCGGGCGCGGTCTATGGTGACGACTTTTCCCCCCATATGCAGCGTGATTCCATGTTGAGCATACCAGTCCGGCCCATTCAACATGATGTCATAGAGTGTCTTTTCATTAGCTAAGAGGGGAGAAAGCAAAATGCGATTATAGTTACCATACGGCTCTGCCCCGAAAACTGTAATGTCGTACAAGTCTGGGTCACGTTTAATTAACTCTTCGAGTGTACGCACTCCAGCCATGCCATTTCCGATTAGAACAAGTTTCTGTTTCATTTATGGGTCCACAAGGTTGAAAAAGTTCACTTCGCCAAATGTAGCAAGTTATATACCAATACACGGCATAGTGAATGTGATTGGGAATTTTACAAACCTTAATTAAACTACGTTTAACTTTCCGCACGCGCATGTGAAGCGATAATGCATCAATTGGATGCACGCGTTTTAGTCAACGTCCCACTATCCAGCAGAAATTCTATATCCCGCTAAACGGGCCATCCAGCTTAGTTATCGTTGCTTAACTCACATTAATTTCGTCCCCAATTAAGCGTACGGCAGTACTTTGTTTATAAGTGCTGCCTTATAAGCGAATCAATCTGATCAAGTGCATGGGAAAAACGCGTTGCCTCTAGCCTTGCTTACTCACTATCAAGGTGTGTTGTGTGCTGTTACACAACACACCCAAGTGCATTGTGGGATACTGCACAACAAAATCAGCAAGCAAAATCCTCCTTTACTAAAAACTTCAATGATTGGTATGGAATGTGGCTGCCATTGTGAAGTTTTAACATCTTAGCGAGGTTTCACCTAATGTCGGCCATAAAACTTAACTTGCTGTCGTTTAAGGATAATATCCGCATTCTGCATTTGACCTGGTTCGCCTTTTTACTTAAGCTTTTTTGTTTGGTTTAATCATGCCCCGCTTATGGCCTCGATCCGTGAGGCGCTGGAGCTTAGCGATCAACAAATCAAGACGCTGTTGATTCTTAACGTGGCATTGACCATCCCCGCGCGTATCGTGATAGGGATGCTGGTGGATGCGTTTGGGCCGCGTCGGATGTACTCGTTGTTGCTGTTTATTTCAAGCCTCCTATGTTTTGGGTTCGCCTTCGCCGACGACTATGAACGGCTCGCCTTGATGCGCTTTTTGCTGGGATTTGTCGGTGCGGGGTTTGTGATCGGAATTCGCATGATCAGTGAATGGTTTCCTGCCAAACAGGTCGGTCTGGCTGAGGGAATTTATGGGGGCTGGGGCAACTTCGGCTCCGCAGCCGCCGCGATGACGCTGCCGAGCATCGCTCTGTATTTCGGCGGTGACAACGGCTGGCGTTATGCTATGGCACTGACCGGCGTATTGGCTCTGGTCTATTCCGCGATTTATTTCTTAACCGTCTCCGATACGCCTAAGGGTTCGACTTATTTCAAGCCAAAGAAGAACGGCGCCATGGAAGTCAGCAGTCAAGGAGATTTTTTTCTCTATCTGATCATGAATATTCCGTTGTATGCAGCCTTGGGAGTATTGGCGTGGAAGCTTGGGCCCGCTAACCAAAAAATGCTAAGTCCAGACGTTACACACCTTGTCTATGCGCTCTTAGTGGGCACTTACGTGTTTCAGTCCATTCGGATTTACCAGGTCAACAAACAGGTGTTTGCAGGACCGGTCCCAGAAATCGATCGATACAAATTCAAGCAGGTGGCGGTACTGGATCTGGCGTATCTAGTGACTTTCGGATCGGAACTCGCCGTGGTCTCCATGTTGCCGCTGTTCTTTAAGGACACTTTTGGGCTATCGTTAGTTGAAGCAGGCATGTTGGCCTCGGGTTAGCCTTTTTGATTTGATTGCCCGCCCCGGCGGGAGATTGATCAGCGACAAATTCGGCCGCAAGCGGGCACTGATTGTCTTGCTCATTGGCTTGTCTGCGGGTTACTTTCTCATGGGTCAAATCACTTCGGGTTGGCCAGTGTTGCTGGCGGTGGTGGTAACCATGGGCTGCTCGTTTTTTGTGCAGTCTGGAGAGGGAGCCGTGTTTACCATTGTGCCCCTAGTGAAGCGACGCCTAACCGGTTAGGTCGCCGGGATGGCAGGTGCCTATGGGAATGTGGGTGCAGTCAGCTTTCTCACCGTGCTGTTGTTCGTGTCTTCACAGATTTTTTTCATCACGATTGCCGTCGCTGCCGTGGTCGCCTTGGTTGCCGTAGTGTTCTTCCTTGAGTAACCCGAAGGGCAGATGGCCGAAATGTTGCCTGATGGCACCGTACAGCTGATCGATGTGACTTAGCGCTCTATTCACGCCTCACATAGAACCGTGGTGGAAAATTGCGGTTTGTGTTAGCTGACCGATGGATGTTCCGAACGTTAATGTGCGATATTATTGAGCTGCTGCTAGCGATTTCTAGGCGCACCGAAAAATCGTGTTTTGTCAGTTTAACGTATTGACCTAACGCTTATGATTAATCGACTCTGCGTTGCCATCGGTCAGCATTCTGCAGCAGGCAAAAAAGAAACTAACGAAGACTTTTACGGAGTATTAGTTCCCGATGAGCCTCTGTTGTCCACAAAGGGGGTTGTTGCGGTTATCGCAGATGGCATGAGCGGTAGCGATGCAGGTGAGGTGGCCAGTGAACTCAGCGTCAAAGGATTTCTTCACGATTACTTCAGCACACCGGAGTCCTGGACGGCAAAAACTTCGGTTGAAAAGGTACTCACCGCCCTTAACCGGTGGTTGTATGGGTTAGGTCAGCGAGAATACGTCTCTCCCAGAGGTTTGGTCACTACGTTTAGCGCTGTGGTCATCAAATCTACGACTGCGCACCTGTTTCACATCGGGGACAGCCGTATCTATCGCTTATGCGACAGCAACCTTGAATGCTTGACTCAAGATCATCGGGTTTGCGTATCGAAGCGGCGTGAGTATTTAAGCCAGGCCTTGGGCATCGACATATCTATCGAAATCGATTATCGAACACTCCCTGTTGAGAAGGGCGACATCTTTATCCTTACAACAGACGGGATCCATGACTTTCTCAGCAAAGAGCTGCTCCTTCAAAAAGTAACTGCCAACGGCCAACCTCTGGACCAAACGGCGCTACACATCGTTGAAAGCGCTTTTAACGGGGGCAGTGATGACAATCTGACCTGCCAGATTCTGCGTATCGACGAGTTAGCTGAAGAAACGGAAAATGAACTTTATAACAAATTAACTGAACTGCCATTCCCCCCAGATCTGTCACCGGGAATGATCTTGGATGGATACCGCATCGTGCGTGAATTGCACGCAACGCCCCACGTGCAGATATATTTAGCTCAGGATATTGAGACAGGTCAACGCATGGTGTTCAAGACACCGTCCGTTAACAATGAAGACGACCCTGCGTATATCGATATGTTCGTGCATGAGGATTGGATAGGGAAACGCCTCAATAATGCGCACGTAATGAAAGTCTATCAACAGCCCCATAAACGGCATTTTTTATACTATGTGGCTGAATACATCGAAGGTCAAACTCTACGCCAATGGATGAATGATCATCCAAATCCCACGCTAAACGAAGTCAGACTCATAGTTAATCAGATTGCAGTCGGTGTACGCGCGTTTCACCGCAGGGAGATGATCCATCAAGACATAAAACCAGAAAACATCATGATCGATACCCAGGGAACGGTTAAGATCATCGATTTCGGTTCAACCAAAATCGCAGGACTGGAGGAGATTGCCTCTCCGCTTGCACCCCATCATCTGGTTGGAACGTTGGATTACGCGGCAGTTGAATATTTTCGTGAGCAACCCGGATCAAATCGATCCGATATTTTTTCACTCGGCGTAATCACCTATGAGATGCTTACAGGTCGACTACCCAGCCCTTTCAAGGTCAAAAAGTAACCACTGATATAGCACCTACCCAAAGGGGACATAAACACCGAACAATCCTACCGC
>JAAUXY010045721.1_pt1 | contig 12635 bp, 11 predicted proteins | sample 7278121 | NCBI WGS metagenome assembly JAAUXY01 (sample SAMN14350117, study PRJNA611818) | marine sediment metagenome | isolation source: surface marine sediment (1.8m) | place: French Polynesia: Moorea | collected 2018-08 | reverse complement strand
GCCAGTCAAACAGGGAACCAGTGAAAATGAGAGTAATAACTTTGGTAGTCGGTTTGTTGTCTCACGCGACGGCGGCAAACGTGCTCGATGACTATATCAACCTGAGAGTCGGTAGCTTCACGAGCGCCGCGCAGGCGGCGACCGACAGTCGTTACGACGAGATCACCTGGCACATTGTCGAAATCCCGGTGGCGGGTGAGAGCGAGGCGCGTTGGCTGTACACCGAGAGCTGGATAAAAGATGCTGAGGCGCCGTACATGCAAAGGCTCTCGCGCGTCGAGCAGTTACCGGATGAGAGTTTGCTGGTCCGGCGGTACCTTGTGCCGGATGCCGAAAAGTTCATCGACGCGTGGCAGATGCCAGAGCGCTTTGCCTCAATCGACGTCGCGTCGCTCGTCGAGCTTGCCGGTTGCGAACTAACCGTCGTCGCGGCCGGGCGGGGCCGCTTCGAAGGCAGCACGGCGGGCAAAAACTGCGCCAACCGCTACAAGAACGCGAGCTACGCGATCTCGCGCAATGTCACGACAGCGGACGGCATGGTCAACTGGGACCGCGGCTTCAACGTGAACGGTGACTTGGTCTGGGGCCCGGCCAGCGGTGGCTATCACTTCCGCCGTGTCGACGCGAAGAATGCCTGCGTCCAGCCGGTGCGAATGCTGGTATATGGCGAAATCCGGGATCGCAAGCAATTCGGCGCCTATGCGCGGGCGATTGCAACGTCCGAACTGTATCCACGCAACGGCGGCTACTACGAAGCGCTGACCCCGCCGGTTGCCGTGTTCGAGGGGACCCCACCCGCCACACGCGGTGTCGTGATCGCACGCTTCCCCTGCCTCGAAGCCGCCAGGAACTTCTGGTACTCGGATGAGTACCAGCAGCAAATCAGGCCATTACGCGTCGGAATATCCGACTTCGAAGTACTGGTGTTGCCAGCCCCGCCGCTGCCGGACTACCTCGATTAATCGGAATCAGTTCGACGCCGCAACCGACTTCGGCGGCACCAGGGTCATCGTGACCCAGCCATCCTCCTGCCAGTCGGAGATCTCGGCATCCATACCCATTACAGCCGCCTGTTTGCGCATCAGCGGGATGGTGTAATTTTCGTGGAGCCACTTCTCGTCATAATCGTTCTGACCCATACGACGAGTCTGCTCCAGCACATTCCAGTACGGTGAGCGCCAGCGCATCGAATCGCCGTCGCGCTCGTATTCCCGCACCAGCTGATAGAAGCAGGCCGTGCGCTCGGTCATCGCCAGCATGGCCAGATCACTATTGCCGGTTCTCTCGATCAGTTTGCCGACGCGCTCAAGCATCGGCGACTGCGTCTCGACTTCGTGGTCGACCAATTGCTCCATCATCTCGTTGTCTTTGGCGAACTGAATCGTCGTCAGATGAGATTTAATTAACGCGTCGTTCGGCTCGTGTTGATAGGGCTGGCGGTTGTTCAGCGCCTTGATCAGGGATTCCATCGCGAGGCCGAGATCACGCTCGCGCCCGCTGAAATCATGGCTGGGGTCGCCACTCGGACTCACCTCGCGGATGGCTTTCGCCACGGCTGCACCGAGCTCGTCCTCATGCCCCTTGAAACCACTGCGATGCGCGAACTTGTCCGGGTCGACAGGGCCGGCACCCTTGTGCGCGCCGGCATACACCGGCAGGGCGACAGCGTAGGCCAGAAACAAAACAGCAAGGCTGAAAATCCTGATCATTAACACAACCTCCAGAAACTGTGGTGATCGTCATGCCGGCGCTACCTTCGCAGCCAGGCATGCAATACACATAGTGTGACATCGACTGGCGCAAATGCGCTGCCGGTGTGGACGGCAATTCCATCCCCGGGACCACTGCGTGGACACCCGCGCCAGGCCAGGGCCCCCGGCGGTACTCAGGGGAACTTGAACTTCTCGCGGATCGCGTCGAGTGCCTGGTCCTTTTGCTTGTCCAATTCTTTCCTGACCAGCGCTTCCACCTGCTCCTTGGCCTTGGCCTGCCCTTCCTGCATGGCGCGTTCCAGCAGGGGCTCCATGATTTGCCTGGCCGCGGCGGTCGCGGTGACCCCAGCGCCCTCGCGCCCGATGTTCCGGAGCACGATGTCACCGAGCTCCAGGTCCAGCGGCGCCGGCAGCCGATCATGCACGACCGATGCCTGCGTGTCATTGACGCGCAACTCTTTAATTACGAGCTTCATCTCGTTCGCTTCGGTCTCGGCCCGAGCCGATGACTGGCCGGTCCCGCGCTGCAGATTATCGAGCAGCGCCTGGAGGTTACTGGTGCCGCCCTGCTGTTCGAAATTCAGGTTCGGCTGATTGACGATGATTTTCGACAGCACGATTTCCGGTGAGCCGACGGAATCCACGTCAATCGCGATTTCGATCGAATCAAGCGTAAAGGCATTCTCGGCATAGAAGCCCCGTGGATTCGCGATTGTCAGTCCACCGACTGTCGCCGACGCGTCCGCCAGCGATATCGCGACGCTGCTGACGCGGACCGGCGTGCCCAGCGTGTCGCTGCCGACGGTTTCAATCGCGCGTTTGGCAATGTTGTCGAGATTCGATGCGAGGAACCAGACGGCCAGCCCACCGACGACCAACACAATCGCGATCAACCAACCAAAGACCTTCAATCCCCTGGCCATAATTCTTCTCCCGCGAAACGATCAAAACAATCAATACAAGACGACCGAGCGGATACTTTCGCCTTCATGCATCAGGTCGAAGGCCCGATTGATGTCCTCCAGCGGCATCGTATGCGTGATCAAATCATCGATGTTGATCTTGCCGTCCATGTACCAGTCGACAATCTTCGGGACATCCGTGCGGCCGCGCGCGCCACCGAAAGCGGTTCCTCGCCAGACCCGGCCGGTAACCAGCTGGAATGGCCGCGTGGCAATCTCCTGCCCGGCGCCGGCGACGCCAATGATGCAGCTCTGCCCCCAGCCCTTGTGACAGCATTCAAGCGCCTGGCGCATCGTCGCGACATTGCCGATGCATTCGAAGCTGTAATCCACGCCACCGCCGGTCGCGTCGATCACGGCCGCGGTAATGTCGTCAACCTCTTTGGGATTGATGAAATCGGTGGCGCCAAAGTCGCGCGCGAGCTGCTCGCGCGCCGGGGTGATATCGATCCCGATAATTCGATCCGCACCGACCAGGCGCGCACCCTGGATCACATTCAGGCCGATGCCGCCGAGACCGAACACGGCCACCGTCGAGCCGGGCTCGACCTGCATCGTGAAGGCAACCGCGCCGACGCCGGTCGTGACCCCGCAGCCGATGTAGCACACCTTGTCGAAAGGCGCGTCCGTGCGAATCTTCGCCAGCGCGATCTCCGGCAGCACGGTGTGATTGGCGAACGTCGAACAACCCATGTAATGCAGGACCGGCTTCCCATCGATCGAAAAACGGCTGGTACCGTCCGGCATCAGTCCCTGCCCCTGGGTCTCGCGAATCGACTGGCAGAGATTCGTTTTTGGGTTCAGGCAAAAGTCGCATTCCCGACACTCGGGCGTATACAGCGGGATGACATGATCGCCCGGTTTCACCGAGGTCACGCCGGCCCCCACCTCCAGCACCACGCCGGCGCCTTCGTGACCGAGAATGGCCGGAAAAGCCCCTTCCGGGTCCTCACCGGACAGCGTGAATGCGTCCGTGTGGCAGATACCGGTCGCCTTGATTTCGACCAGCACCTCTCCAGCCTGCGGACCACCGAGCTCGACCTCGACAATCTCCAGGGGCTTGCCTGCCTCGAAGGCCACGGCGGCACGGGTTTTCATAGTCTTCTCCCTGTTCTTCGGCGCGTCCTGTGTCAGTTTCGCAGGATCGCGGTGTGATGCGCGATATGGTCGTCGATGAATGACGACACGAAGAAGTAGCTGTGATCGTAGTTCTCATGGCAACGCAATTCGAGTGCCTGCCCGACTGACTCGCAGGCGGCCGCAAACAGTTCCGGTCGCAATTGCTCCTCGAGGAACACGTCGGCCAGCCCCTGATCGACCAGGATTGGCGACGCGGTCGACCGATCGCCGGCCGCGGCCATCAGGCTGGTCGCGTCGTGTTCCTGCCATTTGGCGCTGTCGTCGCCGAGATAGGCAGTGAACGCCTGCTGACCCCAGGGGACCTGGCACGGCGCAACGATCGGGGCGAACGCCGACAACGAACGATAACGATCCGGGTGGCGCAAGCCGATGGTCAGCGCGCCGTGCCCACCCATCGAGTGCCCGGCGATCCCCTGGGCCAGCGAATCGACGGGATATTCCTTGATCACCAGCGACTGCAACTCGTCGGTGATATAGCTGTACATGCGAAAGTGGTTGTCCCACGGTGGCTCAGTCGCGTCGACATAGAAACCCGCGCCCTGGCCCAAGTCATACGCATCGACGTCGGGCACCGCGTCACCGCGCGGGCTGGTATCCGGTGCAATGATCGCCAGGCCGTATTGTGCGGCCGCACGGTAGGCGCCGGCCTTGATCGTGAAATTCTCTTCTGTGCAGGTCAGACCGGACAACCACCAGAGCAGCGGCAGCTTGTCGCCGGCCGCCGCGGGCAGGAATATCGAGTAGCGCATCTCGGTACCCGTCCGGGAAGAGTCGTGCGCGCAAAAGCTGAGACTGCCATCGAACACGCGGTGTTCGGCCAGCACTTTCATGGATGTTCCCCGCGGCCGGGCGCGACGCCCGGCGGATCATTCGTGATGATTCATACTAGCATTCCCGGCGTGGGATCCAAGCTGCGTGAGAATTACTTCGCCAGGAACAATTCCGGGGCTGGTTGCGGTGCGTAGCCGGGGAATACTGCTGCCGGGTCAGGGTTCATCAACCGACGCTGCAACATCTGCGCGAGGACATCACGCAAGTCCGTCGTAATGGCCAGGTCTTCGCCGGCGAACAGGTCGCCGGGCCCGAGTCCGGGCCAGCTGCCTGCGACCTGCGCACCGATCACGCCGCCGCCCAGCAGGTAAGCGCAACCGCCGGTGCCATGATCCGTGCCGCTGGACACGTTGTCGGCGGCACGCCGCCCGAATTCCGTCTGCACCAGGACGGTGATGTGTTCCATACGATTGCCCATGTCCGTGTGGAACGCGTTCAGCGCTGCGGCCAGATCGGCCAGCGAACCGGGCAACACCGCCGGCAGATTCTCGTGGTGGTCCCAGTTGCCGACGTCGACGCAAATCACCTCGACGCCGAGATCCGACTTGATCAACTGCCCGGCTTGCAGCAAGCCGCCACCGAGCTGACTGGCCGGGTAGTTCGCGCCGTTGTCCGGCGAATACTGGCTCGGGTCAGCAATCGCGAGTTCCTCGATTGCGGTCAGCGCCGCCTGCGCGACACCCGCATACGGCCGGTCGTCGGGATACAGGGCCTGCAAGGTGTCCTCGTAGCTACCGCCGCCCGCGTCGCCGATACCGAACTGCTCGATGGAATCGATCGCCAACGGGTCCGCTGCACCCAGCAGGGAGAGCGGCACGGCGCCGCTAATGGCCACGGCCCGGAACGGGCGGTCGTCCGGGCTTGCGGTTGCCACAAGGTGCCGCGCCAACCAGCCCGTGTCCAGGAATTGCTTATCCGTAGCCGCGGCTTCGACCAGCGCCTGGGCATCGAAATGCGACCGGCTGCCATGCGGCACGCCGGTGGCGTGAATGGCAGCCAGCCTGCCCATGTCGTAGAGCGTCTTGATTTCCGGCGCGGCCGGATGCAGGCCGAAAAAGCCATCGAGGTCCAGCGCCCCATCGACCTGGCCCGGTGGCGGGACGGCAATGCGGGTCCGCAGGTTGTAATAGTCATCGTCGCCATACGGGACGATCGAATTCATGCCATCCGCGGCCCCGCGTTGGAACACGCAGACCAGGATGTCGGGGAGTCCGGCGGCGCCGGCGGCCAGTGTTCCTGTGCTTGCCATCCTTACTTCTCCCGTCAACGCAATTGAAAGTACGGGGAACTGACGAACAGCGCGACCACGAAGGGCGCGAGCGCGTCCACGGTCGCCGCATCCAGCGGCACGTCGCGATCAATGCCGAGTTCGTCTTCGAGCCAGGTCAACACGAGTTCGCGATCCTCGGCGGCCAGTTCACGGTGCAGCACGAAGTCCACCGTGCTGTCGATCACCTCGGCAAGATTCATCGCGCCGGCCACGGCCTGTTCTACGGGGAAATACTCGCGAATCGCCGGCACGTTTAATGCCAGAGCCAGGCGCCAGCGATTCAGGAAACCGCTGGTACTGCCCCAGTAACCGGCAACGTCCGGGTAACCATTCGGCGGAATCCAGTAGAACGGAATCTGGCCGAGAATATTCAGCACCGCGAAATAGAGCCGCGCGTCGTCGGCCGGGAAATCTGTCGGCCCGTTGAAAGCGCGCACCAGCCTGCCGAGAAACTCCATGGGCCGGCCCAGCTTCATATCGCCGGACTCACGAAACGCGTCACTGGCAAAGAGGGTCCGGAGCAGCGTGGGAATATCGCCGTTCGATTGCTCGAAGGCGGCGGCGACTTCGTCGACCAGCTCGCCGGGCGGATCATCCGCGACGAATCGCCGGCACAGCTTGGTCGCAATGAAGCGCGCTGTCGACGGATGCGCCGCCAGCAGATCCAGCACGGTTTCCCCGTCCGTGATGCCACCACCCGGCGGAATAACGGTGCCGAGAACTACTTTGGTGCCGGGATCGTGCAGGATCGGTACGAACAGGAACTGCCCGGTATTCTGATCAATGGTCCAGCCGGTAAAACACCGCGCGACTTCTTTGACGTCATCCTCGGTATAGCCACCATCGACGCCCAGCGTGTGTAACTCGAGCAGCTCACGCGCATAGTTTTCCTGCGGTGCGCCGGCAAAATTCAGGAAATTGTCCAGGTAATACAGCATCGCCGGGCTCTTGGCCGACGCGTGCAGAATCTCCGCGAAGCTACGCATCGCGTTAGGCCTGATCACTGCGAAATCATCTTGTGGCTTCAACAGCGGAATGACGCCATTGATCAGGTGGATGCTGAAATGATTGGTCCAGAACTCCACCATGACTTCGTAGAGCTGGCGCGGACTGAAGAATTCCCGGAACAACGTCGCGCCAACGAGGTCTTCGACAATGTTCTGGAAATTGTTGGGAAAATCATTTCTCAACGTGGCGGGATCGGCGTTCGCCAGCGGGAAGCGCGCCGCAACCTCGGCTTCCACCACACTGTCGTCGATCGTCGTGTAGTCGATCTGCTGTTCCAGAAACGCATCTATTCCGACTGCCTGGACTTCGGCCAGGGCACCCTGGCTGGCGCCAAAACTCGTGCGCTGCACGGCCAGCACTTCGGCACTCGCCGGCGGCAGCCCGGCCGGCGTTGGCGCTGGCGTCGGCGCCGGGGCGCCACCCCCGCCGGAACCACCGCAGCCCGGCAGACTGGCGACCAGCGCTGAATACCCCAATCCCTGACCGCTCAGCGCCAGGAACCGGCGCCGGTCGAACGGTGGGATTTTGACCTTGATTGCTTTCATCGTCGCCTCATCATCGATGCTGACGTTTCGATTCACAACGGGATAGTGCAGGAATGGTTGACAGGGTTTACCCGGCCTCGGTTTTTCCTGACTTATGGCAAGTTGAATGCCCTGCTAGACTCGCTCCAAGTTAAAACAAATTGGAAATTCGTAGTATGTACATCAACTTCTGGTACCCGATTTGCACCTCCGAGGAACTGGTTCAGGACGAGGCCCGTCGAGCAGAGCTGCTCGGTGTCAGGCTGGTCGCGTTTCGCGACAACGACGGCGCGGCACATGTGCTGAGTGACACCTGCATTCACCGCGGCGGCTCGCTGAGCAAGGGCAAGGTGATCGGCGACTGTGTGCAATGTCCCTATCACGGTTGGCAGTTTGCCGGCGATGGCCGGTGCGCGTCGATCCCGTCGATGGAAGGCAAGACGCCGCCGGCGCGTGCGAAGGTCGACAGCTATCCCGTTCACGAGCAATACGGCGTCGTGTTCGCTTTCCTGGGTGATCTGCCGGAGGCAGAGCGGCCACCGCTGCCATACGTCGAGGAGTTCGACAAAGAAGGCTGGCGTGTTGGTGCGCCAATCGTGTTCGAAGTGGATGCGTACTACGAGCGCTCGATGGAAAACGGCCTCGACCCGGTACACAACGAATTTGTGCATCCGTCACAAGGCTCACCGCGCGTGAACGAAGACCAGATCGATATCCAGCCCAACGACTGGGGCGCGAAGTTCATGGTGGACTTCGGCTATACCGCGGCCGAGGCCAGGCAAAAAATCGTCGAAGTGGACGAAAGCGCGAATCTGCGCGCTGGTACCTGGTACACGGGGCCGAATGCAATGGTCACTGGCATTTACCTGCCTGGCGGTTACAGCTTCGTGCAATACTTCTTTGAAGCGCCGCTCAGCGGCGGCCGGACCCGGATCTATTTCATCAATACCCGGAACAATACCCTGGACCCCGAGAGCGACGGCTGGATCGTGGAAACGAACATGAAGATTGCCCGCGAAGACCAGGCCATCGTGGAGAACCTGTGGCCGGTGCAGACACCGGACACATTGACCAGGGAACTGCTGACGCCGGGCGACTCGGTCATCGTCAAATACCGCGAAGACCTGACCGACTGGCAGCAGCGTGGCTGGCGGATTGATTGGGACCAGATGCAGGCCTCCGAGCACAAGGCCGCTTACGCGATACCCAGCCCGGCACGACGTGAGTCCGGCAACTGGGTACTCGAGCCCGTGCCGCTCCTGTCCGAGGGCCAACCGGTCGCGGCCGCGAAAAGCGCGTAGGTCAGCCGATCGCGCGGTCCCGGCGCAGCGGCTGGAGCAGCAACCGGTCCAGCCAAAGCTCGCGTTCGTTGCGAAACTCCGTCAAGCCGATGGTCATCGCATCGTGGCCGGCGCGCGGCTGGTCCTGGTACGTGCCGAACAGGCGATCCCACCACGGCAGGTTGAATCCGAAGTTGCTGTTGGTCTCATCAACCTCGACCGAGTGATGTACACGGTGCATGTCCGGCGTGACCACGATGTACCGCAACACGCGATCCAGGCCCAGCGGCAACCGCGCATTGGCGTGATTGAACATGGCCGTCGCGTTTAGCAAAACCTCGAAAACGAGCACGGCCAGCGCCGGGGCGCCCAGCAGCGCGATCAGCGCGAGCTTGATCAGCATGGACAGCAGGATCTCGAGTGGATGAAAACGCGCGCCGCTGGTCACATCGAGGTCGATGTCCGTGTGATGCATGCGATGGAGCCGCCACAGCGCTGGCACCGCGTGGAATACGACATGTTGCGTATAAATCGCCAGGTCGAGCAGCACGACAGACAGCACCACTGCCACCCAGTACGGCGTTTCGAGCAGATTGAATAGACCCCAACCGCGGTCGGCTGCGAGTATTGCGAAACCGGTCGCCGCGGCCGGGAACACGACCCGCAAGAGCACGGTATTCAACACGGCAATGCCGATGTTGCTGGGCCACCGCAACCAGCGTGATACCAGCCGCCGCCGGCGCGGCGCCAGCGTTTCCCAGGCGATCATCACGGCCAGCACGGCCGCGAAGGAACCCAGACGGATCATTGGTTCGGCGTTTGCGAAGGCTTCATTCATGCGTATTTAGTCCAGCAGTGGACGTATTTTCGCTGCAAACTGCGCACCCGATTTGCCGCCCTGAAGCATCGCCGCGACTTTGCCGTCGCGATCAATGATATAGCTGGTCGGCAGGATCTCGTTCCAGGCCGGATCCACCACGCTGACCATGCGGTCCATACTCGTTTCGAGACTGACCCAACTGCGGAATTCCGGAAAGAACTTGTCCAGAAATGGAATTACCACTGTGTCGATGCTGTCCGGATCGTCCAGCGAAACCGGCATCAGGACGAACCCGCGCTCGGCCAGATCCGCCTCCAGTAGCATCAGGTCGGGGATCTCTTTCAGGCAGGGCCGGCACCAGGTGGCCCAGAAATTGACCAGCACAACCCGACCGCGCTGCGCTTCGAGGACCTGCGCAAATCGATCGGCATCGGCGAACTGGATGCGCTCGGGAGAACCGGTCGCACAGGCAGGCGTGGAAGCCAGCAGCAGCAGGCACATCGACAGCGAGACGGCGCGCCGAGCCGCTGCCACATTCACCCCCGATTTGCGGTGACCGGTCACCCGGCGCTCAGCGTGACGTCAACTTCGTCCTGCTGCATGTCGAACATGCGCGCATACCAACCACCCTGCTGCATCAGTTGGTCATGCGTGCCCCGCTCGGTGACCTTGCCATCCTGGAGCACGAAGATCTCGTCGCAATCGACGATGGTCGACAGCCGATGCGCAATGGTCAGCGTCGTACGACCCTCGACGAGCTTTTTCACCGCACCCATCACGCCGAGTTCCGTCTCGAGGTCGAGATTCGACGTCGGCTCATCGAGCAGCACCATCGGTGCGTCCTTCAGGATCGCCCGGGCGATGGCGACCCGCTGGCGCTGGCCACCGGAGATCGCGCTGCCGCGCTCGCCAGCCTGAGTATCGAGTCCTTCCGGCAGGGTCTTAATCCACTCCCGCAGACCGGCCTTCTCGGCTGCAGCCATGATTTCGTCGTCAGTCGATTCATAGCGACCCATGCGGATGTTCTCCCGGAGATTGTCATTGAAGATGTAGGAGCGCTGCGAGACGACGGCGAACAGGCGTTGCACGTCGGCCAGCGGGAATTCCGTCAGCAGCCGGTCGCCAATCCGGATCTGGCCGCTTTGCGGATCCCACTGGCGCAACAGCAGGTTCACGATCGTCGACTTGCCGCCACCGCTCGGCCCCACCAGCGCCACGTGACCGCCAGCAGGAATGTCCAGGCTGAAACCATCGAAGACCTTGCCTTTCCGCGCCCACTGCGCTTCTTCAGTGTCGTATTCAAAATTGACATTATCGAAATGGATCGATGGCTCCACGGCCTCGGTGACCGGCCCTGCCGCAGTCTCGTGCACGGCCGGCTCCTGCTCCATCATGGAGAACAGGCGCCGGGCCGAGTAAATGGCCACGCGGTAATCCGTAAAGTAGTTCGCCACGCTCACGGACAGGTAGAAACCGATGACCGACACCGCGATCACGGCCGGCACGTCCACCAGCGGGTCGATCCTGCCAGCGAGCGCCAGCTCGATACTGACCCACGCAGCGACCAGGACGCCCGCCGTGACGAAAATCTCGGCCAGCCCGCGCTGCCAGGCCTCCGCGGCGTAGAGCTTTTCCTGCCCATCCTGCATGGTCGCGCCGGTTTCCCAGAGGTCCTTCGCGCGCTGCTTCTCGTAGCCGAAGGCCACCGTGTCACGCACGCCCTGGATGCTGTCGGCCACGTACGCAGTCACCTGACCGAGTTGTTCCCGATACTGCACGCCATCGCCGCCGAGTTTGGCTACCAGCCAGGGCAGGAAAAATGTATTCACGACGTAAAAAGGTGTGAGCACGTAGACCAGCAGCGGATCCACCGTCCAGCACCACCACAGGATGACCGCCGGGACGATGATAGACGCGGTGGCTGGCGCAATCGTGTGCGCGTAAAACGGCTCGATGCGCTCACAGTCGGTCATTACGCGACCAACCGCCTCGCCCGACTGCAATTTGCCGGTCTTCGCGGGTGCCAGCGGGATCATCGCGTAGTAGAAGCGATTACGGAACGCCATCAGGATATGGAAGGCGACGTAGTGGCCCAGATACATCTCCAGATACGAGAAAATCGACACGATGAAACCCGCCAGTGCAATCCAGCCGACCTGGGTCCAGATGATGTCCCAGTTGACCACGCCGGGCACCGAGTTTTGCACGTAGATGCCGATGCTCGCGGCCGCGATGCCGAGCACCGCGGTCTGGCCAAGCAGCTTGATGACGCGTGACGTCAGCGACATGACCATGACGTGTGACAGGTGACTCATGGACCGCAGCAGGCGACCCACAATCTGAAAGTTGCTGTCGTTGGGCAGCGGTATGGTCGCGGTCGTGTTCCCAGTGCTCATGTTCGTTTCTCCTAAACCGCAGCCGCCGGTACGACAGTCGTGTGCTCAATTCGCTGTTTCGTGCGGATCATGCTCGCGTACATGCCACCCTGTGCCAGCAGTTCTGCCCGGGTGCCGCTCTCCGCGACCGTGCCCTGCTCCAGCACGATGATCCGGTCAGCGCGCTCGATCGTGCTCAGTCGGTGTGCGATCAGCAGCACCGTTTTGTTGGCACACAAACGTTCGAGCGCACGATTCAGCAGCGTTTCGGTTTCCACATCGATCTGCGACGTGGGCTCGTCCAGCACCACGACGGGCGCATCTTTCAGAATGGCACGCGCAATTGCGAGTCGCTGCGCCTGGCCGCCACTGAGCGCCAGGCCCTGATCGCCGACCATGGTGTCCAGGCCTGCGGGGGTCGACTTCACGAAGTCTTCGAGCTCCGCAGCTTTCAGTGCCGCCATCAACTCGTCATCCGTCGCGTTCAGCTTCGCAATGTGCAGGTTCTCGCGGACGGTGCCGAACAACAGGTACGGGTCCTGGGGCACGAGCGCAGTCTGTTTCCGAATCCATTCGATGGACAGCTCTTCCTCGTTGACGCCGTCGAACAGGATCTCCCCGCTCTGCGGATCCAGGGTTCGCAGCATCAGGTTCACGACCGTGGTCTTGCCGGAACCACTCTTGCCGATCATCGCCACGGTCTCGTTCGGGTC
>JAAUXY010025445.1_pt1 | contig 12637 bp, 10 predicted proteins | sample 7278121 | NCBI WGS metagenome assembly JAAUXY01 (sample SAMN14350117, study PRJNA611818) | marine sediment metagenome | isolation source: surface marine sediment (1.8m) | place: French Polynesia: Moorea | collected 2018-08 | reverse complement strand
CCGGAGGCTTCCACCGAGTGGCAAGAAATGACGACCACCCTCCTTGAATCGGATGGTTATCAGCGGCATTTCGCCGATGCAAGTGTCTTGCGTTCAGCGCTCGCAAGCGATGATGCCAAGGCGCTGCTTCGCGACCTGTTCAAGCTCCGTTACGACCAGCAGGTCTATGCAATTTCTGCGCGTTCGACGCTGGACGGAATTGTCAGGACCATTCGTAGGTACGACCCTGACATCACCCTGCCGGTCGAGAGCATCGGTCTCCTCGGCAGCGCCACAGAATATGGCTGGGAGCGCTCGGTGACGATGCGCCCGTCTCGCGATGACCCCAATAGCTGGTCGGTCGAGGTCTCGTTGATCGATGGTGAAATCAAGTTTCGCGCCGACGACGACTGGTCCACGGACTGGGGCGCACCGATCACTCTAGGGGTGAGCGACGAGAACCCGTTTACGTTCGTCGGTGACCTGGCAACAGTATTTCCGCACGGCATAGCCGAGTTCAAGGGACTCAATATTCCGGTCGACGCAGGTCGGTACCGGGTTACCTTCAACTCTCAGTCGTTTAACTACTCGTTCGAGAGGATCGACGATGCACCGTAGACAGTTCATTCAAGGCGTCGGCGTAACGCTCGGCACGGTCATAACGATGGCCGCCTGCGCGAAGTCGGATGACTCGCGCGCGGCCAGCCCTGGCGCGGCTGTGCGACTTAGCCCACAGGATCTCGACGATTTATTGCTCGGTAGCAGCTATCTCGGCTGTGGCGGCGGTGGCGGACTCGCTGATGCCCGCGAGCTGATTCAGGGCGATCTCGAGTCCGGCCTGTCGTTCGACATGCTGCCGGTTAGTGAACTCGGCGACGATGACTGGGTCGCTTCGCCCTACACGCTCGGCACGCTCGCGCCGATGTCTGACGCGATGCAGCAACAGCTCGAGCGCATCGGGCCGGTGGAATTACCCGTGTTGCGTGCGTTCAGCTTGCTCGAGGAATTCGTCGGCAAGAAATTCTCTGCCGTCATCGTTGGCGAAATCGGGCCATTGAGCACCGCCGAGGCACTATCACTCGGCGCGCGTCTCGGGGTCCCGAGTCTTGATGCCGACACCGTCGGCAGAGCAACCCCGGAGATCAATCAACACTCCGTACGGGTGGCCGGGCAGGACATCACGCCAGCGGCTGGTGTCACGCTGTTTGGTGACGAGGTCGTTCTTAGCAAGGTCAAAGACCCGAGTCGCCAGGAAGATGTGTTTCGCAACCTGTCGGAGATCAGTCGCGACGTCGGTGTGTGCGATGCCGCCATCCCGGGGACGATCGCACGCAAACCTTACGTGCTCGTGCAGGACTCCCTGACCCTGTCGATGAGCATCGGCCGGGCCGTACGCGAAGCGGCCAACGCCGGCAATGATCCGGTCGAGGCCGCTCGTGCTGCAGGCGACGGTTACCTGCTATTCACGGGACGCGTCGGCGAATCAGACTGGGCCGACACCGAGGGTTTCCTGGTAGGCGACGTAACGCTGTCCGGCGACGGCGAGTTTGCCGGAAGGCAACTGCATCTCGACTACAAGAACGAACACCTTGTCGCCGAACTCGATGGCGAGGTCATCGCCACCTGTCCGGACCTGATCACAATGATCGACAACGAAACGTTCGAAGGCATTGGCAACCCGGAATTCGAGAAAGGGCAAAGCGTGTCGGTGCTTGGCTATCGTTCCGACGCAGTCTGGCGTCGACCGGAGGGACTTGCGGTGTTCGAGCCGCGGTATTTCGGCTACGACGTTCCCTACATTCCTATTGAGCAGCGCCTGGCGCGCTAGCACGGACTTCGCAAAGGCGGTGCGCGGTGCGTTTTGCCCACCAGTAACCGTAGGCGCCTGACAGAAGGTTGGCGATCGAGTAAGCCGCAAAGATTCCGGCGATGCCAAACAGCTCCTGTCCGAGGAACGCGAGCGGGATATAGAGCGCCGCAATGCGTGTCACGCTGATGACAACACCTGGCATCGGCTTGCCAAGCCCGTTGAATGCAGCATTGACGACCATGACGATACCGTAGGCACCGTAGCTGATCGGCGCGACCCACAGGAACATGCGCGTAACGTTCGTCACTTCGGGGTTGTCGCTGAACAGACCTGGCAGCACGCCCGACAACAGTGCCAGCACGATCGCGATTCCCAGTCCACTGAGCATGCAGAAGCTGGCACACAATCGCAGTGACAGCTGGATGCGATCGTCTTTCCCGGCAGAGAGGTTTTGGCCGACGAACGGCCCGATCGTCGACGACATGGCGTAGTACATGACCAGCACGAGCGACTCGATGCGGCTTGCGACGCCAAATCCGGCGACGGCCTCAGGGCCGAAACGCGCGATCATCGCCGTAACGACCGCCAGCCCGACCGGCACAATCGCGTTGGTGCCCGCGGCCGGGATGCCGACATGCAGTATGTCGGCCCATGAGCTGCGCAACTCCGGAAACCGCGGCTTGTTATACGAGATCATGTCGAGCTTGTTCAGGAAGTACAGCGTGCCGACAAAGATGGCCCCGCGCGCGAGCAGCCCGGCCAGCGCGGCGCCGTCGAGCCCCATCGCCGGAATCGGGCCCACGCCGAAGATCAGTATCGGGTCGAGAATGACGTTCAGAACCGCGCCCGCGATCATCAACTTGCTCGGCAGAACCGTGTCCCCGGTCGCACGCATGCTGCTCATGCCTACCATGCCGACAACAACGAATGGCACGCCGCTGTAGAGAATGGTCATGAACGAGCGAATCATCGGGATCATGTTCTCGGGTGCACCGAGCAGGCGGAACAACGGATCGATCGTCAGCACGCCAATGACGCATACGACGGCCGTAATCAGGAACGACAGGATCAAGCTGTCGGTCGATAGCCGTCGGGCACGCCGATGGTCCTCGCCGCCGATTGCCCTTGCTACGACTGAGGATGTGCCCGCGCCAAGTCCGATCGCGACGCTGGTTACGATCATCAGGATCGGGAAACCGAAACTGAAGGCCGCCAGCGCGCGGTCGCCGACCATGCCGAGAAAATAGGCATCGATGAACGACTGTGCCATCAGCGTCGTAATGCCGAATAGCATGGGCACGGTCATGTCGATCAGGTGGCGCCCGACGGGCCCCTGCGTCAGTTTGGCGGAACGGGATTCCATTGAAGCTCGTGAGCTATGATGAACACGCACGAATACAGGGATTGGCGATGAAACTCAAGGCTCAGGTCATAATCGATGCGGACCCGGCCAGCGTATGGCAGATATTCAACCAGTCTGACGTCATCGCCAGGAATGTCGGCAAAGTCACCGAGGCACGCGAGCCGGATCTGATCATGGGACTCTGGGAAGGCGACAACAGCAGCGCTGTCGTCGTCAATCATTTCGAGACGATCAACGACCGACAAACGCGCTGGGTGGCTTACTGGAACTTCACCCTGAAAGGCGTTCGCAAACTAAAAGCCGTGTTCGGTGCCGGCGGCATGGAGCGTGACCTCCAGGACCGGATGGAGCGTTTCAAGCTGCGCGTCGAAACAGAGCTACAGCAGCTTTCGGGCGGTGACGACGTAACGTAGCGGGCCGCCGGCGTCGGTTGCGTCGAACGGGTAACAGGTCACGAGAGTCAGCATTGCCTGGTCCGTATCGAGCACCAGGCTGCTTCGCCGTGAATCGAAGATGTCGACGCCGATGACCTCATAAACATGTCGACCACCATCGGGGAGCTCCACACCCAGCAACTCGCCATCCTCGACACTGCGCAGGAAATTGAAATGCGTATCACGGTGGCCGGCGATAATTGTGTTGCCTTTCTCACCGGGCATGGCGCTGGCAGTGAGATGGCCAGGACCGAACGCCAGTGTCCGGCCCGAGCCCCCCGCGAGCACGATCAGGTCAATGTCCCGCGAACCTGAAGTAAGACGGGCAACCGGGTACGTGTCGGCCCAAGGCCAGGGCACAGCACGCGCATCACCTTCGGACGTGCGCGTCCAGGCGCGCTGCATCAGCTCCTGCGCAAGCCAGGCCTTGGCCGGAATATAGGCACCCTGACCCATCTGCCAGAACCCGAGGCACAGTAACGCAGCCACGATCGCGTACCCCAGCCTATGAGCGACGGCCACGGGAAAATCGTCCACTGGCTCGCAGCATGGCCAGGAACAGCAACGCTGACAGCAGCCATGCCGCACCCATGATCCGCAGGGCGGGCGCGTCGGTCGCGGTGGCCGGGAAGCCGAATATTGCGTTGGTGCTTTGGCCGTAGGGCATCAGGTTCGCCACCTGTTCGCTCAACAGCGGATCGCTGGCCGGTCGAACCGGTGTTTTGTCGACCGCAATCAGACTCGTGTACTTGCTGACCAGGTGATGTGTCAGGGCCGTCTCAATAATTGCCGCTCGAGTTTCGTCGGCATCGCCGCTGCCGCGACGCTCCTCGTCCATGAGCTCGCCAATACGTGCACGCGCCCATAGCGCGGCAACCCCTTCGCTTTGCGCGGGCGCATCGAGCGGCAACAGTGCCGTCCACGCCCCGGTCACGGAGTTGCCGCTAACCTGCACGGTGTCCCCGGGACGGAAGCTATTCGATGCTCGGGTCTTCACCGTAACCGGTTCGCCAAGGTAGAGGTCAGGAATGGTCGACGGGTAAGTGTCGATAAGCACGCCGCTTGGCCAGGCAACGTTGATGTCGGTGACCTGCGGGCTCTCGAGCTTGCGAAACAGCGCGTCCATCTTCTCGCCGACTTCGTGCAGCGCGCTGATGAACGTGTAGGAACCACGGCCTGCCTCGGCCGCCTTGCGCATAAACAAGCTGTTTGGCGCGGAGCCGATACCAACCGTGAAGAGCCGCGCGTTGCCGAGCTCGTTCTCGATCATCGTGAACATCTGGTCCTCGTAGCCGACGCTGCCATCGGTGATGAACACGATCTGGCGCAAATGCGTTTCGGTCGGCGGTGCCGTGAGTGCCATCCTCAATGCCGGCCGCATCTCGGTACCGCCATTGGCCTGCAGGTTGCTGACGAAATTGACCGCGTTCGTGATGTTCGTGGCGTCTGCCGGCACGCTGATCGGAAACAGGGCCGTCGTATAGGAATCGAAGTCGATGACGTTGAAGCGGTCTTCAGGCTGCAACGCCTTCAGTGCGAGCTTTACAGCCTTCTTGGCTTGCGACATGGATACGCCGTGCATGGAACCCGAGCTGTCGACTATGAAGATTGTTTCGCGCGCAATGCGTGTCTGCGACGCGACCTCCTGGTCCGGCGGCATCATCATGAGCAGGTGATAGGGCTTGCCGTCGATCGTCTCGGTGAAAGCCATTGCGCGCGGCTCAGCAGATTTCACGGGTTGCCACACAAGCTCGAAATCGTGGTCCATGAGCGTCTGAGCATCGCGCAGCTCAACGAGGTAGTGGCCGTTGTTTTCGACAACGTTCACCGGATGGTAGCGACTGGCGATGATCTCCAGCGGCATGCCGGCATTCACGGCGGCGCGCAGTGAGATCCGGTGGTTCTTCGATGCGGTGACCTGCGGTGGTGTGATCAGCGACGCGTCGGGAACCTGGTCCGTATCCGCGGACCAGCCGCTGCCCTGTTTGTCAGGTAGTGCCTGCCCGGGGATGTACCGCGGCGTCAGCGTCATCGGGAAACGGATACTGAAGCGGCCATCTTCGTAGCGTAGGTCTTCCAGGTACTCGATCTCGACGACCACCAGCTCTCCTGGTGCGACGTTTGCCACTTGTGTCGTAAACAGGTTGGCGCGCTGTTGCTCGACGAGACTGGTTTTCTTGCCCGCCTGCTTGGCCTGCTCGTACTCTTTCCGGGCCTTTTCCTTTTCACGAATCTCTCCCTCGATAAAGCGATCGCCGATGTGCAGCCGCATGCGATCGACCGCGGCCTTGTCGGGTAACGGGAAGACGTAGACCCCTTCGACCCACTCACTACCCTCGTTACGAAACTCCTGGCGCACCGAGACGCGCGCAACGAGGCCGCTGATCTTCATCTCGACGTCGGTGTTGATCGTCGTCGCGGTCGTGTAACCCTCGCGCATCTTCCAGAGCAGGCTGCCGGCCTGCGCCTGGTTTGGCGTCGTCTCGTTTGCGGTGGCGGCTTCGGGCATTGCCTGCAGGACAAGCAGCAGGGCGAGCACCCAGAGGAAAGAGCGCAGATCGTTCTTGGCAGATTGCATTTTGGCCTCCCTTGTTGATGCTTTAATTACAAACGGCCAAAGCGCCAAGGCGGGGTCTGCGTCATGGCAATACACCGGCGTAATGTGGCAAATTGTGGCGGTTACTGAAGGAGGCCTGGATGGCTAAGCGCATCGCGATCGTCGAAGACGAAGCGGCAATTCGAGACAACTATTCGGCGGCATTTCGCCGTGAGGGCTACGTCGTGGACGGCTACGACGCACGACGACCTGCGCTCGAGGCGTTTGAGAGTCGCCTGCCCGACCTCGTCGTCATCGACATCAACCTCAAGGATGATGTCGAAGGTGGCTTCGAGCTGTGTCGTGAGCTGCGCGCCCGGACGGCCGATCTGCCCATCATCTTCCTGACCGCTCGCGACAGCGAATTCGACGCTGTGTCGGGGCTTCGGCTTGGCGCTGACGATTACCTGACCAAAGACATCAGCCTGCCGCACCTGATGGCGCGGGTTGCCGCGCTGTTTCGGCGGCTCGATGCGATGCAAAAGCCGCAGGGCGACGAAGGGCGTATTACGCGCGGTGAGCTGTCGATCGACACGGAACGCATGACCGTGCACTGGCGAGATCAGGCGGTCGGGCTGACGCTAACCGAGTTCTGGCTCGTGCATGCACTGGCGCGTTACCCGGGCCATGTGAAGAATCGCCAGCAGCTCATGGATGCCGCGCAGGCCGTGCTCGACGACAACACGATCACGTCACACATCAAACGCATCCGCCGCAAATTCCATGCTATCGACGCCGACTTTGACGCGATCGAGACGGTTTATGGCATGGGCTATCGCTGGCTCACCGATTAGGCCGTTATGAATCTCCGGCGTCAGTTGCTGCTTGTCAGTCTTCTGACCCTGCTGTTGCCGTGGGCGGGCTGCGAGTTCATTCGCGAAACCGAGGTCGCGCTTCGCGACGGCCAGCAGCAGATGCTCGCAGGTACCGCGCGAGCAATTGCCAATTCATTGCAGCAATACACCGAGGAGTTTCCGCGGCCTGAGGCCGGATTCCTGACCGATGACCAGCTGTATATCCACGAACTCTCAACGCGCCCCGAAATCGACGGCTATGTCGACGACTGGTCGATAGAGTCGACCTCGCTACGTTCGATTCGCGGCGTGGACGGACCAACGCGCTTTGCGCTCGGCTCATTCGACGGATCGATCTACCTGTACGTCGAGGTTGTCGATCGTGAAGTGATCTACGCAACGCCGCAGTCGATTCTCATCGAGAGCGGGTTGCGCTTCGCGGATCGCGTGACGCTCGCGAGTGCGAGCCCTTTGTACCTGCAGGAAGCCGTATCGTTTGCGGCTGAGGCGCCTGGGCCGATTCGGAGCTACAAGCGTAGTGCGGGCGTTTTCGCAGCTGAACCGACGATCGAAGCGTTCTGGCAGGACTTTCCGGCCGGTTACCGAATCGAGGCCCGAATTCCGGCTGGCGAGTTAGCCACACACCTGGGCGTCATCGTTTACAACACGGCGGACGATACGGGTCGCGGCGTACTCAGCAGCTCGTTTTCCGGCCGCGGCCCGGGCATGACGATGCGCGAGATCCCGGAGCTGAATCGTATCGCCACGAACCTCGTGCAGGACGGCATGCGGCTGACGCTGACGGATGCCAGGGGCTGGCGCCTCGCGACGGCAGGATCGCTTCGACGGGGTGATGGCGGAGAGAGCACCGGCATCGCGCGTCGCCTGTATGGCCTCCTTGTTGAGAGTGGTGTCGACGCTGAGCTCGCAGGACCGGACCCGCTCGGCAGAGAGCGTCAGCCCTACGTCGCAACGGCCCTTGACGGCCGCGAATCAACCAGCTGGTTTCGCAGCTTCGAAAGCGGCAGAGCTATAGTCGCGGTTGCGGCGCCCGTAACGCTGAACGACGAAGTCCTCGGCGCCGTGATCCTGCAGCAGGGGACCGACGCCATTCTCAGCCTTCGCAATGCCGGACTGTCGCGCCTCATCAACCTGACGCTCGTAACGACGATCATTGTTGCGGCTGTATTGCTTGGCTATGCCACCTGGCTGTCGCGACGCATCCGTGCGCTTTCAATCGCGGCAGAGCAAGCGCTCGAGAATGAGGAGCTTCATAAGAGTCTGCCAAGCGCATTGGCTGAAGATGAAGTGGGCGATCTGTCTCGGAGTTTCTCGGGCGTCCTGCAGCAGCTTGGGGAATACAACGAGTACTTGCGTTCGCTCGCATCGAAGTTGTCACACGAGCTGCGTACGCCGCTCGCGATCGTCACGTCATCACTCGAGAATCTCGAGCATGAACCGCTCAACGAGGAGTCACAGGGATACACGGCACGCGCACGCGAGGGCGCGGATCGACTGCGACGCATTCTCAATGCGATGAGCGAGGCGAGTCGCGTCGAGGAGCTCATGGCAAACGCAGAGCCCGAGCGCTTCGATCTGAAGTCGGTTCTTGTCTCGACCGTCGACGCATATCGTGATGTTTATAGCGAGCGCGAGTTCAGTTTTGCGTGTGATCTCGACGAGGCGGCCATCCACGGTGCGCCGGAACTGCTGATTCAGATGCTCGACAAGCTCGTCGACAATGCTGTCGACTTCAGTGCTGACGGCGACTCGATCGACATTGGTTTGCGGCGATCAGACGGCGCGCTACGCCTGTCGGTGGCGAACCCAGGACCACCGCTACCGGAACGCATGCGTGCTCAGCTATTCGACTCGATGGTGTCGGTACGTGCAGGCAAAGACTCGCGTCACCTCGGAATCGGCCTGTACATCGCCAAGCTGATTGCCGAAGGCCACGGTGGGCGCATCCGTGCCGAGAACATCGACGGCGGTGTCGAGTTCACGGTGTCGCTACGCGGCGCAGTCTGAGGCTACTGACAGTCCGGGAAGAACTCGGCTTCGCCACCCGTCTCCGCTTTTTTCAGCAGCGTCCGGCCGCTCTCGTCCTTCGTCTCGATTGGATAGAAGTCTTTCATCTTCTCGATGACGGCGCTTGCTGTGCCGGTTGCACCGAGGCCACCCGCACCCATGTTTTCCATCATTTCTTTGTAAGCGCCAAAGAAGCCGACCATGGCGTTGCCAACGAGGCGTCCGCCCTCGACGTCATCGATATCGGCCGCCCAGACCAGTGTCACGTCGCTCTCGGATCCTTCTTCGTAGACCCTGAAGCCGGTCGTGTCGTAATCGCCGATGGTGCGATCATCGCCAGTCTCCTCGACGATCGTCTCGCGTGGCTTCTGCATCATCGACCCGAGCATGTTCGACGCGTTCGCCTGTTGCTTCATCATCTTCGCGAGCTCGGGGTTTTCCTTTTCCATCTGCGCAATCGCTTCCTGCATTTTCGCCATGGCGTCAGGCGGCATGCTGGGCATGGCGGGAGCGCCAGGTCCCTGGGTATTCATGACGCGACATTGACCGCGATCGAAAAACAGCATGCGGCGTTCCTTCGCCTGGAAGATCATCACGTCACGCAGGTTGCCGGGCATGTACTTCATTTCGATCTTGCCGCCCGAAGACGTGGCCTCGGAGTTCACGCCAAAACCTTCGATACGCAGGTTGCCGTCGGCGTCCGCGACGATGACCGTGATCAGCTCTGGAACGCCCGAAACTCCGTAGTCCCAACTCGTGATTCTGCCGAGCTCAGCACCCACCGCGAGCGGTACCTGGAGAGCGAACAGCGCTGCAATGGCGATAATTCTGGCGCGCATGACAATCCCCTTCTTGTTAGCGGACGATCAGAATAGACCCGGTCCAGGCGTTGTGCAATTTGCTAGCCAGCGACCACCTGATGTAGTCAGAGAGATTCGGCGAGCGACGCGTCGTAGACGCAGCCCCCGTTGGTGTGCCGCTCGATACGCTCGTGATGACCGCTATAGCAACGCCATTCAAGAATGTCCGTATCCGTCTCTGACGCAAGCCATAGCAATGGCTTACGTCGCACACCGTCGACGCTTTCGACCGTAATTGTGAATCGCCCGCAGTCCATGATCTCAATGTCGAATTCGGCCGGTGGTGGGCCGACAAGGCTCTCGACATCGATGTATTTGTCGTTGATGCATGGCAAACGACGTTCCACCTCGTAGAACGCTTGCGCTTTCTTCTGCACTTCGCGCGCGTAGCCATTGCTGCGCGCCAGCGCGCGGCGTTCGTCGTACGACAGCAGGTCTACGGGCCTGCCACTGGAACTCATACCCAACAGACCAATGACAAAGTTGAGCGCCAGCAGAACGCCAATCGTTATCCAGACAGGCTTGACGTAGGACGTCAGCTTCTCGAGTTTCTGGTCGGACCGCCACTGTCGATAGCCAATCTCGACCAACGCAATGCCGAGCGCGTACGGAAACGGGGCAAGCCCCGCAACGAATCCGACCGGCACGCCCACGGCACCAATAGAAGCAACGTAAATGGCAAACCCGATCGAGCCGAAGAAGGCGAGGTGGCCGATGAAGACGAAGAAGTTACCGACTGAACGAAAGACATAGCTCCCATTCCGGAACCCATCCGGGATTAATGGCTCCTTGTCGGCGAGCCGACGGACGACTCTCGGCCCAACAAGAAACACCGGAACTGACACCAACAGCGCGCGCAACAGCGGAAATCCGCTGCCCGGTGCTCCAAACGCGATATCGATGAGCAGCGGGTAGACGATGAGCAACAGGTAGAAGAAGAGGTATACCGCTACGCCGACTGCATAGTGCATGGCTGTGACCCTCTATGACCGTGAAGCGTAATACGCAGTAACGATTGGGTCGGCCGCGATACGATCACGATGCGCCGCCAGTCCCGGCGCGAGATTCTCGACGATATCCGTTGGCACATGATCGAGAGTGCCGCTTGCGAGTGACCGCATCTGTACGAACACTTTCAGATCGGCAACAGTCAGGCGGTTATCGGCAAAGTATTCGCCACCGCCGCGTGTGAGTAACTCGTCGAGGCCCTTGATAAACGTCGTCAGCCAGCCGGCCGCCAGCTCTTCGCGGGCCTTTTTGAGCGCTTCGCCTTCGAGACCAAACGTTGCAACTATGCGATGCAGCATGTCTTCAACGGCCTCCATAGGCTCATCACAGTAGAAAGCCTGGGTGTCATCCTCGGGATACAGACCGACCTTCTTGCCGACGTGACGCAACATGGCGTTGGTCTGCGTAACGAGCTTGCCGTCGATCTCCATGGTGGGCACAGAATTGAAGCGCGTACTCTCACGCGTCTTCAAAAAATCTTCGAACGAAATGCGATCGTCCTCAAACTCAATGCCGCCGTGATGGAAGGCGATGCGGACCGGCTCGCCGCGCCCGCCATCGAAGTCGAAGTACGTCAATTTGTAAGTTGTCATGGCTTTTCTCGCTTAGGTACATCCCAGAATTGACAGCCTTTGCCAGAGTGCCAAACTTGTCCCGACAAAGGCAAACCCAGCTAAAGCTGGAGACGCAAAGCCACGGGTCCTCGCTTCCTCCGCGACGTTCGAGCGCCACGAAGGACCCCAAGATCGCCGGGCTGCCGCCAACTTAGGGAGACTAGTCATGAAACGTCTATTAAGTGCGCTCGCTTCGGCGACGGCGCTGTCTCTTGTCGTCTGTCCGCCGGCTTTTGCCGATGACGATGATGATGGCTTCACGCCGGTCAGCAACTGCGGGACCGTAATCACCGAGCCCGGTCATTACAAACTGATAAACGATCTTATCGGGTGCGACGTACCAGACCCCATGGGCAACCCGATCGAGTATGGTGTTGCCATCGCCAGCAGTAATGTTGTGCTAAATCTCGGTGGTCACACGATCAGGTGCCTGCAAGGGGAGCAGCAAGACTCCTTCCTGTTCAGTTTCGGCGTGTTCTCTGAGCCCTATCTGTCCAACATACAAATCAAGAACGGCACAGTCATAAGCTGCGACCTTGGCGCAAACCTCAACCAAAGCCACGGGTCCACCATCAAGAACATGGTGTTCAAGAGCAATGGAACCGGCATCGAAGTACTGGCTGGCTCTAACAACCAGATCAAGAACAATAGCGCACTGGGCAGCTGGAACTCCGGCATCCTCGCGACTTCGTACTTTGGCAACCCATTCTGGGGCGGCTTCTTTGTTGCGCCCGGCACTGGCCATAGGATTCACAGGAACCTGACGCTCTTTAATGGCCTGGCTGGAATCGATGCGAACGGTATCGAGGACACAGCTATCTCCTGCAACCGCACCGAACGAAACTCGGACGGCATCGTTCTTTTGAACACCGGTAGTGGAAACGAAGTTCAGAAGAATGTTGCTAGAGACAACTTCTTCTCCGGAATTGGTCTTTTCGGCTTTGACTTTCCGGGCTTCGTTGACTTTCCGATTCCCGAGGGCAATACGGTCAGGAAGAATACTGCACTGGGAAACTGGGAGTTCGATCTCGCAGAACTGGAGTTTAGCTTCGGTGGCTTCTTTGAAGGGTTTGAGTGTCTGAATACCTGGAATCGAAACGGGTACGAAACGCAGTTCGCGTTCGAAGGTTGTATCGCTCCTTCAGTCCGTG
>JAAUXY010007920.1_pt1 | contig 12639 bp, 8 predicted proteins | sample 7278121 | NCBI WGS metagenome assembly JAAUXY01 (sample SAMN14350117, study PRJNA611818) | marine sediment metagenome | isolation source: surface marine sediment (1.8m) | place: French Polynesia: Moorea | collected 2018-08 | reverse complement strand
TGGCCGGCGCCTATGCATACTACGAGTGGGATTACACCAACGACAAGACCGACGGCAGCCTGGTGTACCAGGACACCGGCAATCCCAAGTTCGACGCCAACGGCGTATCGCTGAAACACAACATCAACGAAACCAATTTCGAACACGGCTATATCACCGAAGACGACAGCTGGGTCAACTACTGGCGCAACGGCCAGAACTGGTTACTCGGCTGGAGTACGAGCCCGATTACCGGAGTGACTATCGATCCGGTCAACGGCAATTCCAGTGGCAGCGGCGCCAAGTCGCTGGGCCGCGAACTCGCCAACAGCACCGCGTTTGCCCAGTGCCAGGTGGACAAGGCTTTCGAAGCAATCTGCCTGCGGGATCCGAATGTTATGAGTGCCGATCGCACGCGCCGCAATGAAATTCGCGACGCGTTCATGGGTATCTACAACGGCGACATGCGGGATGTTTTCACTGACGTTGCCGCGCACTGCAGAGGGAATTGATCATGACTGATTATCGCTCCATTCTACGACTGCTGTCGCTACTTGCGCTGGGCGCCTGGCTTGCCGCCTGTGATTCCAGCGTGGGAACCTCTTCGAATCCCGACCTGGGTGACATCAGCACCGGTTACAACGGACCGCCCGCGCGTACCGCGGACATCCTGTCGTTCGAAACCAACTTCTGGGTTTTCCTCACCGAGGAAAACCGCTGCGGCCAGTGCCACCGCTCGGATCAGGCGCCTTACTTCGTCGATTACGGCGACGTCAACGCGGCCTATTCCGAAGCCATCCCGTATGCCGACCTGTCGGACCCGGCCAGTTCGCTGTTCGTCTCCAAGGTTGGCGGCGGCCATAACTGCTGGCTGGCCTCGACCACGGACTGCGCGACGATCATCGAACGCATGATCGACAACTGGGCTTCCGATTCGAACGTGACGAGCTCACGTGCGATCAACCTGACGGCACCGGACATCAAGGCACCGGGCGACGCCAAGTCGTTCCCGCCGAGCGCCACCACGGTCGGCACCAACGGCACCAGCTTCGCCGACACCGTGCACCCGATCCTGATCGGCACCGCGGGCGGCATCGCAACCAACAATTGCCAGGGTTGCCACGAAGAGACCGCCAACCCGCTGCCGATAGCCCCCTTCTTCGGCAACAACGATGTCAACAGTGCATTCGAGGCGGCCAAGGCCAAGATGGACATAGATACGCCGCCCAATTCACGCTTCGTCGTACGCCTCGGCAGCGAGTTCCACAACTGCTGGGATAACTGCCCGGACGATGCCCAGCGCATGCAGGACGCCATTGCGCTCTGGGCCGCTGGCATCCAGCCGACGCCGGTCGACCCGAACCTGGTCACCAGCATGGCGCTGAACATGGGCGACGGTATCGTTGCCGCCGGCGGCAACCGTCACGAGAGCAACCTGGTTGCGCTGTGGGAGTTCAAGACCGGCAGCGGCCTGACCGCCTACGACACCTCGGGTATCGATCCGGCGGTCGACCTGACCCTGATCGGTAGCGTCGCCTTCATGCCGAGTTACGGCCTGGACTTCACCGGTGGTCGCGCACAGGCGAATACCATCGCGAGCGACAAGCTGCATACGTTCATCGAGGGTACGACCCGCGAATACGCGATCGAGGCCTGGGTAACGCCGGCCAACGTCAGCCAGGAAGACGCCAACATCATCTCCTACTCCGGTGGCGATGCGGCCCGCAACTTCACGTTGTCGCAGGATATGTACGATTACGAATTCTATAATCGCACCACTGATTCGGACGCCAATGGCGAACCGCTGCTGTCGAGTGACGATGGCAACGATAACGAGGTCCTGCAGGCCAGCCTGCAGCACGTCGTGGTCAATTATAACCCCATCACCGGTCGCGAAATCTTCGTCAACGGCCAGCTGGTGCCCGGTACCACCGAGCCGACGCCGGGGCCCAACTCGGTGCAGAACGTCTGGGACGATACTTTCGCCTTCATCCTCGGCAACGAGGTGTCGGGTAACCGTCCGTGGCGTGGCCAGGTTCGCATGGCCGCCATTCACAACCGCACCCTGACGCCGGCCCAGGTTCAGCAGAACTTCGACGTGGGTGTGGGCGAGAAATTCTACCTGCTGTTCTATATCGGCCATCGGGTCGGTATCAACGACGCCTACATCATGTTCGAAGTATCGCAGTTCGACAGCTACAGCTACCTGTTTGACAAGCCGACCTTCATCAACCTCGATCCGGACTGGACGCCGGGTGGATTTAATATCCAGGGCATGCGTATCGGCATCAACGGCAAGGAAGCGCTGGCCGGACAGGTGTACGCCAGCATGAACGTCAATATCGACGCCGGCAGCTACGACCCGGCCACCGGCCAGCTGCTGTCGCCGCTCGGTACGATCATCGCGCTCGAAAAAGGCCGCGCGACCGACGAGTTTTTCCTGACCTTCGAGGTCATCGGCGCCCAGTCCAACGCGTTCAACGATCCGCGTCCGCCGGCACCGGCCGACCCGGCCGATCCGCCGCAACCGGTCTCGTCCGACATCGGCATGCGTACCTTCGAGGAAGTGCACATGACGATCTCCGAGATCACCGGCGTGCCGATCGGTGATACCGGTAATACCACCGTGCAGGCGGTTTACGACGAGTACCTCCAGCAGCTGCCTGCGGTCGAGGCCATCGATGCCTTCCTGCCGTCTCACCAGATGGCGGTCGCGCAGCTGGCGCTGACCTCATGCAGCGAACTGGTGGAAGACTCGGGCGCGAGAGCCGCTTACTTCCCGGGCTTCGACTTCAATGCGGGTTCGCTGACTGCGTTCAACAACGCAACCAAGCGTGCACAGGTTATCGATCCGATCCTGACCGCGGTGATGAACGTCGATCAGCTCGACCCGACCAACAACCTGACGTCGCAACCGCTCGAAGTCACGATCCATGACATGCTCGGTTCTACCGCGCAACAGCACCTGGATGACCCGGCTCCTGCCAGTGGCGACGAATACGACAGCCTGATCGACGAATTGCTCGCCAGCCCGTCTAACACCGACACGGCTGCGAGAACCCGCCAGATCGTCAAGGCGGTTTGCGCCGCGGTGACCGGCGGTGCGGTTATGATCGTACAATAAGGACAGACTCATGCCCCGATTCAAGAAGCAATCACAAGACCACAATCCCGACGCACCCTTGTTGCACGAGGATCACCCGCGCCCCAGAACCCGGCGCGAGTTCATCCAGCAGGGTTTCCTGACCGGCGGCGCGATGGCGGCCACCGGCAGCTGGCTGAGCCTGTTCGCCAATCCGAACGAAGCCCTCGCCGCTGTGTCCCCTGACCTCGACGCGCTGGCCGGATCCCTCGCCAACTGCCCGCTGGGCGGCGGCGGTGCCGGTGTCAACGTGCCGTTCATCAGCTTCGACCTGGCCGGTGGCGCCAACATTTCCGGTTCCAACGTGCTGGTCGGCCAGGGCGGCGGACAATTCGATTTACTGTCGACCGCGGGCTACAGCAAGATCGGCCTGCCCGGCGACATGCTGCCGGGCCAGGACAGCACCGGGCTCAGCGAAGGGCCTAACGGCGACCTGCTGAATCCCAGTCCGACCAACGATTTCACTAACTCGGAACTCGGTCTCGCCTTTCACGCGGACAGCGCGATGCTGTTCGGCATCCGTGAAAAAGTCGATCCGGCGAATTTCACCGCGATCGACGGCGCTATCATTCCGGCACGCTCCGACAATGACACCGGCAACAACCCGCACAATCCGCTCTACCCGCTGGTCATGACTGATCCCAGCGTGCGCGGCACGGTGGTCGACCTGATCGGATCGCGCAACAGTGTTTCCGGCGGCAACTCGATGGCGCCGGCGATGTACGTGAATCCGGAATTTCGTCCGACCAAGGTCGATCGTCCGAGTGACGTCACCGGCATGGTCGACGTCGGCGATCTGACCGCAATCCTGGACGCCGGCGACGTCACCGCGGTGATGGAATCCATGGCGCGCGTATCGCACAAAAAGATGCAGGCCGGTGTTACCACCGGTTTGACCAACGACGACATCATCAAGGACATGGTGCGCTGCGGTTACCTGAAGGCCGCCGATATCGCCGATCGCTTCGCCGGCGTGCCGGTTGACCCGATGCTCGACCCGAACATCAACAGCAGCGTGGTCGGCGGCAACCCGCTGGCGCCGTTCACCGCCTCCGAACTCAATAACGACGGCGAGTTTCGCAAGGCGGCCTCGGTAATGAAAATGGTCGTCAACCGTTACGCGATCGGCGGCTGTATTACGATGGGCGGTTACGACTACCACGGCGGCGCCCGTATTCGCGGCGAGAACCGCGACCTGCGCGCGGGCCGCTGCATCGGGGCCTGCCTGCAGTATGCCGCGCTGCTGAACACGCCGCTGATGATCTACGTGTTCAGCGACGGCTCGCTGTCCAGTAACGGTACGGCTGACAACTCCCAGAGCACCGGCGCTGGAGAAAACCTGGTGCTCGGTGGCCGTGGCAAGGGCGAGTGGACCGGCGACAATTCGTCGACGGCAGCATCGTTTTTCCTGTTATTCCGACCCAACAATACCGCGCCCAACCTGATCGGCAGTCGCCAGATCGGGCACATGAACGAAGGCGCATCGGTCGTGACATCGTCGACGCCGGCGGCCAACAACCCGAACCTGCTGGTCAACATGGTCATGCTGAACTACATGTCCATCAACGGCATGCTGAACGGGGGGATCCAGCCGTTCCTCGATGCGTTCCCGAATCACGGGCTCGGCAACAACCCCGCACAATATATCTCGTTCGGCGATATCAGAACCTGATAAGATACGCTCTGCGTATCGAAACCGCGGGTCGTACCCGTTCGGCATGACTATTCCAGCCCGTTTTATTTTGCTGGCATTGTTTTTCGGCCTGGCCCCAGTGGCCCAGGCCGAATGGCATCTTGCGCAGCGCGATATCATGAGTACCCGGATTTCGGTCGAGCTGTGGCATGCCGATGCCGCCACCGCCAATCGCTGCAGCGAACGCGTGTTCACCGAAATGAGGCGTATCGAAGCGCTGATGAGCACCTACATCGCCAGCAGCGAAATCTCCCGGGTTAACGCCAACGCTTCCGTCTCCAGCCTCGACATCAGTCCGGAACTGGCCGGGCTGATCGAAAAATCCCTCTATTTTTCAGACATTTCCAACGGCGCCTTCGATATCACCTACGCCAGCGTCGGGTACGCCTACGACTACCGCAAGAAGCAGCAGCCCGACGCGGACACGATTGCCAACGCGCTGCCCGCGATCGACTACCGCCACGTCGAGCTCGACGGCAACCGGATCCGTTTTCGCCATTCCGGGGTGCGCATCGATCTCGGCGGCATCGCCAAGGGTTACGCGGTTGATCGTGGAATCCAACAGTTGCGCGACTGCAACATCAGCCGTGCCCTGATTAGCGCCGGCGGCGACAGCCGCATCATCGGTGATCGAGGCGGCAATCCCTGGGTCATCGGCATCCAGCATCCGCGCGACCCCGCCGGTATTGCACTGCGACTTCCGCTCAGCGAAACCGCGTTTTCGACCTCGGGCGACTACGAGCGGTTTTTCATCGAGGACGGCAAACGCATTCATCACATTTTGAATCCGAAAACCGGAAAGTCCGCCGAGGGCAGCTGGAGTGCCACCGTAACCGGTCCCGATGCCATGACAACTGACGCCTTATCTACTACTCTCTTTGTATTGGGCGCGGTAGCGGGTATCGCGCTGATCGAAAGCCTGGAGGGTTTCGACGCAATCGTCATCGACCACCATGGAAAGGTGCACTATTCATCGGGATTCCAAGCGCCTGAGAGCGAGAGTTAGTCGTCCCGTATCGGTACTAAAATGAAAAGACATAGCCTGATTCTGTTTCTGCTCGTCGCCATGGCGATGCCGCTCCATGCACAGGAAGCCGACAGCGACGCGGCGGACGAGGCGTCCACGGAAGCACTGGTGGCGGACGAAGCCACCGAAGAAGCATCCGTCGAGAACGAAGCCGCTGAGAACGAAGCCGTCGAGGACGAGTTTTCCGACGAATTTTTCGCCGAAGAGGAAGAAGTTGACGAATCCCTGGACGCCAGTATCGAGGCGCTGAAGAATGAAGTCCTGTCGCTGAACCGCGATCTGTTCATCCTCGAGGAAGACCTGCTGTTCCCGGCCAACACGCAGTTCAGCGTGTTCCTGTCGATGAACGCCGGTGCCCTGTTTCAACTCGACTCCATCCAGCTCAAGATCGACGATAAAAACATCGCCAATCACCTCTACACCGAGCGTGAGCTCGCGGCCCTGAAACGCGGCGGCGTGCAGCGTCTCTATATCGGTAACCTGCCCACCGGCGAACATGAAGTGGTGGCTATTTTTTCCGGCGTCGGTCCCAAGGGTCGCGACTACCGCCGCGGACAGACGATAACGATCGAAAAAACCACTGAGCCGCAGTTCGTCGAGTTCATCATCGAGGACGACAGCTCCAAGGAACAACCGCAGTTCGATGTTCGTATCTGGGAATAAAGACCGGTTCCATCGCCGGGGATTGTTCTGCGCATCGCTGCGGCGGCTGTTCGCGGCCGGCTGTCTTGCGTTTTGTCCGCTGCTGGCGACGGCCGACGATCTCGAACTTCATCGCGTCGAAAACCTGGCCTATGGCCAGGCCCTGTACGAGTTTTTCCAGGACCACGAGCTGAACGCGATCACGCGACTGATGATTGCCGAACAGCGCCCGCAGACCGAAGTTCAGCAGCACGAATCCAACCTGCTGCTGGCCGATCTTTACTACGGTTACGGCCTCTACGAAGAATCTCGCAACCGCTTCGCACAGCTGCTGGGCGCCGAGGTATCGGACTCGATCCAGAACCGCATCTGGTTCAATCTCGCCCGCCTGCGTTTCGACCAGGGATTCCACCAGCAGTCGCTGGAGTTGCTGGCGCGCATCAACGACCGCCTGCCGGCCAATATCGAGGCCGAGCGCAAGTTCCTGCAAACCAACCTGCTGCTGATCGATCAGCAATACGACGAGGCCGCCGATTTGTCCAATCGCATCGCTTCGCAATCGATCTGGAAAATTTACGCGCGCTACAACCTCGCTGTCAGCCTGATCGAGGACGATCGTTACGACCAGGGCCGTTTCCTGCTCGACCAGATCGGTCAGGTCGAACCCGGCAAGACCGTCGCCGATAACTCCGAATTGCTGGCGCTGCGTGATCGCGCCAACCTGTCGCTCGGTTTGAAACAGATCCGGCTGGAACTGCCCGAATCGGCGATCGACAGCCTGTCACGGATCCGGCTGAACGGACCGCTCAGCCACGAAGCCCTGCTGGCCTCGGGCTGGGCCTGGCATCAGCTCAAGGAATACGAAAAGGCGCTGGTTCCCTGGCGCGAACTGCTGCGCCGTAATTCACTCGATTCGGCCACCCAGGAAGCGATTCTCGCAATTCCGGCCAACTATGCGGCGGCCGGCCAGGATATCCTCGCGCTGCGTAATTTCGAAATGGCCGCGGAACAGTTCAACGGTCAACTCGCACTGCTGGATCAGGCGGTGACAGCGATCGAAAACGACGGTTTGATCGCGGCGCTGCGCGAACACGCCATCCTGTTCGATCGTGCCAGCCTGCAGCGCCTGCCGCCGAGTTCGGACGTAACGCCCTATTTACATCGATTGCTCGCATCGCCGGGATTCCAGCGGGAAATCAAACGCTATCAGCAGCTGCTCGACATTCGCGGTTCGCTGCGCTACTGGAGCACCAGTTTTCCCGCGCTCGAACTGATGCTCGAAGAGCGTCGGCGCGGATTCGAACAAAAGATTCCGCTGCTGCAGCGCTCTACCAGCTTCGACCGGCTCGACGAATTGAGCACAGAGCGCGACGTTTTCGCCCAACAGGTCGAGTCGATCGAGCGCAACAACGACTACCTCGCGCTGGTGAACACCGCCGAACAGGAACATCTCGATCGTCTCGAGCGCGTCGGTAGCGCAATCGACAAGCTGTCGGCGTCGCAAAACACGGCCTACCAGGCCGACATGCACCGACTCCTGTCCGGCCTGTTGAACTACGAGCTGGAAACCGACTTTCCGGTACGCTTCTGGAAAGCCAAAAAGCAGCTGATTCATCTCGACCGCGCGCTGGCCGAATCGGAGCAGCGGGCAACCGGCCTGCGCCAGATTCGCGAGCGCACCGAACTCGAGTTTGCGCAGTTCGACCAACGTATCGCCGGCCAGGAAGACCGCATCCGCAATCTGCGCAACAGCGTAGCCGAGCTGCTGACGCGCCAGGAAGCGCATATCAACAAGCTTGCCATCGAGGAAATTCGCTGGCAGCAGCAGCATGTCGTGAAGCTGCGCCTGAACGCGCGCTTCGAACTCGCCAAGCTTTACGACAAGCTGGCGGCGGAGCCCGAGGCAGAATGAAGTTCAGCACCCGCCATTCCGGTCTTCTGCTGGCCGCCGCGCTCCTGACCTCCTGCGCCGGCGGAGGCGAATTTGGCCCGACGATCGGCGATCTCGACGAACCGATCAGTTTCGAGTCGATCGGTAAGCTCGACGGATTCCACATGGAGGTCGAGCCCGAAGTGACCTTCGAAATCGACCGCCAGCAGGTCATTGCCAGTTTCCGTGAACTGGTTGCGATCACCGCCGAGGGCGGCGGCACCGGCGACGAGCTGCGCCGCCTGGCCGATCTCGAACTCGAGGCCAGTCTCGACAAACAACTTGCCGATGACGAAGTCACCCAGGCCCAGGGCGTGGCCGAGGCGCGGCAGGCGATCGGCATCTACGAGGGTTACCTCGAAAAGTATCCCGATCGCATCGACAACGACATGATTCTGTACCAGTTGTCGCGCGCCTACGCGATCGAGGGAACCACCGACGAGTCACTGGCAACGCTGGACCGCATTGCGTTCGAGTTTCCGCACTCGCAATACATCGACGAAGTCCAGTTTCGGCGCGGTGAAATCCTGTTCGTCGACGGCGACTTTGCCAGTGCCGAGCAAGCCTACGGCACCATCGTCGAGTTTTATCCGGATTCGCTGTTCTACGAAAAAGCGCTCTACAAGTATGGCTGGTCGCAGTTCAAACAGGACCGCTTCGGCGAGTCGCTGGCCAGCTTCACCCAACTGCTCGACATCAACCTGGAAAACAACAAGGTCCAGGAAATCGACTTCAACCCGGTATTGACGCGTGGCGAACTCGAGTTACTCGAAGACGTGGTGCGCGTCGTGTCGCTGGCCTTCGCCTACCAGGAAGAAGACCTCTATATCTCCGAACACTTCGCCAGGGCGGGTAAACGTGATTACGAACCCCTGTTGTATCGCAAGCTGGGCGAGATGTACCTGCAGCGTGACCGTCTCATCGACAGTTCGAAACTGTTTCTGACCTATGCGCGGGAATACCCCTTCTCCCCGCATACGCCCTATTTCCACGAGCGCGCGATCGAGGTTTACCAGCAGGCCGGCTATTCCGACCTGGTGCTGGAGCAAAAGATCGCGTTCGTCGATCGCTACGACGTGGGCACCGACTACTGGTCGCTGCAGGACGAGCAGACCCGGCAAAAGGTCGCACCGATCCTGGTAACCCATCTCGGTGATCTCGCCACCCACTACCACGCCGCCGCGCGCAAGACCAAGAAGACCGGCGACTACGAAATCGCGGCCAACTGGTATCGTCGCAACCTGAAGTCGTTTCCCGACGACCCCGGCGCATCGCGGGTGAACTTTCTGCTCGCCGAAAGCCTCTACGATGCGCGACGTTACCCGCAGGCGGTCGACGAATACGAAAAAACCGCCTACGGTTACCCCCGGCACCCCGATGCCGCGGAAGCCGGCTACGCCGCGCTGGTGTCCTTCGACGCGATGTTCGAAACCACCAATGCCAGCGACATACCGGCGCTCAGGCGCAAGCGTATCCAGTCAGCGGTGCGCTTTACCACGACCTTCCCGGACGACCCGCGGCTGTCGGCGGTGGAAGTGCAGACCGCCAACCAGTTTTACGCCTGGAAGGAGTACGACCAGGTCATGGATTCGGCCCAGCGCCTGATCGACAATCCGAACGTCGAGCGCAAGACCAAGGAAACGGCCTGGACGCTGCTGTCGGATTCGCAATTTGCTACCGCCGACTATGCCGGCGCGGAAAAATCCTATGTCGCCCTGCTCGGGTTCCTGCCGGCCCAGGGCAAGGAACGCCAGGAAGTCCGTGAACAGGTCGCCGCCAGTATCTACAAGCAGGGTGAAGCCGCGCGCGATGCCGGCGATCACCTGTTGGCGGCTTCGCACTTCAGTCGCCTCGGCCAGGTCGTCCCGGAATCGCCGACCCGCATCGTTGCCGATTACGATGCTGCCACCGCCTACGTACAGCTCGAGGACTGGCCAGCCACGATCAAGTCGCTGGAAGATTTCAGCAAGAGTTATCCCAACGACAAGCGCTTCACCACCGGCATTACCGAAAAACTCGCCCTCGCCTACAGCAGCAGCGGCAACCAGTCGCTGGCGGCACGCGAAATGCTGGCGCTGTCGAACATGCCCGGCAGCGCCGAGCGCAAGCGCGACCTGATGTGGCGGGCGGCCGAACTGTACGAGGAGACGGGCCAACAGGACCAGGCGGTCGGCGTTTACAAGAAATACGTCGCGGCCTACCCGACTCCGCTGGCGCGCTCGATCGAACTGCGCTACAAGATTTCGGAGTATTACCGCGGTCGTAACGACCGCAAGAATCTCAACTTCTGGCTCAACGACATCGTCCGCGCCGATGCGCGCGGCAAAACCGAGCGCAACGACCGCAGCCGCTACCTGGCCGCGCACGCCAGTCTCGAGTTGATCGGGCCGCTGCACAACTCCTATCAGAAAGCGCGCCTCACCGTGCCGCTGAAAAAGAGCCTGCGCAAGAAAAAGCAGTTGATGGAGCAGTCGATCGACGCCTACAGCAAGGCGATGAATTACCAGGTGGCCGAAGTGACCACCGAGGCGACTTTCCAGATCGCCGAAATCTACCACGACTTCGCCAAGTCGCTCATGAGTTCCCAGCGCCCCAAGGGCCTGAGCGAGGACGAGCTGGAGGAATACGATTTACTGCTGGAAGAACAGGCGTTTCCGTTCGAGGAAAAGGCAATCGACATTCACCTCGCCAACTTCAAGCGCATCCCCGAAGGCACCTACGACGAACCCATTCGCAGAAGCCTGCGAGTACTGGGCGAGCTGATGCCGTTCCGTTTCGCCAAGATGGAAAGCACCGATGCTTACGTTGAAGTACAGTAGGGCTTTGCCACTCCTGCTCGGCCTGCTGCTGCTGGCGGCATGCTCGGGCACGCCCGGTCCGGAACCGGCAGTCGAAACGCCGGTTGCGCCCACCGTGGCGCCTTCCGACGCGGCAGCGGCCGACGCCGAAACCGATGCTGCGGCGGCCGAGCCCGAGCCGACCGATATCAATCAGCTCGCTTATGATGAAGCGATAGCATCGCTTAAAAACGGTAACGTGGACCAGGCGCTGGACCTGCTGCTGGAAGTCAGTCGAGAGGCGCCTGGAAAACCTTTTATATTCACCAATTTGGGGCTCGCCTACCTCAAGCTGCAGCAGCTCGAAGAAGCCGAGCAGGCATTCCGCCAGGCGCTGCAGCAAAACGATCGTGACGCCGTAGCGCACAATCATCTCGGCATCCTGCAGCGCCAGAAGGGCGAATTCGCCGAGGCGCTGGAACGTTATCAGCGCGCGATCGAAATCGATGACGATTATGCCCAGGCGCATCTCAACCTGGGCATATTATATGATCTATACTTACAGGATCTGGAAAAGGCGCTGCGCCAATACGAAACCTACCTGTCGCTGACCAGCGAGGATAACCCGCAGGTCTCGGGCTGGATTACCGATATCCAGCGGCAGCTAAAATCAGCTGGCGCCCAATCATAGGGATAAAATGAGAAAACTTTCGCAACATATTCTGCTCACTTTAGCTATTACTTGGAGTGTCGCAGCGAGCGCGCAGGACCGGCTCGAACTGGAGGGCACCGAGATCATCGGTAACAAGGAATTGCCCAAGGTACTGTACATCGTGCCGTGGAAATCGGTCGAGCGTTTCGATATCGAAACCCCGCCGATCGACAGCATCATGGAACAGAAGCTGACCCCGATCAGCCGGGCTGCATTTAAACGCAATATTCATTATCACCAAGCTATATTTAGCAAGGCGACGCCGGAATAATCCGGCAGTCATTCACGACGGAGACCCTCGAGATGGCCGAACTGCTCACTACCATTATCCGATTTTTTCAGGATGGCGGACCCTTCATGTGGCCCATTCTTGCCGTACTGGGCATCGGGCTTGCGATTACCCTGGAGCGCTGGATGCATCTCAGCGTGGCCAAGACCAAGAATCGCCGCATGATCGCCAAGCTGATGCCGCTGGTCGAACGAGGCGATGTCGCCGGTGCGAGCAAGCTCGCCAGCGAATCCAGCGCCACCGTCAGCCGCATCCTGCTGCAGGGCATGCAGCACTACCAGTCGGCGCGTCGGCGCGACGACTTCGAGGCGGCGATGGACGAGAGCATCATGGAAGCGATCCCGCGGCTCGAAAAACGCACCCATTACCTCGCGATGTTCGCTAACATCGCGACCCTGCTCGGCCTGCTGGGCACGATCATCGGCCTGATCAAGGCGTTCACCGCGGT
>JAAUXY010094034.1_pt1 | contig 12641 bp, 9 predicted proteins | sample 7278121 | NCBI WGS metagenome assembly JAAUXY01 (sample SAMN14350117, study PRJNA611818) | marine sediment metagenome | isolation source: surface marine sediment (1.8m) | place: French Polynesia: Moorea | collected 2018-08 | reverse complement strand
CCCATGAAGATCAGCAGCGGAAAGATCCCGGTCTCGATGCCGGCGTTGTACAGGATCCCGAGCAGGCCGTCGGGACCGGCGATGCCGGCCACCGGGATATTCGCGAGGATGCCGCCGAAACCGATCGGGATCAGCAGCAGCGGTTCGAAGCCCTTCGCAATCGCGAGCCAGATCAGGCCACAACCGACCGCGATCATCAACAGCTGACCGAGGGTGAAGTTGTACACCCCGGTCGAATGCCAGAGCTCGAGCAGCCCCTGTTCCATCGCCCCGGCCGGTCTCAGCCGATGGTCAGCAGCAGTTGATCGGCCGCGATCGCGTCGCCTTTCTTGACCGCGATCGACTGGACCGTGCCGCCGGTATTGGCGCGTACCTCGGTCTCCATCTTCATGGCCTCGACGATCAATACCGGGTCGCCCTCGGCGACCTGCTGACCGACGCTGACCACGACATCGATGACGCTGCCGGCCAGCGGTGCGCGTACCTCGGTAACGCCGGTGGCTGGCGCCGGCGCAGGTGCGGCGACAGCGGGTGTCGCCGGGGCGGGTGCTGCAGCGACCGGCGTGATCTGGCTGATGTCGGCGTCGCCGGGGCCGACCACCACGTCGTACTGGGTGCCGTTGACGCTGACGCGGTAACTGGCGACCTCGCCGGCACTGCTGGCGGGCGCCGGTTCGGCAGCCGGTGCGGCCGTTGCCGCCGCGGGTTCGGGTTCGCTGCCCGGTGCGGGCTCGAAAGCGTCGGGATTACCGCGGTTTTTGAGAAAGTGAACACCGACCTGCGGAAACAGCGCGTAGATCAGCACGTCGTCGATTTCGGCTTCGGCCAGGGAAAAGTTTTCGGCTTTGGCGAGTTCCTGCAATTCCGCGGTGAGCTTGTCCATCTCGGGTTCCAGCAGGTCTGCCGGACGGCAGGTCACCGGTTCCTTGCCTTCCAGCACACGCGCCTGCAGCGCGCTGTCGACCGGTGCCGCGGTGGCGCCGTATTCGCCGCGCAGTACACCGGCAGTTTCCTTGCTGATCGACTTGTAGCGCTCGCCCGACAGCACGTTGATCACGGCCTGGGTGCCGACGATCTGCGAGGTCGGCGTGACCAGCGGGATGTAACCGAGATCCTTGCGTACGTCCGGAATTTCCTTCAATACTTCGTCGAGCCGGTCGCTGGCATTCTGGTCGCGCAGCTGGTTTTCGAGGTTGGTCAGCATGCCGCCCGGCACCTGCGCGGTCAGGATGCGGGGATCGACGCCCTTCAATGAACCTTCGAATTTTGCGTATTTCTTGCGCACGTCCCGGAAATAAAGCGAAATCTCCTCGAGCTGATCCAGGTCGAGACCGGTATCGCGCTCGCTTTCCTGCATGATCGCCACCATGGTCTCGGTCGGTGTGTGGCCATAGGTCAGGCTCATCGACGAGATCACCGTGTCGACCATGTCGATGCCGGCGTCGATCGCCTTCATCAGGGTGGCGGTCGACAGCCCGGTGGTGGCGTGGCAGTGCATGGTCAGCGGCACGCTGCAGCTTTCCTTGATCCGGCTGACCATTTCCTCGGCGGCATACGGGTGCAGCAGGCCCGCCATGTCCTTGATACACAGCGAGTGAACGCCCATGTCCTCGAGCTGCTTGGCCATGTCCACCCACAGGTCGGCGTTGTGCACCGGGCTCAGCGTGTAGGACATGGTGCCCTGCGCGTGTTTGCCCACTGCCAGCGTGGCCTTGATCGCAGTCTGCAGGTTGCGCATGTCGTTCATCGCGTCGAAGATGCGGAACACGTCCATACCGTTGGCCGCGGCGCGTTCGACGAAGGCCTCGATCACGTCGTCTGCGTAGTGGCGGTAGCCCAGCGCGTTCTGCGCGCGCAGCAGCATCTGCATCGGCGTGTTCGGCATGGCTGCCTTGAGCCGCCGCAGGCGTTCCCAGGGATCTTCGCCGAGGTAACGGATACAGGCATCGAAGGTCGCGCCGCCCCAGGTTTCGAGTGACCAGTAGCCGACCTTGTCGAGTTTCTCGGCGATCGGCAGCATGTCCTCGATGCGCACGCGCGTCGCCAGCAGCGACTGCGATCCATCGCGCAGAACCAGTTCGGTAATCTTCAGGGGTTCGGTCATGTCAGTGCCCTGTTTTTCTGTGTTGTTGGATGGCCGCGCTAATCGCCGCAACGTGCTGCGGGTCGATACCGCCGGAGACGACGGCGGCGGCTGGCGTCGGCGCTTCTTCGGGAACGATTTTCGCCACGATGCTGATCAGCCCGATCAGCAATACCAGGATGGTGAACACGGCGCCCATGCCGAGTCCAAGCAATTGCAGGCTTTCGATCAGGAGTGCATTGATATCCATGGTCGAACGAGTCGCAAGCAAAAAGATCGCGAATTATACTGCGCCGCGCGCCCGAGCGAAACTGTTGAAATCCGTGCTGAAACGGCGTAGAGGCCGTCAGATAGCGCTGTCAGCGATGTCCGGCGCGCAATCCCTCGACCGTCAGCATCGGCGTCAGCAGGTTGGTTTCGATGCAGATCTCGATCAGTGCCAGGCGTTGCGCGGCCAGTGCCCGTTCGAGCGCCGGGGCAAATTCCGCGGTGGTGGTAACCCGTTCGGCATGCCCGCCGTGAGCCTCGGCAAGCGCGCCGAAATCCGGGTTGATCATGTCGGTGCCGATGACGCGGCCGGGATACTCGCGTTCCTGGTGCATACGGATCGTGGCATAGGTGCCGTTGTTGACGACGATGACGATCACTGCAACGCCGTGTTGCATCGCGGTGGCAAGCTCCTGCAGGTTCATCATCAGGTCGCCGTCGCCGGTAATGGCGACAACCTGGCGGTCGGGATAACGCAACCTGGCCGCGATTGCCGCCGGCAGTCCGTAACCCATCGTGCCGCTGGTGGGTGCCAGCTGACTGCGGTAGCGGCGATAACGAAAAAAGCGGTGCAGCCAGCCCGTGGTGTTACCGGCGCCGTTGCAAACAATGGCGTCGTCCTCGAGTTGCGCACGCAGTTCGCCGAATACCTCGGCCAGCTGGACCTCGCTGTCGACCACCAGGCTGCGGTTCCAGTCGACGTATTGCTGTCGCAGGGTCGTCAACCTGTCCTCGCGGGCAAGATTCGACTCGGGCCGGCAGTTCGCGAGCAGCTCGACGAAACGCCCGGCGTTGGCGACGATACCGAGATCGACCTGGTAGACGTGGCCCAGTTCCTCGGCACCGGGATGGACGTGAATCAGCGTTTGCCGCGGGCGCGGGATATCGATCAGCGTAAAGCCGCCGGTCGTCATTTCACCGAGACGCGAGCCGATCACCAGCAGGCAATCGGACTCGCGCACGGCACTGGCAAGCCCCGGGTTGACGCCGAGTCCCAGGTCGCCCACGTAACAGGCGTGATCGTTGTCGAAATAATCCTGGCAGCGGAACGAATTGGCGACCGGCAGGCGGTGGGTTTCGGCAAAGGCCTGCAACTGCTGACGGGTTGTTTCACTCCAGCCGCTGCCGCCGATGATAATCAACGGTCGTTCGGCCGCGCCCAGCATTTCGCCGACCCGCGTGACATCGGCTGGCGACGGGCTGATGTCCAAAGCCTGCCAGGCGCCGGCGTCGGCCGCCTCGCTCTGATCCGTCAGCATGTCCTCGGGCAGCGCGAGCGCTACCGGGCCGGGGCGACCGCCGGTGGCGATGCTAAAGGCGCGATTGAGGTACTCCGGAACGCGGTCGGCATCCTCGATTTGTGCGGTCCACTTGGTAACCTGGCCGAACATGCGGCGATAATCGATTTCCTGGAAGGCTTCGCGATCCATGTCCTTGCGCGCGACCTGGCCGATCAGCAGAATCATCGGGGTCGAATCCTGCATCGCCACGTGCAGGCCGCCGCTGGCATTGGTAGCGCCGGGGCCGCGGGTGACGAAACAGATACCGGGACGGCCGGTGAGCTTGCCGTCGGCTTCGGCCATGTAGGCCGCGCCACCCTCGTTGCGGCACACGACCAGGTCGATTTCGCTGCGGTCGTAGAGCGCATCCAGCGCCGCGAGGTAACTCTCCCCGGGAATGCAGAAAATGCGCTCGACGGCATTCAGGCGCAAGCCATCGATCAGCAGTTCGGCGCCGCTGCGTAAAGGAGGTTTCTGGGTCACGGATTCAGATCTGGCCGAGGGTTAGGAACTGGTTGCCACCGCTGTTCTTGGCCGTGTACATCGCACGGTCCGCGCTCTGTATCAGCGCGTTCATATCATCTCCGTGATCGGGATAAAAAGCAATGCCTATGCTGGCGGAAAGGAAGATGGATTCGTCGCCGAGACGAAACTCGCGCGCCAGTTCGGTCAGTATCTTGCGAGCTATCTTTTCAACGTCGGTCGCCTGCCCCAGCTCTACCGCAACGACGGTGAACTCATCTCCGCCGAGCCGCGCCACCGTGTCCGAATCCCGCATGCAGCACATCAGTCGCTGCCCGACCAGCCCGAGCAGCTCGTCACCCTTGTGGTGTCCAAGCGTGTCGTTGACCTGCTTGAAATGATCGAGATCGATGAACATCAACCCGAGCTGCAGGCGATGACGGCGCGCCTTGTTCAGTTCCTGCCCGAGGCGCTCGCCCAGCAGGTTGCGATTCGGCAGTCCGGTCAGGCCGTCGTAGTTGGCCTGTTTCCAGATCATGCGGTCGGATTGATCGCGCTCCACTGCGATGGCGGCGAGAATCGCCGACTCCTCGATCAACTGGCGTTCCACCTGTTGTGTCGATTCCGGCCAGGCCACGCAGATGCGGCCCAGCCAGTCGCCGTTGGTGCTATGGATCGAGTCGGTCCGGCATTGCCACAGCGCATCGCCGGGCAGGCTCGCCTCGCGTTTGCTCCAGTAGCGTCGCCATCGTTTCGTTTGGTTGTCCTGCAGTTCGATGCAGGCAATCGAACCCTCCGTGGATTGCTCGATCTCGAAAGCAATCGATGCCAGTACTTCGTGCAGGGGATAGCCGCGCGATATCAGCTCGAGGCTCTTGTTGCGCGAACGCTCGTAGCGCTGGTTGGCGCGCAAACGGCCGAGCGTTTCGATCAGTTCGTATTCCGAGATCCGCAGGCGATCGTTGAGCTCCTGCCAGTCCGGCAGGTTGATTTCCTTTTCGACCAGCTCGGCGAGATCGTCGAGCGCCGCTAAATCGGCGGCATCGAATTCCCGCGCCTGGTAGCCGAGTACGCAAACGGTGCCCAGCACGGCGCCATCGGCGGCGTGGATCGGTTTGCCGGCATAACAGCGGATTCCCGGCTCGCCGGCTACCAGTGGATTGTCCGCAAACCGCGGATCTTGCAGCATGTCGGTGACGATCATGCGTTCCGGCTCGAGAATGGTATGGCCGCAGAAGGAAAGCGGTCGCGGAATTTCGGCGACGTCCAGACCGACAGCCGACTTGAGCCGAACGCGGTCGCTGTCGACCAGTGAAATGGTTGCAATGGGAAGATCGAAATTTCGCGCCGCGAGCCGCGTCAACCGATCGAAGCGTTCCTCGCCGGGCGTCTCGAGCAATCCGAGGCCTCGCAGAATTGCGAGCCGATGCGCCTCGTCAGCCGGATATGCTGGTTCCTGCATTGCGCTCCCCCTCCCGGGGATTATTTCTTATATTTGTTGGCTCGCCTGCCAGATCCTGGTGCCGATTACGCCGATCGCGCGCCAGTGCCGGAAGTCTCGATCGGGACTGATGAGTATAGGCGAGGGTTGTCGGAACTGCCGGAAATTTCACGTCTGAATACCGACTGTTGCCGCCGGCAAGCTAGAATGCGCGCATGTTTTCCATCCATGCCAGGGGTTTGTTGATTACCGCGGCCGGCGTGCTGGTGATTTCGCCGGACGGGCTGTTGACGCGCCTGATCGAGACCGATCACTGGACCATGATGTTCTGGCGAGCGGTATTCGTGTCTTTCGGTATGTGGCTGGCGCTCGGGTTTACCTGTCCGAACCGGGTCTGGCAGCAGTATCGAAGTCTGCGCGGGCCGGGCCTGCTCAAGATGGGGGCCTATTCGCTCGGCACCATCTCGTTCATCTATGCGATCACGCACACCAGCGTCGCCAACACCCTGATCATACTCAGTACCACCCCGTTGTTCGCAGCCCTGATCAGCCGGGTTTTGCTGCGCGAACCGATCCGGCCGCGCACGCTGGCTGCGATCGGGCTGGTGGCGCTCGGAATTGCGGTCATCGCGACCGGCAGTGTGGATCAGCCCGGCTCCCTGGTCGGCGATGCAGTCGCGGTGCTGGGGGCTTTTTTTCTCGCACTGGGTTTCGTCTTCGTGCGCCGCTTCCCGGGCACTTCGACGTTTGCCGCCATTTCCTGCAGCGGCCTGCTGACCGCGCTGATTGTTTTGCCGCTGGCGGCACCGCTGGCGGTCAGTCCCGCCGACATGGGCTATTTGATGATCATGGGCCTTTACGTGGTGCCGATTGGCACCGCGCTGATGTTCATCGGACCGCGCTACATCCCGGCCGCCGAGGTCGGCCTGCTGATGCTGCTCGAATCCGTGCTGGGGCCGTTATGGGTCTGGCTGGTCATCGGCGAAGCCCTTGCCGGAACGACGCTGCTGGGTGGCGCAATCGTGTTGTCGACACTGGCGCTCAATACGCTGCTGTCGCTGCGATCCGCGCGGCCGCGGCAGGATTGAGCGGGGCAAGAACGGCCATAAAGCTTTCCAATGGTGGCTGGTTTTCGACCGGTCAGGCGATATACTGCGCAATCCGGCGAGCGGTTAAGGCCGTACTATTCCCACCTGAGCAACGGAAAAAAGCATCATGAGCGACCGAATCGAAGTCAGCGGCCTGAGTGTCGACCGCGGAATCTACGACCTGATCGAACGTGAAGCCCTTCCCGGCAGCGGTGTCGAAGCCGCCGCTTTCTGGGATGGTCTCGCAGCCATCGTAAGCGAACTCGGATCGGAAAACCGGCGCCTGCTGCAGGTTCGCGACGACATGCAGGCCCGGCTCGATGACTGGAACCGTAATCATTACGGACGCTTCGATCCGGACGCTTACCGGGCTTTCCTGCAGGATATCGGCTACCTCGTGCCCGAACAGGACGATTTCGAGATCGACACCGACAATGTCGACGACGAGGTGGCGTTGATTGCCGGGCCGCAACTGGTCGTGCCGGTCGACAATGCGCGCTACGCACTGAACGCGGCCAACGCGCGCTGGTACAGCCTGTACGACGCGCTTTACGGCACCGATATCATCCTCGAGGTCGAGGGCTGCAAAAAAACCGCCAAGTACAATCCGGTACGCGGCCGCCAGGTCATTCAGTACGTGCGCGATTTTCTCGACCAGGCGGTGCCGCTCGCGGTCGGCAGCCATAACTACGTCGTCAAGTACCAGGTACGCTCGGGCAAGTTGATCGCCGTGATGGGCGACGGCAGCAAAACCGAACTCGGCTGGCGCGAGAGTTTTGCCGGCTACCGCGGCGAGCCGGATGCGCCCGAGGCCATTCTGTTCAAGCACAACCGGTTGCACATCGAACTGCTGATTGGCGAGGGCTACTACATCGGACAGGGCGATCTGGCCAACATCTACGATGTGCAGGTCGAAGCTGCAATCACAACGATCATGGATTGCGAAGACTCGGTATCGGCGGTGGATGCCGAAGACAAGGCGCGGGTTTATCGTAACTGGCTCGGCCTGATGAAGGGCGATCTCAAGACCACGGTCATGCGCGGCGACGAAGCCATGGAGCGCAGTCTCAACCCGGACCGCGAATACATCTCGCCGCGCGGTAAAACGTTTCAGCTGCCCGGCCGCAGCCTGATGTTCGTGCGCAACGTCGGCACCCATATGTACACTGATGCAGTAACCTCCGCCGGCGATGAGATCCCCGAAACCTTTCTCGATATCATGGTCACGGCGCTCGCGGCCAAGCACGACTTGCTCGGCAACGGCGAGTTTCGTAACAGCCGCAAGGGCAGTGTCTACGTCGTCAAACCGAAAATGCACGGCCCCGAGGAAGTGGCCGCCGCGGTGCGTCTGTTTGCGCTGGCCGAGGACGCGCTCGGCCTCGAGCGCAACACGCTCAAGATCGGCATCATGGACGAGGAACGGCGCACCACGGTCAACCTCAAGGAATGTATTCGCGCCGCCCGTGAGCGCGTCGTGTTTATCAACACCGGTTTCCTCGACCGCACCGGCGACGAGATCCATACCAGCATGGAAGCCGACGCGATGTTGCCGAAAAACGAGATCAAAACCTCGACCTGGCTGCTGGCCTACGAGGACTGGAACGTCGACATCGGGCTCGAATGCGGCATGCGTCGACGCGGCCAGATCGGCAAGGGCATGTGGGCCGCCCCGGACGAAATGGCGGCGATGATGGAACAGAAGATTGCGCATCCTCGCGCAGGCGCCAGCACTGCCTGGGTGCCGTCGGCGGTGGCCGCCGGACTGCATGCGATGCACTATCACCAGGTCCACGTCGGTACCCGTCAGCGCCAGTTGCGCAAGACACCGCGCGCCAGCCTGGACGACATTCTCACGCTGCCGGTGCTCGACGGTCGCAAGATCAACCAGGGCGATTTGATCAAGGAACTCGAAAACAACGCCCAGGGTATCCTCGGTTACGTCGTGCGCTGGATCGACCAGGGAGTCGGTTGCTCAAAGGTGCCGGATATTTCCGACGTCTACCTGATGGAAGACCGCGCGACCCTGCGTATTTCGAGCCAGCACATTGCCAACTGGCTGCATCACGGCCTGACCGATGAAGCCCAGGTGCGCGAGGTGTTCGAAAAGATGGCCGAGATCGTGGACCGGCAAAACGCCGACGACCCCGGGTACCGCCCGATGGCGCCGAATTTTGATGACAGCATCGCGTTCAAGGCTGCGCTGGAGCTGGTGTTCCGCGGGCGCGAGATCCCGAATGGTTATACCGAGTTTGTGCTGCACCCGCGGCGGCGCGAAGCCAAGGCCAGCGCGCGGGTCATAACGCCTCGTTAGCGTGGATTCGAGCGACGATTGAACTTGAGCGCGCCACGCGCGCGCAGTTCGAGCGAGCGCATGCAGTAGAGAATGAAGCGGTTGACCCGGGCGTCCAGCCCGTGTTCAGCGGCGAGTCGCACGACGGTCCCATTGAGGACATCCAGCTCCGAGGGTCGGCCCTTGACGATGTCTCGCTGCATTGAAGTCGTCGAATTCGGCGGCATGCTCTCCAGCGTACGCAGGGTTCTTTCGATGCTGTTGGCGGGCAGGGCGATGCCCAGCGCGCGCGCGACTTGATCGACCTCCTCGATGGCCTCGAGCAGCATTTCACGGGTTTCGTGCTGCTCGAGCAGGATGCCGATCGGTGCTCGCGATACGGCACCGAGACCGCTCCAGGGTGTCACCAGCATAAATTTTTGCCACATCGCGACGTTGGTGTCTTCGGGGATGCTCGCCTTGACGCCGCTGCAATGATTGAATATCTCGGCCAGGCTGTTGACCCGCGGGTCAGGCCGGTTATCGAGGTGACCGAAGCGAATCAGCGGGTTGGCGCCGGTATGTTTGACATGGCCGGGTGCGGCCAGGAAAGACACGATGCCGCAAAGACCGCCCAGCACGTTGGCCGGGTTCAGTGTCTCGCACAACATCGAGGGCGCCTCGATACCGTTTTGCAACGGCACTACCAGCGTTTCCGGCCCGACCATCGGCAGCATCGCCCGGGCCGCGGTCGGCACCTGTCCGGCCTTGACGCAGCACAGCACATAGTCGACGACGCCGACTTTTTTGGGGTCGTCGGTAACCTCGACCCGCGGTAGCGTGAAGTCGCCGGCGATACTGTCGACCCGCAGGCCGCGCTCGCGCATCGCCTCGAGACTTTTCTTGCGTGCGATAAACGTAACGTCCTGGCCGATCTGTGCCAGTCGACCGCCGAAGTAACCGCCTACACCGCCGCTGCCGTAAACCGCAATCCGCATCAAGCCCTCGCGTCCGTCACGCTAAAAGCCGCCATTATGGCTCAGGCGGCCGAGTTTTTGCGAATAAATCGGCGCCCGCGACGAGGGTGCTGGTCCGGGGTGGCTGATAAGTTGTACCTTTCGCGCCATAAAAACATACTATTGGAAATTATTTCCAAATTATAAAAATTGTGAAATAATCGGAGAATTAGATCAATAGTTCAAATAAATCAAACATTTATAGAGAATTTACGCCTGGTGTTCCAAAAATTTGGAATCGTTTTTTAAATAAGTAGTGTCGTTTTCAGGCATGTTTGCCACGGCCTGGATTGATAGATTGAGCAGCCATGAGTACCCCACTGACCTCCATTCCCCGCCGCCGCGGTCGTCCGCCGGGACCCAACAGCCGCGCGGGCGACAGCCACAACCAGTCGCTGGTGCGTGCGCTGACTTTGCTTGAGGGCCTGGCGCAGACACCAACCGGGGTCAACCTGACCGACCTGTCGCAGCAGATCGGAATGCCGGCGGCAACCGTGCATCGTTTGCTGAGCACGTTTGAAGCAGCGGGTTTCGCTGAGCAGGACGATGCAGGGCTGTGGTACATCGGCCTCAAGACGTTCACCGTGGGCAATGCCTTCCTGCATCGACGCGACCTGGTCGGCAGCGCGCGGCCGCACATGCAGGCGCTGGTCGACCAGTGCGGTGAAACCGTCAATCTCGGTATCGTCGACGATGGCGAGGCCGTTTTTATCAGCCAGGTCGAATCGCCGGAAATGATGCGCATGATCGCACGCCTCGGCAGTCGCTCGCCGATCCACGCTTCCGGCGTCGGCAAGGCCATCCTGGCGCACCTGTCCGAACGCCGGGTGGCGCAGATTCTGGAGCACCGGGGACTTGCGCGTTTCACCGAGCGCACCATCGACAACCCCGCCGCGCTGCGCGAAGAACTCGAGCAGGTCCGGCGTCTCGGTTACGTGCTCGACGACGAAGAACATGCGATCGGGCTGCGTTGCGTCGCGGCACCGATCTTCGATGAAAACGGTCAGCCGCTGGCGGCCATTTCACTGTCCGGCCCCAAGGCGCGCCTGGTCGACAGCCGCCTCGGCGAGCTCGGTGGCGCAGTGGCGCAAACCGCCGATGACATCACCGCGGCCCTGGGCGGCCGCAAACCGGTTTTTTGACAGCTATTTTTTGCAACACATTCGTATTTGGAACGGGAGACCAGAAACATGTCCGCACAACCAGAACTGAACTATCCAGCCGAAGGCGGTTTCGAAATACCGCCACACCTCGAAATTCCGGACACGCTGGCGGCGGGTCCCGGGCCGGGTAACACCGACCCGCGCGTACTGCAGGCGTTTGCCGAGGCCGGGGTTGCCGATCACATGCAGGCCGACGTCATACGCGGCATGCGCGAAGCAAAGCAGATGCTGCGCGAGGTATTCGGCACCCGCAACGCCTACACCTTCGGTGTGGTCGGAACCGGCTGGAGCGCGCTCGACTGCGCTTTCACGCCGATCCTGCCGGGCGATAAAGTCGTAACCTTCGCCAACGGTACCTTCAGCGGTATCGACGACCTCAACATCCGCATGAAAGCCGCCAGTCGTGAAGACCTGGCCGCCAACCCGATGGATCCAAGGCCGGCCAATGTCATCACCGTGCAGGTGCCGCATGGCCAGTCGGTTACCGGTGAAATCATCGAGGCGGCGCTCGCCGAGCACAAGCCGATGTGGGCCTGCATGGCGCACTGGGAGACCGGCAGCGGTCGCATCAACGACCTGCAGGGCTTCAACGACGCCTGCGCGAAGCACGACGTCATGGGTATCGTCGACTGCGTGTCGAGCCTCGGTATCGCCGACTTCGATATCGATGACTACCCGGCAATTACGACCTGGGCTTCCTGCCCGCAAAAAGGCATTCTCGGCCTGCCGCTGACCTATGCGCCGATCAGCTTCAACGATCGCGTGATCGACCTGATCAAGACGCGCGGTTGCCCGTCCTACGATCATCATCCGATCCTGGACGGCAAGCACTGGGGTATCGTCGATGGCGAAGACGTAGAGACCGCGGCTTATCACCGCACCCACTCCGGCTACGCGGTGGCCTCTTTCCACGAAGCCCTGCGCCTGTTGCTGCAGCACGGCCGTGCGCAAAAAGCCGCGGATTACGCGTTTTACGAGCAGGGGCTGCGCAACGCAGTCGAGCGCATGGGTTGTCGGGTAACCTCGAACATGACCAGCCTGGTCGTGTTCAACCTGCCGGAAGCCTTCGAAGGCCAGGAAAAAGACCTGGTGAATGGCTGCCGTGCCGAAGGCTTTGCGATCTGGCCGACGCTGTCCGAGCCGACCCAGATTCGGATTGGTATCCTGAACCAGCTGACGCCGGAAGCGATCAACGATATCGTCGGCCGCTTCGCCGACGCGATGATCAAGCTCGGCGTCGACGTCGACAAGGGCGCGATCCTGGACGAGCTGAATACTTATCTCGCGAGCCGGTAATCCCGGTATCACTTCGATTGAACGCCGGCCTCGCGCCGGCGTTTTTTTTCTTATGAGCTATTGCGAGCAAAGCGAGCAATCACCCCAGCCCGTCATCCCCGCGTAAGCGGGGATCTCCTGACGCTGCCATCGTTACAAGATCCCGGGACGCCGGACCGCCGCTTGCGCGGGGATGACGATGTGCGGTCGTAGTCGGTTTTGCGCGGATTTTCCCTGTAGACGCGGGGACGATGTGCGGTCGTGGTGACTCCGTTCTGCGCGCGGATGACTACCCGT
>JAAUXY010051721.1_pt1 | contig 12651 bp, 10 predicted proteins | sample 7278121 | NCBI WGS metagenome assembly JAAUXY01 (sample SAMN14350117, study PRJNA611818) | marine sediment metagenome | isolation source: surface marine sediment (1.8m) | place: French Polynesia: Moorea | collected 2018-08 | reverse complement strand
TGATCGTCGGCCGGGATGGCCTGGTCGTCACCAACTATCACGTGATCAAGGGCTCAGACCATATCCGCGTTGTGCTGAACGACCGGCGCGAGTTCAAGGCGGACGTCATACTGGCCGACGAGGACACCGACCTCGCGGTGCTCTCGATCCATAACGGCGAGACGAAGTTCCCGGCTGTCGAGCTCGGCGACTCCGACAATGTCGAGGTCGGCGACCTGGTGCTCGCGATCGGCAATCCTTTCGGGGTCGGTCAGACCGTGACCAGCGGGATCGTCTCGGCGCTGGCCCGCACCCAGGCCGGGATCAGCGACTACAGCTTCTTCATCCAGACCGACGCCGCCATCAATCCCGGCAACTCCGGCGGCGCGCTGGTGACCCTGGACGGCAAGCTGGTCGGCATCAACACCGCGATCTTCTCGCGCAGCGGCGGCTCGATCGGCATCGGCTTCGCGGTGCCGGCGAACATGGTGCGCACGGTGGTGGCGAGCGCGCGCAGCGGCCGTGAGATCGTGCGCCCCTGGACCGGCCTGATCGGCCAGACCCTGACCGCCGACCTGGCCGAGGGTTTCGGCATCGACCTGCCGGGCGGGGTGGTGGTGAGCCGGGTCTACGGCGACGGGCCGGCCGCCCGGGCCGGGATCCGCCAGGGCGACGTCATCCTGGCCGTCGCCGGCCTGCCGGTGCAGGACTTCGAGGCGCTGCGCTATCGCGTGGCGACCCGCGAGCTGGGCAGCCTGTCCGAGGTCGAGGTCTGGCGCGACGGCCGGCGCGTGCGGGTCAAGATGAACATGGAACAGGCGCCCGAGAACCCGCCGCGCCGGGAGACCCTGATGCAGGGCCGCCATCCGCTGTCCGGCGCCCAGGTGGCCAACCTCTCGCCGGCGCTGGCCGAGGAGTTCGATCTGTCCGGCGCCTGGGAGGGCGTCATCATTCTGGCCATCGGCCGCGGCAAGCTGGCCTACCGGCTCGGCTTCCGCCCGGGGGACGTGATCCTCGCCATCAACGGCGGCGAAGTCGCCCAGGTGAACCAGCTGGTCGCGGAGCTGCGCAAGCCGGCGCCCGATTGGACCATCAGCTTCCGGCGCGACGGCCGGGTCCGCACCGTGGAGATCTCGGGCTGAAGCGGGGCCCGCAGTGACGGGACTCTTCGAAGCACAGGCGCCGCGTCCCCTCGCAGACAGCCTGCGGCCCCGATCGCTCGACGAGGTCGTCGGCCAGGACCACCTCTTGGCGCCGGACGGGCCGCTGGGCCGCATGGTGGCGGCCCGGCGCCTGGTCTCCATGGTGCTCTGGGGGCCGCCCGGCAGCGGCAAGACGACCATCGCCCGGCTCCTGGCCGACGTGGCCGACCACGCCTTCGAGCCGCTGTCCGCCGTGTTCTCCGGCGTGGCCGATCTGCGCAAGGTCTTTGCCCGGGCCAAGGAGCGCCGCCTGGCCGGGCAGGGCACCCTGCTTTTCATCGACGAGATCCACCGTTTCAACCGGGCCCAGCAGGACGGCTTCCTGCCCTATGTCGAGGACGGCACCGTCATCCTGGTCGGCGCCACGACCGAGAACCCTTCCTTCGAGCTCAACGCGGCCCTGCTGTCGCGCTGCCAGGTCTTCGTGCTGAACCGGCTCGACGCGGCGGCGCTCGAGGTGCTGTTGCAGCGCGCTGAGGCGGAGGTCGGGCGCCGCCTGCGGCTGACCGCCGACGGACGCGCGGCGCTGATCGCCATGGCCGACGGCGACGGGCGCTACGTCCTCAACCTGGCCGAGGAGGTCTTCGCCCTGCCCGAGGATGGAGATCTGGATCCGGCCGCCCTGGTCGCCGTCGTGCAGCAACGCGCGCCGCTCTACGACAAGAGCCAGGACGGCCACTACAACCTGATCAGCGCGCTGCACAAGTCGTTGCGCGGCTCGGACTGCGACGCCGCGCTCTATTGGCTGGCGCGCATGCTGACCGCGGGCGAGGACCCCAACTACGTGGCGCGGCGCCTGGTCCGTTTCGCCGTAGAGGACATCGGCTTGGCCGATCCCGACGCGCTGCCGCAGTCGATCGCCGCCTGGCAGGCCTTCGAGCGCTTGGGCAGCCCGGAGGGCGAGCTGGCGCTGGCCCAGGCGGTGATCTACCTGGCCACCGCGCCCAAGTCGAACGCCGCGTACCGCGCCTTCGGCGCGGCGAGCCGGGCGGCCAAGGAGACCGGCTCGCTGAGCCCGCCGGCCCACATCCTGAACGCGCCGACGCGGCTCATGAAGCAGTTGGGCTACGGCGCCGGTTACGCCTACGACCACGGCGAGCCGGAGGCCTTCTCCGGCCAGAACTATTTCCCGGATGGCCTGCCGCGCCAGAGCTTCTACGAGCCGGCCGAGCGCGGCTTCGAGCGCGAGGTCAGGAAGCGCCTGGACTACTGGGCCAAGCTGCGCGCCGAGCGCGGCGGCGTCTAGAGCCAGATCGATTTGGATCGTATCGATCCAATTCGTGGATCTTGCTCTAGGACGAGCGCCGAAAGTCCGCGGACCGGTGCGAGAGCGCAGCCGAATGAAGTCGAACCGACCCACCAGGATTCTCGCCTGCTTTGAAGCGCAGGGCGCCGCTAGGAAGTAGGGAAAACCCGTTTCGAAGATTTCACACTGCGTTGGCTCGTCAGCTTCCATGGACTGCCGGTCGGTCCCTTTCGGAACAAGGTGTAGGTCGGCCCGTCATTGCATTTCGCGTACATCTCATAGGCGGGAAACTCGTCGATCATGCCGGCGACCTCGACCTTTGCGGCGCGCCGGTCGCGCTCGAAGGCCACCTTGACGCGGAGCTCATAGTCGATCTTGGGCGTAAGCTTGTTGAACATGCCGGGCAGGTTGCATGGATTTCGGCCGAAACCGGTCAGGTCCCATGCGAAGGATCGCGAGCCGATCCGTTTCATCTTGGACACGTCGAGCGACTGGGCCACTTTCGCGGTTTTCGAGCAGATCACGTTGTCCATTCGATCGATGGCGATCGTCTTGCCGACCCGCCGCGTCGTCACGCTGGTTTCCGCTTTCGGTCGCGCGCCAAGCCAGATCGCGGTGTGCAGGCGCGAGAACCGCTCCCCGACCGACTTGCTCTTCCGCCAGCTCCGTTCATCGGTCTTGAACGAGGTCGAACCGGGCGCAAACGGGCCAATGCTCGGCGGCTTGAGGAAAACGCGGCCCTTGTACGGCCCGAATTCCGCTCGGCGGAGGTACTTCCCCGGCAAGGTGTCGGGGATGAACACGTTCATCCATAGATCTATCTCGCGGATCACGGGGGATCGCGGGGGCGGAGGCTTCGGTTTGGGCTTGCCGCCGACGTGGCCCGGCGGCTTGAGGCCGCTGCGCTTGATCAGCACGGTCTCGGTCTTAGCGCCGATGTAGCCATCGACCGACAGCCCTTCGCGCCGCTGGAACATGCGAATCCCGAGCCTCAATCCGTTCGACTTGTATGATCCGTTCGCTTTCGGCTTCGCGCGCGCAGGGTCGGTGTAAATGCCGACCGCGTCGGTTCCCAATGCCTCATGCGCCCACTTCATATAGGCGCGGGTGGTCTCGTTCCATTTGATCAGGATGTTCTGCGCCGCGGCGTCCATGTGGCCGGTCTCCGGCCGGCCAACGTCCCGCTGAAATCGCCGCACCGCGTCTCTGTAGCTTGCGCTCGCGACGCCGTTGATGGGCAGCCGAAGACCATAGCGACGGTTCAAACTGCGCTTGACCCAGTTGATGTACTCGCCCGAGGTGATGGTTCCGGCCTCGGCCGCACCGCCGACCATCAGATCTTCGATTACATCTTCCAGGTCGAACATGGCAGCCTCCGTCGAAGCTCCGCCTCCTGGCCTTGCAGCGAAATCGAGATGACACCGTCACAATGAGAGTTTCTGGACGACGCCGATAGTCGCGCATTCGGGCTACCGCGCCTCAATGACCCGGAAGCGGGCAACGCTGACCCGACGTCAGCAATTGCCGGCGAAGACGATGCCAAGATATTGATTTTCCTTCACGGCCCCGGCGAAGTTTGGCAAGCGTGCCGGACCGGCCGGAGAACCCCGGCTACGAGGACAGGCGCGGGCAGCGCGCAGCACCGAGAATCGGCCCCAGCTCACGGTCCTGGACCAGGACCGCGCAGCCTTCGTTGGGTCCAAGGCGCAGGTCTGGCAGCTCGAGCGTGAGGCTCTGGCCCCGCCATTCGCCGATCTGGCGCAGCTGCGTGACGACGTTGTGGTTGACCAGCTGCTTGCCCTTGTTCTCGCCGGCGTTGACGTCGGTGACGCCGTTGCGCTGGAACGACGCGAGCCACACCTGGCTCGTGGTTCCGGGCTCGCCCTCGATCGTGACCGCCAGGCCGCCCGAGGCACCGGCCTCGACCCGCACGGCCACCGCCTCATCCCACTGGTCACGGGCCCGCGCGATGGCGCGGGTGACCTTGCCGCGGCGGCTGCCGACCTCCTCGATGGTGCCGTCGATCACCATCTGCGGCGTGTAGACCCGGCGGCTTCCCATGCTCTGCGCGTAGCGCCTTTGCCGCTCGGTGTAGGCCGGATCCGAGTAGACGTCCTTCCAGCGGCCCGCCGCGCCGTAGACCAGGTCGTCCCAGTAGTCGACGTGGAACTCGAGCGCGATCAGGTCGTCGCGTTCGGCCAGGTCGCCGAGGAAGGCCTCGGCCGGCGGGCAGGAGTAGCAGCCCTGCGAGGTGAAGAGCTCGACCACGACCGGCCGCGTCTGATCGGCCGCCGCGGCCGGAAGCACGCCCCCGAAGGCCAGAAGCGGTACCACAAGCGCCGCTGCGAAGGCCGCCGAGCGTTGCGAATTTGGTAAGGCTGCCATGCCACCTTGCCTGTTGTTCCATTGCCCCGCTTTCCCCATCTTGCCCGCCGCTTCGGCACGGTGAGCGAAACGGAGATCGCCCTTGGGGTCTAGAGGCATAGCCGATTATACCAGTCCTGAACGCGGCCGTGTGGCCCTTCTGACGGTCAACGCACAGCGCGATTTCACGTCGAAAGGCTCGCCGCTGAGGGCCTGTGGTGTGGAGCGGGCCGTGCCCAACATTGCGCGCCTGGTGGCTCAGTGCCGCAGCACCCAGGTGCCCATCGTCCATGCCGTGCGCCTCTACCGCCCCGACGGCTCCAACGTCGACAGCTTCCGCCGCCAGGCGGTCGAGGAGGGCCTGCGCATCCTGATGCCCGGGACCCTCGGGGTCGAGCTGATCGAGCAGGTCAAGGCCGAGCCTCGCGTGCGGCTGGATCCGAGCCCGCTTTTCGAGGGCGAATTGCAGGAGATCGGGGCCCGCGAATGGGCCCTCTACAAGCCGCGCTGGGGTGCCTTCCACGACACCGGGCTCGAGGCGCACCTGCGCGGGCTCGATGTCACCACCCTGTTGATCTGCGGCTGCAACTTCGCGACCAGCGGAAGGGCCACGGTCTACGAGGCCGGGGCGCGCGACTTTCGTGTCATCCTCGTGCCCGATGCCCTGACCGGGGCCGACGAGGACGCGATCCGGGAAATGGGCCGAATCGGCGTCTATCTCATGAACGCCGCCGACTGCCTCGGCTGGCTCGACGGCGGCACCGGCGGCAGCGCCGCGGCTTAGCTGACCGTTCTTTTCTGGAGGGCTGCGGGCGTCCGGTCAGCCCGTGAAGAGGGCGAAGGCCATGACCGTCAGAAAGAGCCCGAGCATCACGTATTCGATCATCGTTTCTCCCGTCTCATCCCGGATAAAGGCGCCAAGCCTGGCCCTCATGCCTCGCCTCCCGTCGACGCTGTCCGATCAATAAAGTACGAGAATTTCCATAAAATTCAAGATAAATTCCAGGATGTTGATAGTTAAGCTTGTTAATTAAAGAAATTAACCATAAGAACAGCGGCGGCGAATACTGCTGTGCTGACCTTTCGGGCGGGATGCCGGCGCCGCGGCTTCGCCGCTATCGCTTTCCAGATGGCGCTGCGGTACTTGTGGGGCTGGGTAAAGCGAGGAGGGCAGGGATCTGGCGCCGAGTGAGACCCGTCGCGTCGCGCCTGACGAGGCCGGGCTGAGGCTGGATCGCTGGTTTCGCCGCCACTTTCCGCAGCTCGGCCACGGCCGCGTCGAGAAGCTGCTGCGTACCGGCCAGGTGCGTCTCGACGGCAAGCGGGTCAAGGCCGGCGCGCGCCTCGAGCCGGGTCAAACGATCCGGTTGCCGCCGCAACTGCAGGCGGCCGCCGATCTTGCCCCCGCGCCGCGACTTGAGGCCCCCCTGCCTCTGAGCCCGGATGAACGGGCTTTGCTGGAAGATTCAGTTATTTACCGCGATGACTGGATCTTAGCTCTGAATAAGCCGGCCGGGCTCGCCGTCCAGGGCGGCAGCCGGCAGAAGCGACACCTCGATGCCATGTTGGACGCCTTGAGATTCGGCGCGGACGAGCGGCCGCGGCTGGTGCACCGGCTCGACAAGGACACCTCGGGCGTGCTGCTGCTGGCACGCCGCCGCGCCGCCGCCCAGGCGCTGACCGCGGCCTTTCGCGACCGGGCGGCCGTAAAGACCTATTGGGCCGCGGTGACGGGCGTGCCGCAGCCGGAATGCGGGCGCATCGATCTGCCCTTGGACAAGGTGCGCGGCGGCGGCCGCGAGCGTGTCACGAGCCGCGGCCCCTCGGCACGGCAGGCGCTGACCCTCTACGCCCTGGCCGGACGCTGGCGGGACGAGGTTTCCTGGCTGGTGCTGCGGCCGCTCACCGGGCGCACGCATCAGCTCCGCGTGCACTGCGCGGCCATCGGCCACCCGATCCTGGGCGACGGGAAATACGGCGGAAAGGGAGCCTTTCCCGCCGCGCTGCCGTCGGTCAAACGGCTGCATCTGCACGCCCGAGAGATCGAGCTACTGCACCCCGACCAGGGCACGACCCTCAGGGTCACTGCCCCGCTGCCGGTGCATATGGAGCAGACGTGGACGGAACTTGGTTTCCGAATGGCAGCGGGGCAGGACGCTCAAGACAGCCTTCCTGGCTGACCCAGTAATTAGATCAGACGTGTGATCAAAGCCTCCGTCTGTGTCTGAAATAATAAAAAATATTCAGCGCGTTGTCAACAAAATCTTCTATGAGATTTATGTAAAAATTGAAACTTATGGAATTATTATTTGAGCTTTTCTGTAAACTTTGATTTTCATTCGGTGGGATTGGTCCTCAAGTTGTTTGCAGAGGGATTCGACGCAAACCGTCGGGAGAACGAACAAGATTCGCCCAGCCCCCCTTGAAAGCGGCGGAGCCGGCGCAAACGTTTAACCTATGGACAGACGCTTCCTGTTGCGCGGCCTCGCGGGAATGGTGTTGCTCGTGGCTTTACCGGGCGCGCGCTCGCGCCGTGGTGCCCGTTCGTTCCGCAGCTCACGCTCCAGGTTCGGTTCTCGCCGCGGTGCGACGGCACCGGTCGTGCCCCGTTATGGCAGTGGCTCGTCGGGGGCACGCGATGCCGTGCGCGAGCGTGAGTATTTCGACGGCGTGAAGGGCGATACGCGGCGCACCCTGCGCCGGATGGAAATGCAAGACAAGTGGCGGGCCAGATCCATCGATCGTACCTTGCAGCGCAGAGAACGCGAGCTAACGCGCCAGGGGAGACCGGCGCCCAGCAATCGGCTCAGCAAAAGCCCCGACGTCAAGCCGCTCCGGAGCGGTATCGGGCGCGAGGGGCGGTTGACACGACATCAGACCGATCTGCGCACTTTGGACAGCGCGCCGCGCGTCAATCCCTTCCCGCACGTCGACCGGAGTACGCGCTGAACGGCTAAGGCCGGCTTCGGTCGCGCAACGGACCGCGGCCATTCGAAGCCGCAATGAGACCCAGCCTAGGCTCCAGGAGGCTTGGCCAGGATCGCTGTGGGCCGCTATGGTCGCTGCAGGATGACCGATCTCCCGGAAAGACTGCCTTGGTCGCTCGTCGTCTTCGACTGCGACGGCACTCTGGTGGACAGCCAGCACGCGATCGTCAGCACCATGGCTGCGGCGTTCGAGGCCGCGAACTTGCCGGGGCCGAGCGCCGACGCCGTCAGGCGCGTGGTCGGCCTGAGCCTCGAGAGCGCCGTGGCACGCCTGCTCGAGAGCGCTGGCGATGCGCTCGGCGCCGACGGTCTCGACCGCCAAGCGCAGCAGGTGGCCGAGCTCTACCGGCGGGCGTTCCTCGAGCTGCGCAGCGATGCCGATTACCACGAGCCCTTGTTCCCCGGCGCCAAGGACGCGCTGGCCGGTCTCCAGTCGCTTCAGGTGCTGCTCGGCATCGCCACCGGCAAGGGGCGGCGCGGCCTGCTCGCCACCTTGGAGAGCCACGGCCTGGCCGAGTTCTTCGTGACCCTGCAGACCGCGGACTCGGCGCCGGGCAAGCCGCATCCGGGCATGCTCGAGCAGGCCATGGCGGAGACCGGCAGCTCACGCCACGACACGGTGCTGGTCGGCGACACGGTCTTCGACATCGAGATGGCCCGTAACGCGGGCGTGACCGCGATCGGTGTATCCTGGGGCTATCATGAGGCCGAGGAGCTGGCGGCCGCCGGGGCGCAAAGGGTGATCGACAGCTTCTCCGAGCTGTTGCCCCTGCTGGCCAGTTTCGGCAAGGAGCCGGCATGAAACTCAAGTGGATCCTGGCCGCCGTCGTTGCCGTCATCGCCGGCGGCCTGGTCACGGTCTACGCGGTGCTGTCGAGCCTCGACTTCGAGCAGTACCGGGGCACCATCGAGGACCTGGCGAAACAGGCGACCGGGCGCGAGCTGACCATCGCCGGGCCGATCGACGTCAAGATCTCCCTGACCCCCGCCGTCACCGCGGAGGACGTGACCTTCGGCAACGCGCCCTGGGGCAGCCGGCCGGAGATGGTCAAGCTGAAGCGCTTCGAGCTCGAATCGGCGCTGATCCCGCTTTTGAGCGGCGAGGTCGAGGTCAAGCGCCTGGTCCTGGTCGAGCCCGACATCCTGATCGAAAGCGACGCCGAGGGCCGCAGCAACCTCGACTTCGAGGGCGGCGCGGGGACGGCGACGGAGCCGAGCGACGCCAAGTCGGCCCAAGTGCTCGATAGAGTCCGGGTGATCGACGAGGTCTTGCTGCAGGGCGCACGCGTGCAGATCCGCGATGGCGTGTCGGGCGCAACCCACAGTGTCGATCTGGATTCCCTCGATCTGCAGAAGAATGTCGACGTTGATGCCGTCAAGGTGGCCGCTGCCGGCCGTTACAACGGCGTCGATTTCCAGGTCGACGGCGCGACGGCGCCTCTGCGGCGGCTTTGGTCCGGCCCTTTCGCGCTCAAGCTGACGACAAGGGTCGCCGGTGCCGCGGTCACGCTCGACGGGGTCATCGCCCAGCCGATGACCGGCCAGGGGATCGACCTCGCGGTCGATGCCGAGGGCGCGCAGCTCGCCGATCTCGGTGCCGTCACCGCAACAGAGATACCAGACTTGGGCGGTTACGACCTGTCGTTGCGCCTGACCCAGGAAGGCGATGCCTACAAGCTCTCGGACATCGCGGCCAAGCTCGGCGACAGTGACCTCTCGGGCGAGGCCACCCTGTCGCTGGCCGGCGCCCGGCCCGCCCTGACGGGCGGCTTCGTCTCCCGGCAACTCGACCTCCGGCCTTTCATCGCCGAGGGCTCCGGGGGCGGAGAGGGCAGCGCGCTGTTCAGCGACGCGCCGCTGCCCTTCGATCTGCTGGGCATCGCAGACGCCGAGCTCACCTACCGTGCCGAGAAGGTGAGGCTGCGCGGGCAGGTGGAGGCGTCCAACCTGGATCTGCGGATCACCCTCGACGAGGGCCGTTTGGATCTCGATCCCGTCAGCGCAGAGCTCTGGGGCGGGCGCCTGGAAGCGCAGCTCAATCTCGAGGCGGCGCAGCCGAGCCCGACGACGACCGCCACGGTCAAGCTGGTCAACCTGGACTACGGCCGCCTGCTGCGCGAGAGCGGCATCGAGGAGCAGGTCACCGGAACCCTGGACGGCGACCTCCGCCTCACGGGCCGGGGCCGCTCGATGCGCGCGATCGCGGCCAGCCTGACTGGCCACAGCGAGATCCTTTCCAAGGAAGGGATTCTCGACAGCGATTCCCTGAATCTCATGGCGACCGGACTCAATGACGTCTTGGGTCCGCTGTTCGGCGGCGACCGGGCAATCCGGCTCAACTGCATGGTCAGCCGCTTCGGCTTTGTCGACGGCATCGGCAGCAGCGAGGCCTTGGTGGTCGATACCAGCGCCTTCACGCTGTCCGGCGGCGGCATCGTCAATCTGAAGAACGAGACCCTGAGTCTCACCTTCGACACGGCCTCCCGGCAGGCCAACCTCGCCAGTCTGGCCGTGCCGTTCGATGTCGCCGGTCCGATTACTTCCCCCAGCGTCACTCCCGACACCATGGGAACGGCGGTCGGGATCGCCAAGGCGGCCGGCGTGTGGATCAACCCGGTGGTCGGCCTGGCGGTGCTGATCGGCAATCGGGTCGCCGGCGACCTGGCGGCGGACAAGAACCCCTGCGTAGCGGCCCTCGAGCAAGCGGCGCAGGCCAAAGCGAGCGGTAAAGAGTCCGGCGGCCTGACCAAGGGCGCCAAGGACGCCGCCGAAGGCGCCGCGGGCGCGGTCGGGGACGCCTTTGAGGGTCTCACCGAAGGCGTCAAATCGCTGTTCGGCGATTGAGCCGGCACCAGCGGGACGGGAGCCAACGGCGCTGAAAGGGATCAAGCGGTTCTACAAGGAGGCCAAGCCGGTCGAGCTGGCGGAGCCGGCTGCCGGCGGTCACGGCGTCGTGCTCGACGGCCGTGCCATCAAGACGCCGGCGAAGGCCGCCGTGGTGCTGCCGAAGCGGGCGCTCGCGGCTGCCGTGGCCGAGGAATGGGCGGCCCAGGGCGAGCAGGTGGTGCCCGCGTCCATGCCGCTGACTTCCTTGGTCTGCACCGCGATCGACGTGGTCGCGCCGCGTCACGACGAGGTCGCGGCCGAGCTGGCCGGTTACGGCGAGACCGACCTGATCTGCTACCGCGCGGGCGAACCTGCCGAGCTGGTGTCGCGTCAGACCGCGTCCTGGCAGCCGCTGGCGGATTGGGCGGCGCAGGAGCTGGACGCACCGCTGGCCGTCACCAGCGGGCTACGGGCCGTGCCGCAACCGGCGCCGACCCTGGCCGCGCTCAAGCGTGCCGTGGCGGCGCATGGCGACTTCGAGCTGACCGCCCTCGCGAGCGCCGTGCAGGCCGCCGGCTCGCTGATCGTCGGCCTGGCCCTGAGCCGTGGACGCCTGAGCGCCGAGGCCGCCTTCGAGGCCGCCGAGCTCGACGCGACCTATCAGATGGAGCTCTGGGGCGAGGACGAAGAAGCGCTGCAACGCCGCGCCGCGATCCGTGCCGACATGGCGGCGGCGGAACGGATGTTCGAGCTGCTGCGCGATTAGGAAATGGTCTTAGTCAGCGGGCTGGAGCAGGCCTTCGAGCATCGGCGAATAGGGCCCGAGGCGCCGTGCCACCGCGGCCCGGTCGACCGCCGCGGGATCGAGCAGCACCTCGCCGAGCGGCCGTGAATCGAGCCGCACGTCGGAGAGCAACTCCTCGCGGGTCAGGCGGCCGTCGCCGCTCGCGTTGTAGCTGGCCATCAGGTTCTCCAGGCCGACGTTGTCGACCAGCCAGACGCCGAACACGATGGCGGCGCGCTCGCCCGTGTGCAGGCTGTCGTCGCGCCACTCGGTCCAATCCAGCAGCGTGCCGCGCACCCTGAGCAGCTCGTCCAGCGAGACCCGGTCGTCGCCGTCGCGGTCGGCATAGGCCCAGCCGGCATCGACGCACTCCATCGCCGGCCGCCTGAGACAGAGCGGCGAGGCCTCGCGGATGAACTGCTCGAAGCGCACGACCTCGGGCGCAACGGTCCGGGCCTCGGCGGCGAGCGCCCGCTCGGACGCCAGGAGGGCGAGGCCGATCACCGACGAGACGACAACTTGGCGCAAGTACATGCCTTCACGATCCTGAGCTGATTCGGAACGAGAGGGGAACAGCCATAACAGATCCCGGGCGCGCTGCCGAGGGCTAAACCACCACGGCTGGCGCGAGCGGCGGGCGCGTGCTATCGCTGAGGCCGGATTGCGAAGCATTCAACGGGGGTTGCCATGCAGGACATCCTGCGCCGGCTCGAGGAGAAGCGCGACGGCGCGCGCGCGGGCGGCGGTTCGCGCCGGGTCGAGGCCCAGCACGGCAAAGGCAAGCTGACCGCGCGCGAGCGCCTCGACATCCTGCTCGACGAGGACACCTTCGAGGAGTGGGATATGTTCGTCGAGCACCGCTGCGGCGACTTCGGCATGTCCGAGAACAAGGTGCCCGGCGACGGCGTGGTGACCGGCTACGGCACCATCAACGGCCGCCTGGTCTTCGTGTTCAGCCAGGACTTCACGGTCTTCGGCGGCTCGCTGTCCGAACCGCACGCCGAGAAGATGTGCAAGATCATGGACAAGGCGGTGCAGGTCGGCGCCCCGGTGATCGGCCTCAACGATTCCGGCGGCGCGCGGATCCAGGAGGGCGTGGCCTCGCTCGCCGGCTACGCCGAGGTGTTCCAGCGCAACGTGCTGGCCTCGGGGGTGGTGCCGCAGATCTCGCTGATCATGGGCCCCTGCGCCGGCGGCGCGGTCTATTCGCCGGCCATGACCGACTTCATCTTCATGGTCAAGGACACCTCCTACATGTTCGTG
>JAAUXY010158353.1_pt1 | contig 12662 bp, 9 predicted proteins | sample 7278121 | NCBI WGS metagenome assembly JAAUXY01 (sample SAMN14350117, study PRJNA611818) | marine sediment metagenome | isolation source: surface marine sediment (1.8m) | place: French Polynesia: Moorea | collected 2018-08 | reverse complement strand
TCTACAACTGGCGGTGCCTGATGGACGATTGTGGAACCCTTTCAGGGTTCGAAGTCTTTCTCGCCCTATCCCCAGGGTGGCGCGGCGCTTCGCGCCAGCTGACCCTGGGCTGTTGGGTGGAACCCCTTTGGGGTTCAGAACACCCGGACAGAACTTAGGAGACGCCGTACTAGCACACGTTTCCATGATCTCCTCAAGGCTGACAAGCTTGGGTTGATCTCTTAACCGTAGAACCGCGTTCTTCTCCTCAAGGATCGCCATCCAAGTGTTGTTACTGCCAGCGACATCTATCCCGACGAAGGAGGAGAATATAGTCATACCGACTCCAGTCGTTTGACGAGATCCCTGCCTCTTTCTTCGATCTCATCCCACATCCTCATGCAGGCTTCGACTAGACGGATCTTCGTCTCAAGTCCTCTGCTGTCGTAGTCTCCTCTCTCCACGGACGCGAGGTCGTCCCTCATGTTGAAGAGGAGAGTGTAGAAGACCGCGACATCCCTCGGCAATCTATCAGGTAGCATGCCTATATTAGCGACATTTGTCCGATATACGTCTTCAAATTTAACGTCTCGTATCACAAAGGGGAGAGCGATATCGGCACCGGATCGCAACTCATTCAGATAGCCTTCAAAGGTCATTTTAGGTTTAGCGAACCGTGCGACCTCAAGAATAGCACCTATCTCGCCAGCGAACGCCGCCGCCAGGCTCCGCGAATGCTTACGCTCCCTTAGCACCTGCATATAAGGACCGCTGACCAAGGCGATTAGGCCCCCGATACCAGCGCCTATAATGCCCGCGAGTCCCGAGTCCAAGTCATCATCTCCTTAAAGTTGTCGGCCTAAGAATCGCGGCCGTCGAACTACAAAGGTCAGCGACGAGCACAGCGAGGTCGCTGCACCGCTGTGTTCGGCGTTCGCTCCTTTTCTTTGCGACCGTCAAATGTCATGTGCCTTTCCTCTACAGCTCAATTCGGCTTATTGTCGAAACGGGTACCTTAGAGTCCCCTGTGGGAAGCGTCGGATTCCCACATTTAAAGTGATAATTCGACAGAGTGTACACGAGTTCTTTCCGGCCATCGAAGTATTCAAGGGTTGCGACGACATAAGTATTCCTATCTGCGTCCTCGCCAAAATCACCAAACTCAATAGAGCGAAGCGCAGCTAGAGGCTGACTTGCCCAGAAACCTCTGCCCAATTCTGGGTTGGTCCAGTACTGGAATTCAGAAAGCTCGATCTCCCTAAATGACAGAGTTTCGCAGGGCAGTGTGCTCCCTGGCCTAGTCCGAACGAAAAACGCTTTCGCGTGACCTTTACTAGGCTTGGCCTTCTGCTCAAGCGGATTTTGGTCAAGGCCATCCCTCTCATCTACCCGATAATGTTGCGCGGTTTTGGCTGCTTGCTCAGCCTCAGCCAGTTTCTTTTGGAGCTTGACCACTTCCAACTCAAGTTTTTCAACCTTCATTCGCAGTCTTTCAGTGATCTCTGGAGAACCCGACCTCTCCAAGAGAGCGATCTGTTCTCTAAGAATGTCAACGCGTTGGGAGCACAGCCAGTACGCCGCAACAGAACCAAGTGTCAAACCGAAGAGCATCGCCCACACCCAGGGATTGCTCTTGAGAAAATCCCTGACGCTATCTGGCGTGTCCACTTTCTCGCCTCAGTACCCGATTACCGGCGTCGAACGAGGAAACTGAACTGGCGCGTCTTCGCGTCCGCTCGAGTCAGTTGTTCGGCGCCGATTCAACATCTCTGCCTACCTTCAGCTTATACTGGATTCAAGAAGAGTCGGAAAGCAGTTTCGCCAAAGGAATCGTAGGTCTCAACTCTGAGGCCACACTCTCGGCCGTCGACTCTGATTGTCCCGTCCTTCTCCTCGATCTCGCATAGCTCCTCACGTAATGTTTCCGCTTCAGGACTGCTCGAATCTAGGCTGGCAATGCCAAACCCCAACGAGCCTTTCATCACGGCAACTTCCTCCTTGCCATCCTTATACTCAATCTCTAGCTCGTCGGCCCCAAGACTCAATGCCTTCCCTATCAGCTCCCTTAGAACCTGGCTCACCTCGTTTTCTCTGTTGCTCATCGCGACTCGGTTCCTATCTTACCTCTCTCTATAATAACCGCCGAACGACTCTCGCATGAGCGCCGCGGAGGCGTGCGCTTCCGGGTAGGAGCGGGCCTTCTCCGGAGTCTTGGCCCCCAGGGTTATAGCCCGCGCCCCCCCACAGATCCGTACGTGAACAATTCGCTCATACGGTCCCTCAGCAAGAACCATTTCTTGGCTAGGACCTCTCCCGAGGCCACTAGCGCGCAGCGTCTGCTACCCTCCAACTCGTCGTCAAAACGCGTTGGTACGCAGTCTGGTAGGTTTTCGTTGACATACTTTGTGAGCTCAAGTCACTCGCATGTTTCCTCCCACCAGCTGCCGGACCTGGTTTCACCTTCCCTACAGCGGGTCGCTTGGGTCTCACTTCCCCGCCTTCCCGGTCGGTCAGGGCTCTGACCTCGATACCGACCATCGGTACTATGATCCACTAAGACTTCCAACACACCGTCCCTTGGGCTTCGGTTTGTAAGCCTCGCCGTCCGGTACCTCTCAGCCATCCCTTTCTTTCGTTCTTGGCAGCGGCGGATGGCTTCCGCTCTGCCGAGCCTGGAAATTTTTTTAACCCGGTTCCCCATAGACCGGCTCGTTTTGAGGAGTGCGTTGGATCTCCCGAGTTCCCAGGTCTCCCCCATAGATGCATGCCCTGGTCTCAGACCCCGGTGGTGTCCCCACAGCACCGCCGCTGGCTGGCGAGGACTGCTGCCTTCCACGGCATGAAGCGTGTCGGCTTTCCCACGGCGCCGAGGCGTCGTAGTTATCCTACTGTCCACGACTATACAAATTTCGGGGCTCAATACAGGGCCTGCATCCTTGATTCCCCTGGCTCCACACCCTGGGTTACCCCAGACGCATGCAGGGTTCACTACCGGCCTGCCGACGGGCTTTGGCCGGGCGGGATTACCTCTCGGACAACCCGCTGAGGGCACCCGCTGGGAGACGTTAACCAGTTTCATCGATACACCTATCTAACAAGTGCCTCGTATCCCATGGTTCTGGGCTTCTCTCGGCACGATCATGCGCTTGTTAGACATCGGGTCATAGTCACTCATCGGATCCATCGTACTGCGCTGGCGACGCACCTCTTTTCTCAATGATCCCATACCGCGATTCCGGGGTAACTGCACTTATCGATGCCACGCGTACTTCGTGCCACCAGGAATCGCCAAAGTCGAAGAGGTACTCGAATCGTTGACCCACCCTGAGACCCAAGTCGTCGAGGCTTGTTTCTGCAGCGTTTAGTCGGTCCTCGGCCCCGAACGGACCACCTTCATCGAACATCGGAGGAGCCGTGTATTCCTTCGGTAGCGGTCCAGACCGTGGCCCGCATGCAGGTGCCTTGGGAAAGTAAAAGGAGTATAGGTGCGGATCGTCTCGATCGAATGCCACGAAGATCCCATCATGAAGATCCTCCAAGGTGTGATCGCCGCGCAGCGCAATGGTGCGCCAGACGCGCCTCGCACCTTTCAGGTTCACCCTGAGGACGTAATGCTTAGCTGCTGTCATACCGTTTTCTTTCATTAAGTGCGTCTAACGGCCGAGCATCACCGGGCTGCGGCCCGGGAACCTCACTGCGCAGCGACGGCAGACCGCAGATCCGGTGCATGCTGTTGTTACGAGCCTCATCGGAGGCCCCCTTCCTTGCGTGTCGCTTCGCGAAATTTGGGTAGCGCTTCCTTGAGAAATCTGCTGTAAGCAGCTTTGTTCTTGTCCTCTAGTTTCGGGTGCATTGACGTAAGTTTCGCCTCAAGAACTCCACTAGCAATGTCTCCAGCAGCCTTCTTGACCTCTTCTGAACTCTGCTGAACGAAGACCTGCAGCAGCTCATTAGAACGCTGGTACTCTCTTTCGAGATCTTTCTCGACGTCCCGTAGTAGAATGCGCGACGCCGCATTGTTCTTCGAACGAAGCAACAGCCGACTATTTGAAGTCTGAAAGACCTTTATGGCGGCATTGATGAAGTCAGCATATTGATCCTGGCGAGCAACGGAAGCAGGTGCAAGGCTGTCAGGAGCGTCTTCAGCAACCCTACGAACGGGCGGTGCCTGGGGGGAAACACCATGAAGGTGTGTGACAAGAGTTTCGTAGCTCGTCTCGGAGTAAGGATCGCCCCGGAAATCGATGAACCGCTTTCCAAGAAGCCAACTCGGCAGAGATTCGGTATGCTCTCCACTTCGGAGCAACGCAACGAACTTTCGCTCGTTGCCTGTCGCAAGGGCTTCGGCGCTCATTAGGTTGGCCTCGTAGCCAGCACCACCTGCCCGCTGATCAAAGCGTTGCTTGTATCTCGGAGTGCAGATGCAAAGTACGAAATCCGAGTCTCTAATCGCACGTTCCATAAAATGAGGTAGTTGATCTCCGGGCTTTACTTCCCACTCGTCTAGGCTCAGGTCAATACCGGCGCCTCGCAACCGAGACGCCAGGCTCCTGACCCACTGTTTATGATCCTCGGAGTCCCAGGTATAGGAGAAGAATGCCTTCGGGCTAGAGTTGTCGCTTCGGTCCATCTGATCATCCATATTGTTGGCTAGAGTGCCGGTGACTTAGTTGGCTTGTAACATTGTTTCTGACCGTCATCGCTCTTTCTAGTCCTAGATAGCGCTTTCCACATCTAGATTGAACCATCTAGATGTAGATGTCCCGCAAGCCATCTACATCTAGATATCCAGTTTTAGACATCCACATCTATAAAGCCCCCTCACGATCCAGCCCTCCAACCCGAGCCACTCAACCCGCTCACGGCCCCGCACCCACACGCCGCTTCGCGAGATCCCACCTCCCACCAGCGGCCTTCACCTTCCGCCGCAGCTCCAATTCCTGCCAACCAACACGCACCGCAGCCATATTCTCACCGCTCCGAGGCGCATCTCCCGCCTCCAGTCCGTTCTGTTCTCGATCAACTCGCCCGTCTTGACTCGCTGGTGAGTCTGCTCGTCGCAACGACAGCAGACGCGCACCAGACGCTTACCATGACGCCCTAATGAGCCTCGTGCCGAGCTGATCCGATTTCAAGGTTAGAAGAACTCGCAGCATAGATCAACCTTCTTCTGGCCACGTCACCGGCTCACGAGTGGCGGTGACGATGATCCACTCGGCAACGAGGCCGGGAACGACGACGGCAACGACGCACTGAAAGCTCGACACCGCCTTTAAGGACTCACGGGATCAGCATCATCGCCAAACGTAAGTCAGCCAACCTGTTTAATCCCAAGGAACGCCGAGTTTTTCGACCCTTGCTGCGCTGAATACAGCCTCAAGACAGCTATTGGCTGTTGCGATGAGCTCGCGAAAAGCCTCGATCATCGCCACTTTCCTCGCCGCTGGCTCGACAGAGGCCACAAAACTCGTCTGTTCCTCGGTCATGAGATCATTTCAGCGCACGTCGACGGGATTCCCTAGCTCCTGATTTCGTTTCCGCCGCGTCACTCGCCTGTTCGACGTTCCCGAAGTCGTTTCATGCCACAACAGTCCCTATAGCTGGGTCACAATGGTCCATGTAGGCCCTGCAAACGCGACTTTGCTCGAGGAACAGGCGCCGAACGGGCCTGCAGACACGAAGTTGACCGCGGAACAGGCGCTGGACGTGCCCGCGAGCGCAATCTCGTTCGAGGAACAGGTGCTCTCAGTGCCTGCTTGTCGGACTCTGATCGCCGAGCCGGCTTAAACCCTCGGCCTCATGCCAAGCTGAAGACGTCCTCAAGGCGCTCCGCGTCGAATACACGATCTGCCCAGCCCTCAAGTTGGACCTCTTCATCTTCAAGCTCTGAGTTTCTTAGACAGACCGTGGAATTCTTCAGACGACCGTCGGAGCTTTTCCACACGCCGTAGAATTCCTCAGACGACCGTCACGCTGAGCTGAAGACGTCCTCGAGGCGCTCCGCGTCGAAAACCCGATCAGCCCAGCTCTTGAGTTCCTGAGGGCTAGCCTGCTCCAGGCGTTGGTCGATCCACTTCGGGAGCTGATCAAACCGACGACTGAGGAGACGTTTCAGCATCGAAGCTTCACCGTGCTTGAGACCTGCCTCCCAGCCTTCCTTCTTCCACCATTCCGCCATCGACATCTTCATCTCTTGGACCTCTTCATCTTCAAGATCTGCAATGACCTTATCAAACTCCTGCGCCTCATGATCGTTGAATCGGCCGTAAGTCCAGACACACCTGAACAGGAGATCTTGTTTCCGCCGACCGAGCTCCTTCGCCGCGGCGATCCGCCGGACACAGCTCAACCCCAGCCTGGCACGACTCTGACCCCTGGCTGGTCGCATCAACGACGCCAAGGCCCAAGCCAAAGGCGCGGGCCTTGCCAGATATTCCGATGCCTGGACTCGCGACAGCCCCAGGCTGTTGTAGCCGACGGAACCGACGACACGACCCAATGATCGCTCTTCATAGACTCGTCTCTGCGATCCGGGAGGACCGCCGTGTAGATAGAGCACGAACGTGTGCACCGGAAGAGCGTACTTCAGGCTCAAGCCACGATGGTAAACAAGCAACCTGGGTAGCCGTCGCCCACGGTACCTGAGCTCGATCTCGACATGGACCACCACTTCGTCACCATCGGCTCCTAGCAAACGAGCCCGAGACACCAGGTCGGGCCGGCGTTCACGACCGGTGGGCGCGCCCGGATAGTGTTCCTCAGGTTCGAGGTTCACTGTCGCAAGATCTATCTGATCAGCGATCTCAGGCGCTGCCAGATTCAGGAACTGATCCGAGAAACAACTGAGCAGCTCCTTCATCAGCTGATCATGTCTCGTAGCCATTCGCGTCCTCCTAACGTGAAAGGCATCGCCGGAATGGCGATGCCTCTACCTATAGAAGGACGTAAAAAGTTGTCGCGTTCTGTAGGGTCAGACCAACTTTCTCGAAGGGGACCAGCCTCTAGCGTCGATCAACGGACGCTCGAAGAGCCTTCAAGCTCCCAACTCAGCCAGACCCTGCTCCCGGCTGTCGGCGAGATTGAGCAGCTGGGAGAGCTTGACCATGGCGAAGACCTCCTGCACCGCCGCGCTCGGCGAGCATAGGACGGCTTTACCCTTCTTGGCCATCAACTTCTTGGCTAGCATCAGGAGGACGCGTAGCCCGGCGCTGCTGACGTAGTCGATCTTCTCGAGGTCGAGGAGAAAACGCGTCTCGCCAGCGGCGAGCTTGGCGGAGACCGCCGATTCGAGGTCCTTCGAAGTCTTGGAATCGAGACGACCGGCCAGCTCGAGAATCAGGATCTCGTCCTGCTTGAAATCTTTGATGTCCATGAAAGTTTTATCTCCATCACTGCTAAGTCAGCTTGCGCATCTTCAGGCAGTTCCTGCCGCCCTGGCGGCAATATGAAATTGAATCCATGAGCTCGCGGGCCATGAAAATCCCGAGACCACCGATGGTCGAGCTCTCAAGCGTATCCTGAAATTCCGGCGGAGCCACGTCGAGGGGGTTGAAAGCCGGTCCATCATCCAACACCTCGACTTCGAGCGTACCATCGCTCCAGCGGAACAACACATCGATCACCGGGTCCGCGTTATCGCCCCGATGACGGATAGCGTTGGAGACGATCTCGTCGAGCGCGATCTGGACCTGGAACACGCTGCCCTGAGGAATCCCCCAGCATTCCGCACAGCGCTCGAGCTCGATGCGAACCGGCTCGATGTCGGCTTTGGCACCGCGCAGCTCGACCCGAGACTCGGTGAGGTCGGTCATCGGCCTATTCTACGCGAGTTGCCGCCGGGCCAGGTCGGCGAAGATTCCGTCGAGCTCCATCAGCTGGTCGTAGTTGCCCATCTCACGAATCACGCCGCCCTCGAGCACGCAGATGCGGTCAGCATTGCGGATCGTCGATAGCCGGTGGGCGATGACGATACGCGTCGCCTGAAGGCGCTCCATGCTCTCGGTGACGATCGCCTGGGTGCGGTTGTCGAGGGCGCTGGTGGCCTCGTCGAGAAATAGGACGCGCGGCTCGAGCACCAGGGCCCGGGCGATCATGAGCCGCTGCTTCTGGCCGCCGGAAAAGGCGCCGCCGTCGGCCGAGATGTAGGTATGCATGCCCATCGGCATCTTGCGGATATCGTCGGCGATTCCGGCACGTTCCGCGGCTGCCCAGGCGTCGTCGATGGTCAGCGTTGGCCACGGGCCGACGATGTTGCGAAAGACGTCGGTGGGCATCAGCCGACTGTCCTGGAGCACGACGCCGAACTGGCGCCGGACCTCGCGCAGGTCGAGGGTGCTGAGATCCTGGCCGTCGTAGTAGATCGATCCTTTCTCCGGCTCCTCGAAGCCGAGCAAGAGCCGCATCATGGTCGACTTGCCCGATCCCGAACCGCCGACGAAGGCGACGAACTCACCGGGTTCGATGGTCAACGAGACATTTTCGATGATCCACGGCCCGTCTTTGTCGTAGCGGAAGTGGAGATGCTTGATCTCGATCTGGCCGCTGAGCTTTCCCGGATAGCTGCGCCCCTCGTCGATCTCGGGCTCGGTGGTCAGGATCGGCTTGAGACGCTCGTAGATCGGCACCACCTCGAGCAGGTTGAGCGAGGCGTCGGAAAGCTTCTGGGTGGCGGTGAGAAAAGCGATGTAGGCGGCGTTGAAGGCGATGAACTGGCCGGTGGTGAGCACCGCCGCGCCGGCGGCCGCCTCCTGGACACTGACCAGCACGGCAAAGACCACCAGCGAAGAGAAGACGCTGAAGCCGGAATTGAATACCGCGACATGGTTGCCGATCCGGCCGATTTTGAACTCGAGCCGCCGCTGACGGGCAAAATCGCGCGCCCAGACTCGGAAGGCATGGTCCTCGGCGCCGCTCACCCGCAGCTTCGAGACGCCTGAGATCAGCTGCAGGACCAGGCCGGCGAGCTTGCCCTGGATCTTCATCTGATCGCGCTGGTGGCGCAGCTGGAGGTAGTTGGCGGCGGTCGAGAAGCCGACGAAGACGGCGGTCAGTCCCATCGCCACGAATGCCAGCTGGCCGCTGTAGACGAACATTAAAACGACGAAGAAGACCGACGAAAGCGAGCCCAGGATCGCCGAGATGCCGGCGCCCGAGAGCAGCGAACGAATGCGGCGGATGCCGGAAGCGCGGTCGGCCAGGTCACCGGCCGAGAAGCGACGGAAGAAAGTCGCCGGCAAGTCGAGCAGACGGTCCCACAGGGCTGCCTGGATGGCGTAGTCCATCCGTCCCTGGATACGCAGCACCGCGATGCTCTGGGTGATCTGAAACGCCGCCGCGGTCAGGGCTCCGAGGACCACCGCGGCTCCGAACTGCACCAGTAGGCTGCGCTCGGCCTGGGGAATGGCGACGTCGAAGATCTTGCCGGTAAAAAACGGCGTCAGGGCACCGATCATGCCCACCGCCAGACCCATCGCGATCAACAGATACAGGTCGCGGCCGAGGCCGAAAATACCGAAGCGCAGGAGAGTCCAGACGTCGACCGGGCCTTCCGGTAGCGGACGGTAGAAGGCGGTGGCGAAATCACCCAGCTGGGCGGCGACGTCTTCGTCGACCGGCTGGCGGGTGCCCGCTCCCGGATCGACGCAGACGTAGGCCGACGCCCCCTGGGGCAGAAGCGCCACCGGCGCGCCATCCGAGGTCTCGGCAAGGATCGGTCCGTTGTCCTCACGCCACCAGGTGCCGCGTAGAGCGACGGTACGGGTGCGGCACTTCGATGTCCGGGCGATCGCCACCAGGCGCTCGGTGTTGGTCTTCATCTCGGCGGCCTCGGGATGCTCGCGCATGACGATTCCGGCCGCCTCGCCAACCAGCCGGCAGGCTTCGAAGTAGGCGCCGGCATCTTCGCCGCCGAGAGGTGCCTCGGCGCCGTCGACATCGTCTTCGAGCACCGAGAGCAGGTCGCGATAGGCGGCCCGGCGCACCGCGAAGGCATAGTCCGCCTTGGTTTTCAAGCGGTTGATCTCGTCGACCGCGGACAGACGCTTGTTGATGAACTCGCACAGACACAGCGTCTCGTGGAAGAGGGTCAGGCCGCCCCAAAGGCTGCCCCCCGCCTCACCGGCAAGGGCTTCGACCGCTCCGGCAGCCGTCAGCTCGGTCGCTTCCCCCGGATCGTTGGTGGCCTCGATCCAGCTCGACGAGGTGAGCGGGAAAAGCGCCGTCTCGTCCTCCAGGAAAAGCGCCTCCATGCCGACGTAGAGCAGAGCCCCCCGATGCACGTTGAGCCAGACGACGCCGTGACGAGCGCTGGCCTTCTGATCGTCGGCCAGTTGGCCGTCGTCGCCGGGCTCGAGTCGGAGGTTGGCCCGCGGCGCCGGCACGATCTCGCTGACCAGGGCTTTCGACATGGTGTAGACCCAGGCGTCGATCACCGCCGCGACCCTGGAGCGGATCGGCTCCAGAGCCGCCACCTCGCGCAGCCGATCGCGCGTCAATCGGCGCAGCTCGGTGCCCATGCGGCCGACGGCAAGAAAACCCGAGCCCATTCCGTAAGTCGCCAGATCCATGCCGAAGAAGTAGCCGCCGGCCTCAACGCTGATGAAATGCGAACGAGCGCCCTCGGGCTCGCCGTCGTCACCGACCGCGACGGTGAAGATCTCGACCTTGCCGGACTCGACCATCCACACGCTGTCCGGATCGTCGAGCAGGAAGGGCGTGTTGCCGCTGGCGTCGATGCGCTCGCCCTCGTTGTTGAAGCAGTAGCGCAGCGGACAATCCGGCAACAGCTGTGCCAGGTGCAGTGTCTGGGTGGCGTCCAGGTTCATGTCATTTCCGGATCAAGGTCAGCCAGGTGCGGGAACGGAATTCCTTCGAAATTGCTTTACTCCTGAATCAGGTGGGCGTAGTGCCCCCGGACCCCCTTCATCGATTCGTGGGTGCCGCGCTGGACGATCTTGCCGCGCTCGAGGACCACGATCTCGTCGCAGTCACGGATCGTGCTCAGACGATGGGCGACGATGATGCAGGTGCAGCCGCGGCGCCTCAGGTGGTCGTCGATCATCGCTTCGGTGGTCGGGTCGAGGGCGCTGGTCGCCTCGTCGAGGACCAGGATGGTTGGATCGCCGACCAGCGAGCGCGCGATCTCGAGCCGCTGGCGCTGGCCACCGGAGAAGTTGCTGCCGCCTTCCGAGATCTGGTAGCCGTAGGAGCCGTCTCGGGTCTCGATCACGCTGTCGATCACCGCGTCTCTACAGGCGGTGATCACGTTGAGGTCGGGAATGGTTGAGTCCCACATCGCGACGTTCTCGCGAATCGAGCCGGAGAACAGGAAAATGTCCTGATCGATCAGGGCCATGGAGTTGCAGATCAGCTCGGGCGCGAGCGCCGAGCGCGGCATGCCGTCGAAGAGGATCTCGCCCTCCCACGGCTGGTAGAGGCCGGCGATCAGTCGCGCGACCGTCGACTTGCCGCTGCCGCTGCCGCCCACCAGGGCGACGCGCTGCCCCGGCTTGACGGTCAGGTTGAAGTCCTTGATCAACGGCCCGCCGAGGGGGCTGTAGCCGAAGGCGATGTCGCGCATCTCGACCGCGCCGGAAAGCTTGATCAGCTCCTGGCTGCGCGGGTCGATCTCACGATCCTCGTCGTAGTGAACGTCGGGCGGATAGCGCATGACGTCGTCGAGGCGGGTCATGTCGGCCTCGAGCTCCTGAATGCTGGCGCCGAAAGCCACCAGGGTGTTGAGCGGCCGGGTGAAGCTGGCCAACAGGGACTGGTAAGCCACCAGCAAGCCGACGGTGAACTCACCGTTCATGATCTTGAGCCCTCCGAGCAGCAGAACGACGGCGGTGGTGATCGTGGAGATCAGCGGCGGCACCGCCGAAACCAGCTGGCCGAGCCGGCCGAGGTCCTGCTCGGCGTTCAGCGTCTTGGCCTGGTAGCCGGCCCAACGCGAGAACAGATCGCCTTCCGAGCCGGTGGCCTTGAGCGTCTCGATCATCTGCAGGCCGTTCATCGCGGTGCCGGTGAGCTTGCCCACTTCCTGCTGCAGCCGCCGGGAGATGTCGATGCGGGCGCGGGCCGCCAACTGCACGACCGCGATGTTGACCAACGCCAGGCCGATACAGGCGAGGGTCAAGACCACGTCGTAAAGCATCATCAAGAGCCCATAGAAAACGATCAGCACACAGTCGAGGACGGTGGTCGCCAACCGCCCGGAGATCATGTTGGCGACTTTGTTGTTGATCGCCACTCGGGCGCCGATCTCGCCGGCGAAGCGCTGGCCGAAATAGGACACCGGCAAGCGCAGCACGTGGTGGAAGAACTCGGCTGAGGTGCGCAGCGCGATGCGGGTCTCCATGCGCAGCAGGTAATGCTCCTGGAGCGCGGTCAAGGCCATGCGCAGGACAGCGGTCAAAGCCATACCGACAAGCAATGGCTGAATCAGGGCGGTGCGGCCGGCGATCAGGAACTCGTCGATGAAGAGCCGCGAAAAAGTCGGAATGATGAGCCCCGGGATGACCAGGAACAGGCCGCAGAGGACAGCGTAGAGCAGCGCGCTCTCGAGCCCTATCAGGCGCTTTCTGAGGGCGGCCCGCATCGACGGCTTCTGGCCGCCCTTCTCGAAGTCCGGCCCCGGCTCGAAGGTCAGGACAACGCCGGAGTAACAGGCGTCGAGCTCGTCGAGG
>JAAUXY010067596.1_pt1 | contig 12664 bp, 6 predicted proteins | sample 7278121 | NCBI WGS metagenome assembly JAAUXY01 (sample SAMN14350117, study PRJNA611818) | marine sediment metagenome | isolation source: surface marine sediment (1.8m) | place: French Polynesia: Moorea | collected 2018-08 | reverse complement strand
TGCCCTTTTCCAGATCTCCTTCAAGGAAAGTCGTAGCGGGCGGCGCAGATTTGTCGCTGAGGGCCGAAGCGATCAGCGCCAATCCCATGGCGTAGAAATCCGTGGAGTCGGGAGCTGCCTTCTCGAAGGCCGCTTGGGCTTCCTCGAGCTCTTCGGCTATCAGATAGAGCACGCCTTCCGCGGTATGAAACCACCGGCCACCCCGCTGTAACTGGCGCGATAGTGCAATGAGATCGCGAGCGGGTTCGATCTCCCCCAGGATGATGAACCGAATCGCCTCCCGGGAGTATACATCTGGAGCTCCTGGGAATAGCTCGATCGCCTGCTCGAAAGTACTTCGGGCCAAGAGATGCTGACCGCATTGTCTCGCTGCTTTCTGGAGATCCAGAAGGATATCCAGGTCATTCTTGTAAGTCTGTGCACTGAGGAGATTGCGCAGTCTCCAGTCGTAATGACCGACCTGCTCCAACAGATCAGCTTGATCGCGGAGCACAGCCCCGATATTCGCACTGTAATCCTCGGCATCAAGCTCCAGTAGATTCGCCAGACGCGTGTCTAGAACACGAATCGCTTCGGCCTCTCGATGTAACTTCACAAGAGCCCGAGCGATATACTCGTAAGTTTTGACATCGTACGGCTTCGTGCCCCGGTTTCTTCGTGATTCCACATGCCGAGCCGACGCTTTGAAATGGGCCAGAGCCAGCTCCAGGTCGACCACTCGTCCTTGGCGATCGAGAAGCTCCTCACGTTCGCGTTCATCAGCCAACACCATCGTGACATGACCGGCAATCAATTCGGCATTATCCAGGAAGTCAGAATCCTCAGGCGCGAGCTCGAGCGCTTCATCGATGAGCGCCATCCCGCCATCCGGCAATTGCTTAAAGAAGAACTGGCAGTATCGCATGAGAGCCATCGCCAGGACGGGCTTCCATGGCTCTGGATCGCCAGCAGCCAATCGCTCACGCCAGAAATCGATCAGAGATCCAAGGGCCTCGCGAGCTGCGAGCCACAGTTTCTGGACGTCCGCGTTGACATACCCCTTGCTAAAATCATCCCACGTATCGAGAGCCAGCGGCCGCAATCGAGCGCGCTTCTGCCAATACGACAGGGCTCCCTCTCGATCCTTGACTTCATTGTAGAGATGCATTTCGACGACCCTGGCGCCACCCACGTCATGATCCGCATTGAGAGTGCGCAAGTGCTCAGCTAGCAAATCCGCACCCTTGTAGGACGGCATCTCGCTGTCGACGCCTTCGGCAGGGTCGCCATCGAGATCGAGGAAGCGCCATTCACCCAGCCGAGCTGCCGCGTCCTCGTAGATACGGTGAAGGCGCGGAAAGATGCCGCCTAACGGATCGTCGATCGCCTCGCCGTCGCCGTTCGAGGTCTTGGGATAGAAGGCACGGGTCGCCTCTTCGACCCACTCGACGACGTCCTTGCCGGACCTGTGGGGCACCGGCGTGGCCACCGGGACGACCTGAAAACGGCGCTCGGGGGCATCTCGCTGTGAGCCGCGGGCCAGGAAAGTGCCGAAGATATCGCGAATGCCGTCGATATTCGCCCGGTTGAGCCGGAAGCAAGCCACCAGCGCGTCGGCCAGGGCGATAGCGCTGGCAAAGGTCAGCTCGGCGAGCCCGGCACGGGAGTCGATCAATACGTAATCCCAATGCTCTGCCAGCGCCGCCCGGAAATCACCGAAGAACCCCGCCGTCGCCGGCAGCTCCCCGCCTCCCCGGTCAAGCTCCGCCAGCATGTTCGCCAGCACCTCCTGATAGCCGCCGTCGGCGAGGGCGGCCTTGCCGGCGGGCATCAACGCCAGGTTGGAGGCGTCTTCGAAAGTGAAGAGCAGAGGCGAGTTGGCATCGGGCGCCGGCGGTGCGAGCTGTTCGCGCAACCAGTCGCCACCCTCCCCCGGCGCCAACGCCTTGTACTCGGACATCAAGGCAGCGATACCACCGGCAGCCGCGAGCTCGACTTCCGGAAAGTAAGGCTCGAAACCTGGCGCGTCGAGGTCCATGTCGATCAGCAGTACCCGCAGCTCCAACTCGCGTACCTGGGCAGCGAGCCTCAAGCCGGTATGCACCAGCGTCCGCGTACGGCCGACGCCGCCCTTGTAGGAAACGAAAGTGAAGATCATCCGGAAGCCTCGCGTTCCGGACGCACAAGCGCCGCGATGTCCGCTTCCTCGAAGCGGGGGAAGTACGCCCGCTTCGGGCGCGCAACCGCAGCGGCCTGGCGCTCCCGGAGCACCTGGCCGGCGGCTGGAGTGAGACGCGAGTAGAGCTGCCGGCCGCTCATCTGGCGGATGAGCAGGCCTGCGGCCTCAAGCTTCTGCAAGCGCCGCGACACCGCCGCCTTGTCGATGCCGAGACGCCCGGTGAGCTCGCTCAAGGCCATCTCCTGCTCCTGCAGCAATAAGAGGATCTGCAGGTTGCGCTCGTCGTCGAGCTCCCGCCCGAAGCCCGCGGGCCGTTGCCGACGAACCGCCGAGCCCGCGAGCTCGAGCAGCCCGGTAACCCGGCCGATCACGAAGGGGAGGGTCTCCTCCGGCCTCTCGTCCTCACGGACCATCAACAAGGAGTACGCGCGGCGCAACTCCCGGCGCAGGGCCACGAGACGCTCTCGGCTGCCGCCCACGATGGCGTCCGTGAGGTCTTCTCCGATTTCAGCAAAGAGGGCTTCGAGGGTGTCGGATTCATCCAACGGGTCAGCAGCGGCAAGCTGTCGCAGCTCGACGGCCGCCTCGGAAACATGGTTGGTCATGCCTCTCCAAAGAAAAAGATCGCTGTGTTTAGACTCTACCCGAGCCTAATACTGTTGCCGGCTCGGCGTCAACAGTTCGTCAACGCTGACTCTATCACATCCTCGGCAGGCTGCCGCCGATCTTCAATCGACGCCAACCCTCGGGGCGCCAATCGACGATCTTCAGGCGTGGCCGGCGTTGTTTCCGCGAATCTTCGACACCCGTCGCGTTTCTCACGACGCCGCATCGAGCGATGCAGTATCCATAAGGCAGGCCGCCATCGACACAGAGGCCGAAACCGACGATCTGTCGATCCGGGGCTTCGCGCCCCACCCGGCTCAGACTGTTGACCACGATCGTGCTGACGCCGTAGCGCACGGCGTTGGGGTTGGCCCGCTGGTGCGTCCACCGGCCCACCCGGATCTCTCCATCGAATACAGGGCTAAAGGCCCAATCCGGCCGTAACTGCTCGAGGATTCGCTCACCGGGCTCCGCTTCGAAGAGGTCCTGACAGATGAGCACCACCATGCGGCCGAGCGCGCTATCCACTACCTGCAACTCCCGGCCCGCGTGGAAGCGCTCCCGATACCTGGCCTCGCTGTCCGACACCTCGATGCCACATTTCTCCAACACGGCGCTCTCGACGGGGTAATGGTTGAGCTTACGTTGACGCCAGAGCTCTTGCCCCTCCCTGCCGAAGACAACACACTCGTTGAAGGGCAGACCGCTCTTTGCATGGCGCTCTTCGGTAAGGCCCGAGCCGGCCACGACCATCTGAAGGGGAGACTCCGCCGCCGTCTCGCTCACCAGTCGCTTCAGGGTGCCGACGATCGCGAATCGCACCGGAGGGCTGACGACGAGCTCCGGCAAGACGGCGATCTGGGCCCGCTCTTCCGCAGCTATACGCAGGGCCTGGCCTGCCTTCTCGGCCAACCGCTCTTCGCGACCTGGATTTGGCCGAACATCCAGCCAGTGACGGTCACCGTCAACCCGCGGCTCCATCATCAAGTCATCGACCCGCTCGGCGAGGGGAATCAATGCGAAGCGAAGCTCGGGCTCGCCAACCTCCTCCAGAACAAGGTCCTCCCGCTCGGCCAGAGCCCGCAGCGAAACCGCAAAGGGCCGGCCGGCAACGCGCCGATAAAAGCACGTGAGCCACTTGAACTGATCCTCCAGGCGATTGCTGCCTTCCTCGGTCAGACGCGGTGCCGCGCTGGGCCGCAGCGGCGCCTTGAGCACCACCTGGACATCACAACCGGGGCTGTTGAAGCGGCAATGCCGCCGGTAATGGCGCCGGAATCGGCCCAGCGGTACCGGCAGCGGCCCGTCACCCTCTTCAGGCCACCACTGCGGGTGGAGCTGCCCGAAGACCTCGTCGATGCACTGCGCAACCACATGTGCGCGCCGGTCTCGATCGTCCCCTGAGATCTCGACTTTGATCCATGTCAACGGATGGGCACCGTTGAGATAGTGCAGAACGTCATGCGGCAGTCCACAGCTGGCCGACCTCTGCAATTGCCTGATGATCATCCGCGCCTCATGGCAGCGGCGCCCGGGCCAATCCTCCGAGTAGATGTCCGGCGTACGCGGCACCAATTGATGCCATAGTCTCTGAAAGACATCGGGAAGCCAGTCAACTGCTTGCTCAAGCTCATTCATCGGTTATCGCATCCCTGCCAATGAAAGATGATCTCGGATCAAGGATTTCTACCCGTTGCAGGAGCAATGGTCAAGTGCGCGGTCCCCGCCGCGTTGGTGCCAAGAGCGGCGTCGGTTTCGCCAACCTATGCGCATCTTGACCCGAGAACGCGGGATCGTCGGCTTGAATACGAGCTTGCCGTGAGCGTCTTTCGACCTACGGCCCGACGGCGAGCCATCGCGAAAGCTGGAAAATCGCCACCACCGAGATGGCGGGCCTGCGCGACGATTTGGAGCGCTGCCAGGCCGAGCTTTCCGAGCTCGTGCGCGAGCTCATCGCCGCCGGTGCGCCCTGGATCGAGGGAGAGCCGTTGCCCTGAGGCGATAGCCTCCCGCGCGGCTCCGAAGACGAGTCGCCGGCATGGAGGGGCCGAATCTACGCGATCAGCGCTCGCCGTCCCTCGAGGCAGGATGTCGAGGTCGTGGTATTTTGGTCGTCATGGGCGATCGCGTGATCGGTTTTCTGCTCTTCCAGACCGGCACCGAGGAGGTGCGCTGGAATTGGCTCCGAGGACAGATCCGCCGTCACCTCGGAGGCGAGATCCGGTTCCGCCGTCGCCGTCCGGATGGCGGGCTGCCGTTCGCGGTTGCAGACTCTCGAGCAGTGGAGCTCGGCCGTCTGGCGGGGACCGCGGTCCTCGACGAGTTGGGCCGCGACGCCGGCGCCGGCGCGCTGCTGGAGCTCTGGGTCGACGGCGAATGCGCCTTCGAGCGGCTGCCTGAGGTCAAGCTCCGACGCCGGGTGCCCGAGCGGGTGTCCGAAACGGCCTTCAAAGCGGTCAGCCGCCAAGCCGACGTGCTCGTGGTGACGGCAACCCGGGTGGAACGGCGCGCGCTTCTGGCGAGGATGCGCCCCTTGAGCGGCCAGTCGCGCGTCCTGGAAGGACCGCTTGGCCATTCGACGGCGAGGGTCGGACAGCTGGGGCGATACTTCATCACCCACGTCGAGACGGCGATGGGCAGCGGCGGCCCCCGCGGGGCAACGCTCGCCGCGTCGCGGGCGATCCAGCTCCTTCGACCGCGGGCGATCCTGGTGCTGGGGATCGCTTTCGGTGCCAGGCCCGGCGAGCAACGCCTCGGCGACGTTCTCATCGCCGAGGCCATCGTGCCCTACGAGGTCGCCAAACAGCGCGCGGCGGGTCCCGAGCGGCGAGGCTTGGCAATCCCTTCCGGACAGATCCTCTTCGAGCGATTCCGAGGCTATGCGGAGGGCTGGACCCTGCACCGGCGACGTGACCGCGTCGCGTTCTTCACCGGCCTGGTGCTGTCGGGAGAAAAGGTCATCGCGGCGTCGGATTTTCGCGACATGCTACGCGAGGACTTCCCGACCGCGATCGGTGGAGAGATGGAGGGTTCCGGAGTTTATGCCGCCGCGCTATCGGACGGCCCCGAAGCGCTTCTCGTCAAGGCGGTCTGCGACTGGGGAGACGGCTCGAAGAACGACAGCGCTCAACCGTTCGCCGCTCACGCCGCGGTCTCGCTGGCCGAGCACGTGCTTTCGCAGCCTGACGCCCTGGCGGGGCTCGCCCGTGACCGGGGCGACCCCCGTCCGGTGAAGCGGTCGCACCGGCGGTCAGCGGGCTCTCCCGCCACAGGCGGGGGCGGGGAGGCCTCCAGCGTGCCGCCGGAGCCGCTGCCTTCCCACTCCCGGCACCCTGCCTACATCCATCATCTCATCGAACACCACACCGCGCTCTTCGTTGGCCGAAGCGGCGAGCTCAATCGCATCGAGCGCTTTGTCCGTGAAGCCTCTCGCGGATACGTCTTCGTGGAGGGACTCTCGGGTTACGGCAAGACCTCCCTGCTGGCCGCTCTCGCTCGGCAGCGGCCGGAATTCGCCTATCACTTTAGCTCCAGCGTCTACGGCAGCGGCGCCGGCGGCGCCGATGCCCTGTCGCTGGCAAGCATGGCCGCCAACCTCAAACGCCAGCTCGTAACGTCCGACGCGGAGGAGGAACCCGCTGCCGAGCAGCTGCGGCGGCTGCTGGTCGAGGCGCCGACGGCAGGCCACCGCGTGATCGTGCTCGACGCCGTCGACGAGCTCAGCCCCGGAGGAGCATTGCACGGCGTCCTGCCGCCGAGGCTTGCCGATGGGGTTTTTGTGATCTTCTCCGCCCGCACCCTCGGAGATCGCCAGTCGGCGCTGAACGGCCTGGGCCTGACCCATGGCGCCGTCGACCTTCACGTCGAGCTCCCCGGGCTGGATGCCGCGGCCATCGTCGATCTGCTCGTCGCCGGGGGGACCGAGGCTGCCCGCCACGCTGGCAATCGAGACTTCGTCGAGACCATCGAATCCGTGTCGCGCGGGGATCCCTTCTACCTCAGGTTCCTGGTCGAAGACATCGCCGCCGGCGACATCACGCCGACAACGGTCGGCAAAGCCCCGAGAGGCTTGTGGCCCTACCTCGACCAGCAGTTCGCGGCTCTAGGCGCCAGTACCCACAGCGAGCAGCAGCGCTTTATCCTCGGATGCATCCTGCAGGCCGAGGGGCCTCTGGCCAGGGGCGATCTCATCGCGCTCACCCAGCGGCAGGTCGGCGGCGTCGACTGGTTGAATTTCGGCGCCGTGGTCGGCGACATCCGTCGTTTCCTGCTGGTCTACGAGGATCGTTTCACTTTCTGCCACCCGCGCTTCAAAGAGTATTTCGCCACCCGAGTGGTCGGTGAGCCGCCGCCGGACTGATGGACTTCGTCTCCGATCTACGCCGCGAGCTGGCCGCGGGGCGATATGAGCGCGCTCTGGCCGAGTATTGCCGCAGCTGGCGCGAGACTGGCAGCGACTACGCCGTCGGAAACGTCGTGTCGCGGCTGGTGGAAGAGCAAGACGCCGGCGCCTTGATCGCCACCCTCACCGACCCCGGATTCCGCCGCGCTTGCCGCCTGCGGCGCGGCGCGGCCGGCCTGCGCCGGGATCTGCGCGCCGGGGTGGCCTTCTTTGCTGAACGGAAGCCCGATCTACTGTGGCTCCTGCGACTCCAGGGGTTGATGGCGCCGGCTGCGGAAGATCGCGGGTTGCGGCACGCGGTCGGCCGCTTTCTCCAGCTCGGCACCCCGCCCTCAGAGCGCCGTGACGAGGGCCTGCACCGGATTCTCAACGAGGCGTTTCCCCGCCGCGCCCGGCTGACGGATTCGGCCTCGGGCCGGCGTCGCCGGGTGCGCTTCCTGCTGCGCCGCTATACGCTCGGGCACTGGCGGTGCCGCTGCGGAGAGGTCGAAGGGGAACAGCGACGCTACGAACATCGCTGTCCCTGTGGCGCCCTGGCCGGATTCGGCCCCCTGCCGCCCGGCCGTTGCGGCCACTGCGGCGCCACCGCCGAGCACGCGACCTGCCCGTCCTGCGGCACGCGGGTCACCCTCGACCTGCTGTGGCGAATCACCACCGGCGGCGTCCACCCCCGCGATCTGGTCCTGCCCGTCGAGCTCGACGTCGGGGTTCGGACGTCGCGGGGCGAGCGATCGCTGGTGGTTCACCTGTGCGATCTGCCGCTGCCCCTGGGTCTCGCGGAGCGCGAAGGGCGGATCGTCTTTGATCCTCCAGACCTCATCTGGAGCGTGCCGAGCCGGTGGCACGACACGACCCAAGGACACTCCGGCGGCCAGCTCCTACGGCTCACCGAGCCCGCCCGGACGTCCGAGCTCGACGACCTGGGCCAGGGGCTCGAGACCCTGCTTTCTCTGGCCCTGCCGGCGACCCTCGAAGGGCCGTTCCGGGAAGCCGCCGGAGAGCCTCTTATTGCCGTGGGTCGTTGGCCGCCGCGGGACGCCCTGGCCGCTACCCTGGCATACGCATACAAGAAGAGTTTGGACCGAGTCTTCGCAGTCAGGGTTACGGACTTCGTCCGCGATGCACTGACGAGGTCGCACGTCCTCACGAAGCCGGTTAGCGATTGGACCGAGCTGCTGGGCGACACGTCCGACCTCGTCGAATGCCGGGTCGCGGGCGCCCCTGAGCTCCGCGGCACGATGATCGTCGTATCTGAGGATCTCACTGCTCCGGCGCGCCTGGGAACTTCGTCGACGGTGGTGCGTACCGCCAGTCTCAAACGATGGCCGTGGGGCCAGGTCGATTCTGGAGCGGACGAGCTGACATCAACCCCGGAAGATTCGGCGCCGTGGCTGCTCGAAGACGGCATCGTCGCTGTCGGCGAAGTCGTGCCCCCCGGCGGGATCCTGGTCGGGATCTCTCGCAAGCGCGGCGAAGATCGTCTCGATGCAACGGAGCGGCTGCTCCAGCGGATTTTCGGAAGAGAGCGACAGCGCGACGACGTCTCGCTGCGCCATGACGGCTCCAGCGTCGCGCGCGTGGTTTCGGTAGTGGTCGACGCCGCCCGCGAGCTGGCACCGAGGCTTGTTCCCGAGGCTCCGCGGCGTGTTGTCCGCACGGGTCGGGATGCCGATCTCGACTCCGGCATTTTGGCACGGATCACGGTCTCCCTGGCGGTCGACGTGCCGTTGGTCGTCGGCGATCGCCTCGATTCGCCGGAGGGCGGGGAGGGGATCATCGTGGCGATCGAGCCGGAGGCGGATCGCGCCCGCCGACCGGCGTCCAGCGCCCGTGCCGATGTCCTCGTCGCGCCGGATCATCCCTGGTCCGGGAACGATGGTGCCGGCCGCGGGGTGCTGCTGCGGGCGGCGACGATCGCGCCTCGGAACGTCAATCGGGGCTCCGGCACCTACCAGATGGTCGAAGACCTGCCCTTGCCCGGCGATGTGTCGGGCAACCGAGCCCAGAACCTGACCGTCGGCGATACCGATTGGCTATGGGCACGGGGCGCGAAATCGTGCCTGCGGGAGCTCCTCGGGCCGAGATCCGATTGCCGAGCTCTGCGGCGGTCTCTATTCGAGGCCCTGCTCAACGGAGATGCGACTCTGGCGGAAGTCCTGGGCTCGGCACCCCGGGATGTCGAACCTCTGGACCTCGCCGAGCTTCCCGCCGGGCGGCTGGCTTTTGTCGCGACAGCACTACGGGTGATGGGCATCGGACTCCGTCTGCACCGCGAGAGTCCGGCCGTCCTCGAGTGGTTTCCGGTGACGGCCGATGCGATTCGCCGGCGCTCCACGGGTCAGCTTCAAGACGGCACTTCTTTCGCCTGGACGCGCGAGGACCCCCAACCGGTCGCTGGAGGTCTCCATTGTCCCCGCTTGTTCGGCCCTCCCGGCAGTCGGGATCGCCGACGCCGGACGGCCCACCTCGTCCTGCCGATCCCGTTGGTCAACCCACTGGGCAGAAGGCTACTGTGGGAGAAGCTCTCCGAAACCACGGATCTGAGTGTCTCCGTTCTCGAAGCGATCCTCCAGTGGAAGATGTCGCTCGTGACACGGGGGGCTGACTTCGAGTTGGTGCACCCCTCGGAACACGGCACCGTCACCGACGACACGGCCCACATCATCGAAGGTCCCGAAGCCATCGAATTCCTCATCGACTCCTGTGGTTTGCGCGGGACTCACTTCGCTCACCTCTTGATGCGAACCGTGGAAGTGCTGCCCGCTGGCATGCGTCCCATGCGCAGGATTGGAGCGGGGGGCTTGTGGGTGACGTCAGACTCCAACGACCTCTATCGGAAACTCTTTGATCGGCTGAAGGTCCACGAACGGATGGTGCGCAGTCGAGCTCCTCGTTCTCTCCTTGCTCACAGCCAACTGATATTGCAGAAAGGGCTCGAGCTACTGTTCCTGGACGGCCGCGGCGAGGACACGGCGGAACGCGTCGAGGGCGGCGGGCATCTCGCCGGGCTCCTCTTTCAGATCACTCGGCGCTTCCGCCCCGGCGGGACGCTGCTCGACCATCTGCTCGAGAAATCGATCGACTTCAGCGCCCGCACCCGACTGGTGGCCGCTTCGACGCCGGCTGAAGGCGTCGCCCTGGTGGATCGCTCGACGCTGTGGACCCTGCTCGAGCTCGCGATCAAACGCCGACTCGCCCGCGGCGGGATACTGCTCTACAACGCCCGGCGTCACTTCGAGGAGCGGACGAAAGAGGCACGGGACGCTTTCGCGACGGTCGTCAGAGAGGCGGTGGTTCTGGCGAGCCTGCCCACCGATCCGCCGCGGGTCGCGGCATTCAGATGCCGGGAGTGGGACGAGCCTGCCCTGGGAATCGACGCCGACCTCGTCAACCGGTTGGGCTGGGAGCATCACGGCGCCTCGGTGCGGCTCTTCGCCGCATTGACGCGGGAGGCGAAGGCTGAAGCGCTGGAGCGGCTGGGAGCCGACCTGTCCGGAGTTGACGGCACCCTGGCCCGGGCGCGCAAACAACGCCTGCAAGGAGCCCTGGCTTTCGTGCAGCAGGATCTCGGCGAGGCGTTCGTGCGCCGCTGCCTCAAAGGTTCGTGTCAATCCTTGTCGGGCTATGAGGAGACCGCTTTGTGTCTACCGCCGGCGGTCGAGAGCCACGGCCCTACGAGGGCCGAGACATGAACGGCTAGTCCTCGTCGGCACTGTAGCAGGCGCTGGCGGATGGACTCGACCGAAACACCTCGGTCACCGTTCTGGAAATCGGCCTCTGCCTCGTCCAACAGCCCATAGAGCTCCAGCCGTGCTTGGCCACGCTCGTAGGCATCGAGACTCATGACGACGAGATTCTCTTTCCCGTTATCGATGATGCGCACGGGCTCGCCGGACTCCTGGCACAGACGCGCGATCTCGTGCGTCTTCTGACTGAGCTCTGCCATGGTTCGGCTGGGCATGACGTTTCCTTTCATCCGTCGTTGAGATTGGCCCGCCAATCGCGACCGATGTTGAGCATACCACGGGGGCGGGGCGCGGCGCCGCTACGACTTTCTGGAGCACCGAGCGCTTCGCGGGGCTCGAGCTCAGGAGCATCGGGCGGCCCTGATGGCGGGCCGCATCGCCGACGGAGCCATGTCCACGTCAAGTGAGAGGAAACGGTGGAATACACGCGGATTGAGGTCGGGAACGAGCCTACTCGATGAAAGCCCGGATGTCGTCGGCCACCCGCTGGGGCTGCTCCCACTGGGTGTTGTGGCCAGCGCCGTCGTAGGAGAGGAAGACGGAGCCGGGCAGAGCCGCCTGCAGAGCCTGCTGGTCAGCGAGGAAGAAGAGGGCGTCCTGTGTGCCCCAGATGATCAGGACAGGGGCTGTGACGTCGTCCAGGAAGTCGGTGTGGTCATCGGTCAGGATGCCGCGAAAGGCCGCTTTCCACACCCGCGCCGGCGCCTTGGCCGATTCCTCCAGGACCTTCTCGAAGAAGACCGAATCGACCGGATTGGGACCGGTCTGGAAGTCGCGGATGAAGTCTGGATCGATCGGGTCCTGGAAGTCGGGCAGGCCGATGATCTCGTCCCACAGGAAGGTCACGACCTCGCTGCGAACCGAGGTCGGGGCCGAGCCGATCAACACCAGATGGCTCACCCGCTGCGGGTAGACCGAGGCCAGCTGGTGGGCGATGAAGCTGCCCATCGAATGGCCGACGACCACCGCCTGCTCGATCCCCAGCGCGTCCATGAAGGCGACGGCGTCCTCGGCGAACTGGGCCATGGAGTAGCCGTATAGCGGCCGCTGCGAGTCGCCGTGACCGCGCTGGTCGAGGGCGTAGGTGCGATAGTCGCCGGACAGGAACGGAGTGGTCGACGACCAGGAGTGGCTGGAGTCGGTGACCCCGTGAAGGAAGAGGATGGGCTGGCCGTCCGTAGGCCCTTCGGCCACGTACCTGAGCGTCACTCCGGTGGCCAGTCTCACCTGGCTCCTGTCCGATGCGTCCGAATCGCTATCGCTGTCGCTGTCGCTGTCGCTGTCCGCCCAGGCACCAACGGCGCCGAACAGCGCCAGCGTGGCGATCAGGAAGGCCAATCCGATCCGAGAGTTCTTCGTCTGACTCATCTCTCGCTCCTCTTCGCTCTGCAAGTTGATCATTTCAAGATCGAGGCGGAAGTCTTTGGGACTGCGCCCCGGTCGGACGCGACTCTTCTCACATTATTCGAACCTACAACCTCACCGATCGAGCGTCACCACCCCTGGGGGCGGAGGTGACGGTTCGTCGGGTAGGCTGATTCTGATCACCCTAGCCTTCAGCGGTGTGGTAACCGTCGGCAAAGTCACGCCGGATCGACTCGACGTCCCAGCCGGCGTCGCGGTTTTCATCGACCGTCTCGAGCTCGCTGATCAGGAGTCGCTCCAGGTCGTGGACCTTCTGCTTGGCGGTGCTGATATATGCCTTCTCGTCGTGGCGCAGATCGTAGAGCTCTTTGAGACCCTCCACCTCGT
>JAAUXY010014106.1_pt1 | contig 12667 bp, 13 predicted proteins | sample 7278121 | NCBI WGS metagenome assembly JAAUXY01 (sample SAMN14350117, study PRJNA611818) | marine sediment metagenome | isolation source: surface marine sediment (1.8m) | place: French Polynesia: Moorea | collected 2018-08 | reverse complement strand
GCGCCTGATGAAAAGCGCGGCCAAGGACGAGACGTTTCGCATCTTCGCCGGTTATGCCGGCTGGGCACCCAACCAACTCGATCATGAACGGTCCCGGGGAGACTGGTATATCTTAAAAGCGGATGCGGGGGCGGTTTTCACTCAAAATCCTTCCGAGCTCTGGCAAGAGCTGATTCGCCGGGTTACCGCAAAGTGGGTGCGCACCGAAAAACCCCGCAACAATCTGAGTCAGAAGGGATCGCCCGGACATGAAACTTTTAGTAATTGGCGCTACGCGCGGAATCGGCCGTAACCTGGTTGAACAGACCCTTGATCGGGAACATGAAGTGGCGGCTCTGGTTCGAAATCCTCAGCGTTTGAACATCGGCCATAAGATGCTGACCGTTGTTGCCGGCGATATCCTTGATCCTGCGACAGTCCGCCATGCGGTTGAGGGCTGCGATGCCGTATGCATCACGATTGGTATCGGTCCCACCCGCAAGCCCGTTACCGTGTTTTCTGAAGGAACTAAAAACGTAATTGATGCAATGACAGAATCATCGGTCAATATGCTGATCTGTGTTACCGGAATCGGCGCCGGTGACAGTCAGGGCCACGGTGGATTTTTTTACGACAAAATCTTCAATCCACTGTTACTGAAAACCATATATGAAGATAAAGACCGCCAGGAGGAACTCGTTCGCCAATCGAGCCTTCAATGGGTTGTCGTCCGTCCCGGATTTCTCACCAACGGGCCGCTTACCCAAACGTATCAGGCGCTTACCGAGCTGGCAGGTGTCACTGCCGGCAAAATATCGCGTGCCGATGTAGCACACTTCATTTTAAACGAATTCGACCAAAGGAAGTATATCTTAAAGACACCGTTGTTGACCTACTGAAGTTCCGGCGATCCTTCCTCCGAGCGGCTGATGAAAGCATCATTTTCCATTATTTAACCGGAACATGCGGAGGCCATTTTGATAATTATCAATCCATCCCCCAAAAGGGATCAGCGGTTATGAAGAAAACGGGTTACATATATACAATCACAGTAGACAAAGAATTTCAGACCCGCATTTTCAACACCGAATTTGAAAACGAATGGATGAGATTGAAAATCGATGGCAGCCTGACCGTGAAAGGCAGCCACGCCAGGGGCTATGCCTGGAATGGATGCAGTCCAAAAATACAGTTTTTAGATACAGCCATTGGAACGCCGGAAGGGGTGCTCAATCCCGACACCCTGATCTCCAAGACGTATTACCCATCTCTGGTCCACGATGTGTTTTATCAATTCAGTTTTTATTATAAAAACCAGATCAAGCGTATGGATGTCGATCAGGAGTTCTATCGCATGTTGATGGCAGAGCAGTTCAGAGCGGCTGGAATTTATTATGCCGCCGTTCGGATTTTTGGAAATTTTTTCTGGGGACGGGAAAAAAGGACTACCGTTAAAACAAAACTGTAACGCAAACAAGTCGAGGGTGAATCCTTATGATAATTAAGCATCGCGGGGTTGAACCCCGCATTGATTCAACCGTGTTCATTGCCCCAACAGCAGTGATTGCCGGTAATGTGCAAGTGGGTCCGCGAACTCGCATTATGTATGGCGCGATCGTCGATTCAGAGGCTTCTACAGTTGAGATCGGCGAGTGCAGCATCATCTGTGAGAACGCGGTTATACGTGCAACAAAAATTGAGGACGTCAATCATCCGGTGCACATCGGCGAGCACGCCTTTATCAGTCCCCATGCTACGCTTTTAGGGTGCGCGGTGGCGTCGCATGCCTATATCGCAACCGGAGCGACGGTTTTACAGGGCGCTGAAGTGGGTAAAGGTGCCGTGGTGGCCGTTGGCGCGCTGGTTCATGCCAACACAAAGATCCCCCCGGGCTTTTTTCTGGCCCCCAATGCGATTGCCATTGGCGATCCGCTGAGGATTTACGGTCCGGGGGATCAAGAGGCGGTCGTGGAAGCCATCAAATCAATTTCGTTTACCAAGATTGCTTTCGGGGTCGATCCCAGGCCGGAGGATCGCGTTGCGACCATGACCCGCGCGACCGAAATACGATCCAGGGAATTTGAGAGTCACTTTAAAGATATTATTTTAGATTCTTCTCCCGATTAGTTGCAGCAAATCAAGGCAAAATAAAGGTATCATCTTCAAATTGAACAGGCTTATTCTAAAGGGTTCAAGGATTCAAGTGAATTGGTTAAAAATTAGGCTGCGCGATATCCTATGGTTTTGTTTGCGAAGCTGAATCGAGCAAAATAACAAAAAATAACACCGAAATCGAAAGAATGTTAAAAGCGCTGATAAAATGGTTAGAAAACAAACCCTTGAATCCTTACCCCTTGAATCCTTGAGCCCTCTTCTCCAATTAGATTGGAGGAGAACCTTATTTTATAAATGGAGGAAAAAAATATCATGACTAAAGATATCATCAAAAAATACGGGGAGCGGGTCGGCTATACAAAAGAACAGCTCGAAGCATTTCAGGAAGGCGGCCACCGGATTCGACAGGTAGAGCGCCTCTCGCAAGCAGCGCCGCATTACTCCATTGAAGCAGAGATCGTTGCATCCAAACATTGCAATTCAGGGCATCAGGTCGGGCAAAAAATGATTCTGGATGTGGATGGTAATTTTATAACCAAGCTTTGTCCAAAAAAAATGTGCGTCTATCTGATATCGCAAATGGCAATTCCAGTTGCATTAATCAATGAGAGACTCAGCGAGTCACTGGACCCCGGTAATTTCCATTTTATGCGGTATGTCAGATGTCTCGATGCGGGCATTGATTGTTTGGGGTACGGTGAGGTCATGATGAAGGTACAGGTTGTCCCCAGGTCAAAATAAAGGCAGATAGCCATGCGAGGTATTATAATAATCCCAATTCTTATAATGCTGACATTCGGTACCGGATACGCCGGCGAGGCGGATGTGCTGACGGTTGACGTTGAACGAACCGGCGACAACACATTTTATTTTGAGGTGACGGTGGTTCACAGCGATGAAGGCTGGGACCACTATGCCGACAAGTGGGATGTGGTCGCGCCGGACGGCGCCGTGCTGGCCACCCGCGTTTTACATCATCCCCACGAAAAAGAGCAGCCCTTTACCCGCAGCCTTGGCGGGGTGAAGATTCCGGCCGGCATTAACACCGTATCCGTGCAGGCCCATGACTCTGTCCATCGGTATGGCGGGAAAGTGCAAAGCGTCCGGTTGCCCCGCTGAACGGCCTGTGATTTGTGTCGTATTTTACCTTTGAGATATGGCAGGCTTTATTTAGCTTGATGCAGCGGCGGTATAGCCATCGTAGATGGCATCGTGAATTTTGCCGACGGATTTTGCGTCGCCGATGACCTTAATATCCGGAGGCCGTGACATTTGCTGAAATTGCTGAATCAAGCTTTGATTGGGCACCCGGCCGCCTGCCCAGACAGCCAGATCAAAAGAGTAGTCTTCCAATTTATCGTCTTTTGTTTCTGCCCTTACGACCTGTAATGTATTGTCTTTAATATCTGTCACCCGGCTGTTGACCGTTATTTTGATCCCTGCATTTTCCACCCGTTCAATTAAGTCCCAGGCAGTAATCGGTTCAACATCAAGCGCCAGGGTGTTTTGCTGTTCGAAAAGAAAAACATTTAGCCCTTTATCTTTGAGAAAAAGGGCCGTTTCACACCCGATGCCGCCGCCGCCAATGATGGCAGCGCTTCGGGGTCCGTCTATCTCTGACTGCAAAAAGATCTCGTCCGGTGTTTTTAAATTTTTTAGGGAAGCAAAGCCCGCGGGCTTAATTGCGGTCGAACCGGTGGCAATCATGACCAGGTCCGGTTTCAAATCCAGAATTTCCGGTGCGTCGACACAACACGAGAGATGCACATCCACCCCGAGATGGCGCATCTGATATTCATAATATTCCGTGGTCCAGGCAATCTTTTCTTTTCCGGGTGGAATACATGCCAGCCGCATTTGACCTCCCAGATAAGGCTCTTTTTCAAGAAGGGTGACTTGAAAGCCACGCAGCGCCGATGCTCTGGCAGCTTCCAATCCGGCGGGCCCGCCACCGACAATGACGAGTTTTTTGTGCTTTTTTTTCAGCGGCAAAAGTTTAAACTGCTGTTCTCTGCCGGTTTCGGGATTCACCGAGCACTGAATTGACTTGGTCAGTCGCTGATTCAGGCAACCTTCGTTGCAGCCGATACAGCGCTGAATCTCAGCCACGTTTCCTTTTTCAGCTTTTGCGGGCCAGTCCGGATCTGCCAGAAGACCCCGGCCGATAGCAACAAAGTCCGCCTGGCCTTCAGATATCAATTGTTCAGCAAATACAGGCTCCCGGACCACGCCGACGGTAATTACCGGAATCTCAGTCGCCTGTTTGATATTCGCCGCCAGATAGCTGCGCCAGCCCTGATCGTATGACATCGGTTCCAGAAGTGTCGGCAGGGATTCATAAATGCCGGCGGAAATGTGCAAAACATCGACACCTTCCTTTTGCAGTCGCCTGGCAATGCGAATACCTTCTTCCAGGGCGATGCCGCCCTGCACAAACTCCTCGGCGCTGAACCGAAAGCTGATGGGAAAATCTTTGCCCAGTGACGCCTTTATTCCATGCACAATTTCAACCGCAAAACGCATGCGATTGGCAAAACGACCGCCATAGGCGTCGGTTCTCCTGTTGGTGTAAGGGGATAAAAATTCACCGACAAGATAGCCATGGGCGCCATGGATTTCCACAAGATCAAAATTGGCCTGCTTGGCCATAATGGCTGAGGCAATGAACTTGTCGACCAGCGTCTCGATTTCCGGGCGACTCAGCTCACGCACCGGTGTTTGCAAATGTCCGCACGGAATCGCTGAGGGCGCCACCGGTGTATTTCCGCCGGTCACTTCAAGGGTTGTCTCACGGCCGGCATGGTGAATCTGAATGGCTGCAATCGTATCGTGATTGTGAAGGGTCTTTGATAATTTTTTTAGCCCCGGAATTTTATTTTCATGATCAATGGCCAACTGTCGAATGGTATTTTTGCCGGCCGGATAATCCACCTGAGAATTCTCAACGATAATCATTGCGGCCCCGCCCGCAGCACGCCGATCGTAAAACGCCAGCAGCGCATCGGTGACACGGCCCTTTTCATCGGCAAGATTGGTGTCGATGGGCGCCATAATGATCCGATTTTTTAGGGCCAGCCGCCCGATTTTTGAAGCTGAAAACAAGTGTGGAAAAAGCGCCATTGAATCATTCCTTCATTTTGTTTCTAAATAAAAAAAGAAACACAATCATGTTGAGATGTCAAACGGCAACTCCGACGAACACATCGGATCGGCCTTAATATTTTTGATATACACTTGACCCGCATCCGCTCTTTCGATAATTTGACAGATCTTAATCTGGAGGTATGAATACGACATGAAAATCTGGCTGCCATATCTATGCCTGGGCTTATTCATCTGGGGCTGTGCATCACCACCGGTTCAAACCACCGAAAGCGGCAAGCCTGCGCACGTAAAAAGCAGGGTCCTGATTGCCACCCAACAGACCAAGTTCAAAAACGAGGTGGTTTCGGAAATTCGCAAGGCCTTGAAACAAAATTCCATTTACAACAAAACAGTAGATCTCAAAAATCTGAGATACCAGAACACGGATGACTTTTCTGCGATTGTCATTATCAATAGAGCCATGGCCGGTCGGCCGGATCCAAGGGTGGAAAGCTACATTGATTACGAGCCCCAAAAAAATAAAATCGTTATTCTGACAACCGGTATGCTGGACGCATGGAAGCCGGATACTGAGGGTGTGGATGCCATGACATCTGCTTCGGCATTGGACAAATCCGATAAAATCGCAAAAATGATCGTTAATAAGATCTTGGCGATTGTCGAACAAAACCAAGCACAATAATCAAACATCGCAAAATAGCACAAATACCTGCGCAATCAGAGCCTGCATTCTGAAGACACATCACCCAAACCGAATAAAGCGAACCGGTTCCGGTTTTTAAAGGCCTGTATGGACACCAACAAAATGAAAGCGGCACATTTCCAACGAAGCCCTGGCATTATTTTCCCGCTGATACTGGCGATCGCTCTGGTTGGCTGCAGCGCCACACCGGACATCAAAACGGATCGGGTTACGGACAATACGACGGTACCCTTTCGCTACCGCTCGCTGTACAAAGAACTGCATACCCAGCTTGAAAGTTTGCGCAGTCGCGTTAACAACGCCCGGGGTGGAAGAAAATCCGATGTCAACTTCGGTGTCGAGCTGCTGGTAACCAACAGCAACCGCGGTGAAGTGCTGTTGACCGATCGTGTTTTTAAAGCAACCCGTCTTACCCTGGACCGTTTGAAGGATCTCGGCGTCCAGGGTGTTGCGTTAAGTATTCAATATCCGATTCTAACCTCTGCTTTTCCCCGATCAGCGGAGTACCGCAAATTCTACAGTCGTGTGGCCCGGGAAGTTCGGCGCATGGGTTTTGAACTGATTGTTGAAATCGGAACCACGTTCCGTGAACCGGAGTTCAGCAAACTAAAGGTGAATTATCGCGGCCTGACAATGAATCAATTCCGGGACGAGTTGGTTGAGATGGCGACCTTCATCGCCACCGATATACAACCCGACTACCTGACGCTGTTTACGGAGCCCGATACCCAGTCCCGAAATACCGGCCTCAATTTCACCGTAAACGAATTTAGTGCGACCGTTGGTCACGTGGCACGGAGCCTGAATCAACATGGCGTGCGCCTGGGCGCCGGTGCCGGCACCTGGGATAATATGGCCTATTTTAAGGCGTTGGCGCGAATTCCTGAACTGGATTATCTGGATCTGCATATTTACCCGATTCAGCGGGATTTTGTCATGAATCGCGTGACGCAATTGACAGCATTGGCACGGCGTCATAACAAAACAGTTTCCATCGGCGAGGCCTGGCTTTACAAGGTATCAGCGCGTGAACTTGGAAAAATCAGCCCGGTCAAAGCATTTGCCAGGGATGTGTATTCATTCTGGCAGCCGCTGGACATCATGTTTGTGGAAACCATTATCGACCTTTCCCATGCTATACAGGCGGAATTCAGCTGCTTTTTTTGGATGAGATATTTCTACGGCTATCTGGATTATAACGCGCTGACCAAAAACCTGAACCCCCAGCAGCGGATCAACGCCGTTGATGCATTGGCCGGTCGCAACATTCTGAACAACACGCCCGGTAATGCCGGAGAGCGATTCAAGGCCCTGATCGCACCGCAATAAACTTAAAACAGGAATATTTCATGTTGGATTCGCATACCCTATACAAGAGAAAATCCATCATCGTCTGCACGGTTTTGGTTCTGGTTCTTTTAATTTCTGGTAATTGCTCCCGCAACGATCATTATCCGAAAAACATTATTATTTGCATCGGAGACGGTATGGGGGTCGGCCACATCACGGCTGGCAAAATTGCCCGGGGCACATTAAATCTGGAACGCTTTTCGGTCACGGGCTTGATGACCACGCATTCAGAAAGCGAACTGCTAACCGATTCAGCAGCGGCTGCCACCGCTCTGGCAACCGGCCATAAAACCCGCAGCCGGGTGGTCGGGATGTCAGCGGATCATCAGCCGCTGAAAACCCTTTTTGAATACGCCGAAGAGCTGGGCAAATCCACCGGGCTGGTAGTAACCTCATCGGTGACACATGCCACACCGGCAGCTTTTTACGCCCATGTCGAAGATCGCCGCCGGCACGCTGAAATTGCAGAACAAATCATCAACAGTGGTGTGGATGTTCTGATCGGCGGCGGCTGGAAATATTTTATTCCCCAATCCAATGAAGGCAGCGGCCGTACCGACAATAATAATCTGCTCCAGACGCTTGAGACCCACATGCCGGTCGTATTGTCCTTTGACCGATTGCCCGACCCGGGTGATAAACTGGCGGCCCTGCTGGCACCGGATGGCCTGCCCAAATCCGCCAACCGGGACTATTCTCTGGCCACATTGACGAAAGTCGCTATTGAAATTCTCTCAAAAAACCGCAAGGGATTTGTTCTATTGGTGGAAGGATCTCAGATCGATTGGGCCGCCCATGATCAGGACCCGGAAGGGATTATTGCGGAAATGATCGACTTTGACGATGCCGTCGGTGCCGGCCTGGATTTTGCCCAAAAACATGGCGACACGCTGATTGTCGTCACCGCCGATCACGAAACCGGTGGGTTCGCCGTTCACGGCGGTTCCATGCAATCCAAACAGGTAACCGCAACGGGTTTTACAAGCAGCGGCCATACCGCTGCAATGGTGCCGATCTTTGCCTTTGGACCGGGAAGCAACCGATTCAACGGGATTCAAGACAATGCGCAGGTTGGCCGGGCCATCATTTCCCGGTTATTGAATACAGACGCTTCAAATTAGGATCGGCGTTGCTGAAATGTTTGGGCAACCCGCTGGCGCCAGAAGGTATTTTCGCTCTCCGGAATCCCGGCCATGGCCCCGAAGTTGCGCGCCACCGTTGGATTCGCCCGCCACAGGGGGTAAGGAAGCCCGCCGATAAACCGGTTAAACACAATTGCCTCAAGAACCAGAAGTATCATAGCGCCAAGGACCCCCAGAACCTGTTCAGCACCGTTTAAAAAGCCCATGGCCGCAATTAGAGCCGAGGCAGCGGCCGGCGGATGGATGCATTTTACGACCACCATAATCACGCCACTGATGCCCATCGTCAATGCAATCACCAGGATTCGATACCAGTTTAAATTAAAAGGATCGGAGAGGCCGGCCGCAGGATAAATCCATCCCACCAGCCATAAGGCAAATAAGCCGCATGCCACCGCCAGCGCATGGGATAGTAAAACGTTACGGGGGCTGGCCGTGACCGACATGGGGGTATGAAATAAAATAAAAGCCGATGGGCCCAGCTGAGGAAAAAGCAATGGAAGTCGGGTAAGATATGCGATGATTGCAATCGTTCCCAGCGCGACGGCTCCGGCAATAAATAGGAAAAGCACCAGCAACAGATGCGGATTGTCGATTTTGCGGATCAGATACCAGAGTTGAAGCCGGCTAAAAAAGGCAACCACACGAAAAAAAAGCGTCTGTTGGGGTGCACGCGGAGGGCTTGAGCTCATACGGTCTCCTTGCGTTTATTAATATCGGCTTCTGCCATGGACACCAGATCATCGAAGATTTTGACGGCCTTGTGATCCGGTAATTCGAAAAGCGTTAAAAGCTCTGTCAACGTTTCTTTGGCCTCCCGGATCGTCGCTGCAAATTGAGCGGCATCCATGCCTAACCGGTTTACCGCTTCCTGAAAGACGGCCGCCGCAGGCGCAGGATCCGGTTTCAGAACACTGGGCGACAGCGCCGCTATCGCCAGCGGCACCACAATGGTATCCTGCAGATCCATCTCCTTGATTTTTTCCATGGAGATATTATGAGCGCCGATGTAACAGATCATTTCCTCGGGAAATTCCCATGATTGAAGGATCCAGGCTCCGGCCTGGGCGTGGTCCCAACCAAAATGCCGGCGTTCGAGTTCAGATAATCGTTTGGGGCTGGTTTCCCATTCTGAAACGATGGGTTCGTAGTATTCACTCCAAACACAGAGTAATAAAGGCACCGCCAGCTCCGAAAGCAGCGAGGCCGTAAACACCTCCTCATTCTGACCGCTGAAATGTTTGCGCGATAATGCCCGGGCCAGAATGGCTCTCAGCAAAGAGTCAATCCAGAAGGCGCTGTGGTCGAAAAGATTGCCCTCGGGTGTGGGCAGCGTCTCCATGGTGGCAAATGCCAGCACAATGGAGCGAATCTGGGAAAGACCCAGCAGCGTAACCGCCCGTTTCACATCTGCCACCGGAACGCGCGGAGAATACAGTGAGGAATTAACGGTTTTAATGACCTTGGCCGTAATTTCCGGATCGGCGGATATCAACTGTACCAGGCGGTCAATGTTCGGCTCGGATCGATTGATTTCAGCAACCAGGCGGTTGACGGCAGCCGGCAGGGGTGGAATCTGGATATCCTTGAACAGCATTCCAAAGTCGCCCCGAGCAACGGCTGCATGCCGACGGAGTTTTTTTAATAGGCCCATAATCGATTGTTTGGCAGGAATCAAAAAGACAAATTATTCTTAACAATTCAAACAGATACACGATTATAAAGCAGAAAGTGTGCCAGAAGGGGCTTTTGATATTTATTCAATATTTTCAGGAATTTAGAATTATGAGCGCCGATGACAAGCCTTGAAATCATCCGTATTCGTTCGAATTATTGGCAAAAAGTCATTTAATTGACTCAAACCAGGCCATATTTGCAAACGAAATGAGGGAATTATTGTGGAATTGATCGATTTTGATGGTGCCTTTGAAAAAGGCATGGATATCGCTCAAAATTACAGCCACACGCGGAATTTAATATAATGCCCAAATGGGTCAAAATCCTATTGTGTTTGTGTTAAAAAGGAGGATTAAAATTTTAGATTAAAACCTATCTCAAAAATAGTAGATCACGGTTTTAGGTTTGCCCGTTTCCGGTTGAGCCGGTTGCGCCCGTCAAAATAGAATAATATCGCATTTCATTTCTCTGAACCGGCAAACGGGCTAACGGGCAACGGCCTCAACCCTATAACCATAGACGCATATTTCAGATGGGTTTTAGAGTTGTTTAAAAGTTCGGTAGTACCTAAGAACCCGGCGAACATATTCTTCGGTTTCCTGATAGGGTGGGATGCTTTTATAGCGGTCGACCGCTGTGGGCCCGGCGTTGTATGCCGCCAGGGAGAGCGCCAGCTTTCCGTTGAACCGTTCATACATTTTTTTAAAGTACTGCGCGCCGGCCCTGATATTTTGCCAGGGATCGAATGGATTATCCAGATTCAGCATTTCGAAGTTTTGTGGCATGATTTGCATCAGGCCCATGGCGCCTTTGCGGGACACCGCCTGAGGATTAAAATCAGACTCGGCTTTGATCATGGCTTTCAAAAGACGGGAGTCAACGTCGTATTTTCTGGAAGCTTGGGTAATGAGTTTGTCGTACTTATCGGTGGAGTGAAATTTTTTGGAAATGGCGGTTTTTTCTTTGATGTAAATCTTATAATCGTGCTCATTGGAAGTGGGCGCATTGGTGAAATGCATCACCCCGTTATCATCGATATACATGTAAATATCCGCATGTACCGAAATAACGAAGGCAATCAGAATAAAAATGGCGCTAAAAGAAACGATTTTTAAAAATTTAATACCGCGTCCGTCCATCAGTCCTCAAAACCCATTCGAATCCAATTTCCCCCTGTACGCCCATCGAATACTTAATTTTATACATAAAAGGCGCTTAAACTCAAGCAAAATGTAATAATTACCAATAATATTAGTGGGTTCTGATACACACCCACAATATCTTGTGTGCGCCAACATGGGCGAGCCCAAGGGGTATATTCCCCTAAACGACCTGTCATCCTTCCAATGTTAAATATCGACAAAAATCAAACAAAACTTGAGTTCATTCGAACGTCAATTCACCTCACCGCCGCTTTCCCCCACCATGATAAAGGGCGCCCAGAAGAGCGGATGGGCATAGCTGGCCACAATTTTTCCGCTGGCCGGATCTTTAAAACCGGGCCCATCGATCAATGAGAGAGCAGATTTTTGCAGCGCCCGGGCCCGCGAAAGGGTTGAGTCCGCCTGCTGGTATTTAAACAGCCGGGTGGTCAATTCGCGCGCCGAGGTTGTCTCCACCGGCCACATGCTCACCAGAATCGCCCGGGTGCCGGCATAAAAAAAGGCGCGCCCCAGACCGGAAACCGCTTCGGCGCCCTTGCCCTCGGCCGCGCCCGTGTTGCAGGCCGAAAGCACCACCCAGTCTGCATTGAGCTTTAGGCGTAAAATTTCAGACATGGTCAACAGACCGTCTTCATCGCTACCCGTAATGGAAGGCGCAGACAGCGCCAACGCCGGTTGATCCAGGCCATCCAGATCACCGGGCACCAGGGCATGGGTGGCAAAAGCGATTACCTTGCGGTCCGATAAATCCATGGATTTGATCTGTTGTTCGGATGCCAGCCGGCCCAGAAAAACATCGTCGTTTGAATCGGCGCCCAGTGCATCGGCAATGTGCTGTATTTCGGCCGATGTATCCGGCAGCCGATTAAGTTTATCCAGCGTGCAGGAAACAATTTTGTCACTATCCAGGGTGCCTTCATCCGAAACGCGTAAACCGCGAACGTTAAGGAGTTCTTGCTGGCTGGCAATTAAAAAGGCTGGCTCATCTTTTTCATTTTGGGCCTCGGCCTGTTGCTGTTGATTAAAATACGGATCCCCGAAACCGGCAAATGCTTTGCGGGCAGGATCCCCGGCAGCACCACTGCGCAGATTGACAAAGGTGGCGGCCGACGGCAGGCGTGTCACCGAAGCTTTACGGATCAGCCAGGGAACCTGGCGATACTGGCTGAATAGCATCTGTTCTTTTCCAGAATGGACAGGGGCGGTCGGCAAAAGCGCAAAGGGCAATTGCCCCAGGGGGCCATGTGCGACAATTAATAAATCGCTGTCTTCTTGCCAGGCTTTCTCAACCGGTTCAAGCAGCTGTCGGTAAAGGTCATAGGCCAGTGCGGTGTCAAAGTCCGGAATATCACCGAATGTTGTGGGTTTGGGGTCCAGGGCTTTGCGCAAATCGGTGACCATCTGCGCCAGCCTTTTATGTCCCAGAGGTACGG
>JAAUXY010012434.1_pt1 | contig 12667 bp, 10 predicted proteins | sample 7278121 | NCBI WGS metagenome assembly JAAUXY01 (sample SAMN14350117, study PRJNA611818) | marine sediment metagenome | isolation source: surface marine sediment (1.8m) | place: French Polynesia: Moorea | collected 2018-08 | reverse complement strand
CCACCGGACCATCCGCAGCGCGTGTCGATGTCCGGGACACTGAATTTTCGCGATGCCGGCGGCTACGACACCGTCGACGGCAAGCGGGTCAAACAGGGCGTGCTCTTTCGCTCCGACCATCTGGCCGAACTCAACACCGCGGACCTCGACATCGTTTCCGATCTCGGAGTCCGGACCGTCTTCGACCTGCGTCACGACTACGAGCGCTCGGCCTATCCGAGCCGCCTGCCCTCAGAGGGCGCCGTCGAGGTCGTCGAGGTCCCGGTCTACTATCCCCCGCTCGACCGCCGGGAATCGCGGCGCAAGATCCTCGCGGGCGAAGTCGAGAACGGGCATTTCCAGGAGCTCATGATCGAGGCGAACCGTGCCTTCGCCCTCGACTTCAATGACCAATGGGCCGGACTCATCCGCAGGCTGGCGGCGCCGGGCGCCCGTCCGGCCGTGATCCATTGTGCCGACGGCAAGGACCGCACCGGATTTGCGGTCGCGGTGGTGCTGAGCGCGGTCGGCGTTCCGCGCGAGACGGTCTACGAGGACTTCCTGCTGAGCAATGTCTTCCTCGAGCGCCGAACGAGGCTCTATGCCTTCCTCGCGTCCTTCGGGTCTCTGTTCCGGGTGCCGAGGAGCGAGGTGCGGCCGCTTCTCGAGGTTCGCCGTGCGTATCTCGAGGCCGCCTTCGCCGCGATCGACGAGCGCTACGGCTCCTTCGACGCCTATCTTCGCGACGGCCTGGACCTCGACGAAGCCACCCTGGCCCGCTTGCGGACGGTCCTGACCGAGTGACGGCCGTGGCGCCGGGCGCGACCGGCGTCAGTCGGCGGGGCGGGTGGCGATGGCGGCGCGGTAGTCGTCCAGCGCGCGCTCGGCGGCGGCGTAGTCGTACTCGAGATCGAGAATGCTCTCTTCCACCGTGATCTTCTCTTCCGCCAGCTGCTTGAGCTCGATCACCAAGGCGGCGCGTTCGCTGGGCGGGATCCCCGGCGAGATCAGAAGCGCGGTGTTCTCCGCCACCAGATGTTCGATCTCGTCCGCGCGGGCACGGGCCCGGTCCAGCTCCTGGCCGATGCGGTTGAGCTCCCGGCGCCGCTCGTAGAGACCGAAGCCCTCGGCATGGGCGGCCAGGAAATCCGCCTCGAGCTCGGTCGGGCAGACTCCGGAATAGCGGCGGCCCCGGGCGCCGAGGCTGTAGCCGTTCTGCGGCCGGCAGTAGTGCGCCAGGCCCGCCTTCCGGCCGGCGAGGTAGCCGTCGAAGTCGGCGGCCACGCCGTGCTCGGCGCAGGCCCGCCGATGCTGGCCGAAGGCCTGCGGGCTGAGGCCCTTGGCCCCGTCCTCGTAGCCGATGGCGCGCCAGTCGGCCACGCTGCATTCCTCGGCACTCATGCCTGAGCAGCCGGAAACCGCGAGCAGGAAAAGAAGAAGGAACAGGGGTCGCATGGCGGGCCTCGCTTTCGCGCCAGCCTAGGCGCCCAGACCTTAAGGCCAGCTTAAGCGGCGTTTAACCGCCGAGGCCGGCGGCCTGCGCGCCTTTCCGCGGGTCTGAGGACAAAATGGGCCGAGCCTGCCAGGTAGGCGCCGCAGGACAAGAATGAGTCCCTATCAACGCTCCTTGGTATAGGGACCGCTGTGGTAGCGTTAACCAAAGTTAACAACAACCGGGGACCCGTCCTGGAAACGCTCGCGCGCACGACGAAAGGGGAGAAATCGGACATGACGAGTGCGATTGCCATCCATCCGGCCGTGGATCAGGGCCTGACCCCCGCCGATCCGAGCTTCGAAGGCGGCATGCTGCTGTGCAGATGCCGGGACAACCCGGTCGAGGTTCGGGTCGAGGGACAGTGCCTGCACAACCACGTCTGCGGCTGCACCAAGTGCTGGAAACCCCAGGGCGCGGTCTTCTCGCAGATCGCGGTGGTGCCGCGCGAGCGGGTCAGCGTGACCGCCAACGCCGGCAAGCTCCAGGTCGTGGATGCCGCGGCGGCGATCCGACGCCACGCCTGCCGGGACTGCGGCGTGCACATGCTCGGGCGGATCGAGAACAAGGAGCATCCCTTCTACGGCCTGGACTTCATCCACACCGAGCTCTCGGAGGACCGGGGCTGGGCGCCGCCGGAGTTCGCCGCCTTCGTCTCCTCGGTCATCGAGTCCGGCACGCGGCCGAGCGAGATGGAGGGGATCCGGGCGCGGCTGAGGGAGCTGGGGTTGGAGCCCTACGACTGCCTCTCGCCGCCCCTGATGGATGTGATCGCGATCCACGCCGCCAAGGCCAAGGGCGTCTTCGCGGGCTGAATGCGGCTGTGTCGCGGCTCGGGAGGGAGCCATGGTCGAAAGCGAGACCGGCAGAGTCGCCATCGTCACCGGCGGCGGCCGGGGCATGGGGGCGGCCATCGCGCGAGAGCTGGCGGCGCGGGGCTACCGCCTGGCGATCCTGACGCCCTCGGAGAGCGGGCCAAGGGTGGCGAAGGACCTGGGCGGCCTGGGGCTGCGCGGCTCGGTGGCCGAGCCGGCCGACCTGAAGGCCCTGGTCGCGCGCACCCTCGAGGCCTACGGGCGCATCGACGCTTTGGTCAACAACCCGGGCCACCTGCCGGCCGGCGAGCTTCTGGAAATCCCGGACGAGACTTGGACAGAGTCCTTCCAACTGGTGCTGATGAGCGTGATCTGGATGAGCCGGCTGGTGACGCCGGTCATGATCCGCCAGGGCGGCGGCGCCATCGTCAACGTCACCACGGCCTCGACCTTCGAGCCGACCCTGCGCTTCCCGGTCTCGGCGACCTTCCGCGCCGGGATCAGCGCCTTCACCAAGCTGCACGCCGACCGCTACTCTGGCCAGGGCGTGCGCATGAACTGCCTGCTGCCCGGCGCCATCGACTCCATCGCACACCGGGAGGACCGGCCGGACGGCATCGCCCTGCGGCGGATCGGGACGGTCGCCGAGGTCGCCAAGGCGACGGCCTTCCTGCTGTCGGACGCTGCCGGCTACATCGTCGGCCAGAGCCTGCGCGTCGACGGCGGCGAGACCCGGCACGTGTGAGAGATGGGCGACGCTGTCTAGTCTTCACGCTTCCAGGTCGCCATCACACTCGCTGTCATCACCGGAGCGCCTGCGCGCGGCGCTTCGCGCGATCCGGTGATCCATGACCAAAGCTAGGCGTCAAGCGGCGCCATGGATTGCCGGGTCAAGCCCGGCAATGACAGATGTGGAAATGGAGGGACCGGCGCCAAATCCGCTGACGGGTCGTGGTCCGCGGCGGCTCCACTAAAACCCGACCGCGTCGCCGCCCTTGAGGCTGAGCATGGCGCGAGCGTCCTCCGGCGCGGCGACCTCGAGGGAGAGGCCTTCCAGGACCTGGCGGATCTTCATGACCTGCTCGGCGTTGGACTTGGCCAGGGTGCCGGGGCCGCTCCACAGCGAGTCCTCCAGGCCGACCCGGACGTTGGCGCCCATGGCCGCGCCCAGGGTGGCGAGCGGAATCTGGTTGCGCCCGGCGCCCAGGATCGACCACTGGTAGTCGCGGCCAAAGAGCCGGTCCGCCGTGCGGCGCATGTGCATGAGGTCCTCGGGATGGGTGCCGATGCCACCCAGGATGCCGAAGACGCTCTGCACGAAGAGCGGCGGCTGGACCAGGCCGCGGTCGAGGAAATGCGCCAAGTTGTAGAGGTGGCCGATGTCGTAGCACTCGAACTCGAAGCGGGTGCCGTTGGCGCCGCAGGACGTCAAGATGTACTCGATGTCCTTGTAGGTGTTCTTGAACACCAGGTCGCGGCTTTTCTCCAGGTGCTGGCGCTCCCAGTCGTGCCGGAACTCGGTGAAGCGGCCCAGCATGGGGAAGAGCCCGAAGTTCATCGAACCCATGTTGAGCGAGGCGACCTCGGGCTGGCACTGCAGGGCCGGCTGCAGGCGTTCCTCGATGGTCATGCGCGGCGCGCCGCCGGTGGTGATGTTGACCACGGCGTTGGTCGACTGCTTGATGCGCGGCAGGAACTGGCGGAAGACCTCCGGGTCCTGGGTCGGCCGGCCGTCCTCCGGATCGCGGGCGTGCAGGTGCAGGACCGTGGCCCCGGCCTCGGCGGCGGCGATGGCCGCCTCGGCGATCTCGTCCGGGGTCACCGGCAGGTGGGGCGACATCGAGGGCGTGTGGATCGATCCGGTGACGGCGCAGGTTATGATGACTTTGCGCGGGCTGGCCATGTTGTTTCTCCCCCTTGGCGGATGACGGCGACCGCCGAGATCCGTGGTTTGGTCATCACACTATCCGATGGCGTGACCGGGATTGGTCCGAGTCTGTCCGTTCTAGACCGGAACGGCCAATTCCAAACGCCTCCTCCCCCTTGATGGGGGAGGATACAGGAGGGGGTGGCGGCCGTCAGGCCTCACTGGGAGGCTCAGCGCCTGGTTCTCGCTGCGCGACACCCCCCTCCCTACCCTCCCCCACAAGGGGGGAGGGGATTGAGCCTTCGCGATCCACATTCAAGGCTCGTACGGCTAGTCACCGATCTCTCTCGCGGCCCTGTGCTTGTGGGCGGCCAGGGCCATGAGGCGGCGGTCGCGCCAGGCCTGGCGTTCGCCCAGGCCATTCTTCGGCAAGGCTTCGCGGCGCGCCGCCTCCAGGCCGGCGTCCAATGCCGCCGTCCAGTCGCAGGGGACCTTTTGCGACGGCACGAGGCGCTGGCAGAGCGGCTCGTAGCGCTCGACGTACTGGCGGATGCCCTCGGGCGCGTTGAGGTCGATGGTCTCGAAGGGGCCCATGAAGCTCCAGCGCGGGCCGAGCCCCCCGGCCATGGCGCGGTCAAGGTCGGCGGCCGAAACGTAGCCCTCGGCGACCAGGCGGAAGGCTTCGCAGAGCACGGCGGCCTGCAGCCGGTTGAGGACGAAGCCGTCGAGCTCCTTGCACAGGACCACAGTGTCTTGGCCGACCGCCTCGAGGACCCGGCGGGCGGTGTCGACCGCGGCCGGCGCGGTCCAGGGCGCCGGCACGATCTCGACCGCCGGCAGCAGGTAGGGCGGGTTGATCGGATGGGCGACCAGGCAGCGGGCCCGGCCGGGCAGGGTCTCGGTGAAGGCCGAGGGCACGAAGCCCGACGTCGAGCTGGCGATGACCGCCTCCGGCCCGGCCAGCTCGTCGATGGCGGCGGTGATCTCGATCTTGGTCTCCAGCACCTCGGGCGCGGATTCCTGGACGTAGCCGGCGCCCTCCAGCGCGGCAGCGAGCTCGGGCGCCACCTCGATGCGGGCCAGGACCGCCGCCGGCGCCTGGCCGCCGAGCAGCCCCGCCTCGGCGAGGTCGTCGAGCATCGCCGGGATCAGGTCCAGGGCGGCCGCCGCCGCGCCCGGCTGCGCATCCCAGAGCGCGACCCGGCGGCCGCCGCGGGCGAAGGCGACGGCCCAAGCCCGGCCGATCAGCCCGGTCCCGACGAGGGCGATCTTGTCTGCGGTCATGGCCCTTGCCTCCCCGAGATCACGGCTCAGTCCCTGCGGTTCAAGCTGTCGAAGGTCTCGCCCCGCTCGACCAGGTCGACCAGCAGCCTGGCCGGACGCCAGGACCGGGGGTCCTCGGCTTCGAAGCCGCGGATGTCGGCGAGGATCCTGTCGAGACCCTGCATGTCGGCGTACTTCATCGGGCCGCCGCGCCAGCGCGGGAAGCCGTAGCCGTAGAGCAGGGTGACGTCGACGTCCAGAGGCCGGGGCGCGATCCCTTCCTCGACCACCTTTGCGCCCTCGTTGATCATGGCGGCGAGGTAGCGGCGGACGATCTCCTCTTCCGAGAAGTCCCGCGGGGTGATGCCCTTCTTCGCGCGTTCCTCGGCGATGATGGCCTCGACCTCGGGGTCGGGCTCGCCCCTGCGGGATCCTTCCGCGTAAAGGTAGTAGCCGCGCCCGGTCTTCTGGCCGAACCAGCCCCGCTCGCAGATCCGGTCGGCGATCTCGACGTAACGCGCCTCCGGGTCGCGGGTCGGCGCCAAGCGCTTGCGGTTGGCCCAGCCGATGTCGAGCCCGGCCAGGTCGGCGACCGCATAGGGCCCCATCGGGAAGCCGAAGTTCAACAGCGCGGCGTCGATGGCGTAGGGCGAGGCGCCGTCCTCGACCATGTAGTCGGCCTGACGCCGGTAGACCGAGAGGATGCGGTTGCCGATGAAGCCGTCGCAGACCCCGGCGCGCACCGCGACCTTGCCCAAGCGCCTGGCCAGGGCGAAGCCGCTGGCGACGATCTCCGGCAGCGTTTTTTCGGCGACCACGACCTCCAGCAGCTTCATGACGTGGGCCGGCGAGAAGAAGTGCAGGCCGATCACGTCCTGCGGCCGCGCGGTGACGGCGGCGATCTCGTCGATGTCCAGGTAGGAGGTGTTGCTGGCCAGGATCGCGCCCGGCTTGAGGGCCGCGTCGAGCCGCTGGAAGACCTGCTTCTTGACCGCCATGTCCTCGAAGACCGCCTCGATGGCGAGGTCGACCTCGGCCAGCGCGGAATAATCGAGGGCCGTGGCGAACTTGCCGTCCAGCAGGGCGTCCCTGGCCTCGGCGGTCATCCTGCCGCGCTTGACCCCGCCGTCGAGGATACGCGCGACGTTGTCTCGGCCGCGGGCCAGGCTCTCCGCGTCGCGCTCGACCAGGGTCACCGGCAAGCCGGCGGTCAGCAGCGCGACCGCGATGCCGGCCCCCATGGTGCCGCCGCCGATCACGCCGGCCGCGGCGATCTCGCGCGGATCGGCCGTGGATTCGGGGATCTTGCGGACCTCGCGCTCGGCGAAGAAGGCGTGGATCAGGCCCGCCCGCTGGGGCGAGTCCATGCACTCCAGGAAGAGCTCGCGCTCGCGCTTCAGGCCTTCGGCGAAGGGCAGGGTCACGGCGGCCTCGACCGCCTCGACGCACTTGAAGGGCGAGAAGAGGCCGCGGGCCTTCTTCTCCAGCGCCTTGCGGGCCTCGTCGAAGAGCGCGGGATTGGCGCGGTCGGCGGCAATCCTCTCCTCGACCTCGCCGCTGCGCCGGACCGGGCGGCCCTCGGCCAGGACCGTCTCGGCGAAGGCGAGGCCGGCGGCGACCGGGTCCGCATCCTCGGCGACCTCGTCGATCAGGCCCAGGGCCAAGGCCTCCTCGGCAGCGACCTGGCGGCCGGAGGTGATCAGCTCCAGCGCCGTCTCGGCGCCGATCAGCCGCGGCGTGCGCTGGGTGCCGCCGGCGCCGGGGATCAGGCCGAGCGAGACCTCGGGCAGGCCGACCTTGGCGCCGGGCACTGCGACCCTGTAGTGGCAGCCCAAGGCGACCTCGAGCCCACCGCCCAGGGCCGTGCCGTGCAGGGCTGCGATCACCGGCTTTTCAGCGGCCTCCATCCTGTTGACCACCTCGGGCAGGGAGGGCGGCTGCGGCGGCTTGCCGAACTCGCGGATGTCGGCGCCGGCGATGAAGGTGCGCCCGGCCCCGGCGACGACCAGGGCTTCGACCCCGGCCTCGGCCTGGGCGGCGGCCACGGCCTCGTCGAGGCCCTGGCGCACCGCCTGGCTCAGCGCATTGACCGGCGGATTGTCGACGGTGATGATCGCGATCCTGCCGCGGCGTTCGGTGGTGACGGGCCCTGCCATCTGCCTCCTCCCAAAGGTCCGCAGGGAGTGTAGCGGGCGCCGCCGGGGACTTCACGCCTTTGGAGCCGGCGCCCTTGTGCGAGTCACGTTGCCCGATGCTATGCTGCCCGCGGGTCGTGATAAGTCAGCACAGAGAGTTCACAGGAGGTCAGTATGAGCGAGACAAAGTCGGAGCGTCCAAGCCTGACGGCGGCGGAGCTGCGCCAGCACATGTCCGAACTGGAGATGGAGCGGATCGAGAAGCAGGAGCGCAAGCGCAGGGCCGCCGAGCAGGCGATGTCAGACTTCGTCGAGCAGTTCACCAAGAACCACCTTTCCGACGCGGAGGTCGCGCAGATGCTCACCAAGGCCCGCCAGGCCGCCGAACGCGGTCTGACGGAGGTGATGGTGATGAGGTTCCCGTCGAGCCTCTGCGAGGACCACGGCCGCGCGATCAACAACAACGAGACCGACTGGCCGGAGACGCTGCCGGGAAAGGCGCGGGACCTCTACGAGCTCTGGAAGACCGAGGGCCGGGACAAGGGCTTCAGGATGACGGCGATGATCGTCGATTTTCCCGACGGCAAGCCCGGCGACGTCGGCCTGTTCATCAACTGGGCGCCCTGAGCGCGGCCTGGCCGCCCCCTTCGCCCTAGTCGACCCAGCCCAGCAGGTCGCGGATCGCCGACCAACGCGGCGGCTGCACCTGCTTGGTCCGACCTTGGATCCAATAGTCGTAGAGTTCGTCGATGCCACCGCTCTGCTTCTCGATCAGGAGCCAGGCGTTCATAGCCCGCAGCAGAACCGGTCGGTCTCGCGCGACCAGGTACACGACGGGAGCCTGCATGACCGGCCGCGGGACGACGGCCGTGAAGTTCGGAAAGAGGATGGTCCAGGCCGACCCTTCCTCCGCCGTGTCCAGGAAGGCATCCGCCCCCTCGCCACCGCTCTCGAAGTACTGGGCCTGGTCCTTAAATGACGGGAGCCGGACGATGTTCGCCTCGGGCAATCGGATCCAGATGTCTCTCGGCAGGGTCTGAAATGCGCTGGACGCGATCGTGATCTCCCCCTGGTTCCTGACCGCCTGCCAGGTCGCGAAATCTCTACGCCGATGATCGGGCACCAGGAACGAAAGGGTCACCGTATTGAAAGGATCCGTCTCCGCCGCCGACTCCATTCTCGTCAAGCCCATGGCCACGGAATTGAAGACGACGTCGCAGTAGCCGGAATCGAGTTGCTGCGGACCGCTCTTCAGTCTCGCGAGGGGCCGGAATTCGAGGCTGAGAGTCAGGCGTTCGGCGAGTCGGTGCGCCATCTCGATGTCGAAGCCGACCAGCTCGCCGTCGGCATTGAAGAACGACAGCGGGTAGTTGCCGGGCAGATAGCAGACCCGAAGGACGCCGCTGTCGATGATCTGGGAATAGGATCGAGGTCCGGCCGCCTCGGCCTCCGTCGGCGGCTCCCTGTGGATGACCGCCGGCTGGGGGCGGCGCAGGAGCTGCAGGCCTCTGAGGGCCTGGTCCTTGGTGTAGGGCACGACGAGGACGTGGGTGTAGAAGGCGCGCACGCCGACCAGCACCGCGGCAATCAACAGGACACCGACGATAACCACGCGCAGCAGCGGCCAAAGCCGCGGACGCCAGATACCGCGGAGGAAGAAGGTTCCAATCATGGCGATGGTCGCGTAGTGCATCGCCGACACAAGGGTCCCGAAGCGGCTGATGATCACGTCGACCGACAGGAACACCTGGAATAGATCACGAGACAGCTCGGCCAGCTCGAGGACGAAGGGGATGGCCAGGGCCGTGCCGCCGAACAGGCTGGCGACGCCCGCAAAGGTCAAGGAGGGATAGTGTGCCGGCGAAACCGCCGAACCGATGTACCAGCCCGCGAAGAGAACGAAGGCCAGCGACATGACGTTGCCGATGGTCGGAAAGCTGAAGAAGGTCGGGATCAGAACATCGACCGATGACTCGGCCTCTTCCTCGTCCTCGGGCCAAGCGGCGTGCCTGTCGGCCTCGGCCACAAGGTTCTTGCAGATTTCCGCCAGCATTGGCAGCACGACGAGCGAGCTGCCGGTCGCGAAGGCGGTTATCAGCGGCGTGCGAAGCTGGCGCAGAATGTAGCCGTGGCGAAGCGGCGTCACGCAGGCGACCAGGCCAGGCAGGAGCCATAGTCCGAGCGTCAACAAGATCAAGACCATGATCACGACATAGACCTGCAGTCGGGCCAGATCGCCGAAGCTCAAAGTGCCGGCGGTGCTCGCGATCAGCGCGAAGACGCCCAGCGGTGCGAGCTTGGCCACGAAGCCGGTGACCTTCGACAGGGTCTCGGCGATTGCCGAGAGCGGTTCGATCAGAACTTCCTTCCTCCTCACGCCGATCAGCGCAAGTCCGATCATGATACTGAACACGACGACCGCCGGAACGAGCGCGTTGGCCAAGGAATAGAAGGGGTTCGAGGGAATGTAGAGTTCCAGGAAATCAGGGACGGGTCTGGCCTCGATCGAGCTCTTCTGGAAGAAGGAACGCGACGGCCAATTCGGAAACGAAAGCGGCAAGAGAAGCACCAGCGCCATGCCGGTCGCCCAGAGCGTCAACAGGACGCTGCCGCCCGCGGCCGCGAGTTTCTTGACCTCGTCATAGCTGAGGCGCCCCAAGCCGGTGATCAGCGCCACGACGATGTAGGGTATGACCGTGATCTGAAGCAGCCGGATGAAGGCCTGCCCGACGATCCTCAGCGGCGCGACGATTTCGCCGAAGAACATACCGACCGCCACGCCGAATACCAGACCCAGCAAGACCTGTGTGGCGAGCGGGATCCGCGCCGACTTGCGTGTCTCCCTGGTCACCCTTCTTTGCCCTTCCCTTGAGGCGGCGCGCCGACCGCGATTCGGCTGGCGTTTCCGAAAACGCCAGTCTAGACCAAGTCTCGACCGGATCGACCCCTCAGACCCGGAGCAAAGCCGTCGGCATCTGCAGCTCGCTAAGCCTATAGGCCGCGGTTCTCGCTCGCTCGGCCGGCCTTTGCGGTCTAGCCGCCGGCCTCGCTGAAAAGCAGAGCCCTGGTGAGGCCCCAGGGATCGACACCGAAGAGGATCGGATGCAGGGCGAGCGCTGCCGCCCAGAGCGCGAAGCCAAGGCCGGCGCCGAGCAGCGCGGGTCGATCGAGTCCGCCGGGGCCCGAAGTCAGGCGACGCCACTCCGCCGCGCCGAAGCGCTGCTTCTTGCGCCGCTCGACCGCCCGGGCGCCGATCAGCGCGAAGAGCGCCGAGCCGGCGAAGAGCAGAAGGCCCGGCCAGTCGCCGTTGGCCGGCATGTGGGCGAGGCCCCAGAGACCGAGGCCCCAGATCAGGGGATGGCGGACCCAGCCGACGATGCCAGGCCTGTCGGGGTCGAAGCCCTCGGCGCGGAAGGCGACGGAGAGCGGGTTTCGGACGACGGCCCCGATGCCGATCAGCGCGAAGGCGACGGCGCTGACGATCAGGGCGAAGGGGTAGGCCCAGCCCGGCGACGGCCAGAGCCAGACGCGCGGGCTCTCGAGCAGCGCGACGATCACCCAGGCGAGCAGCGCGACGGAAAGGGCCGAATAGGCCGTGAGGTAGCCGCGCCGCCCCAGGCGTTCGATCAGGAACGGCCTGACGCCGGTCCGCGCGATCGCGACGTGGCTGAGGAGGAAGACGCCCATGGCGATCGCGACGTCCATAGCGCCTGAACTCCGATAACGGAACGAGGACGAACCGAGCCCTGCGCAGGCCGGCAGAGAGCGATGAATAGCCGCAGGCGTCGCCCCAGCGCAAGGCTCGGCGCGGGGCCGTGCCCGCGGCCTGCAGATGTGGAGCCGCTCCGCTACAGTGGCGCTTCTGCTCAACAGTGGGAGGGAGTCATGGCCTTGAGCGACTACAGGACGGCCCTGGTGACGGGCGCGTCGAGCGGGATCGGGCGGGCGACGGCCCGGGCCCTGGCGGAACGGGGGCTAGAGGTCCACGCGGTGGCGCGGCGGGCGGAGCGCCTGGCCGAGCTGGCCGAGACGGTCGGCGCCGCCGCGGGGACCATCGTCCCGGTCGCGCTCGACCTGCGCGACAGCGGGGCGCTCTACGACCGCCTCGCCGGCCTGGAGGTCGACGTGCTGGTCAACAACGCCGGGACCGGCCGCGGCTTCGAGGGCGTCTGCAAAGCCTCGGCCGAGGACATCGAAACGACCCTGGGGACCAACGTGGTGGCGGTCTATCACCTGCTGCGCGCGCTCTTGCCCGGGATGGTCGCGCGCAAGCGCGGCCACGTGGTCAACATCGGCTCGACCGCCGGGCTCTATCCCATCACCTCGGCGATCTACGGCGGCAGCAAAGGCGCGGTCCACATGCTGGGCCCGAACCTGCGCCTGGAACTGCGCGGCAGCGGGGTGCGGGTGACCGAGGTCTGCCCCGGCCGGGTCGAGACCGAGATCTTCGACGTCGCCTTCGACGACCCCGCGGTCGCGGCCAAGGTCAAGGACAGCGGCATCGAGGACCTGCAGCCCGAGGACGTCGCCGGCGCCATCCTCTACGCCCTCGACACCCCCTGGCGGGTCAACATCTCGACCCTGGAGATCGTGCCGAACGAGCAGAGCTACGGCGGCCTGCACATGGCGCCGGCGGCGCGGGGGTGACGGTCGGTGCAGGGTGAGCGGACCGCCGATCGGCGCCGAGGCACGATCGGCCTTGCATGGCGCTTCTTCACTCGGAGTCCTGAACGGTCACCGTTACACCTGAATACTTCCTGGCCCGGATGAACTGTCCGAGGGCTTCATTGACGACGACAAGAGGTCGATGCTCATACAGGCATTGGATCGGCTTCGACTCGTCGAAAGAGGTCCGATCGACGATTTTTCGGCGCCTCACCTGAGGTCGGCCACAGACGTCGCATCGTTGATGCTCAACCGAGGGCGCAAGCCTCGCGGTCGGCGGCACTTCGAGCTCGACGAGCGGCTCGCCCGGCCCCTCATGCCCGAACCATCTCCGCCCCCTGAAGGTCTTGAACGTCAGGTCCGCGCGGGCGCCGGCAAGCGGGAAACCAGCCCTTCGGATCTCCTCGAACACGGATTCGCGCAGAAACACACTGGAAAGCAGACCCCACGT
>JAAUXY010169270.1_pt1 | contig 12674 bp, 9 predicted proteins | sample 7278121 | NCBI WGS metagenome assembly JAAUXY01 (sample SAMN14350117, study PRJNA611818) | marine sediment metagenome | isolation source: surface marine sediment (1.8m) | place: French Polynesia: Moorea | collected 2018-08 | reverse complement strand
GTCTCCGGGCGCTCGCTCGATTCGACAACCGGCGTTCCTACCGTCTGGGGACCGTCGGCGTGAGGTCACGGTTGACGTGAGTCAAGACTCGAATCACGTTGTGGCTCGATGATGAATGGGCACGATCGGCATCCGCGCATGTCACCTCTCGAGAGCTCTGTCGCACGGGACATCCTGACGTTCCGGGAACCGCATCCGATTCCGCTCCTGCAGCGCGTCGGGTTCGTTCTCAACCGGGTCTTCAATCTGGCGCTGGACGTTCCGGGGCTAGGACGGCTTACACCGATCATCGCGCCCGAAGAGCTGCGCAAGCTGCGCAGTATCCCGCGAGATGCCGGCAATCTCCTGGCCGGTCCGCACCCCGGCAGCCACGATGCGTTCTTGATGTACAACCTGTGCTCGCGTGCAAGGCGCACGTCGGCCAGCTTCCTGATGGCGGCAGAGCCGTGGGCCAAGCGTAGCCGCCTCGCTCGGGCGTTCATCGGCTGGCTCGGCGGCATACCGGTTGCGCGCGGCCGGAGAAACCCCGAGGCCGTCGAGTACGTGACGCGTGCTCTTTGCGAGGGAAAATGGGTTGGCATTTATCCGGAAGGGGAGATGTACTACGCGCGCGAGGTGATGCCCATGGAACACGGTGCCGTGCGCATTGCCCTCTCAGCGGCGGGGCGGGTACAAGGTCGAGCCGGTGAAGGAGGGATACCGGCGAGCCGCTGGCGGCCGGTGCTGATCACGCCCTTTGCGCACGTCTACTTCTTCTCCAACCAGAGGAAGTCCCGGAAGCGGATAGTGGCGGCGCTCGCCGAGGTGGAAAGGCGGCCCGAGCTGTTCGGCGCGGAACAGGCCGGTGACTTTCGGGACCGGCTGCGGGCGCTGGCCGAGAAGGTCATGGAGCACAAAGGCGAGCGATACGGCGTGCCGCACGAGCAATGGACCGGCGGCGACTCGTTCGCGCGCGCCCGAAACCTGCAGGAGATCGTCCTGTCCGACCTCGAGAGGCGATATCTGGGGCGGGTTCAGGCCGGATATCCCCGCCGGCGTGCGCTGAAAGTTCGCATGAGGCTGTTCTCGCTCCTCGGCCGTGGTCGGCTGTCCGAATCAGTCATCGAGGGCATTCGCACCGACATCGAGAAGACGCGAGACATCGTCATGATTGCACCGTTCAGTCGCACGTACCTCGAGAAGTACGGTGACCTCGAGATGTGGGGCGAGTATCTGCGTCGAATTCGCAACGTCTTGCGTATGGGCGAGACGAATCTCGGACCGCAGACCGTGGTATTCAAGATCTTGCCGAGCCTCGACGCGCACGAGTTGGCGGCCCGGTACCGGGCACTCGACTCTGTCGCCGAGCGTCAGGCATTCTTGGAGGAGACGACGCAAGCGCTGCGCAGCGCGATTCAGGACGGGGTCGATGCGATCTGCCGCGAGCGCGCGACTCGGTCGATGCCGGCGCCCGGAGAATCGCAATGAACGTTGCCATGGTGCACTACCATCTGGGTAGTGGTGGTGTGAGCAGGGTCGTCGCCAATCAGGTGAAGGCCATCGATTCGGTGCTGGGGGACGAGGGCACCAACCGGGCTCTCGTCCTGCACGCGGGCCGGTGCGATCCCGCTTTCGAGCGGCTCGCCCGCTCGTGTCGTGCCCTGTCGGTGTCCTTGCACCGCATCGACGGCCTCGGTTACGGAGCGAGCGCGGATGCAGCCGAGCTGGCCGACAGCATCGGCGCCGTACTGACGGCGCAGGGCTGCTCGCCCGTGAACACGATCGTGCACGCCCACAACCACAGTCTCGGAAAGAACGCCGCCCTGCCCGGGGCCCTGCGCCGACTGGCCGAGGATCAGGTTCCACTGTTGCTGCAGATTCACGACTTCTGCGAGGACTTTCGGCCCCAGAGCTACCGGAGTTTCGAGGCGATCGGGGATGTCCACGGTCCCGAGGCGATCCCGCGCTACCTGTATCCCCAAGCGGCTCACATTCACTACGCCGTGCTCAACCGCCGCGATTACGGGATTCTCTCCCGGGCCGGATTCGATGGGGCACGGCTGCATTGGCTCCCGAACCCGGTGGACGTCGAAGAACGCCATCTGTCGCGCTCGGACGCGAAATCCCGTTTGGCCCGGCACCTGGGCCGACGTACCCTTGGGCGATTCGTGCTCTACCCGGTGCGCGGCATCCGACGCAAGAACGTCGGTGAGGCGCTGCTGTGGTCGGCGTTGGTCCGCGAGGATACCTTGGTCGGCTTGACCCTTGCCCCGCTCAATCCGCTGGAGAGGCCGGCCTACGAGCGCTGGAAGCGGCTCGCTCGCGAGCTCGAGCTCCCCTTCGCTTTCGAGCTTGGCCAGGCGGCCGGGATAGGCTTTGCCAACCTCCTCGCGGCCGCCGATCGCCTGTTGACCACCAGCGTCGCGGAAGGCTTCGGCATGGTTTTTCTCGAGTCGTGGCTCGCGAGGCGGACGCTGGTGGGGCGAGACCTGCCGGAGATCACCGGCGACTTCCGCACCCAGGGCATGCGCTTCGATTGGTTGGTGGACCGGCTTTCGATCCCGGTCGAGTGGGTCGGATCGAGGGCATTTCGCGAGGCGACGGCGGCCGCCTACCAGCGGGTTCTGGGCGCTTACGGCCAGACCAGCGTGGCACCGGCGCGGCTTGCCCATGGCATCGACGGGCTGATTCGCGATGGGTTGGTGGACTTTGCCCACTTGGGCGCCCGGCACCAGGCCAAGGTCGTTGAATCGACTCGAGGCTCGGCCGCCGCTCGTACCCGGCTGCGGTCCCTCAACCCCTGGATGGACGATGCAGTCCATGCCGAGGAGGGAGCGATCACCCTCGAGCGCAATGCCGACATAGTCCGCAGGTGCTATTCGTTGCGCAGCGTAGGCGCTCGGCTGCTTCGCCTCTACGAGGCTCTCGTAGCCGGCTCGCGGGGCCAAACCCTGCGCCCGCCGGAGCAGCCGCAGCGGATACGCGACGGGTTTCTCGACATCAATCGGTTTCATCCGGTGCTCGCCGAGCCGTGAGCGACCCTTGTCGCGCCATCATTCGGCGCCACGCGCGTGCGCTCGTGCCCGTCCCCACCGAGGTCGACGTCGTCCTGGTCCGGCTGCCCGCAATCCGGGCCGTGCTTTTCGACGTCTACGGGACGTTGTTCATCAGCGCAAACGGCGGTGCAGGCGCGGAGCATGCGGATGCGTTCCGTGGTGCGATTAAAGCGACCGTCCTCACCGCCGACATAGATGCAGGGATGGGCGTGCGGTGCCTGCGCACGACCATCGAGCGCCGCCACGGGGTGCTGCGCAGCCGGGGCATCGAATATCCCGAGGTGGAAATGAGAGACATCTGGCGCGACACGGTCGCCGAGCTCGTCGCGGCCGGCCACCTGCCGCCGAGCGCTCTCGATGTCGACCCGAGCCGGCTGGCCGTGGAGTACGAGGCCCGCGCCAATCCGACCTGGCCCATGCCGGGCTTGCGCGAGACGCTAGGTGCCCTCGTGCGTGGCGGGGTGGTAGTGGGTCTGGTAAGCAATGCCCAATTCTTCACGCCCGAGCTGTTCCCCGCCCTGCTCGGGGACTGCGCCGAGGCGCTGGGTGTGGACCCAACGTTTCAATACTTCTCGTACCGCCACGGTCAGGCGAAGCCCGGGGTGCATCTGTACGAGCAGGCTCGCCGCGACCTCGCTCGCCGAGGCATTCGGCCCGGCGAGGTGCTACACGTCGGAAACGACATGCTGAACGACGTCGTGCCGGCGTCGCGGGTGGGCTTCCGTACGGCGCTGTTCGCCGGCGATGCCCGGAGCTTGCGCTTGCGCACGGGCGATCGCCGCATCGAGTCGGTACGTCCCGATCTCGTCGTCCCGGGTCTGCCGAGCCTCCTCGAGTGTGTCGGCTAGGAGGTTCGGCGTGGCGGGGCATCGCATCGGATTCGTGGGTACGAGATTTGCCCGGACCGACGGTGTTTCACTCGAGAGCGCGAAGTGGGCGAAGCTCCTCGGCGACCACGGGCACGTCAGCTGCTGGTATGGCGGGCTGGTCGACCGAGAAGAGGCCAGCAGCATGCGCGTCCCGGAGGCTCACTTCTGCCATCCCGACAACGAGCGGATCAACCAGCACATACTGGGCGTGCAGCGTCGCAGCCGTGATGCGACGAAGCGGATCCTGGAGATCAGTGAGTTTCTGAAATCCACTCTCTACGATTTCGTCGAGAAGTTCGGCATCGAGATCCTGGTCGTCGAGAATGCCCTGTCGCTGCCGATGCAGGTGCCTCTCGGCGTGGCGTTGACGCACTTCATCGCCGAGACGGACATTCCCACCATTGGTCACCATCACGATTTCTACTGGGAGCGAAATCGTTTCTCCGTCAACGCCATCAGCGACCTTCTGTCCATGGCGTTTCCACCCAGCCTGCCCTCCATCCAGCACGTAACCATCAACTCCACGGCGCAGCGCGATCTGTCGTGGCGAAAGGGTGAGAGCTCGGTGCTCATTCCCAACGTTCTGGACTTCGAGAATAAACCGAACGGGCGCGACGAGTATTCGTCCGGTTTTCGCAAGAGCATCGGGCTCGGCGCCGAGGACATCGTCTTCCTTCAACCGACCCGGGTCGTTCCGAGGAAGGGCATCGAGCACTCCATCGCGCTGGTCTCGAAGCTAGGTGACAATCGATGCAAGCTGCTGGTCTCCCACGAGGCAGGCGACGAAGGGTATGATTACATGGTAGCCCTGCGAGACATGGCGGAACACGAAGGTGTCGACCTGCGCTTCGTGCATACCCATGTTGGCGAGGTCCGAACGATCACCCACGACGGGGTCAAGAGCTACAGCCTCGAGGACGCTTACTCGGAGGCGGACTTCATCACGTATCCGAGCCTGTACGAAGGCTTCGGCAACGCGTTGTTGGAAGCATTCTATTTTCGCAAGCCGGTGCTCGTGAATCGATACTCGTGCTTCGTCAGCGATATCGAGCCGAAGGGATTCAAGGTGATCACGATGGACGGATACCTGACGAAAGAGGTCATTCAAAACGTGAGATGCGCAATCGTGGACGATGCGTATCGGACCGAGATGGTCAATCACAACTACGATCTCGGGAAGGCCTTCTTCAGCTATTCGGTGCTGCGTCGCAAGCTGCGCACCCTGATCACCAACGTCACCGGCCTGGAGGAGCTGTGATCGCTTCGCACGCCATGGGCCCGGGGGAGTTTTCGGACATTCACAACGTCGGGTTCGTCTCGCAGCGAATCTCGGGCACCGACGGGGTGAGCCTCGAGGTCGCCAAGTGGGCGGAAGTCCTCGGGCGCCTGGGCTGCGAGTGCTTCTACATTTGTGGCAAGTCCGACCGACCCGCCGAGCGCTCCTTCGTCATCGACGAGGCCGACTTCCATCACTCCATGATCCGGGAGATCGATCGCCTGGCGTTCGGTCAGCTACGGCGCGAGCGGCCCTTGAGCACGGCGATTCACACGCTGTCCATGCACATCAAGGAGCGGATTTACCGAGCGCTGGACGAGTTCGAGATCGACCTCGTCGTTGCCGAGAATGCGCTCACGATTCCGCTCAACATCCCGCTCGGCATTGCCCTGACTCAGGTCATCGTGGAGACCGGCTTACCGTGCATTGCCCACCATCACGATTTCGTCTGGGAACGGGACCGCTTTCTCGTGAGCGCGGTCGATGACTATCTCAGTGCCGCATTTCCGCCCCCCCTGCCCAAGGTGGAGCACGTGGTCATCAACTCGATTGCGGGGGAGGAGTTCAGCCGGCGCACCGGACTGAGCTACGAGGTCATCCCGAACGTCATGGACTTCAACCAGCCGCCCGCCGCCGTGGACGCCTATGCTTCGAGCTTTCGCGAGACGGTCGGTCTCGCGCCCGACGATGTCGTCGTTCTACAGCCGACGCGGGTGGTGAGACGCAAGGGCATCGAGCACAGCATCGAGCTCGTAAAACGGTTGGACGATGCGCGCTGTAGACTCGTGATTTCCCACGGCATCGATGACGAGGGACCCGACTATCCGCGCCGCATCCGAAGCTTCGCCCAACTGCTCGGCGTCGAGCTGGTTTTTGCCCAGCGGTGGATATCCCACGAACGCGGTGTCGCCGAGGACGGCGGGAGAAGATTCACGATTTGGGACGTGTACCCCCAGGCCGATCTCGTCACGTACCCTTCGACTTACGAGGGCTTCGGCAACGCCTTTCTCGAAGCGCTCTACTACAAGAAGCCCATAGTGTGTAACCGGTACACGACCTATCGAGCCGACATCGAGCCCTATGGCTTTCGCGCCATCGCGATGGATGGCTTCGTGTCCGAGGAGACCGTAGAGCGGGTACGCCATGTGCTGGCCGACGAAGCGTACCGCGACGAGATGGTCGAGCACAATTTCCGCCTGGCTCGCCAATTCTTCTCGTTCGACAGGCTCGAGCAAGGGCTCGCGGCAGTCCTCGGCCGGATACGTTCGCGCGTGCGGTAACCGGCTCCCCTTCAGCGTCCGATGTGCGACACGCTCGGGAGCGTCTCACTGCTCTCGTCGAGCTCCACCGCGTGGCGCAGCTCCTGCGGGAAGTCGGGCAGAACGGCCAGGACGCGGCTCCAGTTCGGGATGGCTTCCGAGCCGGTTGGATTGCTTCGAAAGCGCTCTCCAGCGACCACGATCTGCTGGGCAAAGGCCTCGACGGCGAGCTCTTCCTCGTGCCGGTCGAATCGCAGGCCGTTCACGAGCGCGTCGGCGTTGTAGTGCCGGACCAGATCCTGGGCCACCCGCAAGAAAGCCGACCTCAGGGTCACGAAATCGCTCGACGAAAAGCGCACCCCGCGACTCGCCAGCGTGTGAAAGATGGTCACGAGGATGTCGTTGGCCATCTTCATCAGGCCTCGCTCGGGATCGTCGAGCGATAGCGGCTGATGCTTGTGGTCGTATCGATCGCAGAGATCGACCTGACACACCCGCTTGACCGAGGTGTTGCGAAACACCTCTGCCAGGATGCCAATCTCGAGCCCCCAGTCGCTAGGGATTCGCATCGAGCTCGCAAGGGTCGAGGAGATGGCGAACTCTCCGGCCAAGGGATACCGAAAGCTCACCAGGTAGCGCAGAAACGGCTCGTCTCCCAGCATCGACTCCAGCGCCTGCAGCAACGGTGTCACGAGCAAGCGAACCACGCGCCCGTGCATTCGATCGGTGTAACGCGCGTAGTACGCCTTGCAGTACTCGAAGTGGAAGCTGGGATGAACCATGGGAAGACACAGCCGCGCGAGGACCTCCCGATCGTACGTCCCGATGTCGCAATCGTGCAGCACGAAGGTCTTGAGGCGCGGATCGCCCAGCAGATAACCGAACGCGGTCCACACCGCGCGACCCTTGCCGGGCGGGCCGATGCGCAGTCCTTCCGAATTCAAATGTTCGTACAGTCCGGTCACGTTCGGGCCGTCCGTCCAGAGCACCCGGGCCCGGTACCCCAAAGGTTCGATATGGTGCCGGGCTTCCTCGAAATCCCGGTGATCGGGACTGACATTGAGCGTGACCACGATCTGGTCCACGTAGCGCACGTCTCGCAACGCGTCGATGATTAGGCGAAAGGGCTCGGCCCGCATGTCGGCGGCGGTTACCGGCAAGATGAGGCCCACCGGGTGCGTGCTCGCAGCGCGCACGAGAAGGGATTCGAGGCGATCGCGCCGAATGGCGCCGAGGTCGTGAATGGTTGCGATCGGCCCGAACTGGTAGAAATCCGACATTTTGTCCGGCCCGTCAGCAGCGGTGAGATCGAAGAGACTACATCCAGGGCCGAGGATGATGATACACGACGACGAGGGCTGACATTTTGACCGCGATCAACTTCGAGATTTAGCGCCGATTGCGTTCGCTCGAGGCACCGTCGACCGTCGCCGATGGGGTGGTTGGCCGGGACGGGCGAAGCAGCGCCTCCGGCGGGCGTGTTATCTTATCCGCGGAGGTGATGGAGTGAGCTTGCAATTCGGTCTCTGGCTGGCGTTGGTGCTGGCCGCTGCGTGGCCGGCGACGGCGGGATCGGCCTGGATCGAGGCGCCGGTTCTCACCGAGCGAATCTCGCGGGGCGAGCTGCCGCCGATGGCGCAGCGCCTGCCTCGCCCGCCGAGCGTGGTCTCGTTCGACGCGACGGAGCTTTCGCCCGGGCGCTATGGCGGCGACATTCGCACACTGGCGTCGCGGGGCAGGGATGTCCGTCTGCTCGTGGTCTACGGCTACGCGCGGCTGGTGGCCTACGACCGGGATTACCGAATCGTGCCCGACATTCTCGAGGCCATCGAGGTCGACGCGGACCGCGTCTTCACCCTGCACCTGCGCGAGAACCACCGATGGTCGGACGGCGAGCCGTTTACCGCCGAGGACTTCCGCTACTACTGGGAGGACATCGTTAGCAACGAGGCGCTGGCCCCTTTCGGTCCCCCCAAGGTGCTGGTCGCCGACGGTGAGCCGGCGCGTTTCGAGGTGCTCGGGCCCCGCACCGTACGTTACACCTGGGCGGTGCCAAACCCGTTCTTTCTGCCCGCGCTGGCCGCCGCGCGTCCCGAGACGATCTACGCGCCGGCGCACTACCTGAAGCAGTTTCATGCTCGCTACACCGATGCGGACGAGCTCGCGGCGATGGCGAAGGCAGAGCGCCGGCGCAACTGGGTGGCGGTACACGCCAACCGGTTTCGCCCCTACCGCAACACCAATCCGGATCTGCCTACGTTGCAGCCGTGGATCAACACGACGTCGCAACCCTCGCAGCGCTTCGTGTTCGTTCGCAATCCCTACTATCATCGGGTCGACGTCAACGGGCGCCAGCTCCCCTACGTCGATCGCGTGATCATGAACCTCGTCGACGCCAAGCTCATACCGGCCAAGACCGGCGTGGGTGAGAGCGACCTGCAGACACGCGCGCTGCAGTTCAGCGACTATCCGTTTCTCAAGCAAGGCGAGAAGCGCGGCCAGGTTCGGGTGCTGCTGTGGGACACGACCAAGGGGGCGCACATCGCGCTGCATCCCAATCTCAACGTCGTCGACCCGGCATGGCGAAGCCTGATGCGCGACGTGAGATTTCGCCGGGCCTTGTCCCTGGCCACCCACCGCCGCGAGATCAATCAGGTGTTCTTCTACGGGCTGGCCCGGGAGGGCAACGACACCGTCGGCCCGTCGAGCCCGCTGTTCGAGCCGAGGCTGCGAGACGCATGGGCACGCTACGATCTCGACGAGGCCAATGCGCTGCTCGACCAGATCGGACTGACGCAACGCAACCGCGAGGGTGTCCGGCTGCTGCCCGACGGCCGGCCGCTGCAGGTGCTGGTCGAGACCGCGGGTGAAGACCCGCTGCAGAGCGACATCCTCCAGCTCATGGCCAGCACTTGGCTCGAGGCCGGTGTCAAGCTGTTCATCAAGCCGCTGCAGCGCGAGGTGTTTCGCAACCGCATCTACGCCGGCCAGACCCTGATGTCGGTCTGGGGCGGCCTGGAGAACGGCCTGCCCAACGCCTACATGAGCCCGCGAGAGCTGGCGCCGACCAGCCAGGACCAGCTCCAGTGGCCGATGTGGGGGCAGTACTACGAGACGGGGGGCGCGCTGGGCGAGCCGGTCGACTTGCCCGCCGCCCGGCGGCTGCAAGAGCTGAACGACGCGTGGGTGACGGCACCCGGCATCGCGGCGCGCGAGGCAATCTGGCGGCAGATGCTCGAGATCAGGGCCGAGCAGGTCTTCACCATCGGCGTCGTGGCCGGTGTTCCCCAGCCGATCGTCTTTCACCCGAAGCTGCGAAACGTTCCCGACCGAGGGATCTACAACTGGGACCCCGGGGCGCATTTCGGCATTCACCGACCGGACACCTTCTGGTACGACGAGGAGTGACGCGACGGCACCCTCGTAGCGTCCATACGAGGGTCGGGGTGAGGGGTCGATTCGTCGCCCCGACCGTTACCTCGACTCTCTTCGGGACCGGAGGCGATGAGGTACGGGGCGCTCTCACTCGCCGGCGATATAGGTTCGCAAGGTGTCGTGCAGCGACTTCGGGATCGTTATTCCTTCCTGCAGGGTCCGGGCACGGGCCTCGTATCGCCGGTCCGAGGGCAGCCGGGCGCCTTCCTGCTCCAGTATCTCGGCAAACAGCTTCTCCGCGTGGTCGAGCTGTCGATTCCGATCACCGTCCGGCGTGCAACGGGCGGGGTCGATGGCGACCATCAGCTCGCCGCCGCACGGCGCCCCGGTCTTGCCGCTCTCTCTCGCCGATGCCTCGAAGCTGAACACGTCGCCCAAGAGAGCGCCGGCGAGCAGCTCCACCATGAGCGCGATGGCCGCGCCCTTGTAGCCCCCGAACGTGAGCTGGGCGCCTTCGAGCGCGGTCTGGGGATCGGTCGTCGGCCGGCCGTCGGGACCGATGGCCCAACCCTCGGGCAGGGGCTTGCCGTCTCGCAGATGAATCTGGATCTGGCCGCGCGCGGTCGCGCTCGACGCCTGGTCGAACACCAGCGGTGGCCGACCCGCGCGCGGCCAGGCGAACGCCATGGGATTGGTGCCGTAGAGCGGCCTGGAGCCCCCGGCCGGGGCCACGTAGCTCAACGCCCCGGTATAGGCGAAGGCGACCAGACCGCCCGCGGCGAGGCGCTCGACCTCCGGCCACAGGGCCGCGATGTTGAAGGCATTGACGATACCGAGCGCCGCGATGCCGTTGGCCCGGGCACGCTCGGCGAGCGGCTCCGACCCCATCTCCAGAGCGAGCGGCGCGAATCCGAAATGGGCGTCGATGCGCAGGATTCCGGGCGCGAGCTCGCTCAAGGTGGGGGCTGCATCGGTGGCCACGGCGCCGCTCTTGATCGCGTTCACGTAGAACGGGATCCGGAACAAGCCGTGAGCGGGGCACCCGTCGCGTTCCGCCGCCGTGATCGTCTCCGTGATTGCCTTGGCTTGGGCCCGAGCGCAGCCTTGCGCGCGCAGCGCATCGAACGCGGTTCTGCGTACCTCGTCCAGCGTCAAGTGCACTCGTTCGGACATGATCTCGCCTCCGAGGCGGTACCTGGTCGACGGGGAGGAAGCCTCGCGCCGTGGCCGAGTCCCGCGAGACCATAGCGCATCGAGACGTCGAGCATCCACCGTCGGACGCGGGCGTCGGGGCGCCGGGCGGGCGCGGGGGCTTGCGGTGCGAGCCGACCCTGCTCGACCATGTGGGCGCGGACGGCTGCGGTGCGGGAGTCGGCATGGGAACGAGAAGCGGTTACGACGCGATCGCGGTCGCGGTGCCGGTGACCATTCCCTACGAACGCTACTCCGTTCGAAATGCGCACTGGTTTCTCGGTCGCACCCTCGCCTCGCTGATCGCGGGGGCGGGAATCGAGAAGCGAGAGGTGGACGGCGTATGCGTATCGAGCTTCACCCTGTTTCCCGACACCGCCATCGGCCTGATGCAGTACCTGGGGTTCTCCCCCCGGTGGCTGGACCACATTCCGCTGGGCGGGGCCTGCGGCATCATCGCGCTGCGCCGTGCCGCCCGCGCGGTTCAGGCCGGCGACGCGGACATCGTCGCTTGTATCGGGGGTGACACGAATCACGTGGGCTCGTTTCGCGGGACGCTGGCCAACTTCAGCCAGTTCACCCGCGATGCGGTCTACCCCTACGGCGCCGGGGGGCCCAACGCGAGCGTCGCCTTCCTCACCGATCGATACATGCATGAGTTCGGCGCGAGGCGCGACGACTTCGGCAAGCTCTGTATCGCTCAGCGTCGGAACGCGGCTTCGTTCCCCCACGCGTTGCTGAGGTCGCCGCTCACCCTGGCCCAGTACCTCGACGCGAGACCCGTCGCCGAGCCGCTGCGGTTGTACGACTGCGTCATGCCGTGCGCCGGGGGGGAGGGGTTGCTCGTGATGCGTCGCGAGCGAGCGCGAGCGCTGGGTCTTGCCCACGCGCGTTTGCTCGGCACGATCGAGCGCCACAATGCCTATCCCGAGGACCCCGTTCAGATGCGGGGCGGCTGGGCGCTGGATCGCGAGGACCTCTACGCCATGGCCGGTGTGAGCACCGAGGACGTGGATCTGCTTCAGACCTACGACGACTACCCGGTAATCTCTTTCATGCAGATAGAGGATCTCGGTTTCTGCGGCAAGGGCGAGGCGCCCGACTTCGTTCGCTCCCACACCCTGACCGTGGACGGCACGTTTCCGATGAACAGCTCGGGCGGACAGCTCTCGGTCGGGCAGGCCGGCCTGGCCGGTGGTTACCTGGGGCTGGTGGAGGCGCTCCGGCAGCTCACCGGCCAATCGATTGGTGCCGTGGTAGCGGACGCGCGAATCGCGCTCGTCTCGGGGTTCGGCATGATCAACTACGATCGCGGCCTGTGCTCGGCGGCGGCGATTCTCGCGGGCAGCGAGCCATGACCACGTCGCTCGACGAGCCCAAGCGCAAGGATCCCGTCGCAAGGACTCGCTTGCCCACCTTGCCCCCGCTCGGGCGAAGCCGGGAGGCGCTCGGGCTGGCCGCCGTCGCGGCCGAAGGCGGATTTCGCCTGCAGGTGTGCGACGATTGCGATGTCGTTCAGTATCCGCCGCGCCAGCTCTGCCGGAACTGCTTGTCCCCGGCGCTGGCATGGCGGGAGCTGCCCGACGGGGGCACCCTGATGGCCGAGACCACATTGCATCACAGCAACGACCTGTTCTTTCGCGAGCGTCTACCCTGGCGCCTCGGTCTG
>JAAUXY010096110.1_pt1 | contig 12679 bp, 12 predicted proteins | sample 7278121 | NCBI WGS metagenome assembly JAAUXY01 (sample SAMN14350117, study PRJNA611818) | marine sediment metagenome | isolation source: surface marine sediment (1.8m) | place: French Polynesia: Moorea | collected 2018-08 | reverse complement strand
GCTCTATGCCCTTTGCCGTAAATAAGGGGTTGTTTAGTTATTGACAGCAGCTTTTAGCGGCCATTGAGATTTTGAAAGTACCCTATGAACTTAGTGGAGGCGATCATACTGGGCATTGTTCAGGGCTTGACCGAATTTTTACCGGTCAGCAGCTCGGGACATTTGGTGCTGCTGCAGCAATTGCTCGGGCTCAAGGAGGCCGAGCTTTTTTTCGATGTAAGTGTTCACTTGGGGACATTGGTTGCCGTCCTGATTGTCTTCCGCAAGGAGATTAAAAACATTATTATAGCGTTGCTAAGGCTTTTGACACTGGTTCGGCAAAAAAATCGCATGTGGTCTCAGATTGAATCCGATCCTGAACTAAAGATGGCCTTGCTGATTGTTATCGGCTCCATTCCAACTGCTTTTATGGGGTTTGCATTTAGCCATATTGCTGATCGCTTATTTGCATCGGTATTCATCGTCGGTCTAATGCTCATGGTAACGGGCCTGCTTTTATGGCTTACCCGTTGGAAGACAAAACGGTCACAACCCATTGATCGTGATCGCCTAACGCCTAAAAATGCATTTCTGATCGGCATAGTGCAGGGATTGGCCATCATCCCAGGCATTTCAAGATCGGGCTCGACAATTAGTATCGGATTGTTGTTGGGTATCAATCGTGAATTAGCGGCTCGATATTCCTTTTTACTCTCCATACCGGCCATTGTTGGGGCGGGCTTGCTGAGCCTTGTAGATGGCTTATCAGGAGCGGACCTATCCATTCAGATTCCGCTGGTAGGTGCCCTGACGGCTGCAATCGTGGGTTATGCTGCTTTAAGAGCGCTGCTGCGAGTCGTCAAAAAAGGGGGCTTGCATATGTTCGCACCCTACTGCTGGCTGATCGGTACTGTGGCGATCATCTTTAGCTGGTAAGTTCTGGTTGCGGGTTGCGGGTTAGGCGTTGCGGGTTACGGGTTCCGGGTTTCGGGTTACGCGTTGCGGGTTGCGGGTTGCTGATTCAAATCAAAGAGGACAGAAGTCAGAGGTCAGCCTCCAACGTGCTCCATTCGGCACGCCTTCGACTTGAGACCTCGGCGTGAGCTCGGTCGAACGCTCAGGCCGAAAGTAGCTCAGGGCCGAGGGCCACCGAGTCGAAAGCATTTGTCGAAGTACCCACTCTCACCAACTCGAAACGCGTAACTCGCAACACGCAACACGACAAGCCAGTAGCCAGAAGCAAAAATAATAGACGAAGCGATGAACATTGGCGACAAGAAAATATTTTCAACCCTTTTTTTTTCGATATTTGCCACGGTTACCGGTGTGGGCATCGTGATACCGCTGCTTCCGGTTTACGCTCATGAGCTGGGCGCCAGCGGTTTATACATTGGAATGATTTTTGGTTCTTTTTCTCTGGCCCGGACATTTTTCCTACCCTATTTTGGCCGGCTTTCAGATCGCAAAGGCCGCAAGCCTTTGATTGTTCCGGCGCTATTGGCTTATGCCGCCATTTCAATGGGATTTATTGTCTTCAAAGACATCCATGCGCTGATTGCCCTGCGGTTTTTTCAAGGCATCGCCTCTGCCATGCTGATGCCCATTATTCAGGCCTATATCGGCGATATCACGCCGCCGGGCAATGAGGGTTTCACCATGGGATTGTTTAATATGTCCATGTTCTGCGGGTTGAGCATCGGACCTTTTTTAGGCGGCTTCATTCATGACCATTTTAGCCTGCAAACGTCTTTTGCCTGTATGGGGCTGTTGGCGCTCATTGGTTTTTTTTTATGTCTTTTTTTGCTGCCGCCGACCCACTCTGAAAAATACCTTAGTAGCGGTAAATCACCGGTAGATTGGAGACGGCTATTTTCGGAGCGGGATATTGCCAGTGTTTTTCTTTTCAGGTATTCACACATCCTGTGCATCGGAATTATCTGGACCTTTCTGCCGCTGTATGCCAAAATTAAGTATGATGCGTCGAGTGCAGCCATCGGCACATTAATTATGCTGGGTGTGCTCGTCAGCGGCATACTGCATGTGCCCATGGGCTATTTAGCCGACAAAACCAATAAACGTTGGATGGTGGTTTTCGGTGGGTTAATCGTAGCAGGAGCCATTTTTGCGTTTCAATGGGTGCCGGGATTAACAGGGCTAGTCTGGGCCAGCATATTTTTAGGTATCGGCGGCGGCATTTGCGTGCCGGCCCTGATGGCTATTGCGGTCCTTAAAGGCAGTGAAACCGATTCGATGGGCTCCGTGATGGCCATTTTAACGCTGGCGCACAGTCTGGGAATGCTTTGCGGGGCTCTCATCGGTGGCTTGATGATGGATCTATTTCGGCTGGATGCGGCATTTCCATTAGGCGCTGCTGTGATGATGATAACGGTTGTCGTTTTTGTAATCAGCACCCGCCCACGAAACCGGATACCACAGCGTTAAATTGACAACATATATAGGTGCATTATTTTAGACCTAAAATGAGTGTTTCAAAATAAAAATAGGACTTATTTTAATCTGAGAAAAATTCTGCTGATTATAATATTTTTATTTTGAAACCACAAGAGGGCTTGCCGATCTTACCGCATCTACTGTGTTAGATGCCGTCCCGCATAGTATTACTATAGCGGAACGACATCTGCCGTGTAGCTACGGCAACCTCAACAAGCGCTCAATTTAGGTGAAAAAATTGATTATTTGGAAAAAAGAATGAGTACCAAACGGGATTATTACGAAATTTTAAATGTTAGTCGAAATGCCTCCGACACCGAACTGAAAGCCGCCTACCGTAAACTGGCATTAAAATACCATCCGGACAGAAATCCAAACGATCAAAAAGCAGAGGAGCAATTCAAGGAAGCGGCCGAGGCTTACGAGGTGTTGCGGGATCCACAAAAACGTTCCCTTTATGACCAATTCGGTCATGCAGGGCTTGAAAATACCGGATTTAGCGGCTTCGGCGGCTTCGAAGACATTTTTTCCAGCTTTGGCGATATTTTTGAAGATTTCTTTGGTTTTAGCTCCCGCCGGCGCTCAAGAAGCCGGGCGATGCCCGGTGCCGATTTGCGATATGATCTGAGTCTGGATTTCATGGAAGCGGTTTTTGGAATCGAAACCGAGATTGAAATTGAAAAGCGGGAAATTTGTCCCGACTGTGGCGGCAACGGATGCGAGAAAGGTACTGAGCCGGAAAGTTGCCGACACTGTAACGGCACAGGTCAAGTTTCTCGTAGTCAGGGTTTCTTCACGGTGCGCACGACTTGTCCGACATGCCGCGGCAATGGCCTAATGATTACCCACCCTTGCGCAACATGCCGGGCAACGGGCCAGGTGATGGCCAGCAAAAAAGTTGCGGTCAAAATTCCGGCCGGTGTTGATAACGGTTCCAGATTGCGCCTGACCGGTGAGGGCGAACCAGGCGTCATGGGCGGACCTCCCGGCGATCTATATGTATTTATCCATGCTCAACCGCATGAGTTTTTCAAGCGACGGGATACGGATATCATCTGTGAGATCCCCGTTTCATTTATTCAGGCGGCTTTGGGCGACAAGATCAGCGTGCCAACCTTAAACGGAGACAAGGCCCTTAAAATTCCTAAAGGTACACAACCCGGTGATGTTTTTTATTTCCATGGAGAGGGCATACCTTCGCTAAGAACAGCGCAGCGGGGAGATCAGATCATTCAGATAGCCGTTAAGACACCCACCCATCTGACAAAAAAGCAGGAAGCGCTTTTAAAAGAATTTGCCGAACTTGAATCGAAAAAGCTTTCACAAAAAATAAAGAGCATTCTCAAGGGGGATGCCAAAAAAGCAACCGGATAATCAAGCTCAGATTGCAGATTTTAAACTCTTGAAAAAGATAATCAAAATAATATCGAATATAACATTGTAGATTAGAACAGTACTCCATTACTCCACCACTCCATTACTCCTGATCCAAAGGAAGATATCCATTTTAATTACTGAATCTGTTTCTAAGAACTTATATAAGCCGGGGCTATTGAACAATGTTTGAACTTAAGGTTGTCACACGCTTTGCAGCAGCGCATCAGCTGACAATGGTTGGATCCAAATGTGAAAACATGCACGGTCACAACTGGAAAATCGAGGTCTATGTCACCGGCGACAAATTAAATGCTGGCGGTGTGTTGATGGATTTTGGAGAGATCAAGGCCCATCTGGCGGAAGTGATTAAAAAATTGGATCACAAATTTTTAAACGAGCTCGATGTCATCCCTGATGGAAAGCCGTCATCTGAAAACATCGCTTATTATGTAGCGACTGCACTGCAGAGCAAAATTGACGACCCATCGGTGCGTATCAGCCGAGTCACAGCTTGGGAATCCGACGATGCGTGTGCCACTTACGTAGTCGAGTAAAGGCTGTCGGGTATATCTATCTGTTTGTCCCAGTTTACTTTATTCAAAAACCACAATGAGGTTTCAGGTGTCAGGTGTCAGGGTTGATCAGAGGGGCTGACACCTGAACACTGAAACCTGACACCTCATTTTATTTTTTGATACCGCTCGACCAGCTCATCCCGCGTTATAATGCTGGAAACCTTCGAGACATGTTGCCGAATGTTATCCAGCCCACCCTCCTGCCGATCAACAAAGATGACAGCCTTGACGACATCGAGTCCCTCGGCACGGGCCCTCTCAATGGCCTTGATGGTTGAACCGCCGGTCGTGGCCACGTCATCGATAATGGCCACCCGCTCACCGGGTTGGATATCACCTTCAATCCAGCGAATCATTCCGTGATCTTTGCGTGTCTTGCGAATGGAAAAGGCATTAACCGGAGCGGCTTTTAGTTCGGAGGCAAAAGCCGTGGCAACTGCTAGCGGATCAGCACCAAATGTTAGGCCGCCGACAGCGGTGACAGCGTCGTCTTTAATTGCGTCAAATAGGAGGTGCCCGGCCAAAAATATACCCCGGGCGCAAAGCGTGACCGGTTTGCAATTGACATAAAACTGACTCATCCGGCCCGAAACCAGCTTATAGACTGGTTCCTGGCTGAATTTAAAGGACTTCTGGCACAACAGGTCGATTAATTCTTCTTTCATTTGATTTGCCCCGAAAATAAACTGAATGCGTTAAGTGAAATTAAACCATAAGCATATGCTAAATTATACTATATGTATACCATGAAGGCACGAAGATTCAAAAACACGAAATTGAATACAGGCGGAATATAATTTGCGTTCATCTTTTTTTTGTGCTTCCATTATTTCATGTTTTCGTGTTCGTTCTTTTTCCTGTTTATTCATGGTTTTGGTGGTGCGAACCGGAAATTTCGACTAGGACTGAAGGCCAAGAAAATATTGATTTTAAAAGCACGATTGGATATAAAAAAGCCTCCACCAAAAAGAAAGAAGCCTGTTAATGGGATTCAGCGGAGGCTTTAAGCAAGGAAAACCCGGAAAGGCACTCCTTGAGCTCACAAAGGTGTGTAGCAACAAAATCGAAGGCGGTCAATTGGTATCTTTAAACAGCTTCTCATTTTACTCCATAGAGGCGACAACATGACAGTGAATAAAAAGGTTCTACGGAATCTGTGCTTAATTTTGCTCACGGGACCCATCTTGCTGATACCGGCTGTTTCAGCGACCGATAATCCACCTCCAGTGCTCTCCTTAGGTGACACTGTCAACATGGCGCTGGATGCCAATTTGAACCTGAAACAATCCCAGGAAGAAGTCAGAGCCGCTGTTGAAAATCGCAAAGCCAGCATCACACAGTTTTTTCCGACACTTAGTGCTTCCTATGACTATGTGCATCGCAACAGGGAACAAACCCAGGATCTGACGGGTCTGGTGGGCGAGGAATTTGTGGTGCGTCCCGACGACGAGTATACCTTTGTTACTTCATTTAACCAGCCTATATTCAGAGGATTTTCGCTGATTAACCAATATCGCATCGCCGACCTGGGCCTCGATGCAGCCGAATTTAGTGAAAAGATCACCCGGCAGGATGTGATTTTAGATGCTAAAAATGCATTTTACTCGGTATTAAAGGCCTTAAAGCTGCTGGATGTCGCCAAACAGCGGGTGGGCCAAATCGCCGCCCAGAAGGATGTGGCCGAAAACTTTTACGAGGTTGGCATGTCCCCGCTTAACGATTTGCTGGAATCCCAGGCATCGTTGGCCAACGCCCGTCAGGACCAAATTGTTGCGCTAAACGATCTGGCCATCGCCAAATCCCAATTCAATACACTACTGCGGCGCCGGGTCAATGCACCGGTGGAACTTCAAGACGTCCTTGATTATACGCCTTTTATCTATGATATCCAATATTGCCTGGATGCGGCCAAAGAAAATCGCCTTGAAATTACCGTAGCTGATCTGGATGTTGAAATCGCTCAAAAAGAAGTGAACCTGGCCAAAAGGGATTACATGCCTTCAGTCAATTTAAGAGGAGAGTATGTTCGCGCCGGCGATGATTGGAAGGCCAGCGGCGGGGAAGGCATCTCCGATGCAAGAAGCTGGAATATTCGGGCCACAGCCGAATGGGATTTCTGGGAATGGGGTCGGACGCATTTTGGTGTTAGAGAAAAACTGCACCGACTATCCCAGGCGCAGTATCGCCGCGAACAAATTTTGGACAATATTGAGCTGGAGGTTAAAACAGCCTTTTTGCGCACTCGCGAAAGTGAGAAAAATATCATCACTGTTGAAAAAGCCATCGAGCAGTCCAAGGAAAACTTTCGCATAAACCAGGAACGCTTTAAGGAACAGGTGGCCACCACCACCGATGTTTTGGATGCCCAGACGTTGCTTTCCGATACCCTGACCAATTATTTTAATGCCCTTTATAATTTTAAGATCGCAAAGGCCACGCTTTTCCGTGCGATGGGGCAGGAAGTGTTGGAATGATTGACACAAATGGGAAGCGCTCCATAATTCGGATGTTCCATGTTCATCGCAATTACGGTAGCAAAAAGGCCCTGATTGATATAACGCTTGATATTTTTAAAAACGATTTCGTATTTCTCACCGGCGCCAGCGGCGCCGGCAAAACCACTTTGCTCAAACTGCTGTACATGGCCGAACCGGTGTCAGAAGGCCAGGTCTTGATCGATGGAATGAATCTTTCCCGCATTCCGCGCAAGCGCTTACCGCTTTTACGCAGAAAATTCGGCATTATATTCCAAGATTACAAACTCATCGCCAACCGGACTGTTTTTGACAATATTTCGCTGGTACTGGAGGCTGCAGGTAAAAAAAGGCGCCTGATTCAAAAAAAAGTCGCCGGCGTGCTCCGTTTGGTCGGTATGGAGGATCGGCAAACCGCCCTACCACCGAGTTTATCCGGCGGTGAACAACAGCGGGTTGCCGTTGCGCGGGCCATTGTCGGGGATCCTAAAATTATTCTGGCCGATGAACCCACCGGAAGCCTCGATGACGACGCTGCGAATATCATCATGAAATTGTTGCATGGCGTGCACATCCGAGGCGCGACTGTCATCATTGCAACCCACGACAAAACACTCATTCGCAAAACCGGAGGCCGGGTGCTGTTGTTAAAGCAAGGAAGGTTGGAAGGATCGTCGGTAATCGACAAACATTATGATAATTCTATTTTTTAAAAGGGCTTTAGAAGACTTTCGCAACAACCGGTTGTTAAATGTCATCACCCTATTGACCATTTCTTTGTCCATCTTAATTGTCAGCGCATTTATTCTTTTTTTTATCAACACCAGTGATGTAATGAATTTCTGGAAAAAAGGGCTGCGGGTGATGGTCTATGTGAAGCCGCATATTCTGCCGTCGCAAATGCCGTCGCTGGGCCGCCAAATCAAATCCTTAAAGGGCGTTAAAGACGTGCGGTTCATTTCGAAAATGGAGGCGCTGAGGCAGTTAAAGTCTCAGATGAAACGACAGGCATCGCTTTTTGAAAATCTGGCTAAAAACCCCCTGCCCGATGCATTTGAAACTCAGTTAGACGTGAATTTTCAGAGCTGGGAAAATGTAGAGAAGTTGGCCACTCAAATTGAAGCCCTGGAAGCCGTCCAAGAAGTTGAATATGGGCAGCGCTGGCTGGGACGCATTACCCAAATTTTTAAGCTGTTTACTTTAGCCGGTTATACCATGTGCGGCATTTTTTTTATGGCTGCCGTGTTTATCGTGGCCAATACCATTCGGCTGGTCATCTACTCCCGACGGGATGAAATTGAGATCATGCGGCTGGTGGGTGCAGCAGAGCATTTTATTAAGATTCCATTTTACTTTCAGGGTCTGTTGCAGGGCGCCATTGGTGCAAGTATCGGTTTGGCGATCTTATTTGTTGCTTATTGGTTTATGGCGTCCAATATCGAGCAAGAAGCATTCTCCGCCCTGTTTACCGTACGATTTTTATCGCCGTTGATGGTAGGCCTCATTATTTTGCTTAGCATGTTGGTCGGTTGGTTTGGCTCTTATATATCTCTGAAGCAATATTTGAAGACTTAGCGGCAAGGCTCGAATGGAAAACCTCACGCAAACCCGCCCGCCATGGGAGCAAGGCGAGGCGGGCGGGGGACGCCAAGGCGCAAAGATATTCTTAATCATTTATTGCCAAAAACATTTCTCTTTGCAGACTTTGCGGCATTGCGCGAGAATATGATAAAATGAGTTCAATTATATAAAACGAACGGCAAAATTGAAATTAGCAGGTGGTTTCAGATAATTAGCATGAGATCGTCTAAAAAAATCGAGCATATTCGACACCTAAATCTTATGTTGAGCTGCCTTTTGCTGGTGGCCGCCGGTGCCCTGGTCCTTGCCCAGCCACCGGAAGCGCCTCTCAATGAGTATAAAAAAAAGGCCCAGGATATCAGTCGTGAAATCGAAAAAGGCCGGGCTAAAATTCAAAAGTTTACCCATAAGGAAAGTGGCATTATTCAGCAGTTAAACCAGGCAGATCGAGCTTTGAATCGCTCTCGCAAACGGACGGCCAATCGTGGTCGTGAAATAGATCGGCTCGATAAAAAGATATCAGATGCAACAGTTGCATCCGAAAATCTTTTCAGGCAAATACAGGCCAATGAGCAGTATGTGGCCAACCGCCTGGCCGCCTTATATAAATTGAACTGGTTAGGTAAAATTAATGTTCTGGCTTCCGCCGAAAACTTGCAAGAGATGATCCAGCGCAAAAAAGCAATTGAGCTGGTCCTGGCCCAAGACGAAAAGGTGATTCAAAACCTCATTGACAGCCGCTTGGAATTTGAAAATGTGCGATCACGTTTAGAGTCGCATCGGGATGAAAAACGCCAACGGGCAGAGGCCTACCTAAAACAGATCGAGCGCATGGCCGCTGAACGCAAGAAACGCTCCAATCTATTGGCCTATGTTCGCAAAGAAAAATCTGCTCAACTGGACGCAATTGAATCCCTCAAACAAGCGGCCCGAGACTTAGATGAAAAGATTAAAAACTTAGGACGCGACGCCAACACGAGGGGGTCAGCCGAATATCGCACAGGTGAGCCTTTTCAATCATATAAAGGGTTGCTTAAACTGCCGGTAAAAGGTAAAATAATAAGTCTTTTCGGTAAGTTTAAAAATACGCGCTATCAAGTGTTAAACTTCCGCAGCGGTATTGTGATTCAAACCGAAAGAGGCGAACCCATTCAGGCCGTTTATGCCGGAAAAGTCCTTTACGCCGATTGGTTTAAAGGATATGGAAACATGATTATTATAGATCATGGTGACAATTACTATACGGTCTACGCCCATATTGAGGAAGCTTTCAAAACAAGTGGGGATTCTGTCGAAACCGGAGAAGTGATTGCCACCGTTGGCGATACCGACTCCATTAGTGGTCCAAAACTCTATTTTGAAGTTAGACACCATGGGAAACCATTGGACCCGATGCAGTGGATTGAAGGGAGTACATAAATGAAATTAAGAAAGATTCAGAACGTTAAACTTTGGATGATCATGGTCAGCGCTGTGATTTTTTGGACGATTGGAGCCGGTTTTTTCGGCGACCTTGCCGCTAAAAATGACGAATCTTACGAAGGACTCAAAATATTTGCCGATGTCATTGAACTGATTGAAAAAGAGTATGTTGATGATGTTAAAGCAAAGGAACTGATTGAGAAAGCAATTGAGGGCATGCTTCATAGCCTGGATCCCCACTCAACGTTGATGCCGCCTGAAGCATTTGAAGATTTGCAAATTGACACCAAAGGTAAATTCACCGGAATCGGAATCCATATCACCATGCGAGATGGTTTTGTCACCGTGATATCACCCATTGAAGATACACCGGCAGACAAAGCAGGCATTGTGGCCCAGGACCGCATTGTAAAGGTTGACGGCAAACCCGTAAAAGATTTGCGTGAGGCCGTTAAGATGATGCGGGGCCCAAAAGGCACGAAGGTCTTAGTGACCATCATGCGCCAGGGGGAAAAAGAACCCCTTAATTTTGAGCTGGTTCGTGATGTTATTCCGATTGTTAGCGTTAAAGCCATCGAGCTTAAACCCGGCTACAATTATATCCGCTTGTCACAGTTTTCAGGCGACACCACCAAAGAGCTTGAAGGGGCATTGAAAAAAATGGAATCTGGTGAAGCGCCCGTTAAAGGGCTGGTGCTGGATCTGAGAAATAACGGTGGGGGATTGTTGAATCAAGCCATCCAGGTCACCGATCTTTTCTTGGATGACGGCAAAATTTTATCCATCAAAGGACGTAACAAAAAGAACACAAAGGTGTACATGGCCACACCGGATGCGGACATTCGCAGTTATCCGTTGGTCGTGCTGATAAACGGTGGCAGTGCCAGTGCTTCTGAAATCGTGGCCGGAGCGCTTCAAGATCAAAAACGGGCCTTAATATTGGGCACGACTTCTTTTGGCAAAGGCTCTGTACAAACCGTCGAGACATTGCGAGACGGCTCCGGGGTAAAATTAACCATTGCGAGATATTTCACCCCGAACGGAAGATCCATTCAAGCCAAGGGAATCGAACCGGATATCATTTTAAAACACAAACGCCTTGACCCCAAAGAAGCGCAGGAAGAAGGCTTATTAAAAGAAAAAGATCTGTTAAATCATCTTGAAGCTGAACCCGAAAAAGATAAAACCCAAAAACCTGACGACCAAAACCAAGAAATGCAGTTTCGCGTCGGTCCGTTGAATCGCGATCGGCTCATGACCGATAATCAGATAGTACGGGCACTTGAAATCCTGAGCAGTTACGACATCTTTAAAAGCTTAAATAGTAGTTGATGGAAATCAGCGCCGCTACCAATAGCGTTTAAATGGCTAAACGAAAACCAACCCGTACCAAACGGCGATCAAAAAAACCGCGGAAAAAAACCTCTGCTAAACGACCCTTATTCAAAGCCCTTACCAGCCTGGCTATTGTGGCGGTGGTGGTCGTCGCCACGGGCGTATTGCTTTATTACCTGATCCCGCCCGCACCCAATAAACCGGCACCAAAAAGAACCCCATCACCACCGGCAACGGCATCGCCAGTAACGCCGAAACCCACATTTGAAATCTATCCGAAAGAAACAAGCCCTCCGGCCAGGTCTGTAGCCAAAAAGAATATTCCAAAGCCAATTCCAAAACCGGGAACCCGCGAAACTTTGCCATTGGTGGCGCTGATCATCGATGATTTGGGCTACGATAAAAAAATTGCCAAAAAATTTACTCAGTTGAATGTGGCCCTGACGTTTTCGATTCTGCCGCATAGCCCCTTTCTGCAGAGCATCGTAAGACTGGCAGAATCAAAGGGCTTGGAAATAATGCTGCATTTACCCATGGAGGCGGTTGAGTATCCCGAGGTCAATCCCGGCCCCGGAACTTTGCTCACCTCTATGTCGGCCGACGAGTTAATCGCCCAGCTTGATGCAAACCTCAACGCCTTGCCGAATGCGAAAGGCGTCAATAACCATATGGGCTCCCGCTTGACGGCGGAATCGACCCAATTGTACCAGATATTTTCGGTTTTAAAAAAACGGGGGCTCTATTTTATCGACAGCCGCACCTCGCCTGAATCTTTATGCGAGCCATCAGCACGGCTGTTTCAGGTTCCTTTCGCCCAGCGTGACGTTTTTCTTGACCATTATCAAACCCCTGATTTTATTCGCAACCAAATTAAGGAACTCACACGGATTGCCAAGCGTAACGGCCAAGCGGTGGGTATACTGCATCCGCATACAACGACATTCAAGATATTACGTGAAGAATTACCGGAACTGCAAAAACAGGTTCGGTTGGTGCCGGCCTCAAAAATCGTGCACCCCGCCGGATGACACCTTGCAGCGGTAATATCCTTTCGCAATCATTGCAAATAATTCTTTGGCCTTGTGTTCCCAGGCCAAAATCAGGTAAAATATGAATGGCCCACAGAAAAAAATACCTGGAGAGCATCGGCGGTTAAACAGCGCAACGTGTGCGCTCCACTGCCATAGACATGTACTAAAGAAATCCGTAACGAGCTGCCAGCATGAATGATAGAGCACCTTTATACAGCAGTCGCTTGATTAAAAATTATGTAGAGTTCATCGGCAAGCATTATCCGGATGTCAGCATAGATGCCGTTCTGGACTATGCCGGCATGACCCGTTACGAAGTGGAAGATCCCGCTCACTGGTTTAACCAGGCGCAAATAGATGGGTTTCACGAAATTCTTGTTCGCAAAACCGGAGATCAAAAGATATCAAAGGAGGTCGGCCGTTTTACCGCATCTGGAGGCGGATTTGGCGCCGC
>JAAUXY010030692.1_pt1 | contig 12679 bp, 11 predicted proteins | sample 7278121 | NCBI WGS metagenome assembly JAAUXY01 (sample SAMN14350117, study PRJNA611818) | marine sediment metagenome | isolation source: surface marine sediment (1.8m) | place: French Polynesia: Moorea | collected 2018-08 | reverse complement strand
GCCCGGGACATTCGGGTCGCGGTTGAACGACCCGAAGAAGCGATTGCAGGGACCGCGGCCGGCGAACTCCTCGCCCTCGAACACAAGCGTCGCTTCCGCGGAGGCCGGCATCTGCAGTGTGTCGTCCACTGACACGACCCGCCACTGCACCCGCCCAAGCCGCGCCATCAGCGCGGTGAGCATCTCGGTCCTGTCGTCGCCGGCCACGCTGCCAGCCTCCTCGGCTTCCGCCGGGCTCTCGCCCGCCTCGGGCGCTTCGGGCGCCGGTTCGGAACCACAGGCGCTGACCATTGCTGCCGCCAGCGCACACACAATCCACTGTCGCATCGGTGACCTCCTGAACACTGCCCCATTCTCGCCGATCCGGACCGTCGCTCTCAATCACCCGCTGTGATATTTGCGTGAACATTGCGGTCTACTCTCCTGATCACATGCAGATCAGGCTGAGAGATAATGCGGGTCACGGGGTGGTCAACTTGAAGCGGCGCCGCATCCTTCTCGTCGAGGACGAGGAGGACATCGCCGAGCTCGTCGCCATGCACCTGCGCGACCTGTGCGACGAGGTCGTCGTTGCGCGCGACGGGCACCATGGCATGCGCCTCGCGACCACCGCCGACTGGGCGCTGATCATCCTGGACCTGCGGCTACCCGGCCCGGACGGTCTGTCGATCTGCCGGGCGGTGCGGCGGGAGCGGTCGTTCCAGCCGATTCTCATGCTCACCTCCAAGTCCTCCGAACTCGACCGGGTGCTAGGCCTCGAGACCGGTGCCGACGACTACCTGACGAAGCCCTTCAGCGTGCTCGAACTCGGCGCCCGCGTCCGGGCGATCTTCCGCCGTATCGAAAGCCTGCGGCAGACTGACGGCGGCAGCGAAACCATCCGGGTCGGCGGCGTGCACATCGATCCCGCCCGCCGGGAGGTGACACTCGACGGTGAATCCATCGAGCTGACGGCACGCGAGTTCGACCTGCTGGAGCACTTCGCTCGCCACCCTGGCCGCGTATTCCGGCGGGCCGACCTGCTCGACAGCGTCTGGGGCTACGGCCATGAAGGCTACGAGCACACGGTGAACTCCCACATCAACCGGCTGCGCGCGAAAATCGAGGCCGACCCGTCGCAACCAGAAATGATCGTCACGGTCTGGGGCGTCGGCTACAAGTTTTGTGAGCTCGAGCTGCCGCGGCTCGTATGAACACGCTGTTTTCAAAGTTGTCGGCGGCATTGTTGGCGATCGTCGCGCTGATGGGCGCCGCGTTCTTCATCGTCGACCGCATCAATACCGCGGCCTACTACGAGGAGCTTTCGCAGAACCTCAATGCGCCCATCGCGATGTACGTGACCGGGCAGCGCCAGCTGATATCGGACGGCGTCCCGGACCTGGACAGCCTGCGTGAGCTTTCGGCGCACGCGATGGTCATCAATCCGACGGCCGAGATTTACCTTCTCGACGCCGAGGGCCGAATCCTCGGTCACGGGCTGCCGGATGATGCCGTTGTCGGCGATCGCGTCGACCTCGACCCTGTGCGTGCCCTCATCGACGGTGCCGCGCACCTGCCCGTCCGCGGCGTCGACCCTCGCAGCGCGGGCAGCCGCAAGGTCTTCTCGGCGGCAGAGGTTCGCAGCGGCGACCGGCTGGAAGGCTACCTGTATGTCGTGCTCGGCGGCCAGACCTACGAGGCGCTGGCGGCGGACATCGGCCAGTCCTATGTTGGCAGGGCCAGCGTCGTCGCCCTTGCGGTCATCGTCGCGCTCGGCGCGGTTATCGGCGTCCTGGTCTTCAACATGCTGACGCGGCGGCTGAAACGACTCGATCGTGACATGCGCCGGGTGACGGCCGCCGGCTTCGACATCGAGCCGTCCGTGTCGGTTCCCGCCGCCGGCGGCGACGAGATCGACAGGCTGGGCCGCACGTTCATACACATGTCCGCTCGCATCAGCGAACAAATAGAGCAGCTGAAAGAGAATGACCGGCTGCGCCGCGAACTCGTCTCGAACATCTCGCACGACCTTCGGACGCCGCTATCGGCCATGCAGGGCTACGTCGAGACGCTGATCATCAAGAGCGACAGCATGTCCGCCGAAGAGCGCAACCGCTATCTCAGGATTGCGCGCAAACACACGGTTCGACTCGGCACGCTCATCGGCGACCTGTTCGAACTCTCGAAACTCGATTCGGCCAGCGTGACGCCGAACCTGGAGACCTTCTCCCTGCCCGAACTCGTTCAGGATATCGCCCAGGAATTTCACATCGAGTCCGAGCGCAAGAATATCGACCTGGCGATCGACGTGGACGCGAAGCCTGCCATGACCATCGGCGACATCGGCCTGATCCAGCGGGTACTCGAAAACCTCGTCCGCAACGCCATACGTTTCACGCCCGACGGCGGAGCTGTGCGTATTGCGATTGCCGAGCGCAGCGACGCCGTTGCCGTGTCGGTCTCCGACAACGGCCCGGGGATTCCCGACAAGGACCTGCCGCGCATCTTCGATCGTTTCTACCGCGCGCTCGACGGCGAGGAAGCGCGCTCCGACTCGTCCGGGCTGGGGCTTGCCATCGTCAAGCGCATTCTCGATCTGCACGACAGCCGCATCACCGTCACGAGCAAGCTGGATTCGGGCACGCGCTTCGAATTCGAACTGCCGTCGGCGAAGGCTGCCTAGTCCGCTCCCACCTGCCGTTCGTACCAGGCGTCACGCGATCGCGCGGTGCCCTTGTAGCGAAGATACTCGTACTCGGCTTCAGTCTCGGAAGACTCGCCGTTTGCCGTCGCATACGGACCGATATACAGGCCAGTATAGTTGTAGCCGTTGATGACGGCCGGCGACAGCACAGTGCCGTCGACCTCTTCGGCGAGGACGCGCCAGTCATCGTCCGGCCCGGCGAACAGGAAGCGAAACTCGAGGTAGTCGGCTTCCACTCGCAGGCGAACACTTTCCTCCGCGTAGGGCACCGATGCGAGTTCGCGGCGCTTGTCGTCTTCCGCGTGGTACAGGCTTAGCCGGCCGGCCCGTAGTGACACGACCAGTGCCGATCGATCGTTCTGGATGACCGTCAGTCCGGCCTCCTCGTTGTCGCCGGCCGCGGCGAAGCGCAGTTCGGTCTCGGCCGCATACTCGAAGCCCCGCTGGCGGATTCCAAGAAAGCTGTAGCGGGCCCCTTCCGCGATCGAACCCGCGCCCAGTTCGAGCATGAGTCTGCCGTTCTCGAGGCGATGGAACGGCTGCTCGTGTGTGCGTCGCATGTTCCATTCGAGACCCAGCGCCGCAGAGTCGAACTCATCGTTGACATCGGGCAGCGCTCGCTGCGCCCGATCCGCAAACGGCAGTGCGAACCTGAGCTCGATGCGACCGGTCTCGGGGCTTACGACCGGCCATGTGTACTTCGGCTCCTTCCACCAGTACGGCTCCGTCTCCCAGGTGAGCGGCACCAGGAAAGTCTCGCGGCCAAGGATGCCGTGCAGGCCGTCCACGAGCCGCCATCCCAGCGCCATCGCGTACCAGCGGCCGTCGGCGAGCTCGACGAAGTCGGCATGGCCGACGCCGGTGATCGGATGATCGTACGACAGCTGGCGATGGCTCAGGATCGGGTTACGAGGATTGTTCTGGTACGGCCCTCGAATATCCGTTGCGATGGCTACCGAGAGCGCGTGCTCGTAGGCGGTGCCGCCTTCCGAGATCAGCAGGTAGTAGTAACCGTCCTTCTTGTAGATGTGCGGCCCTTCAGCCCAGACGCCCTGGCAGCAGCCGCGCCAGAGAAAGTAGCGCTCGCCGGTGAGCGCCCAGCGCTCGATATCTACTTCCTGCAGCCAGATTTCCATCTCGCCAACAAAAGCCGGATCGGGCGGCGCATGATTGCCGACGTACCAGACGCGGCCGTCGTCGAATAGCAGCGACGGATCGATGCCGGGTGCGCCCTCCAGCACGTGCGGCTCGGACCATGGGCCGCGCGGATCGGTCGCCGTAACAATGAAGTTAACGAGTCGGCCGTCGATGTTGTTTGTCGTGACGATGTAGAAGACACCGTCGTGGAAGCGGATCGTCGACGCGTGAATACCGCTACCGGATCCGATCGTATCGAGATTTAGCTGCCCGGAATCGTTCAGGGCGTAGCTGATGAGCTCCCAGTTGACGAGATCGGTGCTGTGGTAAACCGGGATCCCGGGAAAGTACTCGAAGGTGGAGTTGATCAGATAGAAGTCATCGCCGACGCGTTCGATCGACGGGTCCGGTGCGAAGCCCGGGATTACAGGGTTCGAGAACATCTTGTCGTCGGCGTGCGCGAACGACGCCAGTACGAACAGGCAGAACCACGAATTTCGAAGCATCGATCTACCTCGTAGCGAGGCGATCAGTCTAACGTGTCACGGCGGCCGCGTCGTCACGGCCGGATCGGCGTTCGATCTCCGCGAGCTTGGCGCGCATCGCATCGCCGATGAAAATCTGCGGCTCTGACTGCGTACGGCCCTCACGCCGCTCGCGATCGCCGATGCTTGCCTTCGCCTCGTCAAACGAGGTCAGCATACCCTCGCCGGATGGCCAGGCATCCTGGAAGAAAGCCTCGCCGAAATAGGTGAGGTCGCGATCCATCGAGCAGCCGAACGACGTCTTGTCGGGGGCGGCCGCCGTCATCACGAGCGTGTGCTCGTCTTCGAGCGCCTCGATGAACGACCCCGAGTAGCAGGCCGAGATAACGATCACGCGCCAGCGGATGCCCGCCGCATCGAGCGCTTCGCGGAGATCGTCCGCGTAAAGCTGGCGAAGTTCGAGCGGGTACAGCTCGACCTGCAGCGACGCGTCCTTCGAACCGTGCGACGACAGAAACAGGAACAGGACGTCCTCGTCTGCATCCATGGCTCCGCCATAGTGCGCCAGCGTTGCGAACAGGTTGTGCGTGTTGGCAAGCGGCCGCTCGAGCACCGAATCGACGTTAGTCGACAGAACGAGCGAGCGACCCGTCGTCGCGAACGTGTCGCTGACGCGCGTCGCCGCGAAATTGACTTCCTTGTCGAACACGGGCTCATCGCCATTGCCTGCAAAGCCCAGGAAATACAGCTCGGTTGCGTCCGGGACGCCGACGTCGATACGCCGCAACTCTTCGTCGAGCAGGTCGCGCTGGCTCAGCAGTACCAGCTCGGAATCGAAGTCCTCGTAGATTTTCCAGGCGTCGTCGTCCTCGTACGCCGCCGCGTCGTAGGACCAAAAGAACACGGGCGCGACGCCGCGATAGTAGGCGCCGACAGCAACCGCCGCCATGATCGCCGCGATGCCGAGCAGCGCGCGCCCTGTTATCAGTGGGAACACGAGCTGGATACCGCGAGCGATCACAGCAACTACCCACACGAGCGCCGCGAGCCAGTGAATGACTGCGCCCGTGTAGGGGTTGACCAACAGCGCGAGTACGGAAACACCCGCGGCGAGCCACGGAAACGCTGAGAAAACTACGGTCAGCACGTCGGGCAGCCGATCAAGGCTACCCTGCGAGCGCGTGATGAAGGCAACAAGCAGGACAATGATCAACACGCACAGGCCGAGGAAGCTCGCGCCGAAGTCGTTGAAGTAGATCTCGCCCTGCTGGATCGAATAGTTGATGCCGCCGACCACGAGCGCGCCCGCAAGCATGAGCAACAGTGCACGACCGAGGGAACCGCGAAACTTCTCCGGCTTTACCGGAAGCAGCAGCGCGAGCCGCAGGCCCTGCAAGAGATTGACCGCGGTGTCGGCCAGCATTATCCCAGCACCCATGTCATACCGACGATCGTGACATGCACGACAAGCAGGAAACGAATCGCCGCGACCCACGGTGGCCCATAGCCGCGCCGCTTCTGACGCAGTTTCTTCATCTCCGGGAACACCTCTCGTGCCACGAGCCTGCCGTTGACGTACGCCTTGCAATACATGCGCGGTATCGAAAAACGGACCCGGACTTCGTCATCTCCAACGGTGAACTCGCGAACCCCGGAATATTCCCACGCCCGGCTCTTGTGTACGACCTCGCCGTCGACACAATACTCCTCGAGGCCCGAGTGATGAAACACGACCTCGACCAGGTGCCCGGGTGGTACGACGAACTGTCCGGCAAACTGCGGGATGGCGGAGTCTCCGTTGGCTATTCAGCGACTCTAGCCGATCCGCGGCGAGCGACCAGTACCCAGGTCGCAGATTCGCCGCGCGGGTTGTCGCCCGTGCTACACGCGCGGCGATTAAAAGACGTAGGTGATAGCGGCAAAGCCCTTGACGACGCTGTCATCGCCAACAATCGGGCTGTCAGCAATCTTGTCGTCGAGTCGCTCGAGCGAAAGGTTAATCAGTATTCGCCAGTCTTCAGTCAGTTCGATGAAGCTGAATACCCCAACCTCGTAATTGGTCGTGCTGCCGACCGAATAGGCGGGCCGCGTCGGCGTTGCCTGTCCGGGCGCGACGCCGAAGTCGTGATTGCTGAGATCGCTGCCGACCCAGTTGACGGACACCTGCGGCGAGATGCGTACGAACCCGGCCTGGAAACTGCGCGAGAGCTGGGCGCGCGCCTGGCTGCCACCGATCTGGTCGAGCGCGTCGAACTGATAAGCCGCGTCGAGCTCGAAGCCGCCGCCTATTACCCATTGAACGCCGAGTCCGGCCAGCAGCGTGTTTTCCCGATCGCCCATACCGACGAGCACGGTTGCGTCGTCTTCTTCGTAGGCCCCGATGCGATAGTCGGCGGCAATCGCCAGCCTCAGGTTGCCGCTGCCGGCGATGCCGTAGCGGAGCGTCGGCCCGAGCCACTGCAGCCGCTCGCCGGTGAAGGTGATCGCCGGTATCGCCTGGGTAACCTCATTTTGCGCGCCGATATACGGATTGCCCCGGCCGATCATGCCGACACCAACGCCCCAGCGACCTCGCTCGCCGAGGACGAGAAAGAACTCCAGGTCCAGCGACTTGATCTCGCCGTCGGCGACATCGATACGCGCGCGGTCGAAGGCCGGAGGCCCCTTGGGCCGGTAGTTGTTGGACAGCGCGACCGGCTCTCGCGGAATGCCGATGAAACTCTTGTCGAGAATCCCGTTGGCGTTCTCGTCGATGAAAACGCCGACAGCTATCGCGCCGGACGGCACGTTGCCGATGCGATACTCGCCGTCGCCGGTCGAAGGCAGCGTCACCTCGAGGGCTGGGTCGCGCAGGTCACCGAACGTCGCCGGAGAATCAAAGACCTGAAATACGAGCGGCACGTCGGCAGGCGCGCCGCGAAGGTTGACGACGAGTTCGGCGGCGCCCGCGGGCGTCAACGAAGAGAGGCCCAGGAAGACCAAAATTGCAGCGTATCGGATGTTCATGGTGCAAGCGTAAACGAGGCGGCCGACGAAACGCCGGTTATTCGCCGAGGTGTTACACCTTGTTACCGCACTAACCGGGCAGAAAAAGAGCCGACAGCAGCGTCGCTGCTGTCGGCGAGGGACGCTGCGAGGCCGGGGGGAGCCATGAGGGGCAGCGTTTTTCGTGCTTACTGAACCAGACCCCGCTACACCCCGGGATATTTCATTGACGATCTGCGGTTTTCCCTGATGCGGCCCGCCGGACGCTGTGCTATTCCTGTCTAATTAGATAAGCCATTGACGGACTTGGAAATATGAAGCGATCCCTTCTACTCTGCCTGGTGCTGACGCTGGCTGCCGGCTGCGACCGCGACATGATGTCCGAACGCGGATTCGCGCTGCCGGAAGGTGACGCGACGGCCGGCGAGGATGCCTTCCTGTACATGCAGTGTAACCAGTGCCACTCGATTGCCGGCGTGGAACTACCGACAGTGCCGGGGTATGACCCGTACGTCGAGCTGGGCGGCAAGGTGACGCGAGTGAAGACCTACGGCCAGCTCGTTACGGCGATCATCAACCCGTCACACAAGCTCGCGGCCGGCTACGCCGAGGAACAGGTCTCCGAGGAAGGCGGCGAATCGAGAATGTACAACTACAATCGCTACATGACCGTGCAGGAACTCACCGACCTGGTCATGTTCCTGCAGCCGCACTACGACGTCGTCGTACCGACGTTCAAGTACCCGATCTATCCGTAGCCGCTAGCGCGCGCCGAGTTCGGCGTCATGCTTCAGGCGCATGACGCGGCCGCGGCTCACGTACAGCAGGTCGCTGATCTTCAGGACCAGTGAGTCCTCGAAGCTGTGCAGGCGACCATCCGCGAAGGCAACCTTCCAGAGCAGCGACACGACGCGGGCCTTCTCGTCGTCGTTCAGGTGTTCGTGCATCTGCTGCGTCAGGTGCTGCACATGGACGACCTCCTCGGAATGCTCGCCGGCCTCGTTGGCGAGTTCGTTGGCCTCGTCGGGCGTCAACCGGAAGTGTTGCTCGATAAGCCGTAGCAGGGCGTGGAACTCTTCCTCGCCGAACTCGTGGTCGGCACGCGCTACCTCGACCATGAGTACCGCAGTCGCAAGTCTCAGCGCGTGCTCGCGCTCTGCTGGCTGAGCATCTTTGGCGTCGGTCGCGGCAACCGCGTCCGCCACCCTGTCGAACAATCGTTTGAACATCGTTGGTCTGACCTTGTTAGCCGAATCCGTAGTCTGCAGAAAAAACTCCGGCGGCGCGAATCCTGCGGTCACCGGCACTCGGCCAATACGTATGGCAGGCGCGGCATGAGAGCGCCAGACTGGGCGCTTTGGGATGAGGCCCGTCCCGATGCCCAGGACCGCGCGCGAAGTCATGGTGCCGTTGGACGAGTACCCGCACGCGTTCGAGCACCAGTCGCTCCGTGATGCTGTGCGGTTACTGGATACGGCGCAAATCCGCTTCAATAACACCACATCGATGCCTCGCATATTGCTGGTATTCGACGACATGAACCGGCTCGTGGGCATGGCGCGGCGTCGCGACATCCTGGGCGGGCTAGAGCCCGCTTACGACCCGGAACTCGACTCCACCCACCCGGAAGCTCACTTCAAAACCGAGATTGACCCGAACCTGACCGACCTCGCCGGCGATGAGAACCCCGAGCGCCTGCGCCGCAAGCTCGACCGGACACTGTCCGAAGTGGTCCGCGAACTCGAGGGCCAGGTCGACGTCGACGACTCGATCATGAAGGTCGTGCGCGAACTCGTCGGCAAGGACACGCATATCGCCGCCGTACTCGACGACGGCCAGGTCATCGGCGTCGTGCGCACACTCGACGTGCTGCGAACGCTCACCGAAGACCTGATCTGATGTCGAAGGACGAGTTTTCGGCGCCCGAGGGCGGCGTACCGCGAACGCCCTCCGGCGTCGCGCTTGCCGGCGGACGGCCCAGGCTGGATGTTGGTCGACTCGTCGCGCTGCTCGCCGGGATCGCGGGCTTTCTCGTCTTTGCGCTGATGCCCGAGCTGCCGGTCGCCGTCGATCCGCTCGGCGAGCCCTTCGAACTGAACAAACAGGCCCGGCTTGCCCTCGGCCTGTTCGTACTGGCGGCGATCTGGTGGGTATTCGAGGTCGTCCCGGTCGGTATAACGGCAATCACCATCGCGGTCGTCCAGGCCGTGTTCAACATCCGCGACGCGCGCACGGCGCTCACCGATTTCTTCGATCCGGCCGTTTGGTTCATTCTCGGTGCGCTGGTCATCGGCACGGCATTCGCCCGCTCGGGACTGACCAACCGGATTGCCTATCGCATGCTGGCACTCGTCGGCGAACGCACGGCAATGATCTATTTCGGCTCCTTTGTGATGACCGCGTTCCTGACCTTGTTCATGGCGCATTCCGCCGTCGCCGCCGCCGTCTACCCTCTGCTCGCGGTGATCTACTCTGCGTACGCAGATGGCGACGAACCGACGCGCTTCGGCAAGGGCCTGTTCATCGGCATGGCATTCACGGCTGGCGCCGGCAGCATCATCACGCTCTTCGGCGCCGCGCGAGGCGCCGTTGCAATCGGGTTGTATCGCGACCTCGTCGGCCGCGAGATCAGTTTCTTCGAACTGAGCTACTACATGCTGCCGGTCGGCGTCGTCATGGTCGTGCTGCTTTGGCTGTACATGCTCGTCGTGTTCCCGCCCGAAAAGAGCTCGATTCCCGGGCTCAAGGAGCGCGCGAGGGAACTGCACAGCACGCTCGGCCCGCTGCGGTGGCAGGAATGGCTGACCCTGCTGATCACGCTCACCGCCGTTGTGGCGATGAGCCTGCGATCGGTCGTGCCCTTGCTCGGCGCTATCGACAAAAGCGCGATCATCCTCGCAACGACGGTACTGTTCTTTGTCTTCGGCTGCCTCAAGCTTCCAGATCTCGAGTCGCTGCCCATCAACATCATCCTGCTATTCGGCGGAGCAATGAGCATCGGCTTCTGCCTGTGGCAAACGGGCGCCGCGCAGTGGCTGGCCATCAACTGGCTGAACGCGCTGCCAACCGATTCACCGCTTTTGTTCGTGATCGGCGTTGCTGTTTTCGTGCTGATCATGACCAATCTGATCATGAACGTTGCAGCGATCGCGATCTCGCTGCCAGTCGCCCTGGCAATTGCGCCGTACCTCGGTGTCGCTCCAGAGGTAATCGTATTCGCCGCGCTTGCAACGGCCGGTATGCCGTTCCTGTCGCTCGTCGGCGCCGCCCCGAACGCGATCGCCTATCAAAGCCGGCAGTTCACCGCGGCGCAGTTCTTCCGTGCCGGCGTACCGGCCAGCGTCCTGCTGATTCTCGTCATCGCCTTGTTCGTCTGGAAAGTCTGGCCGTGGATGGGCATGCCCGTGACCGTGGAGCCTCACCTATGAATTCCCGACACAGCCTCTGGCTGCTCATGTTCATTATTGTCGGCGTGTTTGCCGGGCTATTCGTCGGCTGGTACTGGGGTGCGGCCGCGACCAGCGTCGCCTGGCTGGGCAAGCTGTTCCTGAACACCCTGTCGATGCTGGTCATACCGCTGCTGGTCAGCGCCGTCATCACGGGCGTAACCTCGATTGGGGACGTCCGCCATCTCGGTAACATCTCCGCGGTGACGATCGGGTACTACCTGATCACGGTCGTGATCGCCGTCCTGATCGGCCTGTTCATGGTCAACCTGATTCAGCCGGGCGTCGGCATCTCGACCGAGGGACTGGAGCGCCCCGACGACCTCGTCCAGATCGTCGAGGAGCGCGGTATTGGCGACATCCTGCTGGCGATGATTGCTCCCAATCTCATCCAGGCAGCGGCCACGACCAACCTGTTGCCGCTGATCATCTGGTCCGTCGCGTTCGGCATTGCGATTGCGAGTCTCGGCGAGCGCGGGCGCCCGGCGGCACAGTTCTTCGAGAGCTTCAACGAGGGCATGATGCTGCTTGTCTCGTGGGTCATGTATTTCGCGCCGATCGGCGTTTTCGGATTGATCGCGGGCATGTTCGGCGCAGCGGGCAGCACCGAGGCGTTCGTTGAAAAAATCAGCGCTGTCGGCCTGCACGTCGTTACCGTACTGTCGGGCCTCGGCGTGCACTTCGTCGTGCTGATCCTGATCATGCTGTTTGTGGCTCGCCAGCCGCTCAGCTATCTCGTCAATATGCTACGTGCGATCGTCACAGCGTTCGCGACGGCGAGTTCGACGGCAACGCTGCCGCTGACGATCCAGTGCGCGAAGGAATCGGGTATCGACGAACGCGCGCGGCGCTTCGTGCTACCGCTGGGCAGCACGGTCAATATGGACGGTACCGCGCTGTACGAGGCCGCCGCCGCAATGTTCATTGCTCAGGCCTACGACCTGCAACTGGGTCTGGGCCAGCAGGCGATCATCGTCGTCACCGCGACGCTCGCTGCCATAGGCGCGGCCGGGATTCCGCAAGCCGGGCTCGTGACAATGATCATCGTCCTGCAGGTGGTTGGCTTGCCGCTGGAGGGCATTGGCCTGCTGCTGGCCGTCGACTGGTTCCTGGACCGTTTCCGCACAGCGACCAACGTCTGGGGTGACGCCGTGGGCGCCGCGGTCGTGGACCGCTACGTCGAAAAGAAGTTCTGACGTGCCGCTGTGCCCGTTCGTCAAGGCCCAGTACGGCCAGCACCCGGAGCGGGTGGGCGTGATGGACGGCTAGTCCTGCGCCTTCTGTTTCGCGGCGGCCTGGTCGGCCTCGGCCTCGACATCCTCCAGCGTCGGAGGTACCCAGCCGCGGTCGGTGCGGCTCGAGAACTGTGAGCTGCGCCCCAGCATCATCTCCTCTGTGCGAGCGATGTACTGCTTGGTTCGCTCGATATAGGGCTCATTCTCGTGGACCGGGATCTCCGGATCGAACAGCTCGGCGAGGTCCCGTATCTGTGCCTTGTCGTTTGCGACGTAGCCCTGCACCTTGCGCTCCGCGTCGTAGGGATGGAGTCCCAGGGCCTCGAGTGCCGAACGTCCCGCGCGCACGGCACCGTCGAAGTTCTCGCGGATGATGTCCCGCGCGCCGGCGCCCCAGAGCTCGTAGACGTGATGGCGGTCGACCGCGCGCGCGACGATATAGACATGTGGATGCGCCTGGGTCACATAGCGGACGAGCTCGGTCGCTTTTTGCTTGTCGTCGATCGCGATCACAAGCATGCGCGCGGCCTCGATGCCGGCCGCGTGCAGCATGTCGGGTCGGGTCGCGTCGCCAAAGAACAGCTTGATGCCGAACGCGCGGATCATGTCGAGCTGCTCGGACCGGTAGTCGAGCACTGTCGTCTGAAAACCAGCTGAAAGCAGGATGCGATTCACGACGCCGCCGAAGCGGCCGGCACCGGCAATGAT
>JAAUXY010155925.1_pt1 | contig 12680 bp, 14 predicted proteins | sample 7278121 | NCBI WGS metagenome assembly JAAUXY01 (sample SAMN14350117, study PRJNA611818) | marine sediment metagenome | isolation source: surface marine sediment (1.8m) | place: French Polynesia: Moorea | collected 2018-08 | reverse complement strand
TGTTGAAGATGGTTAATAGGTCCAGGGGGTGACGCCTGTCTCGCACAAGTGAATTTTGTATTTTGCATTTTGTATACAAAATGCAATACAGGTTTCATACTTGATTGTCAAGCATTTATTTATGGGGTTTTGTGGTGAATTTCTGCTAAAACTGTTTTTTAAATAGCGCTATTTTTTCTTTTGGATCTGCTCCCTGCTCCAGGACAAATGCTTCGCAGGCCTTGTATATTCCCAGCAAGCCATTTTTGTTGTGATAGATGTCAATCTGCTGTGGATCCGGATGAGCAACCTTGGCGGATTTTTGCATCTGGAAGGGTTCGGCAAGCGCATGCCAGGTGACTGCTTTTCCTTTTGCATTTTGGCAGCAATGCGCAGCGCGCAAAGCGGCGCCCAGTGCGGCACTGTCTTTGACTTCGAATGTCTGCACTTCGGTGCCGAAAACCTGGGCGATTGTATTCAACAGGCCCTCATTTTCCGAACCACCGGCCGTAACGATAATGCGTTGCGGTCGTTTTCCGGTCCAGTTTGAATGCAGATACATGGCCATCACCTGCGCTTCGACAACCGCGCGCACATTGGCCTGGACATCATCGGCTGCCCATTCCCCCAAGCGGATGACTTTGGGTTCAAGTACCAGGGGCGTGATCTCAGGCAGAAAATAGGGCAGCATGATGCGGCCCCGGTTGCCGGCCGGGGTGCGCAAAAGAATTTTTGAAAATTCATCCCAGCTCAAACCGAAGCGATCTTTGATCTGTTCTCTTGCCAGACTTCCATTTTTAAAGCAGATCAAAAACATGGCATTTCCGTCAGCCGTCCCGAAAATATGACCGGTGGATCTTTTTTGAGCGGAAAGGTCCGGCATGTAACCGAAATACGTGTCACTGGTGCCCAGGCTGATGGCATGGATATCGGGCCGGCCAATCAATCCCAGTCCGACCAGACTGCAGGGATTATCTCCGGAACCGACGATGACATCTGTCTCCCGATGAAAGCCGTATTTTTCAACCAGGTAATTTGAAACCTTCCCAACAATGGTATCCTTGAGCAACAGCTGAGGCAGTCGCTTTTCAAGATCCGGGGCCGTTGCCTCCATGGCTGCGGGGCTCCAGATGCCGGAACGAATATCCGCCAGATTCATACCGTAGCCGTCACCGGCATCCAGCGGTGCCGCGCGGCCGATCAATAAGGACGTCACAAATGCGCTGATTAAAGTGATCTGAGCCGTTTTTACATAATCTTCAGGATGATGCTTCCAGAATTTGCGGATCTGGGGTCCGGCAAATCGTTCTGTTGCTGCAGAACCGGTCAGGACGGTTGTCTTGCCGGCCCCGCCCAGTGTCTGCGAGATTTCGAAACACTCCCGGTGGGTGCTGGAATCCATCCAGACCGGACAGGTGGGTCTGGAAAAAATCATATGGGTCTGTTCAACCAGGCTGCGCGCAGGGTCCAGATTCGATAAGATCTCGGCAGCAGCCTGTGTCAGGTAAACACTTCCATGCTGCTGCGCCGATACACCGATGCCGCAAATTTTAGTCGTCAGGTTTTTATTTTGCAGCCAGACCAATGCATCATCCAGGGCTTCAATCCACATTTTCGGATCAGCATGCACCACGGTCGGATCGTCAGCGATGATGACGCCACCATCGGTTCGGTAGACAGGATATTGGCTGTCAAAATTGATGGCATGCTGCCGGAAATCTTTGCCCAAAGGATCAATCACAACGATTGTTAGGCTCTGGGTGCTGAGATCAAGTCCTAAATAAAGGTTGTCTGCCATCGCTATGTACCTTTGTCCGGTTTGCTTTATCTGATCTTTAAATTTGATTGAGAATAAACAGCAAAATGGGCAGCACCATAATCAATAAAGATGTCGTAAAAAACCAGCATGAATTGGCCAGATCCAGGTCCAGATCATATATCGATGGCGGGATCAGCGCATTAAACGCCACCGGCATAGAGGAAAGAATGATAACAACTTTCAGCGGCAGGCCGGCATCGATATTTCCAAAACCCATCATGTATGCCACCGAGGTTGCCAGCATGGGGACCAGGATAAATTTAATAACTGAGACAGACATACACTCTTTGATATAATCGCGAACCTTTCTAAAGCGCAGGGCAAGACCGATGGAGGTCAACAGCAAGATGGTCCCCAATGGGACGAAAAGGTTAATAATGCTCTTATAGAAGTCGGGTCGCCGGACACCACTAAAATTGAGCAAGCCACCGATGATAATACTGGAAACCGCCACCAAAATGAACGGATCCCGGGTGAGGCTTTTAATCCGATCGCTGATAAGCTCCTGGCTTTCGCTGCTGCTGTAGTATTTGGCAATCGGAAATCCAATTCCGTAATAGGACAATTCTTCAAATAGTTTATAGATCGGGACCAGGGCAAATCCTGTTTCGCCTAAAAAAACAAAACAGACCATGGCACCGATGGAACCGATATTGGTGAATGCACCGCAGCCATACAGGGCGCCTGTCTTGCGAGGTTCCAGCTTCAACAGTTTTGCTGCACCCAAAGCGATGACGCCCCCGGCCAGAAGCGCAAAAAGTCCGATAAATGGCAGCGCAACCAGGGCAACGCTTTTTAAACTCACCACCCAAATCGCACCGACAATAGCTACCGGATTGAGAAAAAGAAGCGCGATGCGCTGCAGCAACTTTCTGAGGTCATTGATATGAATCGGCAGCTTGATCCATTCGCGCCTAACCAGAATCTGAATGATGTAGCCCAATGACAATCCGAATAGGATGATACCGAAGGAGTAGATAAACTTTGACATGCCATTGCCTGTTGCTGAAATGTTATTCGGCAAGCCTAATGAAATAATGCCTATACAATGCTCATTATCCGCAAAGCAAGAAAATTTGTGGCTTTGCCGTGTGGCTGCTGCATGCCAGCACTGAATATATATTGACAGATAGCGGTATTCCAATTTACATAAATTTCAGAAAAATTAATGAGACATTGGGAAATTTTTTGATTCGATCGTTGCATGAATCAATCGTTAGCTGAGATTCACAGCCAGGCAGTTAAGCTTCCCGATGACTTAAAAATTCACTTTTTCAAATTTAATTCCAGCGGGGGTAGCCATATGATCACTAGAACGCAACAACGCGATGCACAGGCTCGGTCGGCGGAGATGATCCGGAAAGCCGGAATTCAAATTACAGATGAAGAGGCCAAAAGTATCGAGGTCGTCGATTTTGGGTTGAGCGATCTGGAGCACGAAGGCGTTCAGGTGCTCACTCTGGTTCAGACCGAGCGGATCAGCATCAAAGTGCTGGTGCTGTTTCCCAATCAGACCGAACCGGAGCACTGGCATCCGCCGGTGGAAGATGACCCGGGTAAAGAAGAGACTGTAAGGGTCATCGCGGGGACCGTTTATTTTTATGTGCCCGGAGAAGACACTTTTAAAGAAGGCTTTATTGTCGATGGTAAAGACGATTGTTACACCATGCGAAACGAAATCGTGATGAAACCCTGCGATCAGGTCATTTTGCCGCCGGGTGAAAAACACTGGTTTCAGGCAAGGGATGACGGGGCGGTGATGTACAGCTTTTCCACGATTGCCCGCGATGCACTGGATCAATTCAGCGATCCGAAAATCGAGCGGATCACCAAAATAGTCGATAAATAAAACATCAGCTGACAGAGGACGGAAGACAAAAATCGTGAAAAGGGAATCTTTTGAAAATGACAAAAAATCGTAAAATCATCGTGGCGGTGGCACCGGTGGGCAGGGAAATTGAGCCTCCGTCAAAGAATCCGTTAACCCCGCAAGAGGTTGCTGCAGAGGTGATTGCCTGCACCCGGGCCGGGGCCAGCATGGTTCATTTGCATGTTCGCAACCAGCAGGGAGAGCAAACAGAAGATCTCACCGATTTTTCAGCCACCCTTGATCTTATCCGAGAATCTTCAGATATCATCATTCAGGGCTCCACCGGTGGTCTGACCAGCCTGACGCTGGAGGAAAGATGTGTGGCCTTAAATGATCCCCGCACCGAAGTGGCCTCTCTGAATATGGGCTCAATTAATTTCGGTGAAGATGTTTACATAAACAAGTTGCCCGATATTCGATACTGGGCTCAGCGCATGAAGAAAGCACGGGTTGCTCCGGAGCTTGAAGTATTTGCAGCCGGCATGCTGCCGACTTACATGCAACTGGTGGCAGAAAAAGTATTGAAACCGCCGTATTCGATCAATTTATGCCTGGGTTTTCAATGGGCGCTGCCGGCGGATGTTGAAACCCTGTTTTTTATGCGCTCCCTGCTGCCTGAAAAGGACCTGCCCTGGGGCGTCATTCATGACGGTATGCATGATTTTGCCCTGCTGGCCACCGCCATCGGCATGGGGGCCTCGGTGGTGCGCGTGGGTTTTGAAGACAGCGCCTTTTTTGCGCCGGGTCGGGCCGCTTTAACAAATGCCGAACTGGTTGAAAGAATCGTTTCGCTGATCAAACAGATGGGATGCAAAGTGGCCACCTGTAAAGAAGCCAGAGAGATACTGGGGATTGCCAGCGTAATGCCCCACAAATAAATTACAAAAGTTGGGCCGTACATTCACTTTAAAGGTTTTGGAGGACAAGCAGGTGTCAGGTGTCGGGTGTCAGGTGTCAGCAAAAAGATGACAGAAAACGGAGGACAGAAGGTAATTAGATTGCTTCATCTTGCAGTATTTTTGATCTGTCGTTTGTCTTCTGAAAATCTGACACCTGACACCTGAAACCAGACACCCGAAGTAAGACCAATCCGTTTTTATAGTTCATAAGGGCCATAACGCATAAAATGAACTCAGTGAATAAAAACAAGGATTTAAAGATCGCGCTGATTCCGGGCGACGGCATCGGCAAGGAAGTGGTGCCCGAGGGGGTGCGGGTGATGGAAGATCTGGCCGGCCGGTTTGGTTTTGAAGTCAAATTCGACTCGTTTCCTTACGGCTGCGCGTACTATCTGAAGCATGGAGTCATGATGCCCGCAGACGGTCTGGAGCAACTGAGCGGATTTGATGCCATTTTGCTCGGAGCGGTCGGTGACCCGAACGTGCCGGATCACGTCTCTTTGTGGGGATTATTGATCCCCATCCGCCGCCATTTTCAGCAATATGTCAATTTGCGCCCGGTGCGCTTGCTACCCGGCATCCGCTCACCGCTGGCCGAGCGCCAGACCGAAGATATTGATTTTTACATCGTTCGGGAAAACAACGAAGGCGAATATTCGCAAATCGGCGGACGGCTGTATGAGGGGACCGAGCGGGAAATCGTCATTCAGGAGTCGATCTTTACGCGTCAGGGAGTGGATCGGATCCTGCGCTATGCCTTTAAGCTGGCGCAAAGCCGGCCGAAAAAGCACCTGACTTCGGCCACTAAATCAAACGGCATCATCCACACCATGCCGTTTTGGGACCAGCGCTTTAAAGCCATTGCCCAAGAGTTTCGGGATGTCAGCACCGATCAATATCATATCGATATTTTAAGCGCCCATTTCGTTCAACATCCCGACTGGTTCGATGTGGTTGTGGCCAGCAACCTGTTTGGCGATATCCTGTCAGATCTGGGCCCGGCCGTGGCCGGCGGTATCGGAATTGCGCCTTCAGCCAACCTCAATCCGGAACGAACGCGCCCGTCCATGTTCGAGCCGGTGCACGGCTCGGCACCGGACATCGCCGGCAAGGGGATTGCCAATCCTGTCGCCATTCTATGGTCGGTGGTGATGATGCTGCAGTTTTTTGATCAAAACGATGCCGCTGCCGAATTGATGGGTGCCATCGAAGCCGTTACCGCAGAAGGGCAGGCCTTGACACCGGATCTCGGTGGGCAGGCCGGCACCACGGCATTTACCGATGCCGTGCTGGCAAAGAAGGGCACGGAGTAAATATTGGAGCGGTAACGCAAATTTTCAATATTAAGAAGAGGGCATGGAAAAGATGCTGGCAGGATATCAATTACTACAATGCAGCCGGTATTGTCAAATCCAACCGAACAGGCTTATTAATTATTCGGTTGGGGCTGGGGAGGGTTTATCCTTTAAACGGTCGAGCCGTTGAACGAGCTCGTTATAAGTGTCCTCGTCGAACTGGTCGATTTCTTCGGCGTGCACCTTCCAGGTCTGCAGACACATTTTGGCGTCGTGCGGGCTGTTCTGCTCGATGTAAAATTCGAAGCATTCTAAAGATTCGTTTACCGATTTTTCATACAGCTGCCGTTTATATTCAGCGTATTTTTGCGGATCAAATTTACCGGCGTCCATGGCCGCCGCCCGCCAGACGTTTAACCTGACGCGACCGGCGTAAAATCCTTCCTTTTCCAACGCCCGCTTGAGCCGCCATAGGGCATTGGCAGCCTCCAGATTGAGCATGCGCTGCCGCGCTTTCTCCTCTTTGGTCTGCTCAGCCCGCACCAAAGGCCCGACGCCGGGTGCCAGGACCAGGGCCCCATAAACGCAGAGCACGATGAGCCATAACTTTTTATGTTTGCTCCCTTGATTCATATCTGAAGTTTATGCTGTGTATTTATTCGAGACCGATCGATGGATGATCTATTCATTAATTTTCATGCAAGATTAAGGTATTATTTTAACGTAATTATAAGAATAGGTCAAAGTCCCTGATTGATTGGCTGCGGTGGCGGGAAATATCAAAAGAGGTTGATCGAAATCGGTCTAAAAGCTATAACGCTTATTTGGTTTCAGATGTCAGGTGTCAGGTTTCAGAAAAAGAGGACATTCGGAATCTGATCATTTTCATTAGGCTCGTATTGCTGACACCCGAACACTGAACCCTTTTTTTTACTGACACTCAAAACCTGACACCTATTGCTTCAGCTGAAGATAACCTTTGCGGCCGATAGAATACGACGAAGACAATGAAATATGAAAACGATGATGAACTATCCCACCAAGGTGGTAATCGAAGAGCAGGGGCTGCGAGACGGCCTGCAGAGTGAACAAACCCTTGTGCCGACCGCCAAAAAATTAGAGCTGGTCGACGCCCTGGTTGATGCCGGTGTCCGGCGCATTCAGGTTGTTTCTTTTGTGAACCCTAAACGCATCCCGCAAATGGCCGATGCCGAAGCGCTGTGTGCCGAATTGAAACAGCGGCCCGGCGTCATTTATAGTGGTCTGGTGCTCAATGCCCGGGGCATCGAGCGGGCGGCTGCCGCGGGTTTGAAACATGTATCGGCTTCCATTTCCGCCAGTGACACCCACAGTCGTAAAAATGCCAATGTTGCGCTTGTTGAAGCCCGACGACAGTTTACGGACATGATTAAAATCGGAAAAGCGCACGGGCTAACCATCAGTGGCGGGCTGCAATGTGTATTTGGCTGTCGGTTTGAAGGCGCCATCGACCCTCATGTCGTCTTTGATATCGTCAAAGCGCAGCTTGACCAGGGCGTTGATGAAGTCACACTGGCAGACACCACCGGGATGGCCAACCCGCATTCGATTCAGGAGATTTGCGCCCGGGTCGTTGAACTGGCAAACGGTACCCCTGTGATTTTGCACCTGCATGATACCGAGGGCAAAGGCCTTGCCAATGTGCTGGCGGCCCTGCCCGCAGGGGTGAATCATTTCGACACGACCTTTGGCGGTATGGGGGGCTGCCCCTTTATCAAAGGTGCCTCCGGCAATATCGCCACCGAAGATCTGGTTTGGATGCTTTCTCAGATGGGAATTGATACGGGCATCGATGCCGCTGCGATTGCCGCCATCAGCCGCTCGTTAGAATCTTTTTTCAATAAGAATTTTTCGGGTAAGATGCACCGCCTGCTGGCAAGGGACGACATTCAACTGCTGCGATAGGTGCCTTTTGCTGCCCTTGAAAATTGAGCTCAGGACATATATCTTAATACAAGATAGGATGTAGCAGGAATTGAACGAAAAGCATTCGTGCTCTTTTTAGGGAACCAACGATATTAAAGCAGCAATTCGGAAAACACGGTGAGCGATTCTGTCAATCATAAAGTAATCCATTGGGCTCAGGCGGGCAGCAACGCCACGGGGCATCGTCTTGTCGGAGAAGAGCCGCTATCGATTCGTCTGGAGGGTAAACCCTACTCGGTAATCATGCGCACACCGGGAGATGAAAAGGCCCATGCGGCCGGATTTTGTCTGGGGGAAGGCATCATCGACACAATGGATGATTTTACCTCGATTGCGTTCTGTGATGGCGAAGATACCAATGTCATTGCGGTGACCTTGACCCCCGCCAGGAGAACCAAAATATCTGATACACTTGATCGGCGCGGTTACATCAGTCAGACCAGCTGCGGCATTTGCGGTAAAGAACTGGTCGAAGAACTGTATCAGCTCATTGAGCCCGTCACAGATGATTCGTCGCTGGATACCGAGAAGGCTTGCGCATGCCTTGAAAATCTGACCTCCCAGCAATCTCTGCGCCGGGAAACAAAAGCGTCACATGCCGCCGTTCTTTATAATTCAAGTTATGAATTGTTGTCGGTGGCTGAAGATGTTGGGCGACACAATGCCCTGGATAAAGCCATTGGCAAAGCCCTGCTGGAAAACAAGCTCGAGCACGCCGCATTTGTCATTTTATCTTCCCGTATCAGCTATGAGCTGGTTCAAAAAGCGGCCCGTGCCCGCATACCGGCTGTTTTTGCATTATCACGACCGACAGCGCTGGCCGTTGATCTGGCCGCTCAACTCAACATGACCCTGGCAACCCTGGTGGACGACGAGGGCTTATACATTTTTTGCGGTGCCCACCGGCTGAAGGTGAAAAAGACCGATTAAACCGCCGAGTCGGTCCTATTTTCCTTTGCGCTGCAATTTTTTCACAAAGGGAACATCCGCCGGCGCAAAATCAAACTCCGCCAGCTGCTCCGGCGGCACCCATCTGTGTTCCGCATGGTCATTTAATACGATCCTGCCGGATTCCCAGCCTGCCCGATAGGCCATAAGCCTGATCGCGCCGTGATCATAGTGATAGATGCTTTCTCCAAGGAATCGGCCGACCGTGACAGTAATGCCGAATTCTTCCTGCATTTCTCTTTTCAGGCAATCTTGCGGTGTTTCGTCCGGTTCAATTGTACCACCGGGAAATTCCCACTTGTTGGCCTGGCGGTCATCGGCTTTGCGCCGGGCAATCAGGATTTTTCCGTCTTTCTCCAGTATCGCCGCAGTCACCACTTTCATAATTATTATCTTAGTCGGAATTTAAAGGTCAAATGGATTAATCCTCAACAGAGTGCCATATATAAGTAAAGATAGGTGTCAGGTGTCAGGATTTCCAAGGTGTCAGGTGTCAGGATTTCAGAGGTTCAGAGTCTTAGATTCTGGTCGCTTTCCAATACTCTTTTAACTCTGAACCTTTGAATCTCATGACCGACACCTGACACCTGAACACTGACACCTTATTTTTGCTTGGCTTGTTCCCGTTCTTCAGTGACGCAGTAGATACCCTCGCCTTTAATGGCCGGTTTAAAGCACATATTATCCGATACGCAGGCTGCTTTGGTTAGATCTCCGGCTTTCCAGCGGTTGATTAAATGGGGCTCGCGGATCAGCGGCCGACTCATGGAAATGTAATCCGCAACGCCCTCAGCGACCAGGCGTTCAGCTACGTGAAAGGAGCGGTTTCCGCCCACCAGTATGATGGGGATATCGGTTTGTTTTTTAAGCGCTTTGGCTTCTTCCTGAAAATAAGCTTCTTTTTCTTCTTTGTTGATGCCCAACTGGCTGGGGCGGGTCTTGGGGCTGACGGGAAGACCGCCGCTGACTTCAATCGCATCGATCCCTGCGTCCGCTAACATCTTACCGATCTGAATGAAATCTTCAACCACCAGCCCATTATCTGTAAAGTCCTTACAGTTCATTTTAATTAAGATCGGATAGTCGGCACCGACAGCCTCACGAATGGCCTGCAGTACCGCCAGCGGCAGTCCGGCGCGGTTCTCGATGGAGCCGCCGTATTCATCGGTGCGGTGATTGAACATGGGCGACATAAACTCACTGAGCAGATAACCGTGGGCACCATGGATCTGGACACCGTCAAAGCCGGCGATTTTGGCCCTGTGGGCAGCCGCCGCAAAGGCGGCGACAACACTTTGGATATCTTCGGCTGTCATCTCCTTTCGCATGCCTTCCGCGATGCCCTCTACCGCTGAAGGCGCGATCGGGGTTTGCCCGGATAATTTTTCATTTCCGAAAAAACCGGCGTGGGCCAGCTGACAGACGATTTTGCCGTTCTGGTCGTGGGTCGCAGCAGTCATCTCTTTGAGCCCCGGGATCATATCATCGTCATGGATGCCCAGTTGACCGCCACCGGCCTGCCCGACTTTCTGCACATAGGCGTGGCTGCTGATGATCAATCCGACACCGCCTTTGGCCAGTGTGACCATCAGTTCAACGAGTGGGGGTGTGCAACTCCCGTCCTCGGCAGCCAACCCTTCCCAGGTTGCCGAGCGCACAAATCGATTTTGCAATTTCATGCCGTTAATTTCAGAGGATTCAAACAGGATTGTCATTATGATCTCCTTTTACCTAAATTTTGCATGAAAAAATTAAATGAGAATCTTTCAATTATTTAATTACTGCCGGTAAGTGCAAAATTCAGGTACTAATTTAAGCTTCAAATTGATAATTTCAATGGATGATTCCCTGGCGCACGATGTAGTACCATTCGTCGATCAGTTTTTGCCGGTTTTCACGAATCCATTGCTCGCCATTCAAGTTAACCAGTTCCGTTATCCGGATGCTCAGGATTTCAAGCTCTTTTGGGGAACCCGGTATGTTTTGGGTTCCCAGGAGCTTATATACGATATCAAGCTTTAATGGCTTCATACCAACACAAAACCCCGTCTTTCTGTCAGAAAAACAGGGTTTGGTTTATTGGGTTCATGATCATCCCTTAAAAGGGTTCGCATTTTTTATACTAACTGCTTAATATCACACCATCTTTAGAATGGTCAAGTTATTTAGGGGTATATTATCCGCGCTGATGAGATGGGCGTTTGACCCTGGAAGGCATTCCTGTTAATAAGTTTTAAATGTAACCTTTCATGATGCTGTTGCGTCTTACGGTAAAATTTCCAGGAACCGATTCCACAATAAGGAGGATTAGAATTATGGAAAACGTGAGACCGGCAGAGCAAACATTTGAGGCCAGGACAGAGGTTTTGATTGCAATCGGGGCTGCCACAGCAGCAAACTGTATTCCGTGCTTCGAGCATCTGTATGAAAAGGCGCTCGAGGTTGGGTTAACCCATGATGAGATAAAAAAAGCAGCTGATCTCGCCGCGCAGGTCAAAAAGGGTGCGCATCTGGCTTTGACAAACAGCATCAACGAGATCATCGGTGTTGAAGAACAACATGACCTGCCATGCAGTGAAGCTGCGGATAGATCTTGTTGTGGCTAAATCGTGCCCGAATAATTTTCGTATGGGCACAAACTAGAATCTGTCAGAGAACAATAAGGAGAAATCATAATGAGCAATTGTGAAAAATGCAAATTTAGGGCTAAATATGATCGAAATCCCAGATCACTATTAGGAAGACTATGGAAATGGCATATCGGATGGTGTCCGGGCTGGAAGTCTTATATTAAATCGTTGCCTGACGGGCAGCGCAAGAAAATGGTTGAGCAATACAGCTGAGAATTGACTATTATCGATCGCTACGAGCCCTTATGCATGCGTTTGCATCCCGCTCCGGGCCGGGACTGATGATTCAGGCAGCGACCGAATTATGAAAACTCCCCGACTCCTGAAATAGGATAGAAATGGATTTCTGGGACATATATCATACGTTTTACAATCGCGTGAGAAAGTTTATTATTACACTCGTAAAGGATGAATGGGTCGCGGATGACCTCGTCCAGGAAACCTTCCTCAAAGTCCAACAAAAAATAGATGCGGTCAGAGATCATTCCAGGCTCTCCGCCTGGATTTTCCGCATTGCATATAACTTGTGCCAGGATCATTTTCGGCGTACGCATAAATTATCAAAACGCGAAACACCCATTCTGGAAAAGACACCTGTCTTATCTGCACCTGAGTTTCAAAAGGAATTGGAACAGCACCAGATGGGCGAATGTGTACAGGACCAGATAAAACTTCTACCGGAATCTCTGAGAACTGTATTGGTCCTATTTGATGTGTTTGATCTTAGCCAGCAGGAGATAGCCGATATACTCGGTATTTCGGTGGCAAACGTTAAGATTCGCTTGCATCGCGCCCGTAAGAAACTAAAAGAGATACTCAAAGAAAAATGCATTTTTGAACATGACGAACGCAATGTTTTTGTGTGTGATCCGATAGAGGCGAAGCGGTGACGCTGCTGAAAAGCTATAAAAAACAAATTTTCAGGCCGGAACAAAATCCTGAATTTGAATCGTTGCACTGTATCGCTGTGCTGGAGCAGGATATCTCGGCTGTATTGCCTTACCTGAATACCCTTCTGGGCGGATTTGAATATTTAAAAGATCCGGAAGATTATCTGGGAGGTTTTGATTTAAGCAATTAGTTTTGTCATTTCCTACCCATATTCACGAATACCGACAATCGCATTAATTTCCATGCAAGATTCAGGAAATACCTGGCTGAACAAATGCCCCTGCATTTTTCCTATTTAAATTAATATGTCGAAATGTAGAAAACTATATGCAATGAAATGTCCTAACTATTTATAATACTTGACTTTCTTATCTGCTTCGGGTA
>JAAUXY010014805.1_pt1 | contig 12689 bp, 10 predicted proteins | sample 7278121 | NCBI WGS metagenome assembly JAAUXY01 (sample SAMN14350117, study PRJNA611818) | marine sediment metagenome | isolation source: surface marine sediment (1.8m) | place: French Polynesia: Moorea | collected 2018-08 | reverse complement strand
TCCAGGTCTGCGGCCTCATCCGAGCTTGTAGGCTGCTTTGGCAAGCCGATTGGCCAGGTCGTGCGCGACCTCGACCGCTTCGTCCTCGTCGAGCCGGTGGTCGCACACCAGCTCGGCGAGAAAGGCACAGTCGACCCGCCGGGCCACGTCGTGCCGGGCCGGGATTGACAGAAAGGCGCGGGTGTCGTCGTTGAACCCGACGGTGTTGTAGAAGCCGGCGGTCTCAGTCACCAGGCGGCGGTAGCGCAGCATGCCCTCGGGGCTGTCGTAAAACCACCAGGCCGGCCCGAGCTTGAGGATCGGGTAATGCCCGGCTAGCGGCGCGAGCTCCCGGCTGTAGGCGGTCTCATCCAGCGTGAACAGGATCACCGACAGATCCGGCTCGTTGCCGAACCGGTCGAGCAGTGGGCTGAGTGCGCCGACATAGTCGGTCGGGCCCGGGATGTCCGCCCCCTTGTCGCGCCCGAACCGCTGGTAAACGACCGCGTTATGGTTGCGCCGCGAACCCGGATGGATCTGCAGCACCAGACCATCGTCCAGACTCATGCGCGCCATCTCGGTCAGCATCTGACCGCGGAATACCTCGGCCTCTTCGGGCGACAAACCGCCGTTGATCGACTTGGCGTACAGCCGTTCGCACTCCGCACGCTCCAGATCGGCCGTAAACGCGCTCGGGTGCCCGTGGTCGCTCGAGGTCGCGCCGAACGACTTGAAGTAGGCCCGGCGGTCGCGCAGCGCATTCAGGTATCCGTCCCAGCGCGCCGTGTCCTCGCCGGTGATCTCGCCGAGCCGGGCCACGTTGTCGGCGAACCCGTCGAACTCCGGGTCCACCACCGGGTCGGGGCGGAACGCGGTGATCACGTTGCCCGCCCAGTTGCTTTCGCGGATCGTGCGGTGGTGGCGCAGGTCGTCCAGCGGGGATTCGGTGGTCGCCAGCACCTCGATGTTGAACCGGTCGAACAGCGCGCGCGGCCGGAACGCCGGCTCGGCCAGCCGGGCGCTGACCTGGTCATAGATCCGGTCCGCGTTGTCGGCACTCAGCCGCTCGTGGACGCCGAGCACTTCGGACAGCGCGTGGTCGACCCACATTCGCGACGGCGTTCCGCGGAACAGGTGATAGTTCTCGGCGAACAGCCGCCAGATCTTGCGGCCGTCGGTCTCGACCGGAGCACCGTCGCTGCGCGGCACGCCCAGCGCCTCCATCGGGATGCCCTGGCTGTACAGCATCCGGAACAGATAGTGGTCCGGCACGATGAACAGCTGCGCCGGGTCGGGGAACGGGGCGTCGTCGGCAAACCATTGCGGGTCGCAGTGCCCGTGCGGGCTGACCAGCGGCAGGTCCTTTACTTCCCCGTAGAGCCGGCGGGCCACTGCTCGCTGCGAGGCATCGGCCGGGAACAGGCGGTCTTCGTGCAGCAGGGCCATGTCAGGACTCCCGCCGGCGCTGCTCGGCGAGCCAGCCGCTGTCCAGCTCCTGCCCGGAGCGCCACGTTATGGACGATTGGTCAGTCGGCCCAGTGGCCTGACCAATTTGTGAGGGCATCGGAAGGGTCCTTAGCGAGGTGTCTTCTGCTCGATGGTGAGGGCTTAGGCGACTTCCGGAACTTCCACCCGGGCGCGTTCCGGATTGAAGTCCAACTCGCCGCGGCTGAACCGCTTCACGTTCCTGTCGAAGTTGTCGACGAACAGGTCATTCAGCATGTGGATCGAGAGTGCGACGATCAGCAAGGCTTCCCACAGCCCGCGCCGCTCGGACCGGCGGGGCAAGAATTGCACGCCCTGCCGCGCCAGCGACAGCATCATCGGATCGAACACCCCGACGTGCCGCGTGTAGTCGGCGCGCAAGTACGGCATGATCTCGGGCAGATTGCGGAACAGCCCGAGATTGAGCGCCGAAGGAGCCATGAACGGCTTTTTCGGGGTGGCAGCCGCTTGCGGCAGTTGTCCTTCCATAGCGCGGCGCAGGATCGCCTTGCTGATCGGGCCGTTCATGGTCAGCCGCTCCGGCAACCCCATGCAGAACTCGGCCAGCACGTGATCGAGGAACGGCAACCGCCCTTCGATCGAGTTCGCCATCTCCTGCCGGTCGCCCAGGTAGTTCAGGTTGTAGTTGGCCAGGTCGGTCTTGATGGTCACATAGCGCGAGGCCGCCATCGCCGGAAAGGCGCTGAGGTCGTTGCGCGGCAGCGCGTTCGCCAGGCTCTCCAGCACATCGACGTTGCGCATCTGGGCCTTCAGCGCGCGCGAGAGCACCGGTGCGATCCGCTGTTGGCAGATGTGCGAGCGCAGCGCCGTATAGGGATAGGCCCCGAATTTTGCTCTGACCGCATCATCGTTGGGGAATTCGGTCGCCTTGATCACCCCGCCGATCACCCCGTCATTGGCGAGGAAATGGTCGAGCTCCTGGCGGGCGGCCGGATCGTGCGGGTTGGCGCGCACCCGCTCCAGCAGGATGTGGTGCCGGTAGAACGCATAACCGGCCAGAAGCTCGTCCGAGCCCTCTCCGGTCAGCACCACCTTGACCTCTCGATGGGCCAAGTCTGAGAGCAGCATCTTGGCCGTGCCGTGCGCGTTCATCACCGGCATTTCGCTGTGCCACAGCGAGCGCGCGAAGTGCGGTGCCAGGCTTCCCGGTCCGACCTCGACCACCCGGTGGTCCAGGTCGGCCAGCGCCGCGGTCGCCTCGGCCTGGTCGCGCTCGTCGTAATCGGCCTCGGAGAACGAAATGGAGTACGCCTTGACCCTGTGGCTGGAGTGCTCGGCCGCCTTCAGGGAGACCGCGGCGGAATCGATGCCGCCCGAAAGATAGGTCCCGACCTCGACGTCGCCGTGCAGGCGCAGACGCACCGCCTCGTCGAACAGCCGGCGGAACTCCTCGACCAGCGCGTCATCGTCGGCCTGGGCGAGGGCCGGATCAGCGCCCGAACTGAAGTCCAGGTCCCAATACCGATGCTGAGACACGCGCCCGTTCTCGACCTTCAGGAAGCAGCCGGGCGAGACCTGCTTGATACCCTCGAACGCGGTGCCGTCCGGGGGCAGGATGCCGCACAGGAAATGGTACAGGTACCGCCGGTCGAGCCGGGGGCTCAGCCCCGGGTGGCAGAACAGCGACTTGGCTTCCGATCCGAAGATCAGGCCCCCGTCGACCTCCGTATAGTAGAGCGGCTTGATGCCGAACCGGTCGCGGACCAGGTAGAAGCGTTCGTTTCTGCGGTCGTGCAGCGCGAAGGCGAACTCGCCGCGCAGATGATCGACGAAGTCCTCGCCGTAGGCCGCATAGAGCTGAACGATGATCTCAGTGTCCGAACGGGTCTGGAAGTGGTGGCCGCGCGCCTGAAGTTCGCGGCGGATGTCTTGGAACCCATACATCTCGCCGTTGAAGGTGACCCAGATTGCGCCGTCCGGCGTCGACAGCGGCTGGCGCCCACCCGCCAGGTCGACGATCGACAGCCGGGCGTGCAGCAGGCCCGCCCGCTTGGTCGGGTCCACCACCCAGCCCCATTCGTCCGGGCCACGGTGCTCCAACGCGGCAATCATCGGCACCAGGTTGTCGATCTGGATCGCACCGTCGGGCTGCAGCCGGTACTCGCCGGCGATCCCGCACATCAGATCGCACCCCGCGTGATCGTGATCGGGCGAGGGAGCCGAGACGGTCCGGTTCTGGAGAGGCGCAATCGGTAATAGGCCATCAGTGCCGCAGCCTAGAAGCTGCGGTTGCCCCGTCAAGCGGTTTTGCCCACACCGGCGAGGAAGCGGGCATCCTTTACAGCGCCGGGATTTCGACCCCGTCGCCAAGCGGAATGCTGGCCGGCAGGTTGTATTTGGGTGTTGACCGGGCGATCAGGGTCTTGCCGCGACATTTGATCGTACCCTCGCCCTGGAATGCGCCGGTCATCACTTCGCGGATCCGGCCGGCCTGGATCTTCAGCACGACCGCCTCCAGCTTGACCTCCAGTTCCACGTCCAGTTTGACCGTCGCCACCGGCGCCGAGCCGACCAGAATGTCGAGGCCGGGATGGTGCTCGGATGTGATGCTGTGGGCGACGATCGGCACCAGCGAGACCTCCTGCGGCGGGTGCTGGTCGGGATCGCGATAGGCCTGCAGCTCCTGCAACTTGGTCCAGCCGCCGCAGAAGATGTCGACCAGGTCCATGTCGAGCAGAGGGTCCAGGGAGTCCTTGATGGCATCGGTGACCAGATCGATGCCCAGCCCGGGGACATCCTTGATATGCAGGCTCAATTCCTTGCGCTGTGCGTCGTCCAACAGATCTTCCGCGGCGGTCTCGCCGGGGTCGGCACTCAGCAGCGCACCCACTGTGGTTGGCACTTCGCTCATGCGGAGGTCTCCTTTGAGTCACCGTCATCGACGCGGATCGATTGCGCGCCGGGGTCGTGAACGAGCCGGACGTGAATCGCCAGACCCGGGCTTTCGTCCGATTCCGCTCTTATCGCTTGCCGGCCCGGATCCAGCGTCGGTTCGACGCGCAGCGAGAACGGCGTGGATGCAGGCGTCGGGGCTTTGGGCGGCGTCCTGGTCCACTTGCGGACCGCCAGCGACAGAGCGGTGATCAGCGCCACGGCTCCGCCGGCAAGCCATGGAAGCACGGGTCCGGGTACGGGCGGAGCCGCGATCACCACGGCGATGGTGCGGCTCTCGGGCATCGGCGTGCCCGCCAAGGGTTTCTGGCTGACGATCAGGTGTGTGGTTCGCAGGGACCAGCGCGTCTCGCTGACGACGATCGCTTGCAGCAGGCTGGCATAGCGCAGCTCTGCGTCGGGGACGGTCATTCCGGTCAGATCGGGGACCGTCGGTTCGGGACCGAGCGAAAGCCAGACCTGAACTTGATCGATCCCGCCGGCCGGCGTCCCGGCGTCCGGCTGCTGGCGCAGGACGAGACCCCGGCCCAAGCGCGAATGATCCTCACCGCCGACGCTCAGGGCGAGGTCCAGCGGCGTAAGCTTGTCTTCGGCGGCCGTGAAGCTGAGCCCGGTCAGATTGGGCAGCACCGGTTCCGGTCCCAGCGACAGCCGCAGCCGCACCACCTCGACCTGGCTGATCGGCGTGCCGGCTTGTGGCTCCTGATGGATGACCATGTCCGCAGCCGCCTCGGCATGGTCCCGGCCGTCGATCTGGTGCGCGAGGTCGAGCGCGGCCAGCAGGTCGGCCGCTTCGCCGAAGGGCCGCTTGGTCAGATCCGGCAGGGTCGGTTCGGGCCCGAGCGAGAGCGCGACCTCGACGGCGGCAACCTGGCTGATCGCGGTCCCGGCGGGTGGGGCCTGCTCGATGATCCGTCCCACTAGGGTCGTCGCATATCGCTCTCCGGTCTGCCGCAATGGCGGCGCGTCGCGACCCAGCAGGTCTTTGGCCTCCGAGAGCGTCAGGCCGACCAGATCCGGCAGGGTGGGCTCCGGACCGCGGGATTCGGTGACCTCGACCCGCTCGACCTTGACGACCGGCGTGCCGGGCGGCGGGTCTTGCTGGACGACCGTGCCCTTGGGCGCCGTGTCGTAGACCCGTCGGACGACACGCATCTCACGATCCAGCAGACGTACCGCCTCCAAGGCTTCTCCATGCGCCATGCCTCTCAGGTCGGGCAAGCGGCGCTTATCCGGCGCCGGCGCCGGACCCAGCGATTGAACGACCCGCACTTCTTCGAATTTGGCGATCGGCGTGCCCGGCTCGGGATACTGAGCGATGACGGTCCCGGCCCTGGAATCGTGATGCACGCTGTCGGTCACCTGCATGGTCCGCTGAAGGCCCTGAACCAGGGCGGCCGCACGATCCACGGAAAGCCCTGTCAGCTTGCCGAGCGTGGGAACGGGCTGGGCCGGTCCGGCGGACAGCACCACCTGCAACGGCGTCGGCTTGAGGATCTGGATCTCCGGCGGCGGATCCTGCCTGATAATTGTGCCGACCGGCTTGGTGGAGGGGGCCCGCCCGACGACCTCGATCCTCAGGTGGGTGAGTTCCTTATCGTCGAGGACCTCTTGGGCTTCCGTGACTGTCAGGTCGAGCACATTCGGGACGAACTGCGTCGGCGTGCGGCGCGACGTCTTGACTTCGATGGTCCGGTTCTTGGGCAGGGGTTCCTTGTACCGAGGCTTCTGCTCAGCGATGAAGCCGGGCGGATATTTGCTGGAGACGGTTCCGACCTCGACAATGACAATTCCTGCACTGCGATGGTCATCGCGTGCCCGCTCGATGTACTCGCCGATGACCCGAGGCGTCGGATCGGCCCGGACCAGCTCGACGTCGAGACTGAGCGCCGCCTGCTGCTGGTTTGAAGCGAGCAGCTTTCTGAGGATCCCGTCGAGGACCGCCTGCCACTGCGCGTCACCTTGCGTGCCCGAAGCCGGCTTGTTCGGCTGCGGGCGCAGGGTGGTAGCCAAGCCGATCTGCTTCAGATCGGAGGCGACCCATGTGGCCAGCTTGCGAAACTGCTGCTCATGCGCCAAGGGGACGCTGAGCTTGTAAGGCCATTGCCCTAGCCGGAGCTTCTCCTTGGCACGCGACGGGTCGTAGGCGGTGCGGTAGCGCTTCCCATTGACCCGCAGTTCGACCTTGATCGTCGGATTGAGCCCGACCTGCTTGAGCGCATTAGGCCAGTTCACCGCGTACTGCAGCGCCTCGATCCTTGCACCGGACGCGAACTGTTTGCCCTCGGCGTGGAGCACGACCTTGTCGGCCTGCACATTCGTTGCACTGCACAGCAGCGCGAGAAGCAGTGCTGCCAGCCACGTCCCGCAAGCGCGGGCGGTACCCAGAATCTGACGGATTGGCTGCGAAACCTGCATTTCCGACCCCCAAGGGCGTCGCGGCCGCTCTCATCTGTTGAGCGGGCATAGCTGTTCGGATCGCAGGAAGGAGGGTACGAAATTGCGCACTGCCACGAAGTGACAATCGCCACACGGCCCTGCCAGTCGGGTTATTCGCTCAAATTGAAGCGTACGGTGCCGTCGGCCGCGACCCGCCCCGGCAGATCGACTTCCCAGCTGAGATAGGCCTTCATGTGCTCGGCCACGTCGCGCTCGTGGTCATAGGGCTTGGGGTGCACGTCGACCGGCTCGTCCCACGCCGCGCCCATTCCGCTCTCCAGCGGCAACCCTGCCGCCCGCCAGGCGTCGATGCCGCCGGTCATGACTTGTGCGTCGATCCCGTGCGACCGAGCCAGCTCGCGGGCTGCCCAAGCGGCCACCGAGCCATGCTCGCTGATCAGCACGATCGGTTTGGCGGCCGCGGCGAGGCGCGCATGCTTTTCGGCGAGCTTGGCGCGCAGGGCGAACACGCTGGACGGGACGTGCCCTGCCTTGCGCGTCGGACTGAGGCTCAGGTCGATCAACGTGCCGCCGCCGCGCGCGCTCAACTCCTGCACCGCCGCCGTCGAGATCTCCGGCACATCGTCCGACGGCCGCGGGATCGGGGGAGGCGCGGTCTCACTCCGAGCCTCGGCCGTGGTCTTCAGCACCAGGACCTCGCGCCAGCCCATCTGGCGCAGCCAGGCGCCGGTCATCCGCCCGCGCACGCCGGCCTCGTCGTCGGCAAGTACGATCCGGGCGTTGCGAACCGGCGCATAGCGGTCGGTCTCCTGAACCAACTGACCGCCGGGCGCGCTCACGGCGCCGGGGAGATGGCCGGCGCCGTATTCTTCCGGCAGCCGCACGTCGAACAGATAGGTGGTGCGCTCGGCGGCCTCGGCCTGCAACCGCGCCAGGGCGTCGGCATCGATCTCTGTCACCCCCCAGTGCGCGGCGACGTTCCGGGATTCGGCGATCGCGCGCGCCAGCGCAGGACCTTCGATTGCCGAGACGTGCGCGCGCTCCCCGGGCGGCGCGGTGAACCCGGCCAGCTCCCACGCCATGGTTCCGCCTTCCAGCGCCAGGACCGGGTTCGGGATGCCCGCGTTGATCAGCGACTGGGCGCCGATGATGCTGCGCGTGCGCCCGGCGCAGTTGACCACCACCAGGGTGTCCGGGCTCGGCGCCAGCGTGCCGGCTCGATAGACCAGGTCGGCGCCCGGGACATCAATGCCGCCGGGGATCGACATGCGGCGAAACTCATCCCATGGCCGGGAGTCCAGCACGACCAAGTCGTCGCCGGCACTGAGCCGCGCCTGCAGGTCGGCCGGCGCGATCATCGGCGTCCCGTAGTACTCGACCACGAGCTCGCCGAATGCCTTGCTGATCACATGCACGCCGGTGAACGTGCCGAGCCCCGCCGCCTGGCAGGCGTTCATGCCGCCTTCGATGATCGAACAGTCGGTGTAGCCGAGGTCTTGGAGCACCGCAGCCGCGCGGGCGGCCGGTCCGGCGTCCGCGCCATCGGCATCGACCAGAAGCAGCTTGGTCGAGCGGCGCGGAACCTTGGCCCCGATCAGCACTTCCAGGCGGCCGAGCGGACAGCTTGCCGCGAGCAGCAGGTGGCCTCTGGCAAACGTGCCTTCCTCGCGCACGTCAAGGATCGCGAACTCCTCCCCGCCCTGGGACAGGGCGCGGACCTGCTCCGCCGCTGCGCGTGGCACGCTCATGCAGCGTATTGGCGATCGACGTCGGGATGCGCCGGGTAATGCTGATAGGTGCCGGCCTCCAGGTCGTAGCTAACCCGGCCGGGCAGATGGTCGAGCGACAGCCCGTACATATGGATGAACAGGCTCGGACCCTCCTGTTCCATGGCGATCGAATGAATATCCTCCGGCATCAGCGCCAGGCCGTTGCCGGGCGCCACGGTGAACTCGCGGGCCAGTTTCAGCTCGGCCTTGCCGGCCACGCTGCCGTCGTCGGTGCGCTCATAGATCCGGTTGTGCTCCTCGCCCTCGATCCCGACGATCACCGCCCATGTCGTGTGGTCGTGCGGCGGGGTCAGCTTCCCTTTGCTGCCGGAGACGACGTACAGCGCGTAGCTGTGGTCGTCCTGCTCGCTCATCAGATAGATCCGGTCGCCATTGGGCGGCGGCGGAAAATCCTCGACGGTGAACATCCCGGGCCGGCGCGCCAGCGCGATCAGCCGCCCCTTCACCTGCTCCAGCGTGTCGCGCGACAGGCCACCGGCCTCGATGCAGCCTCGAATTTCTTGCACGCACGCCTGCACGTGCCCTCTGCGCTCGCTCACTTTGTCGCTCATAAATTCCTCCCACAGCGCGGTGGGCAATCATCATCCAGAACGCTTTTTGCGCCAAGCGGTGAAACCTTTTGCCGGGTTCGAGAGACCTACGGGCGCAGCGGCCGGACATGGGTTCCGGCTCAGTTCAGCGACCATACAGGTGAAAGGACCGACCCATGTTGAAGAAGACTGTCTTGACCACGGTTGCCGCAATCGGCGCGGCCATCGCCATTTCATCGGCCGCGAATGCGGCGGACCCGTCATGCATCGTCTGCGGCAGCGGGATGATCACTGATACTCCCGGCATGTCGGATGCCATTCGGCGCACCACCGGCCCGACCGTCATGCACGGCGTCGATCCCAGCAAGCTTGGCTTGACGTCGAAGCCGCCGATCACGCACCAGTTCCAGCCCGGCGTATTCCCGTTGGCGCCCGGAGGCGGCGGCGGAGGAGGCGGCGGTGGCGGCGGAATCCCAGGCGGTCCCGGCGGTCTCGCCCCTGGTGGCGGCGGCGGTGGAGGTGGCGGTGGCGCTCCAGGTGGCGGCGCGCCTGGTGGAGGCGGTGGCGGCAGCGCCTCTGGCGGCGGCTCGTCCGGCGGCTTCGGCGGATGGGGCACCGGCATCGGCCTCGGTCTCGCGCTCGGCCAGATGGGCAGCCAAAGCGGCTCGAAGCAGGTGGTGCACCATTACTATCCGCCGGCACCGACCTACTACGCGCCGGCTCCGCAGACTGTCTACCAGCAGCCCGTCTATCAGCAGCCTGCTTACCAGCAGCAGCCCGCCCCGGCACAGCCGAGCGTGCTTGATGTGTTCATCGGGCGCTTGGTCCAGCTCCAGCAGCTGCGCCAGCAAGACCTGATCAGCAAGGATGTGTTCAAGGACAAGCGCAACCAGATGGTTGACCAGTTCGACTCCGAGGCCGTGGTTGCCCAGGTCGGCCTAGTGAAAGGCCTGGAAGCGACCAAATGGATGCACGAAACCGACCTGATCGATGGGGATCAGTACGAGGACCTGCGCAACGATCTGGTCGAAGCGCTCTAACGGGACCAATGGATTTGGGGGAGCCCGCGCCACAACCGGCGCGGGCTCACTTATGCGCCAGGCATGCGCAGCCATTGCTTGCCATCGGGCGGCGGAAGCGTGACCCTGTTTCAGACCGGCTTCGTCAACCCGTTGGGGAACGATGACCCTCCACGCCCTTGCATCCCGCCTCCGGCCGCGTTTCGCGATGGCCCTGGCGGTCGTGGTCGTCCTGACGGTGGTTTGCCTGATCCGGCCAGCAATGGCCGAAGAACACTGGCCGGCCAGCCTGAAGGGCCGTCTGCTGATCGCCAGCACCGAGCTCGACTCACCAATTTTCGCCAAGACGATCATCTACATGGTCGAGCACGACAAGAACGGGGCCATGGGCCTGATCGTCAACCGGCCGCTCGGCGAAATGCCGACCAGCGAGCTGCGCAAGGCGCTGAATTTGGACGCGACTCCCGACGAAGTGCCGTCGTTGACCTTGCGGTTTGGCGGTCCGGTCGAGCGCGATCTCATGTTCGTGCTGCACAGCGACGACATGAAGGTCGAGTCCAGCCGGGCGGTCGATCACGACCTGGCCCTGACCTCCGATCCGGAGTTGCTGCGCGCCATTGTTGCGGGCGAAGGTCCAAGCCGATATGCGATCGCGATGGGCTATTCCGGGTGGGCGGCTGGCCAGCTCGAAGCCGAGATCAAGCGGGGCTCCTGGGAGTGGATAGACTACGACCTGGAACTGGTGATGGCGCCTGAGGATGATGCGTGGGATCGCGCCATCGGGCGGGTCAAGATCGATCTCTGAGCCACCTTGGACGGCGCCTCACCGCGTGCTTTGCCACTCCGGCTCTCCGACCGGGCCGACGCCGGGCAAACCGCTTTTCCGCTTCCCGTCTTCACGATAATAAGGATGCGAAGGCATCGGGCTTGAGAGGGACGGGGTGAACCCGGAGGATTTCTTTTCCACCGACTATGCGCAGGCACGGCAGAAGTTCCTGGCCGGCGTTGCCGATCACGGCGCCAGATCGACCACCTATCACAATGACGCGGTTTCCGGTCCTGGCGGGGAGCGCCTGTGCTGTGATGTCGCCCGCTTCGGGCCGACCGACGCGTCCTCCGTCCTGTTGATCGTCTCCGGCACGCATGGCGCCGAGACGTTCTGCGGGTCCGGCGCTCAGGTTGGTCTGTTGCGGGACGGTCTTCCGGCCGACCTGCCGGCCGACGTGGCGGTGGTTCTGGTTCACGCGATCAATCCACACGGCTTCGCACATCTGCGCCGAGTGACCGAAGACAACGTCGATCTCAACCGCAACTTCGTCGACTTTTCCGCATCATTACCGGAGGCGCCCGCTTATGCGGAACTGCATGCGATGCTACTGCCGACCGATTGGGAAGGCCCGGCGCGTGAGGCGGCGGAGCGCGGCATCGCCGCCTATATCGAGAAGAATGGCAAGCCGGCCTTTCAGGCCGCCGTCAGCGCGGGCCAGTACGTCTATCCCGACGGATTGTTCTACGGCGGTCGCGCGCCCACGTGGTCGAACCGGACGTGGCGACAGATCCTGCACGCCGAGGCCGGCGCGGCCCGCAACATCGGGCTGATCGATTTTCACACCGGCTTGGGTCCTTATGGCTATGGCGAGCCGATCTATCTTGGAGATCAGGTCGGCTATGAGCGGGCGCGTGCCTGGTACGGCGAAGACGTCACCTGGCCCGAGCAAGGCACCTCGACCTCGGCGGTGGTCACGGGCGTATTGGGCAACGCCGTCAACCAGGAAGTGCCGGGCGCGGCTGCGACCTGCATCGGCTTGGAGTTCGGTACGCTGCCGCTGGACGACGTTTTCAGAGCCTTGCGCGGCGACCACTGGCTGCACCTGCACGGCGATCCGAACTCGGTCCAGGGCAAACAGATCAAAGCGGACATGCGGGCCGCTTTCTACGGCGATGAGCCGCACTGGAAGCGGGACGTCTGGGAGCGCTCACGCGCGCTGGTCGGGCAAGCGATCGCCAGGATATCCGTGTGAGATCTTTGGCGAACGCCGTCGCTTGAGCCACGACGAACCGGAAGATCAGGCGTCTTGGGCCGCACGATGATTACGCCGTCGTCCGGGTTGGGGGACCGCCCCCGTCAACGCCATCGGGATTCGAGCAACGTTTGAACCGTTCGCCTCAGTCCAGAATCTTCCATTTGCCGTCGTCGTCCAGACACCCGCGAAATGTGAAGTGCTTGGGATCGGCCTGTCCTTTCACGACGAACTTGCAGCCCAGGCGCATGCACGGCTGGCCGTTCCGGTCGAAGCGCTCGATCAAGGTCACGGTGCCGCCGTTGCCCGAATTCGAGTTCTCCCAGTCACCGGTTTCGCCAATTTGTGCATTGGCATCGTGGAGCTTCTGTACCGCGACCATCAGTGAGCCCCGGTCACTTGTCCGGAATCGGACTGTGTCTTCGGCGTCCCACGGATTGTCCTGCGCGACTGCTGATCCAGCCGCGACCAGCGCCGAAAGGCATAAAAGCCCAAGGCTGGTTGCAGTCTTCATGGTTGCCCTCCCTAAGATGATGGGTCCGCCAAGCACGG
>JAAUXY010186466.1_pt1 | contig 12697 bp, 8 predicted proteins | sample 7278121 | NCBI WGS metagenome assembly JAAUXY01 (sample SAMN14350117, study PRJNA611818) | marine sediment metagenome | isolation source: surface marine sediment (1.8m) | place: French Polynesia: Moorea | collected 2018-08 | reverse complement strand
GGCACGAATCGCACGGGCGTGACCTGGCGTGTCACGACGCTGCCGTCATCGCCTTTCTTTATGTGCAGCAACCACTGCGTGCTGAAGCGAGCGCCGACCGGGATGACCATCTGCCCGCCGGCCTTGAGCTGTTCGATCAGCGGCGGCGGCACGTGCGTTGCCGCCGCGGTCACGATGATCGAATCGTACGGCGCGTATTCTTTCCAGCCGAAGTATCCATCGCCGAGTGTCGCGACAACGTTGTCGTAGCCCAGGCGCTGCAGTCGCTCATCGACCTGCTTCGCCAGCGGCTCGACGATCTCGATCGTGTACACGCGGGCGACGAGCCCGGCCAGCACGGCAGCCTGGTAACCCGACCCCGTCCCGACCTCGAGCACGACGTCCCCGGGTTGCGGATCGAGCAGGTCGGTCATCAGAGCGACGATGTAGGGTTGCGATATCGTCTGCCCGTAGCCGATCCGCAACGGTCGGTTTTCGTAGGCATGAGGGACCTCCCGGCGAGGCACGAACTTGTGGCGTTCGACGGCATTGAGGGAATCCAGAACATCGTCACGAATCGATGCATCGCCGACGGCGTCGGCATAGTCGCGAACCTCGTCCACCATCTCGGCTCGTCGTGCCGCGAAGTCCTCAGCGAACGTCGGCAGCGCGAGAAGGAGTGCGATGACGACCACTGCAACTTCAGAAAGTCTTGCCATCGTAAAGCCCAGTGTACACCCATATCAGCCGAAGCGATGCAGCCCTAGTCTGGCGGCGGACGCTTTCGCCCGGTCGAACTCTCTACGCGTGATTCGACGGTCGAGCGGCGGGCTCTCGTCGGCCCTGTAACAGGGGCGGTACTGGTCCATGACGTTGATGTACGTGTCGACAGAGATTTCTTCCGCGACAAAAGCGACGACGTCGTCCGTGCCCGCAACGTTCCCGGGCAGCACCAGGTGGCGCACGATCAGGCCTCGTTCGGCAATGCCGTTCTCGTCAATGACGAGATCGCCCACTTGCCGGTGCATCTCCGTCACCGCGGCACGATTGACCTCGACGTAGTCCCGGACACGCGAGAATTGGCGCGCTCTGCTGGAATCGCCGTATTTCATGTCCGGCATGTAGATGTCGACGATACCGTCGAGCAGCCTGAGCGCTTCGAGGCTGTCGTAGCCGCCCGTGTTGTACACGAGTGGCAGTTCGAGTCCCTGCCGTGCCGCAATGGCCACCGCGACGGTAAGTTGCGCGACAACATGACTCGGCGTGACGCAGTTGATGTTGTGGCAGCCCTGCGCCTGCAGCTCGAGCATGATGCGAGCCAGGTCCGCAGGTTCGACGGCACGCCCGATGCCTTTGTGGCTGATGTCCCAGTTCTGGCAATAGACGCAGCGCAGGTTGCACCAGCTGAAGAAGATCGTGCCGGACCCGTTCCAGCCTCGCAGCGGATCCTCCTCCCCGTGATGCGGGCCGTGCCCGTGTACCACCGCGTGCTCGCCCGTGCGACAAACGGCGCCCTTGATCGTCTCCAGCCGGTTCACGTGGCAGTAGCGTGCACAAAGGTCGCAGGATTCCATCCGCCGCCATGCTTCGGACGCCCGTCGATCCAGTTCACCGGACTCGAGCAGATTCAGGTAGGCAGCCTTCATTGGGATTCATCATACGCCCGTGCCGGCAGGCATTGCCTGCCGGGAAATCAACTATATTTCTTGTGTACGGTACCGTTGCTTCAAGGGGAGGAAAAATGCCTGCACAAAAGCTCAAAGAATTCCTCGATAACCACAACGTCGAGTACGTCACGATCAGCCACTCGCCCGCCTACACGGCACAGAGGATCGCCGAACTGACGCACATACCCGGCAAGGAGCTGGCGAAAACCGTCGTCGTGAAACTCGACGGCAAGTTCGCGATGGCCGTACTGCCGGCGTCCAACCGCGTGGATCTCGACTACCTCAAACGAGGCGTCGATGCCGATGACGTGGAAGTCGCGACGGAGGCCGAGTTCAAGGACCTGTTTCCCGACTGCGAGGTCGGCGCCATGCCGCCGTTCGGCAACCTGTATGACATGGACGTGTACGTCGCCGAGAGACTGACGGACGACGAGGAGATCGCTTTCAACTCCGGCACGCACACGGAGCTGGTCAGGCTGTCCTACCGGGATTTCGAAAACCTGGTGTCGCCCAGGGTGATCCAGCTGACTTGAGTATCGCGCTAATCGAGCGACCAGGCGTCGATCCAGGTTTCCTTTTGCTTCTCGAAACCGAGCTCCGTCTGCAAGCGCTCGTCCAGGTCCAGCATGTGGCCTGCGCCGTAGAATATGCCGATGTGCCTGGCGCCGGACTCGATTTGTGACTGCATGACCTCCAGCGCGCGGCTGTTGCGGCCCTCGATGATGGCGGAGCCGTCCGGTCCGGCCAGGATCTCGCCCATGTCGGCCTGTCGTGCCAGGTCGTAGGCGAGAAACACCTTCAGGCTGTCATCCGATTCGAGCGACCTGGACGTCCTGCGCATGGCCTTGATGCCGAGCGGATCGCTGGCGGACTCCGCCACGGCGGCAAAAAAAACGCGCCAGAAATAGTCGTAGAGCGATTCGCCACGGGCCTGCATATCGCTCGACAATTCTCCCGGCGAGAAATCGGCGTGCACGAAATTGGGCCTGTCGTAGTCGATCTCGTCGAGTTGATACGTCAGGTCGAGGGCGTCACCGATGAACCCCTGGGTGCTCGAGAGAACACCGGATTTCCTGGCATTGGGTCGCGGTGTGCGTGCTCCATCGTCGGCGATGAGTTCGTAGAGCAAGACGTCGTAGATTTCGAAACGATCGTTGAGCGTTGCGTAAAACGAAGCGTCGCCTACGTGCAGGGCGCTTACCAGGTCCACGGCAACTTCGTCGTCACCTTGCCCGGATGTGTACGTGACGATGGCCACCTGCAATGCCCTTGGCTGGTTCTGATCACCCGTGACGACGCGAAGAAAGCGCTGTTCAGCGGCGACATCCGCGGCGAAGGCCAACAGGAGCAGCACTGTTGCTACGAGGACATTACTGTTAGACAAGCTCATGGTCCGGATGATACGTGACTGCGGGCGTCTCTATTGAGGTTTCGAGCGCAGAATTCTTGTTACTATCGACCTCGCGATACGACAGGAGTTTTCCTAAAATGCCAGCTGACCTGTTCAAAGTCATTGCCAGGTTCGAGAATGCCGAGGGCCGGCCGTTTTTCGGCTCGGAGTACGAGGTCAAACTGCTCGACCAGGACCGCCTGTTCGACGACAAGCTGGGCTCGACGTCACTCAGCGAAGACGGTACAGCCGAATTCCTGTTCTCCGTGACGGATGTACTCTCGATCGATTCGCCCGGTGAACGAACACCGGACATCTACTTCGTCATCACCGAGCACGGCAACGAAGTCTTCCGGTCCGAGGTGTTTCCCGAAGTCGACTTCGATACGACCAACCCTGTCACCGGTCGCCAGGACAGCCTGACGAAGGAGTTCGGCCCGTTTCGGGTAACCGGTTAGTCGGCGACGAGAGGTCCCGGCTCGCTGATCAGGCGAAGATCGGCAGGACCTGCTCGCCAAACGGAAATGCCGAGGTCACCGACGGGCTCTGGTCGATGCCCGCGAGGCCGCGCAGCGCCTGGTGAATGTACTCGGGCGTCAGCTCGATGCCACCGTTGTCCAGCGCCAGCGTCGACGGATTGATCCGCCTCGAGACCTGGTTGTTGTCCGTGGCTCCGACAACCCGGTTGCCGTTGATGAACGTCGGCGCGGCCCAGACCATGACACTCGTGTGGGACCAGTGGTCCTTGCCGTTGTCGTTGTTGTACTTGTTGGTGCGAGCGAAATCCGAGGCCATGACGATGATCAGGTTGTCCGCGATGCCACGTGCATTCGCATCCGAAATGATGTTGTCGACCGCCGCGAGGTAGTCCATCAGTCGTGGATAGTGGCGCGCGTCGTGATCGTCGTGGGTATCGAAGCCACCCATCTCGATGTGGGCCGTTGCCGCCGCGCCGGATTCGAAGGCGGCAAACGCCGTCTGCGCTTCATTGAACAGGCTGCGGGCCTGGCTGCGCGAATTGACGTAGCTATTGGGCGACGACGCGTTCTCCAGCTCGACGACGAAGTCGCGCAAGGACGCCACATCGCGATTGCGGGCTGCGTCGTGCTCTCCTAGCGCGTTCTGCAGTCGCAGCAAACGCTGCTCGGCAATCTGCCGTTGGCGCCGCGCTGTTGCCGCCGCATCGATGAGCGTGCGTGCCGAACTGGAATGATACTGGTTCGACTGGAACACGTTCGTGCGGTTGGGGTAAGCAATCTCGCGCACTGCGTTCAGGTCACCGCCGTTCATCAGTGTCCGCGGCACGAGCCCGTTGGTTTTGGTCGACTCGGCACTGAGGCTGGCCACGAACGGCAGCGAATAGTTCGCCGCCGTTTCCGAGGCGATCAGCGGCGCGAGAGCCGGGTAGTTGAGGGCACGCGAGCCCGTCCAGCTGGCCGTGCGGCCCACCGAGTGCGAGTTGGTGCCATAGTCGATACCGTTGACGACCACGAGCCGTTGGAAGTGCGCGTTGAAAAAATCGCTGTTCCTGAACAGCGTCGTATCGCCGGCGAACGAATCGGGCGGCGGCGCGTAGCGGATGGTGCCCGCCTGCCCGATATCGGACGCATCGTAGTTGTTGATGTCGCCGTTCGGGCCCAGGCCGAATCCTTTCGGGTCGCAGAAGCTCGTGGGATCCCACCCACCGCGTGCCTCGACGAAGAGCCAGTACGGGCCTGTCATTTGCTGGGCCATCGCCATCTTGACGCCGCCGCACATCAGCATGCCGCCCGCGGTCGCCGTCAATCGCATAAAGTCGCGTCGTTTCATGTCAGTATCTCCAGCAAACGCTTATTCGTAGAGGAACCGGTAGTCGGACAGCATGTACGTCACGACCGCCATCCATGGAAGCACCGTGCCGTTGGAGTCAGTGCTGCCGCCTCCGCCGCGACACTGGCCCGGAATCGCCGTCTCACCCAGGTCGCGCACGTCGAGGAACAGCTGGTAGGTCGCATTGACCTCCGCGTCGCTCGTGCCGAACTCCTCGCCCAACAGGTACTTGTGCAGGTGCACGATGTTCTGGCGTATCGCGGTTTCACCCGGCCCGGTATCCGGCGTATCGTTCTCGTCCGCCACCGGGAACAGGGCACCGCCGTTGTACAGGTCGTCGGCGACGCGTTCACAGGCCACCTGGTTGGCGACGCGCTCCTGTATGCCGTCCATCAGTGACGTGGGCGTCGTCGTCCTGACGATGACCTGGTCCGAATCGATACCGCCGTACAGCAGGTAGTGACGGCCGCCGAGCCCACTGTTGGAGTTCGGTCCACGCCAGCTGTAGCCGTTGCCGGCGACAGCGCGTATGCGACGATCCAGCTCTTCCGGCGTCAGGATCCGTCCCGGACCAACGTCGGCATAGCTGGCAGGGCTCTCCGCCGGATCGAGGTTTCTGGCGCGGAAGTAGTCGCTGAATACGATGTCCTTCACCAGCGCCTTGAAGTCGAAGTTGCTCGCAATGAAACGATTCTTCGTGTCATTGATGAACGCCGTTGTTGCAGGCGTCGTCGCCTCGATTCCGGTCAGGCCCTTGAGCACCGTGCGAACCGTACGATCGGCAAATCGATCGTCGGCAGCCAGCCGTTGCGCCAGCCAGATCAGCGGCTGGAACTCTTCGCTGCTCGGTAGCTCGTCCGCCGGATCCAGCGTGTAGCCGGCCGGCACCATGCGCGGTACGCCGCTCGTCGTCCGCGTGTGCTGGTAGCGGTTGTCGTCATCGTACTCGCCGTCGTTATCGCGCATCGTGAACAGCCCCGCAATCGGGTCCATCACGTCATGGCAAACGGTGCACTGCGGATCTTCGTACGTCGGCACGGCGCCAATGACGTTTTCCAGGTCCAGGCCATCGCGCGACGCAAGTCCTTCGATGTCAATCCCTAAGAAATAGTCGAACACGAAGCGCGCGCGTTTCCGGTTTACGTTGGTGTTGGTCGACGGGTAGCGCGCCAGGAACGAGTGCGTGGCGATGACGCCGGCCAGCGGCACCACGTCACCGTTCTGCTGTGTGACGCTGTACACGGGCCGGAAGTCATCGACGTCATGATTCGACTGCACGCCGTCCGAACTGAACGGGAAGCTCGAATCGCCGGCGTCGACGTCGAGTATTACTGCGGAGTACGGATTGACCATCATGTAGTCCGCCGTGAGAATCTCGGTGAACGGCCGGCCGTTCCTGATCACGTGCAGTATCAGCTCGACAGGTGCGCGCGCGAACCCGTAATTCGCAGCTTCGCGCAGGTCGGAGCGCGTGCCGCCAGAGTAATTGTCCTCGTAGTAGTCGCGATTCGCGAACGCATCAACGTCGAAGTTGTTGTCAACGGCATCACGATCGAAGGCATCCATGTTGGTCAACAACAGGTCGTTGTACATCTCGCCGATCCGGACGTAGAACGCGTCTTCGTTCATCAGGCCGTCCATGATGGCGTCGAGCGCCGCGTCGATACCGGCCTGGTCGGCCTGCGCCGCAACCAGGTTTTGCTCGTCGCTGCTCGGCGTCCTCGAACCCAGCGTCGACGCGATGCGGTGCAACTGTTCGTAGCCGGAGCCGATCATCACCTTCTGCTGGGTTCCGGTGCCCGGATCTTCCTCGCAATGGCGCGAGCGCGCGACGAAATGCGCAAGATCCACGAAGTCGGGGTCGTTCATGCCGTCCGGGAAACGATCGCCGCCGGTATGGTTGGCGCCGCCGCGGGCCTTGACCGTGATCAGTGACTCCGAACCGGAGTCGATCCGTGCAACGGTCTTGAACACGTCGAAGTCGGCCGCGGTCGGCGGATCGTTCGGGAACGCGAAACCGTTCGGTGTGGTAAGCGGGTTGTTGCCCGTATGACAGTTCACGCAGCGCTGCGGATTGGCACTGTCGAGAATCGGGTAGATCGAGGCCTGGAAGTCCGATACGAGCGAGCCGCACTGCTCCACGACCCATGCGTTGATCGTGACGTTCTGTGTTGCGGTAACGCTGTTGCCGGCAGCATCCTGCGCCGTCCAGGTCACGGTCGTCGTACCCACGGGGAAGCCGTTTGCCGGCGCATCATTGCTGATCGTCGGGTTCGCATCCACGACGTCGGTCGCGGTTGCCGCACCCAGGCTGACGTCGGTGCTGCCCTGCTCCGGGCCCTGGTCTGCGGTAACGTCCGCCGGCACGGTCAATTGCGGTGCCGTCGTGTCGGTAATCGTGATCTGCTGGGTCCCGGTAACCGCCGTCATGTCCGCGTCGGTGGCGGTCCACGTCACGGTCGTCTGGCCGACCGGGAAACCGTTCGCCGGAGCGTCATTGCTGATCATCACGGGCGCCGTACCGCCGCTCGCCATCGCATTGCCGAGCGTAACGTCGCTTAGCGTCGCGGTCGCTTCCTGCGTAATGTTGGCCGGCGGTGTGATCGTCAGCGGGCCGGGGGCTGCAGGCGACACGGTGATCATCTGTGTCGCGGTGCCCGAGTTGCCGCTGGCGTCCGTCGCAGTCCAGGTCACGGCCGTGGTGCCTTCGGGGAAGCCGCTGGCGGGTGCATCGTTGCTGATCGTCGGGTTGGCATCGACCAGGTCGGACGCGGTCGCCATGCCGATGTCGACCGGCGTCGTCGGTCCCGCGGAATCGACCTGCATGTCGGGCGGTGCCGTAACCGTCGGACCGGTGGTGTCGGACACGACAACGTTTTGCGTAGCCGTCGCCGTGGCGCCCGCGGAATCCTGCACCGTCCAGTTGACTACCGTCGTGCCAAGCGGGAAGCCGTTGGCGGGAGCATCGCTGCTGATCGTGAGATTGCCCTCGCCGCCAGCTGCCGTCGCGTCGCCGAGCGTGACATCGGTAAGCTGCCCGGTAGCCTCGGCATTGACGTCTGCGGGCGCTGAAATCTGCAGCGCAGTGATGCAGTGTTCGGCTCGCGTGACGAACTCGGAAAACGTCACGAAATCGGGATCGGCCGAACCGTCGGGGAACCTGTCGCCGCCCGTATGACTGGCGCCGCCGCGCGCTTTCGCGAGTATCAGCGATTCTCCGCCCGAGTCGAGGCGAGCGACCGTTATGAACGTGTCGAGATCCCCTGCCGTCGGCGGAGCGTTGACGAACGCGAAACCGTTTGGCGTAACCGTCGCGCCGGCTCCCGTGTGGCATCCGTTGCATCGCAGCGGTGCGGCTGTATCCATGATCGGGTAAACCGTGTTCTGAAAGTCCGTCAGCAACGCGGAGCACTGTTCTGCAACGTAGGCGTTAACCGTGACGTTCTGCGTTGCCGTCGTCGTGTTGCCGCTCGAGTCCTGCGCCGTCCAGGTGACGGTCGTGGTACCGACCGGGAAGCCGTTGGCAGGCGCGTCGTTGTTTACGACCGGGTTCAGGTCGGCGATATCGGACGCCGTCGCGATGCCGAGGTCCACCATCGTATCGCCGAGCTCCGGCCCCTGGGTCGCAGTAACGTCGGCAGGCTCGGTGAGCTGCGGTGCCGTCGTGTCGACGATCGTCACGCGCTGCGTGGCCGTAGCCGTCATCATGTCCGCATCGGTCACCGCCCATGTGACCGTCGTCGTACCCAGCGGGAATCCGTTCGCCGGCGCGTTGTTGTCGATCATCATCGGCGGCGTGCCGCCGGTCACGGTCGCCGCGCCGAGCATGATCGCAGTCGTGGGCGCCGTCGCTTCCTGCGTTACGTCTGCAGGCGCAGCGATGGTCAGCGGTCCGCTCGACGGCTCGGTGACCGTTACCATCTGCGTTGCCGTCGAAGCATTGCCGCTATCGTCTACGGCTGTCCAGGTGACAGCAGTCGCGCCCATTGGAAACCCGTTTGCCGGCATGTCGTTCGAAACATCCGGGCTCGCATCGACGATATCGTTTGCAGTCGCTGTGCCGATGTCGACCGTCGTCAGCGCACCCGTGGCGACGACCTGCATGTCGGCTGGCGCGTTGATTGCTGGTGCCGTCGTATCGGCAACCGTTACGTTTTGCGTGGCGCTGGCCGTTGCGCCGGCACCGTCCTGGACATCCCAGGTAACGACCGTAGTGCCGAGGGGAAATCCAAGCGGCGGGGCATCGTGCGTAATCGAATAAGAGCCATCGCCGCCCGATGCACTGGCCTGGCCAATGTCGACCGTGGTCATCATGCCGGTGGCTTCAGCGTTCATTGCTCCGGGCGCAGTCAGCGATAATGCCGTTGGCGGGGTACCGCCGTCGTCGATGGGCGGAGACATGTTGTCGGTCAGCGCTTCTTCTTGTCGAACACAACCTGCAAGTGCAAGCGTGGATACGAATACGGTCCATGAAATTCGCCACGTGCTCATAACGGATTACTCTCGCTGCTTCGTCGTTTGCGTTGTGGCGGCGAACCTAGCAACTCGATCCGGGCATGAAGCGCGCTCGCTACATAATGGCCGTGATTGACCGGATAACGTGACGCGCTTCACAACACGATCAATTCACGCGAGCTTGTGAGACGTGACGCAGGTGGCTGAATCGAATGAATTTATCGGCGTATTTTTTCGCGTTTGCAGACGTGTCGACAAAATGATTTTTTTTGGACACCTGCTCAGTCGAACCGCGTCGTGCGCAAAGCATTGTGTCTCTGTTCAGCGACAAAACAGATTTTCGTTAATGCGACGTGCGTCTTTCTTTTGAATACTCAGAATCGATCGATTGCGTCGACGACGGCGACGTGACCGAGCTCTTGCGCAACGTCCCGCGCATTCATCCGGCGCAGGTTCACGGCGCGCAGATTTGCGCCTTTGCTTAGCAGAAACTCGATCCCCAGGACGTCGCCGCGCTGTGCACAAATGAGCAACGCCGTATTTCCTTGTTCGTTCTTGCGCTCGATATCATGCCCGGCCGAAAGCAGCGCATCGACAATGGCGGGTCGACCATTGACTGCTGCAACCATGATCGGGCTCAGTCCGAGTTCGTTCGACGCGTCGCCGAGTACGCCAGCCGCGGCGAGTGCATTCACGACGCTCTTGTAGCCGCGCAACGCTGCACGATGCAGCGGCGTGTCGCCATTCTCGTCGGGCCGCTCGAGACTGGCGCCGAACCGATGCAGCAGCGCGATGTTCTTCGCCGCGCCCGCATCGGCCGCATACCATGCTGCGGTTCGGCCGGCACTATCCGTTGCATCGGCGTCCGCACCCGCTTCGAGCAGCAGCCTGGCGAGCGACACATCGCTCTGCTTCGCGGCGATCATTGTTGCGGTTAGCCCGGTATTCGCGGCCGCGGTATCAACCTGGCCAGCGCGTAACAACTCCGAGACGGTTGGGGCCGAGCCGGACCGCGCGGCAAGCCGCAGCAGTTCCCCGTCGCGTCGCTCGCTGGACTGCTGGAAGCGGAGAAGCAAAGAAACGGTCGACGTGCTGCCCTCCCGGACGGCGAGCTCGAGCGCTGTGAACCCGTCCTTGTTCTGGAGCCTGGGGTTTGCGCCGTTTTGCAACAGTACTTCGACGGCGGCACGTGCATCTCGTTGCGCCGCAATCATCAATGCCGTCATTTGCGACGCATCCCGCTGGTCGGGCCGGGCGCCGGCGTTGAGCAGTGTCGCCAGGGCATCGGCAAGTCCCCGTTCGGCCGCGATGAACCAGATCGATCTGCCATTGCTTTCGCCACCGCTGAGGCTGAGGCCGCTGAGCAACGATCGGGTACGCGGTTCGAAGCCCGCGCTGTGCGCGCCAAGCGCGCGCAGCTCTTGTGCGATCTCCGCGTAATCCCTGACATTGGCGATACCGAGTGCCGACTGGCCCGCAAAATTGCTTGCATTGATATCGGCACCTGCAGCGATTAACGCACGCGCGGTCCGCGCATCGCCTTTCTGCACCGCAACGATCAGGGGAGTGTTCCCGGCGTAGCCGGGCGGATTGACACCCGCGCCGCCCGCGAGCAATGCATCGATCGCCGAGTCGGACCCGTGTCGAACAGCGAGGATCAACGCCGTATCACCGGCGTCGTCTGCGATATCCGGACGCGCCCCTGCCTGCAACAACTGGCTGACCGTTGCTGCCCGGTCGTTCTGCGCTGCTTCAATGAGCGCCGTGCGGCCGAACGTCAACTGCCGATCGACGTCAACGCCGGCGGCCAGCAGGTCGTCGACAATCGGCGTCAGGCCCCGTTGCGCCGCCCAGTGCAATGCGGGCTCGAGCGGCGTTTCCGCGCCATCGATCCACCAGTGGTTTCGTTCGCGGCCCGCGAGAGCAGCGACGGCACGCTCGTGACCCTCGGCAGCCAGGCGACGGTATATCGCGGCGGCTTTGCCGGGGTCCTCGGGAACACCAAGACCGCGACGATAGAGACCGGCAAGGTGATACAACGCTTTCGTTTCCCCCGCTTCCGCGAGCACCGCGAGTTCGCCGGCGGCGGTGTCGAAATCGCGGAGCAACAAGGCTTCCTCGGCGCTGCCTGCCGCATGCAGTGGATTCGCCGAAAGCAGCGTCAACGTCGCCGCGACCAGTGCCGCAGCACAGCTGCGGGCGGCGGGGTATTCGCGGGAGTGCTCGAGTCCGTTTGCCATAAAGGGAGCGCAGGCCGGGGATAACGGTTCAAGTGTAACGATCAGCCCGGGAACTAGTGTGACGGGCATCACGGGAAGCGACAGAGCGGTCCGATAGAGTCCACATTGGACTGTTTCGGGTAACGCGAGCTGGCACAGATATGGCTGCAGATCCAAAGGCGGTTCGTATCCAGGCACAGCAACCACGACCCCGGGCTGCAAGCACCGCACCGGCGCGACGACCCAAGAAACCGCTGCCGCTCTGGAGTCGCCTGTACAAGGAATACGGAGGATACGCCGGGCTCATGCTCGCTGCGGCCGCCGTGGCCGTTGGCTATGCCGGCCGCGACTCACGCCGCCTGTTCGCGGAACACGGCCTTGGATACGCGCTCGGAATCATCGGCAGTCTGCTGATACTGACGCTGCTGCTTTACCCGCTGCGCAAGCGTTTTCGTTTCCTGAAATTCCTCGGGCAGGTGCGCAACTGGTTTCGCGTCCACATGATACTGGGCGTCGTGGGACCCCTCGCCGTCCTCTACCACAGCAACTTTTCCCTCGGCTCGATAAACAGCAACATCGCCCTGTTCGCGATGCTGCTGGTTGCCGGCAGCGGCCTGATCGGTCGTTTCCTGTATCAGAAGATTCACCACGGGCTGTTCGGGCGTAAGGCCAATCTCAAGGAGCTGCTCGCCAGTGTGAAACTGACGACGGAAGGTGTTGGCCCCGCGGCGCAGTTCGTTCCCAACCTTTTGCAGATACTCGGCGACTACGACCGCACGGTTCTGAAGCCGCCCGAAAGCCTGCTGCAGTGTATGACGCTGCCGGTGAAACTCGCCTTCACGACGCGCGCCGGCTACCGAAGGATCGTCAGGCAGGTGTCCGCCCAGCTCGACGTCCAGGCGCGGAGCTCGCCGGCGGTCGCCCAACACCGAGACAGGTTGTTGCAGCTCGTCGCTGCGTTCGTGAAGGACCATCTCAATCGCGTGCGACGAGTCGCCTCGTTTGTCGCTTACGATCGTTTGTTCGCACTCTGGCACAAGGTGCATCGTCCGTTTTTCTACCTGCTACTGGTCACGGCCGTTGTGCACGTGATCGCGGTGCACACGTACTCGATATGAGATTCCGCACTCACGTCTTCCTGTTCGTGCTGTTGCTCGGCGGAGTCTCCGACCTGGCGG
>JAAUXY010026471.1_pt1 | contig 12701 bp, 6 predicted proteins | sample 7278121 | NCBI WGS metagenome assembly JAAUXY01 (sample SAMN14350117, study PRJNA611818) | marine sediment metagenome | isolation source: surface marine sediment (1.8m) | place: French Polynesia: Moorea | collected 2018-08 | reverse complement strand
GTCCTGCATCGGACCTACGACACGCAGATCCCCAAGCGTTTCCGCTGCTTCACGCTCGAAGATCAGCCGAACGAGCCCAAGATACCGGGCGAGACCCGCATCCCCGCGGGCTACTACCGGATCAAACTCCGCGAAGACAGCCCCATGGCCCGCCGCTACGCCAATCGGTTCCCGTGGCACCGGGGGATGTTGTGGCTCCAAAACGTCCCGGACTTCACCTACGTCTACATTCACGTCGGCAACGACGACGACGATACCGAGGGGTGCATCCTCGTCGGCGACGGCGCACAGTCGAACCGCGACGAGGACGGGATGGTTACGAGTTCGGTGCGGGCCTACAGGCGGCTGTATCGCGAGGTCATCAACGCGATCAACGTGGGCGAGCCGGTGTGGCTAAAGATCGAAGATCTGGAGGAAAGGATCGAGGGACAGAGAGAGGATTGCCTATGAGGTAGACACTTGATTGTCCGAGTAGAGCCCGCCCCCTTCTTCCCTTTGGGGGGCGGGCTTTTTCATGCGCGGCTGATTCAGCCGGAGTCTTCGGCCGCTGTCTCGCCCAGTTCCTCGAGCGCGGTCGCGACGTTCGCGTCGATACGGGCCGACTGCTCTTCCCACTGCTCGTCGGTGATGCCCTCCTGAGACAGCATCATTTCCGCGACCTCTTCCATGTGGGAGTCGATCACGATGCCCCCACGAACCCAGTTCGCGTACTTCCGGAACTGAGCCGCACGGGCCTGCTGGCCGCTGGCCTCAAAGTAGGTGACTGCCGTGCCGAGCGTCAGCAGCGTGAGGGTTTTTCTGGATAGCTTTGCCATCGTAATCGCCTCCGATTAGGTCGAAAAAATCAACATGGGGTCCGACCAGCGCTGCACTTCCGGAGGCAGCGAACTCGTAGGTCGATCGCTCACGCTGTCCCAATACGCAGTCAGGTCGGCGACTACGATCGCGGCTGCGGCCAGCGCGGCGGTTAGCTGCTCTTCCGTCTCCGCATCCTTCACGCCTTGCCATGCGCGGGCCACGCTCGCCAGATCTCGCATCGGTTCCTGAGCCTCAGTAATCAGGCGCTGGAGCGTTCGGGCCTCTGCCGGCGTAACTTCGCCGCGTCTGTTGGCCTCGATGATCTGAACCTGAACCTGGTCAAAGTGCTCGCGCATCACGTAGGCGGTCTCACCGAGCCCGTCTGCGGCCTTATACGCGCCGATCGTGCCCTGACAGCCAGTGGTCATGGCCGCAACGAACAACACGGTAATGATCCCGATGATCGCCGGGGACCGTGCGGTGCCGGTGCCGGGTAGGGCCTTGATACCCGCGTCCGGTTTGAAGATGACACCAGCGAGCACGGTGAAGATGCCGGTCAGTGCGGCCTCCAGTCCGGTCGGTGCCTCGGCCATGAGTCCGGGGGAAAAGTAGCTCGTTAGCCAGATAACAACTGTTGCGAAGCCGGCCGCAAGACCGACCACCTGTGCGTTTGTACTGCCATTCATAGCGTTGCCCTCCAGTCAGGGACGTTGCAAAGCGTAACGGAGTGTAACAAATCTCCTAATCGTCGTCGTCAGGCTCCGAGCGCGGATTCAGCAGGATCTTCTCTGCGTCCGCGGTCAGATTGTCGATCGACGCGGCGAGGTCGTAGTTGTCGCCATCGGCGCGCTGTTCGGCCTCGTCTTCGATGACTGAGAGCACTGCTGCGAGCTTCCGGCAGCAGAGACGTACTTTCGTGCAGGCTTCTTGGGTCATGGCCCGTCCTCCTGTTCTGGACGCGGCGGCACGTTCATGCCCGCCGATTCCATTTCGGCTGTGAGAATTGAGATATAGACATCGGTGAGGTCGGCTCGGTTCTCCGTTTCCTCCCGGTATCGTTCGATGGTCGCGTTCTGCTGGATGATTGTGGATCCAGCGAACGCCGTGAATGTCTGCATCGAGCCCAGCGAGTACATGGCCACCCACGATGAGGCCAAGGCTACGATGATGGCGATGGCGACAGCCCACTTCTGTAGCAGGCGCACCGCCCACGCCAGAGCGGGGCTGGTAATGTCCTCGTTCATTTCTCGGCCCGTCGCTCCATAACCTTGTCGATGCGCTTGTGCGCGTCCTTGGCGTGCGCGCTAACCGACGAGATGTGTTCAGTGACCTCGGTCTTGACGGCCCGGATCTCCGTGAGCACGTCGCCGTTGTGCGTCTCTAGCTTCTTGGTAATTTCCTGACGCCAACTGGTCGTCATCTCCCGCTCTTCGTCGCGGCGCTTCTCGGCATCTTCCTTCGCCTGCTCCAGTAGCTGCAGCCGGGTCTCCTGTCCGAATATCCTCTTGAAGATATACAGCATAGGAAGCACGTAGATGAGCCAAAACCACTCGAGATAGTTCCAGATACTACTCACCTCGTCCACGCTCTGCTCCGCTGGTGGGACAATATTCCCGTTTGTCATCGAACGTATCTCGGATCGTACTCAACATCGGGCTGCTCCACCAGTGGGCGGGATGCGGCCAAATACAGCGCCAATCCCGTTCCCAGAGTTAAATAGACCAGTAGCAAGAACATCGCACCGCCGCGCCACAGTTCCCTGCGGCCGCCGACCAGGGCGACGATTCCGCGCACAAATGCCTGCATTACAACGAGAAATGCGCAACACAGGACCACGAACAAGGTGGGGAACCATGCGCTGTCAATCAAGGTACGTCTCCTCGTACCAGCGGATCGCGTCCTCAAGGCGCTGGCGCTCCCTCGGCGACAGCGTTTGCAGGAACGCCGCTCGATCCCGCGACGAGAGCCCACCCAGCGGGTGCGCTCGCCTGATCGACGCCCTCAGCGAGTCGTTGTCCACCCCAAGGTCTCTGAGCCGCTGTAGGGCCTCTCGTTCGGCCGTAGCGTCGTCGTAGCGCATGGCCAGCCGCCACTCGTACAGGGCGTCCGAACGCTCGCTGGAGTAGCCGGTGCCGGCCTGACCGCGCTCACGACGCTGCCAACTGAACACCATGCCCTTCATGGTGCTGTAGGCCATCTCGCCCGGATCGCGGGTGTACGTGGCCACCTGACTCAGCGACTCAACGTAGCCCCTGCTTGGTCGGTCGAATATCAGGTCGTACTCGTGCTCCAGACTGAACATGCGCGCAGCGTGCCGCCAGCGATCGCGGATACGGCGCGGCCGGAACACGTCGGGCCAGTACGTCTGCCCGGACATGAGTTCGATCGGGGCCGTGATGACCGGGGTCAGGCCACCAACGATCTTGTTTACCGGGGCCTTGGCCATGGCAATCGCCAGATCGCCGTAGTCGGCACGGCCGCGCTCAATTTCACTCATCATGCCCACGGCGTCATCGAGCCCGAACCAGTCAAGGAAGTCGCTCAGGGCTCCCTGGAAGCGGAGCGTGCGAATCGAACCGTCCTCGTTGCGGCCTATGATGAGATGCAGCCGAGCCCGAGACTGCGCGCCCAGCTCGTCCTCTTCGTCGCCAAAGAACAGGTTGTTCCAGAGCTGCACCATGGCGTAGAGGAAGGCCATGCGGAGCGTCAGATACGCGGTCGTGCGGATCCCGAGAGAGGCGCCGATGATGCCCGTGGCCTTGAAGCCTTGCCCGATGCCCTGCGACCATGCGTTCGCGCCCAGTCGCCAGTAGCGTTTGGTGTTGATTTCGAGCCACGAGTAGAACGGGATGATCTTGCGCCGAATGTCCTTGCCGAAGTCGCTGATCGCGCCGTAGTCGCCAACGAGCTCCCGAGCCAGCAGCGCGGCCTTGTCCTTGTTGTCCTCGATCGCATCGACCATCTCGCGCTTGCCGGCGCCGTAGCCAATGGACTCCATGGACTCGCCGCCCTCCAGTCGCTCGACGTAATCGAGGTAGGCCGCGTACCGCATCCAGTTCTCGCGGAACCACGTGTACCGCTGGAGCGCCCGCCAGATCTTCATGATCGGCTTCATCGCCGTCTTGCCCGGCCGGGACAGACTGGCCTTGTTGACCAGATCCTCGAACTCCGACAGGTAGTTGATGTCCGGGATCTCCTGAATGGTCAGACCGGAATCGAAGACGCCGCGATTCACGGCCTCGCGATACCGCTGCGACGGCTCCTTGCCCTGAATCATGACCTGATACAGTTCTTTGATCGCACGCGGCAGATGGCGCAGGCTCTTCGGGTTGCCGGCGATCACGGCGTCGAGGTCGCCCGAGAGGTTGTTCAGGTTGTACTTGAGCACACGACGGGGGTTGATGAGCACCCACCGCTTCCACCATGCCAGCGGGGTCGCGACCAGCGTGTCGAACAGGCCCTCGGCGTGCTGGTCGTTGATGCTGTTCATCGACTTCGCGACTTCTTCGGGCAGGATCATCTGATACTTGGGACCGCCCACGGCCAGCACGGAGCGCACGGACTCGAGTGCGCCCATCAGTTCTTCGGCACTTATCGGCCCCGCGCCCTCTTCGGCGACCCGCTGCAGCAGTCGATCGACGACGTGCTCCGGGATCGTCTTGGCCGTGAACAGCAGGTTCCCCTCGTCCGGTTGCCACGTGACGTGGCCCGGAGGCGCAAAGCCCTTCGTCACCAGCGACTCAAGGTTCATTGGGTCCGCGTACTTCTCGCCCAGATGGTGCCGCACCCAGGCCTTGCGCTGGTTGATCGCCGTGAACGCGGTCGCAGCTCCCATCGAGCCCGGATGGTTGTTGTCCAAAATCCACGCCAGCAGCGGGAAGATCGACCGCTCGCCCTGCGCCTCGTCCATGATGTTCTCGGCCGCGTCCCGCAGACTCGCCGGAACCCGGTTGATTAGCCCGGCCTCGAGGGCCTTGCGGACCTGTCCCAGACCGAACGCAATGCGCTGACGGAACCGCCGCCACTCACGGTCGAGCGGACTGGTGTCACGGCCTTTAGAGTCCTTGTAGCCGTTTTCCTGAATGTCCTTCTGTAGCAGTCGATCGACGAGCCGGTCGTTGTGGGCCTTCGCATTCTCGATCGTCTTCGCCCGCTGGTTGTACTGCGAGTTCTTGAACCACTCGATCGTGCGGGCCTCCGCAATGTTGGTCAGGGCCTTCTGCATCCACTCGAACTCGGCCTCCAGCAGGTTCGCGTTAATGTCGAGCTTCGAGCCCATGCGCCGAGCCCAGTGCGGGGTCTTGAGTCGCTTGCCCGCGCCCTTCGCGTAGGCCACCTGTGAGCGGGCGTATTCGAGGACCTGGTGCCGGTAGTACGCCGGGTTCTTGATCTGATCAGCGTGCAGGACGCCCGCCTCAACCATTTCGTTGGCAATGCGCCGGCTGATTTCGCGCCGCATTTCGACCTTTTCCTGCAAATCCGGCCGCGATTCGAGCACCTTGTCGATTTTCGCCAGCTCGGCCCGCGCCGAGGCGTCGGTGAAGCCGAACGGGAGGTCGTGCTGCTGGTCGATTTCGTGCATGAGGTCGTCGAGCACGACCTTGCGCGTGAACAGGTCCAGATCCGCGGCGTTCATGCCCCGCGTGATCTGCCGGAGAATCCGAATGACCTCTTCCTTCGATGCTTGCGGAGCGGCCTCGATCTTGCGCAACTGCTCGCGGGCCTGCGAAAACTCGGCCGTGTTCGGGAGGTCGATGAAGTGCCGGCTGAAACCCTGACCGATAAAAATGATCCGGTCCTTCATGCGCTGGAGCCACGTCGTCTGGTCACGGGAACCCTTGCGGGCCTCGCGCCAGCGTAGCTCAGTCTCCTCGTTGTCGAACGTGACCTCTTCGGTTTTCGCCGGCTTCTTCGGATACCGGAGCGCGAAGACCTCTTCGCCGGCCAGCGTCACGGCCTCGCCAGTTCGGCGACCCACCTGTCCGGTGCTGATCTTCTCGAGCACGTCATACGCACTGTTGAAACCGTTGCCGCGGAACGCATTGGCCACGGCCTCGAAGAACCCGCTGATCTTCTGGAACGCGGTGCGGATAAAGCCTCGGGGCTTGTACATGCCCGCCGCGTAGTTGGCGTGCAGATCCGCGATCGCTTCCTCGATCTGCTTCTCTTCGGTCCGGTGCGCGTACCGCTGCCGGATGTCGTCCATCAGCGCCGTGTCGTTGAGCACGCGGCGGCTCAGCACCCGCCACTCGGCGTCGTTGATGAGGCCCAGTGCCCGGAGCGCGTGGATGACCTCATGGTTCAGGGTCCACATCTTGCCCCGCGTATCGAGCGCGATTTCGATGGTAAAGTTCGCGAACCGGCCACGAGCACCCTCGACGAACTTGCCGCTCTTGCTGAAAATCGCGGCCACCAGCTTCAACTGAATCTTGTCGCTGATCCCGACCTCGGTCATGCGCTCGCGCAGCGCGGCCTCTATGTCCTCCTGCTTGTCGACCACGGGGTCTCTGAGGCTGTAATCCTCGTCGGAGATCTCGGACTGGTCGAGTGCCCGCTTCATGTCGTCGCGGGTCAGGCGCGGATCTGGAGCGGATCCCGGAGCCGTCTGGCCGGCGATTCGGCGGGCCAGTTCAAGGTTGTCCATCGCCCGGAAGGCGGCGCCGGCACGCTTCATCTCCTGCAATACGCGCAGCGCGGGGCCTCGCTCCACGTCCACGCGCATCATGTTCCCGACCTTTACGAAGTCGCCGCCTGCGGCCTCTCGGATGCCCCTGTCCAGGTAATACTTGCCGCCGCTCTTCTTCGACGAAGCCACCTGGAACCGGACCTTGCCGTCCTTGATGCTGACGACAATGGCCTCGTCCCGGCTCTCGACGTAGTTGCCGCGCTCGGCCTCAAGGAATATCAGGGCCTGCTCGACGCTGCGGAACTGTACCGGGCGATCCTTCCGGGACTCTTTGTAGTCGAAGTCCTTGGGCATCATGATGCCCTGCCGCACGTCGCCGTTCTGGTCCGTGAAGTTGACGATCGCGCCCTTGCCGCCGACGTGCTCGAAGCCCGACAGGATATTGCCGGTAATCATCGTCCGCTCTTCGCGAGAGTCGGTCTGCATCCGGTCGAAGGCCTGGTAGACCGTCATGTCGTTGGTAATCGTCACCGCGGGCTCGACGATGTTCAGGCGCCCCGTGCGGTCCAGCGATTCCGTCGATCGAGTCACCATCTGACTCAGTGGGATCGTAAGCTGCCGCATGGAGTTGGCCATCGCAAACGTGACCTTCCACGAGCCCAGCGCGGCCGGGTTCTTGGTCTTGCCCGTGGGCTCGATCTTCGTGACCACGCCGTAGAAGTTGCCCTCGTCGGTCAGGAGCCGGATCGGCTGGCCTATGGGCGCGGTTCGCAGGAACTCGCGGATTCGCGTCAACTGGCCGTCGAGCTTGTCTTCCATGACCTTGCGGCGCTCTGGGTTCTCTACCTCGTCGATCGTCGCCTGTCGGTAGACCCGGATTTCCTCGTTCAACTGCCTCAGACGCTCGGAGCCCTGTTCGCGGCCCTTCTGGGTAATGGCGTGATGCTGGTCCGGGTTCAGCGTCCCAGCGTCCACTCCCAGCGTCTCGGCCACCATTTCGAGCACTTTCTTGGTCGGATGCGGCCGGCGCAGCACCTTCACGTCCAGCGTCTCGACGTTCACGCCCTCCGCAAACGGGCTGTCTACGTCTGAGACGGGCGCTACGACCTGCTCGGAGTCAATGACACGGGCATCCAGAGCCAGCGTCTTCGCCTCCAGAATCGACTCTCCCGCGGCCTCCTTCTGCTCCACGAGTGCGTCGTACTCGCTCTCGAGAAGCCCGTACACCATCTCCTGCTCTTCGATCGTCAGGAGCGGGATGCGACCAGTCACCTTCCGCATCGAATCCTGCGGCGTGTCCGAGGTCACGGGGTCTCCGAGGCGCCCGTGTATCTCCGGCATGTCCATCATGACGTGATACGCGACCTCATCGCCGTACTCGTTCATGAAGTCCGGCACGTCCTCGGCTGTCAGGGCGCCGCCTCGGCTGGCCGTGGTGTTGGCGTTGAGGCTGGCCATCTTCTTCGCCAGTACCGCGGCCGGACGCTTCTCGGCCGGCACGTTGGCGACCAGTTGGTCGTATTCGGGCTCGATGACCTGCCCGGTACGATGCACACGGCCCAACATCTGCATGTGCGTGTCAATGTTCTTCTCGGCCTGCGCGATAATCATGCGCCGCTTCCGCTGGTCCTTGAACGTCGTGCTCGCGTGCAGCGACAGTCCGGTGGATCCGGCTTGGTTCAGGATCATCGCGTCCGTGGCGCCCGAGTTGAAGTCGGCGATCGCCTTGCGCCGGCCGGCAATACTGACCTCCGAGCCCGGTCGGTTCGCGAAGTACGCGCCATCTCGACGGTAGTCGATCGTGTGCGAGCGACCCGTAATCTCGCCGACCGAGTAACCGGCCTCAGCCAGGCGCCGTCGAATGTGGTCGATCGGGCTGACCGGCAGCGCCGAGAAGTCGTAGCCGTCAAGTTGGTCCCGGATCGCGTTGAACGCGGCCGTGCCTTCCGGCCCCAGCATCTCGTCGGTCAGGTAGACGTGCTCGCCCTTCTCGCCCTTTTTCATGAACGGCTTGCGAACTGTGATCCGGCGCGTCCGGTCGAGATAGCGATTCAGCAGTATCCCGAAGTCGATGTTGATGGCGTCTCCGGGCTTGATGCCCATGTCCTCGGTGAAGTCCGCGAGGAACGAGCCCATCGTGTTCGCCACGGTCACGACCGGCTTCTCGCCGCTCTTGATCGCCTCGATCGCTCTGTCCGCTGCCTGATCAGCCTTGATCGCGAGCAACATCTGGTCGATCAGGTTGTGCATGATGCTCGTGAAGTTCGTGGACGCGGCGCCGGCGCCACCCGTCGAGCCGTCACCACTGAACTGCTTGCCCTCGGCCTTCAACTGCCGGTCCATGGCCTTGACGGCTTTCTTGATGTAGGTCTCGCTGAACCCCTGAATCGCGGCCAGAGAGGCACTGTAGTCGCTGTACGTCTTCCGGCTAACGTCCACGACCGGCGAGTTATAGACCACACCGTCGAAGCTGCGCTCGCGCCGGAGGTACTGGCCCGAACGAGACAGCATCGAGGCAACGACCTGCTGCATCGGCACGCCGCCGCGCTGGATCGCGTCTCCCAGACCCGAAATATCGGAGACGGCAAGCTGCATGTCGGTGGTCGCATACAGGTCCATCACGTCCGGGCGCTTGGCGTAGGTCGCACTCGAGTGGAATACGCTGTGGGCCTTGCGCGTCAGGATGCGGGCGAACTCAGCCCGGTTGAGTTCCGTGTTCTTTTTGTTGTCCCTGCCGGCTTCGGATCCACCGGCATTGTGCGACTCGTCCATAATGACGATACCGCCATCGGCCATGGCCTCCAGGAAGTCCTGTCGAACGGTGCGAGCTCCCTTGACCGTCTGCATCTGCGAGTACGTGGTAAAGATCACGTCGTAGCCGCCCAGTTCGCCCTCGGCCGCAATGTCGCGAAGCAACTGGTTATGGCTGGCCGCGGCCTTGGATCGCAGTACCTTGGTGCCCTCGTCGTTCAGGGGAACCCGCTGACCGGCATTGGTCATCAGCATCTTGGGCTCGCGCTCGAGCATCTCGTCGAGCCCAATGTCCATCATGTCGCGGTACATATCGCCGTACAGGTTCGGCTTTTCGGTCACGAAGATGGGGGTGCGACCCTGCCGGATGGCGTGCCGGATGATCGCGGCGACGACGCGGCCCTTACCGATGCCCGTCTGGTCGCCGATGATGAAGCCGGCGCCTCGACTCATGTTGTCCAGCGCCAGCGCGATCGCGTCTACCTGCTCGGCCCCAAAATAATCGGCGAGTTTGTCGGGATCGTAGCCCAGTTCCTGCGCGACGTAGGCGTCGAGATCTCCGTGCCTCTGGCGCAGTTTCAGGAGCGCGTCATCGACGGCCGTCTGCATGTTGACCGGGACAAGCGTGTCCATCGGCCGCGCCTTCGAGGACGGCTGGTAGGGGACTTGCCTTTTGTCTGGGGCTACCGGAGCACGTCGAGCGCGCTGCTCAGGTCGTTCACTCGGAGCGGGTTCGGCAGGTTCGGTTCGTGCAGGTTCACTCGGTCCAGTGTCACTGGGTTGTCCAGCCACAGGTCCTTCACGAACTCCAGTGGTGTCGTCACTCGCAACTGCGTCTGGCTCTCGATCAGGCCGACTTTCTCTGCCTGGTCGGCCATCGCCTTCATCGCTGCGGGCTGGTCCGGGCTCTTCTGGAGCACGAGCTCGAGCCGACGCCCGAGTGCCTTCTGGAGCTTGCGGATATTGCGTCTCGAGGACATTAGCCAGATCTTCCCAACTGCGATAAACCTGCGGCACGCTGACCGCGGGCACCTGCCGCTGCGACTTCGCACGGCCACGAATAACGATCACATCGACCGGCCAGCCGGCCCCCTGTCGCTCGTACAGTTCGCCGGGGACGGTGAAGTGGTCCACGACATTATACTGCTGATAGAGCTTCAGGTAGAACTCGCGCTTCGATTTCGAGTTGTAGGCGTCCGAGCGGGCCTGCTCCGTCTTCGCCGTCTTAGCCACCGAGCCCACGATCAGAACGCCGGAACCCTCTGGCAGCATGGCATCCAGCGCCTTCATGCTTATCGCATGGTCGATTTCGCGGGTCTCGTACTGCTCGTCGATCTGCCACGTCTTCGACTTTCCGGCGTCGTCCTTGACCACGCCGAACGGTGGATTCGCGATGATTACGTCAAAATCCTGCTCCGGGACCACTTCCGCGGCGTCGTTGACCGTGACCGTCCCGCCCGGCAAGAGGGCACGCAGGAATCGTGCCCGGTCCTCGTTCAGTTCGTTGGCCACGACCTTATCGGGATCTGCGGTAAGCAGCAGCGCCCCATTGCCCGCTGAGGGCTCGTAGACCGTCGAGTTCGCGGTGATCCCTGCCAACTGAGACGCCAAATAGGCCAGCGGTACGGGCGTGCTGTACGCCTGCTGCTCGACGCTGGTGCTCGTGCGCGTGCCGAGTTTCGGCATACGCTGGTACAGATCCACCAGTTGATCGTAGGTCTTGCGTGGCGCCAGTCCCTTCCCGTCTTCGACGATCGCGCTGGCGGCGAGGATCATGCCCTTCTCGATCGCCTCGTCCACCATCTTCGCTTCTGGTGTACCGGCCTCGATCTTGCGCCCAATCTGCTTGCCCGCAAAGTTTCTGGCCGCAGTGATGGTCGTGAATGAGCCGCCGCCCTCGAACAGATCGGCAAACGCCTGAGTGAGAGCATCGGCGTCGTTGTCGATCGACGTGGTTGGTGCAACCTGACCGGACGGCTGCACACGGAACTGAACCTCGTCCTCCAGCACTGCGGTCGCTTCGGATGCGCGTGCGTACATCCAGTCGTAGTCGTCGTCGATCCACGCCACGACCTCTTCGCCGCTGGTGTCCGCAAGTTCCTGTATGGGACGCACGTACTCGTCGGCCTGCGCCTGCGCCTCTGCCCGCGTGGTTCGCTCGGCCGCGACGAACTCGTCGAACTTCTGGGTCCACATCTCTGCCATGGCGCCGTCGAGGTTGGCCGGCGGCTCGTCCACCCGTCGCGGCGCTGCTGGCACAGCTCGGCCACCAACGAGGTCAACGCCCTCGCCCCGTAGTTGCTCGCCCAGCGTCTCGATTTCTTGGGCGCGACGGGCTGCTCGCTCGTCCCGCTCCTGCTGGCGGCGCTCGACCTCTTCCGCGCTCGGCCGCGGTATTCCGTCGTCCTCCGCGGCCTGCTCGGCGCGAAGCTCGTCCATGTTCAGTTCGTTGATGATGACCTTGGGACCGGCCGCGGGAGCTGCTTCCGCTTCCTCTCGCTCTCGGATCGTGCGCCGCAACTGGTCTGCCTTATCGACCAGTCGGGCATCGACGATCATCTGCGAGTCAATCATGCGGTCCATTTCGTCCAGCCGCGTGCGAAGTTCGTCCAGACTCAGTTCGGTGGGCGCCTGTGCTGCTTCCGGCTCTGCTGCGGGCTCCTGCCCGAACTCGGCGCGGGCAAACGCCTCCGCGGCCTCGCGGGTCTCGAACGCAAAGCCACCGGGGCTGTCGCGCCACTTCCTTGAGTACCAGCCGCCAGCGGCTTTGGCTCGGGCGCGTATCTCCTTGAACGTGTCGCGATCGACGCGCTCGCTCGGCTCGACGATGAAGATGTCCTTCTCGCGCTTTTCGTGGAACCGCTCATGCAGCGTGTAGCCCTCGGTCTCGGGCTCTTTGAGGTCAATTTCACGCGGCTGCGAGTCCGGTACGGCCACGGCCACCAGTTGATCCGGGGTGTAGTTCCCCAGCATCTCCATGCTCGAGACCTCGCTGAACTCCCCGTCCTGCTCGCTCTGAGCAAACACCCGGTCGCCGTCAGCCCATGCGCGCTCGGCGTCGATGCGGCTGGTGACCTGCCGGCCACGCTCCTGAATAAGGGCATCGGTCTCGCTCAGTTCCTCACGCTGCTCGGCGCTTTCAGCGGGCTCTCGCGGCTCCGCGTACAGGGCAACACCGCCGACCTCGAACGTCGGTAGGGCCGCGCTAATTTCCTGACGGTTGCGGGATGACAGGTCTTCCCAAGCGATTTCCGAGATGCGTGCATAGTCCGCGTCGGTCATGTCGCGGTAGGTGTGCCGCAACAGATCCTCGCGGCCGGGGCGGGACAACTCGCCCGCCCACGCGGTTCGAGCCTCTTCCGTTACGCCCTCTTCGACTGGCAACTCGACGATCGGCTCGGCCTCGCCGCGCTCTATGGCGCCCGTGACCTGATTCTCGAGTTCGGTGAGCGGCCTTATCTCTTCGGCCGGTTCAAGAGCCCGCCCCGCTTCCGGTCCTTGTACCGTGTCACCGGCTTCTGGCCCG
>JAAUXY010171000.1_pt1 | contig 12705 bp, 14 predicted proteins | sample 7278121 | NCBI WGS metagenome assembly JAAUXY01 (sample SAMN14350117, study PRJNA611818) | marine sediment metagenome | isolation source: surface marine sediment (1.8m) | place: French Polynesia: Moorea | collected 2018-08 | reverse complement strand
CCTCGAGCGGCGCTCCTACAACGGGTCCTACAGTTCTTCTATAACGATGTTCTGGTTCGTGTATACGCAAATGTCGCCGGCAATATTCAGCGCTTTTTCGACGATGTCTCTTGCGCCCAGCTCGGTGTTTTGCAGCAGCGCCAGCGCAGCGGCCTGTGCATAGGGCCCGCCGGATCCGATTGCCATGAGGTCATGCTCCGGCTCTATGACGTCACCGTTTCCGGAGATGATGAAGCTGGACTCCTTGTCGGCAACGCACAGCAAAGCTTCGAGTCGACGCAGGCGACGGTCCATACGCCAGTCCTTGGCGAGTTCGATCGCTGCGCGCGTCAGGTTGCCGTACTGGTCAAGCTTGCTCTCGAAGAGCTCGAACAGCGTGAACGCATCGGCCGTACCACCGGCGAAGCCGGCGATCACGCGACCGCCGGCGAGCGGTCGCACCTTTCGGGCATTGCCCTTCATCACGGTGTTGCCCATGCTGACCTGGCCGTCGCCGGCGATGGCGACCTTGCCGTCGCGACGAACCGAAACGATCGTCGTACCGCGAAACTGTTCCATTCCTCTCATTCCTCAGAAGCGCCGTTGCTGCCTGTACGTCTGGCCAGGCTGAGGTGCTTTGCTACGTTTTCTTGCGGGCCCGTGGATGGGTTTGGTCGTAGATTTGGGCCAAATGCTGGAAATCAAGGTGAGTGTAGACCTGGGTGGTCGAGATATTGGCGTGGCCGAGCAGCTCCTGGACGCCACGCAGGTCGTGGCTCGACTCGAGCAGGTGGGTCGCGAAGGAGTGCCGGAACAAATGCGGGTATACGTTGCTGTCGATGCCCTGCCGCCTGGCCCAGTGCTTGACGCGTGACTGTACCGACCGGGGGCTGATGCGCGTGCCGCGCTGGCTGACGAAGAGCGCCTTTTCATCCAGCGCGGCGAGCTGAGAGCGCGACGTCTTCCAGGATTGCAGCGCCTCCAGCGCCTTGCGGCCCACGGGAACGATGCGGTCCTTGTTACCCTTGCCCGTGACCCTGACGGTGGCGTCGTGTACATCGACGTCGCCCATATCGAGGTCGACGAGTTCGGCAAGTCGCAGCCCGGAGGAGTAGAGGAGCTCCAGTATCGCCCGGTCGCGGTCGATCAGCGGTCCTTCGCCGGGAATCTCCAGAAGCCTGGCCATGCGATCGGCGTCGAGATTGCCGGGAAGCCGCTTGCTCGCCTTCGGTGCCGAGACGGAGTCGACCGGATTGCGGCTGACGTGCTTCTCGCGCAGCAGGTAGCGAAAGAACATCCGTGCCGCCGACAGGCGCCGCTGCAGGCTCTTTGCGCTCATTCCCTTGCGATAGGCTGCGGCGGTGAAGGTGCGTATGTGCTCGCTGTCGAGCGCAGACCAGTCTTTGATGTCCTCCTGCTCGCACCACGCACGTAGCGCGTTGAGGTCACGTCGGTAGTGCTTGCAGGTCAGTGGTGAGAGCTGGCGTTCGTATTCGAGATGGTGGATGAACCGGTCGATCCAGCCAAGCTCCTTTTCGTTCACCGCCGGCGCCTGGTTCAGTAGCGCTTCAGCGCTCCGCAAACGAGATCGCCAAGCCGCGACAGGAAATCCATGCTCATGCCCGGGTGGAAACGGTCGCCGTCGTTGCTGCCGATGGCCATGAATCCGATTTCCGCTTTCTTGCCGAGCGGCACGAGGGCGACGGAACCGATCTCTTCGGCGTCACCCCGGAACAGAAACTCCCGCTGCGAGTCGCGCGTCTGGCCGCAGCGAGGACCGTTGCCGTTCAGGAACGTCGAAAACGGTTTCACGGCCGGATCGGATCGTTCCACGACCCGGAAGAAACGCCCGCCATCGATGTCGGAGAACGCGTCGGGGTCACCGAAGAGCACGAGGATGGCGTGGTCAGCCCCGAAACCGGACCGCATGGCCTCCTCGACGGACATGACCGTGGACTGCAGGTCCGCTGCGGCAATCAGCTGGAGGCTGAGTTCGTGGATCTTGGCAGCGAGCACGTCATTGTCGCGCGCAACCGCAATCAGCTCTTTCAGCTGTCGCTCCATCTTGAGTTCCCGCTGGCGGAGATTCGACACCTGGCGTTCGACGAGGGACACGGCCGCTCCCGAGGAATGCGGCAGCTGCAGCGAGTTCAGCAGGGACTTGTGACGTTCAAAAAACTCCGGGTGGCGTTCGAGATAGTCGTGAACGGCTTCTTCGGAAACCGGCTCTTCGACGTATTCCGGCCTGGCTTGTGTACTCATATATCGATGGTTCCCTCGCTCAAGAATTCAGCGTCGCCGGTCAGCCAAACGGTGCTGTCGCCGCCGCGCCAGCTTACCATGAGTTGTCCGCCTGGCAGGACAACGCGAATGTCTTCGTCAAGCAGTCCCAGCGATATGCCCGCGACGGCTGCCGCGCACGCGCCCGTGCCGCACGCACGGGTTTCCCCGACGCCGCGCTCGAACACGCGCAACCGGATCGACGTTCGATCAACGACCTGCATGAAACCCACGTTGATGCGGTCCGGAAAACGCGTGTGGTGCTCGATGGCTGGCCCGATGGTTTCGACGTCCGCCTTATCCACGTTGTCGACCTTCAGCACACAGTGAGGGTTGCCCATCGAGACAAGCGATACGTCGAATGCCTGACTGTCGACGACCAGTGTGGACGCTTCGTAGTGAGTACGTCCCATGTCGACGGAGATGCGATCGCCGTCCAAAACACGTATCTCAACCGGGCCCGCAGGACTGTCGAGCGTAAACTCGTCACCGGCGTTGTCCGCGAGCATGCGCGCGACGCACCGCACTCCGTTTCCGCATTGCTCGACCTCGGAACCGTCGCGGTTAAAGATGCGATACGCGGCGAAGGATGTCGACGACACGGGCTGTGTGACCCACATCAGCTGGTCGAAACCCGGTCCCGAGTCGTCGTTACCCAGCAACTGCAGTTGCTCCGGTGACGGCGCCGGCAGGTCATGTTCGCGCTGATCAACAACAACGATCTGGTTGCCCGCACCTTGCATTTTCACGTAGCGAAGTTGCATTCGCGCAGTTTAAAACCTTTGGTTGGACATTTGCGTTCGGCGAATGTAGTTTACATAAAACTGCCGAAAGTGCAGGCAAATCAATAAACAACAAATCCCCGCTATTGGAGAGAGGAAATGCGGCACATCATGGTGTTGAACGCAAAGGGTGGCTGCGGAAAAAGCACCCTTGCAACAAATATCGCTTCCTATTTCGCGACCGAAGGCGCGAGTGTGGCACTCGCGGACTACGATCCGCAGCGATCCAGCCTGGATTGGCTCGATCGCCGTCCAGACAACCGGCCAGCGATCGCAGGCGTTGCTGCATTCGAGGATGGGCTGAGACACGTACCGCGCAGTGCTGACATCGTCGTCGCCGACGCGCCGGCACGGTCGCACGGCAAGGAGCTGACCGATCTAGTCAGGCATGCAGAAACGGTTGTGATACCGGTGCTGCCCTCGACAATAGACATGCAGGCGACGACGACGTTTCTGAAGGAACTCGCTGCCGTACACAAAGTACAGAACAAGGGTGTAAAGGTTGGAGCGATCGCGAATCGTGCTCGTGACAACACGCTGATCTTCGACGATCTCGACGAGTACCTCACGAAAGCCAAGGTGCCTTACATCGCGGCCCTCCGCGAAGCCCAGAACTATGTCCGGGCGTATACGCGCGGCCTCGGCATCTTCGAGTTGCCAGAGTACCTGGCATGGCCCGACTGGGACGAGTGGGAGCCACTCACAGGCTGGCTGCGAAGCAAGCGCTCTCAGCCTTAGGTCTGAATCGCGGTCTCGTACCCCCTCCGGGGATAGTGAAAACCGCTCCTACACGGCTTAATTGGGGCATTCATGTTTTCCACCGGGATGGAAAACATGAATGTCCCAGTTAAAGGCTGGCTCTGATGCCTTCCTCGGCGTTGTCGTAGACGGGAATAACGCCGAGTTCTTCGCGCATGCGCGTCGAGTCGATGCGACGTGACTCGGCAAGGAACGACATACGCGTCGCCGAGAATTCCCGGATCGCCTGGCGTCGGCTGATCTCGGGCGGCGCTTCGAGATTGCACTGGCGAGCGACCTCTTTCGCAAACCATGTCGTCGATCGCTGGTCGGCATCGGCAACGTTGTAAACACCGGCCGGCTTCGCGCTATCGAGCGCTGCCAGGCAGCAGCGGGTCAGGTCATCCACGTGAATGCGATTGCCGGGATTCGCATCTTCCGGGCGAAGTATCGGTACCTTTTGTTCTATGCGCTCGATACCAAGGCGACCGGGCCCATAGATTCCCGATGATCGCAGCACGGCGAACTCGACGTCGAACTCCTGGCACCAGCGAGCGAGCATCTGCTCGGCCGCGACGCGACGCTTTGCCCGGTCGGTCTCGGGTCTCGGCTGTGTTGCTTCCGTGACAATGGCGCCGTCGCGATTTCCGTAAACGCCCGTCGTGCTGATATAGACGAAGCGGCTCGGGGCGGGATCGAGCAGCGTCAGGAAGTGCTTCAGTCGCAAGTCGGTAGGAGCGCCGCTCGAGGCGCGATTGTCGCCCGTAGGAGCAGCGTCTGTGGGAACGGCGTTTGTGGGAGCGGCGTCTCGCCGCGACTCGGGCCGGGACGGCCCTCCCACCACAGGAGGCGGCGACGGCGGTACGGTGTACAAAACGACGTAGTCGTCGGGCAGCTCTATCGGCAGCTCCGGCGCGGAATCGAGGTCGAACGGCTCGACGCGATGCGTTGAATCCACGTTGGTGCGATTCAGGCCGACGGCCTGGTCAGCGGGCAGCGCTTCCAGCACCCGGCGACCGGTGAAGCCAACGCCTGTGACGATCGTGAACATCGATCAGCGAGCCTCGGCATCGAGGTGGGGGAGCTGCGGGCGTGAGCCCTCCGCAACCATGCCCAGGCCTTCGCGATACGCGTCGGCAGCCGCGTCCCCTTCACCCAGCTGCGTCAACAGGCGGCCGTACTCGTGGTACGCCTCGGGCGTCGGGCGGAGGCTGATCACGGTCTCGAGGTAGCTGCGCGCTTTGCCCCACAGCTCATTGCGCAGGCAAAGCCGTGCCGCAGCGAGAATGAGATCCGTGTCATCGCCCCGTTTCGCCAGCCAGGTTTCGGCTGTCTTCAGCTGCTTGCTCGGATCCGGCCCCTCCACCAGCCCGAACAGTCGCACCAGCGGCGCGCGCCACTCCGCCTTCAGCGCGGCGCTGAGCTCGCGCTCTGCGCGCTCGTGCTGGCCGCAACGCATGAGTCCCCGGTACCAGGCCTCTTGCAGCTCGATGTCTTTCCGATGGATTTTCGGAACCTCGGTCCAGGACTTCGTCAGTTCGTCGATGTCACCGGCGCGTTCCAACGCCTCGAGATGGACGCGAACGGTCCACTTGTCCAGCGTCGCCTTGTCGACACGACCGTGCTTTTGCAGCCGCGGCAGTATGTCGACGAGCGCCGCCCAGTCTTCGAGCCGATAGTAGAGACGACCAAGCAGGGCCAGCGCATAGCTGTGATTACGCGAGTTCTCTTCCAGGCGCCGCAAGGTCGCCAGCGCCTGTTCATAGGCGCCGCGATCCAGCTGGAACTCTGCCTGCGTCAGCAATACCGCGTTCGACGCTTCCGGCGTCTTTTCAAACGCCAGCTTGAGCCAGTCATCGCGCCGCTCATCGAGCCCCTGTAAATGTGCCGCCCTCGCGGCCTGGAGGTAGTTGAACAGCGGTGTGTCACTCGTGCTGGCCGCTCTTGCCAGCAGCTTTTCGCCCCGGGCAAAGTTGCCTTCCGCCACTTCGATCATCCCCTGGGTGAGCTTCTGGCCTGCGCGACCGGATCGATAGCGGCTCGCAGCCTCGCCCAGTTGCCGTGGCGCACGCCAGATCTTTCGGGCCACCCAGATGACGAAGAGCAGCAGAACGATCAGCCCGACGAGGACCGGTACAGACATCTCGATCAGGTAGCCGCGGAAGTCGATGGCGACGTAGCCAGGGTCCTTCAGCAGGAAGTGGGCCGCGAGCATGCTCACGACGACAGCGAGGATGATGTACAGGCCGAGCTTCACTGATCGGCGCCCGCCAGTGACCGATGCTGACGCAGCAAGCGCAGCGATTCGGAGATGTCCGGTGTGTCCGCCACGAACAGGCCGTCGCGAATCTCCGCGATCGTCTGCCGCGCACTGTCGACACGCGCATCCTCGAGGTCGAAATAGGTCTCCAGCCAAAGGTCGACATCGTCGAGGCTTTGCTCGAATGTTGCCTTTTCACCGCGCAACAAGGCCAACCGGGCCGCCTGCATCTGCAGCGCCAGGTTTTCGCGCAGGAAGTACTCCGCTTCGGGGGCCAGCAATGCCCGGTCCGTTTCGTCGGTCTTGCGCACCTTCACGAGTCCGGCAAAGGCGCCTTTCACCGAAGACCAGGCGCGACTCGCACCGCTTGCCGACGCGTCGATCGGAGTCTCGTCAGCCGCGATCTCCTCCATGCGCCGCAGCGGCAGGGTCTCGACGACCCGTGAGAGGCTCGCGAGCGTCAGCGTCACGCCGGCGATATCGGGTTTTTCCATGCCCTCGAGCACAGCCAGTTCGTCGGAGAGCGCGCGTCGGACCTCGGTCAGAGACGGGTCGGCCAGCTGCAAGATGCGGTCGTCGGCCATGCCGAGTGCAAGCGCCGCCAGGTCGGGATTGCCGGCCAGCTGCAGCTGCGCGTTGGCGATCTGCATGTAGTACTCGGCCTCTGCAAGCAGCAATGTGTTGCGAGCGCCGGTCGACAGTCCCTGCAACGCAGCCACCGAGTCCTCGATATTCGACATACGCGCCGGCAGCGATTCGAACAGCCGGACGCGCGCATCGATGTCCTGCTGCACAGCATCGAGTTGCGACGCCACGCTGTTGCTGCTGCTGTCGAGCTGGTCAACTCGACCCGAGAGTTCCGAAACCGATCCTTCCGCTGCGCTGAGTTTGCTGGTGAGCTCGGCGACGTTGCGTTCACTGTTTTCGTCAGTGCCGGCTTCGCGGTAGTCCTGAACCAGGCCATAGCCGGCGCCGGCGATAGCAGCCAGTGCAATCAACAGCGCCAGCCACGCAATGCCACCGCCGCCACTGCGACGTTCTGCCGCGGGCGTCGCGGTATCTTCGGGCACGGGCTTGGCTTCAGCCTCGATCGAGGTCTCGTCAGGTTTCTCTTCTTCGTTCATGGGATTATCCGGATTCGGTCAGCGCAATGATCGCACGTACCATTTCGCTGGCCTGGGGTCCTTTGGCAGGTACGGGCCGAGACCCCGGTATTCGATCACAGGCTTCTTTTATCACACGACTGGCCGGCGTAACCAGTGGCACTTTCGCGAGTAGCAGGGCACCATCCGGCTGCAGCAATTCAACGAGATTGCGGAGCGATTCGACGCTCATGACGGTAACGACATCGACGTCGCGTAGCTGAGATCGGATAAGCTCGAGCCGCTTCCCGTCGTAGCCGGGAAGCCGGCGCTCATAAACCGACAGGTACTCGACGCTCGCGCCACGCTCCGTCAGCGTATTTCCAAGCAGCTCGCGCCCACGGGTTCCACGGACGATTCGGATGGCCTGCCCGCGGACGTCCTGCAACGCGGGTTCCGCCAGCAGGTGCTCGCTGTCGTAACCCTCCGCTGGCTGAATGGCAACGGACAGGCCGCTCGCCGTGATGGCGGCGGCCGTTGCCGGGCCGACTGCACAAATCGCACCCGATCCTGCGTAGGGAAGCCCGTAGTCGACCGCGTTGCGACTGACGAACACCGTTATGTCGGGCGGCTGGAGCACGTGCGCCTCCTCCGCAACCGTATCGGGATGCCGCGGTACGATCTCGATGACCGGAAACGCGATCGCTGTACCGCCCGCTTCCCGAATGGCATCAATCAGCTCACCCGCCTGGATTGCAGGGCGTGTGACCATCACGGTAACGCCGTTGAGCGGTGCGTCAGTCATTCATGGCCTCCGCTTCCGCGAGCAGCTCTCGTGCACCGCGCCTGATGAGTTTCTCCGCGACACGGACACCGGCGGTTTCGGCCTCGTTCGCCTTGCCGGATACGCTGTCGCGAATGAAACGGCTGCCGTCCGGCAACGCGACGAGAGCGGTCGCAGTGATGTCATCGCCGTCGGTGCTAGCAAACGACGCAACCGGGGACTGGCAGCTGGCCTGCAGCATGCGCGCCACGGCGCGTTCCGCTGCCGTGGTCTTCGAAGCGCGTTCGTCGCTAATGCCGGCGATCAGGCTCCGCACTTCATCCCGTGCCTCGAGGCATTCGATTCCCAGCACACCCTGCGCAGTCGCGGGCAGCATTTCGTCGATCGAGAATTGCTGGCTGATGTGGTGATCGAGCCCGAGGCGTTCGAGGCCCGTCGCGGCCAGCACGATTGCGTCGTAGTCGCCGGCCTCGAGTTTCGCGAGACGCGTATTAACGTTGCCGCGGAGCGCTCGGACCTCTATGTCCGGTCGCATCATGAGCAGCTGGGCCTGCCGACGCAGGCTCGAGCTCCCGACTACGGCGCCCTCCGGCAAGTCCTGCAGTCGGCTGCTGTCGCGTGTCACGAGTGCATCGGCATGATTCGAACGTTCGAGGAATGCGGCGAGGCAGAACCCCTCGGGCATGTCCGCCGGCACATCTTTCATCGAGTGAACGGCAAGGTCGGCGCGGCCCTCGCGCATGGCGATTTCCAGCTCCTTGATGAACAGGCCTTTGCCACCGATCTTCTGCAGGCTGCGATCAAGGACCTCGTCGCCGCGCGTCGACATTGGCACCAGCTCCACAGAGGCGACGCCGTCGAGCTTCTGCAGGATGTCCGCGACGTGTTCGGCCTGCCAGAGGGCGAGCGCGGATTTTCGGGTTGCTATTCTGAGCTTCATAATTGATCAGCTTCTGTAGGAGCGGCGTTCCTACAGTTTCTTCAGCCGCCGCCACACTTCCGCCACGTGCCGGCGACTGATTATCAGCTCTTTGTCATCGCGTTGCGAGTCATCGCGCAGCACGATCCGGACCTTGCCATCCGAGGTTTTCTCGAGCCGCTCGATCCGGTCGACGGCAACCAGCGCGGCGCGGTGAATACGAACGAAGTCGTCACCGAACGCCGCTTCGAGCGACTTCAGCGATTCGTCGAGGAGGTTCTGCCCCTTGTCGTGGTAGACGGAGACGTACTTCTGGTCGGCACGAAAGTAGGCGATCTCCGCCACCGGTATCAGGCGGAGCTCCCCTTGCACTTGCGCACACACGTGCGTGCGGGCTGCGTTCAGGCCTTCTTCCTTCGTGATTTCGCGCAGCGTATTGCCCGCGAGCCGCGCTGCGTGTTTGAGCGCCGCTTCGAGACGCGACCGCCGCACCGGCTTCAGCACGTAACCGATAGCACGCGCCTCGAACGCCTGGATCGCGTACTCGTCGTAGGCCGTCGTAAAAACAACCGCAGGAGGATTGCTGAGTTCGTTCAGGTAATGTGCCGCTTCGATACCGTCCATCCCCGGCATTCGAATGTCCAGGAGAACGACGTCGGGATTCGCTTCGACAGCGAGTGCCAGGGCGTCCGCCCCGTTGCCGGCTTCGCCGACGACGTCGAATCGATCGATGTCGTCGATCAGCTGTCGCAGCCGGTCACGGGCAGGCTGTTCGTCGTCGACGATCAGGACCTTCATGTCGCATCCCCTTCGATCGGAAAGCGCAGCCGTACGGTGAACCGTTCTTCTCGATCATCGACGTCGACCGTTGCCTGGTTGCCGTAGGCAAGCTCGTAGCGCTGACGGATATTCGACATCGCCATCTTGTTGCCGCCTTTTCGGCTTCGGGCGTCTTTTGCGACGGGATTCGAGACCGAGATTTCCAGGTGATCCTCATCTTTCCTGCCGGAGACTACGACCTCACCACCGTCGGGCAGCAGCTCGATGCCGTGATAGATCGAGTTCTCGATCAGCGGCTGGATCGTCAGGCTGGGGATCGTCGCGCGCATCGGCAGTTCGGCCACGTCCCAGCGGATATTCAGGCGATCGCCGAGTCTCAGTTTCTCGATCCGCTGGTAGATCGCCGCAATCTCGAACTCTTCCTTGAGCGTGGAGCGGTCTTTCGATGCGCCGAGATTGGCGCGCAGCAGATCCGACAGATCTTCAACGGCTTCTTCGGCCTGGCGCGGATCGCTGCGGGTCAGCGACGCAATCGTATTCATGCTATTGAACAAAAAGTGCGGGCGAATGAGTGCCTGCAGCGCACTGATGCGGGCCTGCGCTTCGAGCACGATGCTGCGCCGCCATTCACTGGACACATACAGGTAACGCATGGCGAGCGCGATGACGATCGCGCTTATTGCAAACGTTCGACCGACAAAGCCGGTGTGGGAGCTTTCTATGACCAGGGAGCCGCCAAAAACCCGGTCGAGTTGCCACGCCAGTTCTGCGACGACGATCGTCATGCCCAGCAGCAAAACGAAGCTCAGGACGAACGCCCGCATCTTGCCGGCGCTCTCGAGCCGCGTACGGAACTGGCACAACACGGCCGAGCCGAGCAGGGCAAGCCAAAGCACGAAGAACGACGTCTTCGAGAGCTCTATCAGGAAACGGCCGGGTGTGTCATACGCGGCCAGCGTCAGGACGATAGCGACCAGTGCCGCGACGAGTACGACGACGAACAGTGTGCCGGCCGCACAGAAGTCCGGAAGGTAAGCTTGAGTTTGGCTGTCAGATGATTCCGGTGTTGCGGTCAAGCCGGGCACTCCCGACGGTCATGAGCCCATCAGGAACCACAATACTCCGCAACGAGTTCTTCTGCACGCTGGCGCGCTTCCTGACGCTCGGTCTCGTCGAGATAAACGCGCTCGCCGTTCTCGTCTTCGCGATACAGGGTTCGCGAGGTCACCATCGTCTCGAGCTTGGCGCGGTAGTCGTCGCACTTCGCTTTACGCTCGGCACGTTCGGCCCGCAGATCCTCTTCCGACTTCGCCTCGTCGGCGGCTGCCTCGCGTCGAATCTCGTCGTTTTCACGGCGTGCCTGGACACGCGCTGTCACGGCGGAAGGGTTGGTGCGTTTATACGTGATGTGCACACGCTCTTCTGACGGGTCTCCGCTCGGGCGGTCGCCGTAGTGGACATTGCCTTCGGTGTCGGTCCACTTGTAGATCTCGTTGGCGAACGCGGCCCCGCTCATTCCGAGGATGAGCGCGCAGAGCACGATGATGTGGCGTTTGACGTTCATGGGTGAAATTAGACCATTTTGACAGTGATTATGTTGTGACCATCGTCACAGGGGCATATGCGCACTCTATCAGATTGATTTCACATAAAAAAAGCGGGCCCGAAGGCCCGCCAAATATCTTCAGGGGGATTATTCTGCCGAGGTGAACTCGGGATAGGCCTCGAGGCCACATTCACCGATGTCGACACCCTCGTATTCTTCTTCTTCGGATACTCGAATCCCGACAACGGCCTTGATGCCGAACCAGACGACCAGGCTGGCGATGAACACCCAGGCGAATATCGACACGATGCCGATCAGCTGCCAGACGAACGACGCGTCAGGATTCGTGAAGGTGACGGCGATCAGGCCCCAGATGCCGACCACGCCGTGCACGGAGATCGCACCGACCGGATCGTCGATCTTCAGCTTGTCGAGCGTCACGATCGAAGCAACGACGAGCAGTCCGCCGACGGCGCCGATCAGCGTCGCCCAGAGTGGCGTGGGCGTCAGCGGTTCGGCGGTGATTGCCACGAGGCCGGCGAGGGCGCCGTTGAGCGCCATCGTCAGGTCCGCCTTGCCAAACCAGAGCCGCGACAGGAGCAGCGCGAACACGAGGCCGCCGGCTGCCGCCATATTGGTGTTGACGAAAATCAGTGCGACGGCATTCGCCTCACCGACATCCGACACCTTGAGCTCGGAGCCGCCGTTGAATCCGAACCAGCCGAGCCACAGGATCAGCGTTCCGAGTGCGGCAAGCGGCAGGTTCGCGCCCGGGATGGCATTGACCTGGCCCTGTGGCCCGTATTTTCCTTTGCGCGGGCCAAGCAGCAATACGCCTGCGAGTGCCGCGGCTGCCCCGCACATGTGCACGACACCGGATCCGGCGAAGTCGAGGAAACCGCCTGCGTCCAGCCAGCCGCCGCCCCATTTCCAGAAACCCTGCACCGGGTAGATGACGCCCGTCAGGATTACGGTAAACAGGAAAAACGACCAGAGTTTCATGCGCTCTGCGACCGCGCCCGACACGATCGACATGGCGGTGGCGACGAACACGACCTGGAAGAAAAAGTCCGACAGGTTCGAGTAATACGCATCGCCAGCCATGACCGTGTCGACGGAGTTGTCGCTGGATCCCAGCAGCCCCGTGCCGATGGTCGAAAGGCTCTGGAACAGGCCGCCTTCATAATCGCCCGGGTACATGATCGAGTAGCCCATGAGCATGTACATGATGCAGGCGATTGAATACAGGCCGACGTTCTTTGTCAGGATCTCGGCCGTATTCTTGGCGCGTACGAGTCCTGCTTCGAGCATCGTGAATCCGGCCGCCATCCACATGACGAGCGCGCCGCACACGAGAAAATAAAAAGTATCGAGGGCGTAGGCCAGTTCGGTGACCTGCGCCGCTGCGTTGCTGACTTCTTCCACGAGAAGTTCCTCCCTATGTCAGTTTTTAAACGGCTTCGGCACCGGTCTCGCCGGTACGAATGCGAATGGCCTCTTCGAGCTCGGAGACGAATATCTTTCCATCCCCGATCTTGCCGGTGCGCGCCGTGTT
>JAAUXY010023783.1_pt1 | contig 12707 bp, 10 predicted proteins | sample 7278121 | NCBI WGS metagenome assembly JAAUXY01 (sample SAMN14350117, study PRJNA611818) | marine sediment metagenome | isolation source: surface marine sediment (1.8m) | place: French Polynesia: Moorea | collected 2018-08 | reverse complement strand
GACGTCACCGATACGTTCTGGACCATCGGCGAAGGCGCGCCGCGCGTCTTCTACAACGTTGTGTCCCTGAACGAGCGCGTCGTCAGCTTCGCATCAGCCTGGGTCAACACAACCTCGCCTGAGGCCACCCGCGAGATTCTCTCCGACGTGCAGGCAACCCTGACGGCCGCGCTGCCGGAGGCAGTCGTACTTGCCATTCCGTTTGAGCAGGGGCCGCCGTCAAACGCCCCCATCGAGGTGCGCATCGTCGGCCCGGATCTGGACGTATTGCGCACTCAGGCGGAGCGCCTGCGCGGCATTCTCGCAAGCGTCTCCAACGTGACCTATACACAGGCGACCCTGTCCACCCCCGAACCAAAGCTGACCTTCGTCCCACGGGAAAACGTGGCTGCATCTGCCGGCCTTGCCACAGGTGACCTGGCCCGGCGCTTGAACGCTGCGCTGCAGGGCACGCTTGCAGGTACGGTGCAGGAGGGCAATACCGAAATCGACGTGCGGGTGCGGCTTGGCAACGCCTACCGTGACGATCTCGGCGACCTGACGACGCTGCCGATGTCTACCGGCAGCGGTCAGGGGGTACCGCTCGATGAGCTCGGTGAATGGCAGCTCGTCCCGACGGCTTCCGCCATCGACCGCCGTCAGGGCGAGCGAGTGAGCACCGTGCGCGGCTATGTTGTCCCATTTACGCTGCCAGCAGGCGTGTTGGCCGAATTCCGTGAAGCCATAGACGCGGCAGGATTCGTGCTGCCGGATGGGTACCGGCTGCAGACCGGCGGTGAGGCTGAGCAAAGCGCGGAGTCCATGGGCAATCTACTCTCCGTTTTCGCCTTCTTTGCCCTGGCAATGGCCGCGGTGGTCATCTTGTCTCTGAACTCGTTCCGCCACGCCGGACTGATCGGCGTCATCGCAATCCTGAGTTTCGGCCTGGCGCTTTTCGGCGTGCGCCTCTTTGGTTATCCGTTCGGCTACATGGCGCTCATCGGCTCCCTCGGCATGATGGGCCTTGCCATCAACAGCGCCATCATCGTCCTGTCCGCGTTGAAGGCATCACCCGGCGCGCTGGCGGGAGATGTCGATGCCACCGCGGACGTTGTCGTCGATGCCACGCGTCACATCGTTTCGACCACGGCCACCACGATTGGCGGGTTTGTTCCCCTCATCGTCGACGGCGGTACCTTCTGGCCACCGCTCGCCACCGCCATTGCCGGCGGCGTGGGTGGTTCCGCCATCATTGCGCTCTACATGGTGCCCGCCGTATTCATTGCGCTGAAGCGACGTGACACATCCGCGCTGCCTGCAAACGATCCGGAAATCACCTGGCCACACACAGATCCGGTTGCGCTGACTGAGGAGCCTGGTCTGAAGACGGCCAGCTGAGGCTAGCGCCCGGCCCTGATACTTGCCGCGAGCTGTCGCAGGCGCTCGCTCGATGTGAGCGACAGCGTTTTGTCCAGCACCTCGAGCGCGGTTGGCGCGTCCCCGAGACTGTTGAGCGCAACGGCATAAACGTAGGCTGTCTCCGCGTTGCCTTCATCGAGCCGCCAGGCATCGCTCAATTGCGCGAGCGCGGCCTGGGTCTCACCCTGCCGCACCAGCCACAGCGCCCGCGCGACCAGCACGTCCGGCTGGTCCGGCGCCAGCTGCACGGCAGTTTTGAGCAGGTCGCCGCCGCTCAGATCACGTCCTGTTGCGCGTCTGAGATCGGCAAGGTTGACCAGCGCCGGCACCCACTGGGGATTAATTTCGAGAGCGCGACGTAACGCAGATTCGGCCGCCACGGGATCACCCAGCGTCATCCGCAGGACCGCCTCATTCGTCAGCGCCTCCGGCGCGTCCGCGTTGAAATTGAGCACGGCTTGATATTCCGCGAGCGCCGTCGCCATGCGCTGCCGCTGAGCGGAGGTCAGCTCGCTGTATACCGGCAGGAGGTTCTGCACGGCTTCCACACGCACGGCGAGCAGCTGATCCGCAAGCAACGGGGACGCCAGGCGCCAGCGACGAGACGGAGCGAATCGCTGCGCACCGCGGAGCGCGCCAATTCGCACCAGTGGATTGTCGTCGCGCAGACCCGCCTGGATCTGCTGCCCGCTCAAGCCTTGTTCATAACTCCCCATCAGCGAAAGTGCCGTGGCTCGGACAATCCCCGGCTGCGCCGGGTCTGAGGTGAGCTGCACGAGGCCCGCTTCCGCTTCGGGCGCACCGCGTCTTGCGGCGGCAAAAGATGCCGCAAAGTGCGGATTGCGCTGCGCACCGTGTGCGGCCTCCAGGACCGATACCGCCCAGTCCGCGGATTCATCGTGACAGGATGCGCAGGCGTTCGGCACACCAAGCGCTACCGTCATATCCGGCCGTGGCACCCGAAAGCTGTGATCACGACGGGGATCTACCCCCATGTAGGTTCGATCTACCATATGACAAGACACACAACGGGATCCGGCGGATCCCGGTTCGTGCAGGTGGTGGGCAGCCGCTATGAAGTCCCCACGCGGCGCTATCGGAAAAAGCGCGTTGCCGGACGGGTTGTGACACTGCGTGCACACCCCGTCTCCGGAAATCTTGAGCTCGCTGCTGTGCGGCTCGTGGCAGTTGCCGCAGGTCACCCCGCGCTCGTGCATGGTGCTCTGCAGAAACGAACCATAGACGTAAACCTCGTCCAGAATCTGACCGTCCGCGTGATAGAGCCCTTCATCAAGCAATGCCGGTTGATAGAAATCGAGGAACGCATCACCCGGTTGGTAACCATCATTGAGCTGCCCGCGGCGGCTGTGGCACTGGGCGCAGACCTGGATCTGGTCTGCGGGCTCGACGATGGACACGAGTTTGTTGTCATAAGGATTGTAGCGGTGCTGTGAGCCCGGGCCATGGCAGGCTTCGCATCCCACGGAGACTTCCTCGTACGAGGTGGTGTAGGTACCGGTCTCTGCATCAAAGCCTTTCTGCACCGCTGTGGAGTGGCAGTCGGCGCACATGAAGTTCCAGTTGGCGCCATGCCGCGTCCAGTGCAGCGGATCAACCGCCGCCGGACCGCTCGCGCGCAGGTGATACCAGCGCTGCCCACCCTCATCGGCAGGGCGCGAATCCCAGGTGAGATCCAGCGCCTGCAGACGACCTCCCGGCATTTCCACCAGATACTGCTGCAGCGGCGCCACGCCGAAGGTGAAGGTCACTCGAAAGTCTTCCAGCGCGCCTCCCGGGCCGTCCGTGCGCACGATGAATTGACCCTCGCGCTTGTCCATCCGACTCATCTGCCCCGTGCCGGGGTGCGCAAGCTGAGCCGCAGCGAAGTCGCCCAGCACGCTGTTGTCGTCAGCCGGCTGCATCGCCAATGCGTGATGGGACCTGCGCCATGCTGAATGCTCGACTGGATGACAAGCGGCGCATGCGGCAGACCCCACATAGGTGCTGTCAGCCGCCGGACTTTCCGCCGCAGCTGCCACCGGCAGTAAAGCCGCTGAAGACCCGGTCTCATCTGCCGGTGGTGACGCGTCACACGCGGCCAGCGAAAATGCCGGGATGAGCATCCAGAGGAGCGTTCGTTTCAATCCATTTACCCCATACGTCTCACAGACCCAGAGTAAGCAATTCCCCTGACACCTGCCACGCTGGACACCGCGTTAGAATGGCATGACCATCCGGAGTATCGATGAGTAAACAGCTTTTTTATCCACACCTCGCCGACTTTCTGCGCCTGCAGGCGAGCCTCATCCAGGACGGCATTGCAGACGTGCGCCACACCGCTGACATGGAAGCCATTCATCAGCTGCGGGTAACCATGCGTCGCACCCGATCCGTGCTGGATACCCTCGATGAGGGCAATCATAAAGTCATGCGGTCACTGCGTGAGCTGGGACGCAGGCTGGGAAAGGTGCGTGACCTCGACGTCCAGATTGAGGCGCTACGCAATCAGCCGGGGCTGACCGCGTATCGTGCGTACCTGCACGCTGAGCATAGCCAGCGGCGCGACGAGATGCGCGACGCGCTCTCCGGAAACCGTGCCGAGAACCTGCCCCGGGCCATCGAGGCGCTCGCCGACGCCCTGCCGCGGGATGACAGGTCACTCAAGAAAGCCGCTCGGAAATATCTGCGCCGTCAGTTGAAACTGGTCAAGCAACGCGGGCGCGCCATCAGCACGGCGAGTCCGATAACCGATCTGCATGCGCTGCGCATCGAGTGCAAGCGGCTGCGCTATCTTGCGGAAATGTTCAGTCACCGCGACGCCATATACCTCCTGCCGCTGCGTAAACACATGCGCAGCCTGCAGAACCTGCTGGGCGAGCTGAACGACAACGCGGTGAAGATCGAGTCGGTCACGCGCTATGCAGCCAACCTCGACAGCCCTTCGTTCCGAGCCGAGCTCCTGGATCTGGGACGCTACATCGGCCTGTGCGAGAACAGCAGCGTGTCGCTGCGGCGCCGCTTTCCGCAGCAATGGCAGCACTTCGACCACCACTGCAAACTGCGCCAGCTCGAGGCCTGGATCGAGCGGTAACGGCACGTCCACCCATCCCGGGTCGCGACGTATTCCCCTATTCCACGACGGCATGCTAGGCTTCGCGCGCCATGTGCAATCTGCTTTTGAGAATACGCATCTACTGCTTCAACGAGGGTTGGCGATAGCCCGCCTTTGATGCGCCCGCGCGCGCCGCACCCTCGTTCCACGAATTATTCTTAAGGCTCAACATGACTGACCCCAACACTCCCTACCGGCGCATCCCCGTGGTGGTCGAAACCCTCGCGGATCTGGACACTCCTCTGTCGGTTTACCTGAAGCTTGCCGACGGTCCTTACTCCTACCTGCTGGAGTCTTCCCAGGGCGGCGAGAAGTGGGGGCGTTATTCGATCATCGGCCTGCCTGCCCGCACGGTGCTGACCGTGCACGGGGATACCGTCACCGTACGCCATGACGGTGAAACGGTAGAGACGGTCGAGACCAGCGATCCGCTCACGTTCATTGAGCAGTTCCAGGCACGCTACGAAGTCTCTGACAGCGAAGATCTGCCGCGTTTTTACGGTGGCCTGGTCGGTTACTTCGGTTACGACACCGTGCGCTACGTCGAACCGCGTCTCAGGGATACCGTGCCGCCGGATCCGCTTGGGACACCGGACATTCTCCTCATGGTCAGCGAAGAGGTGGTCATCTTCGACAACGTCAAGGGCCGCATGCAGCTCATTGCCCTCGTCAATCCCGATGAGGACAACGTCGTGCAGCGTACCACCGAGCGTCTCGAGGAACGCGCGCGCCTCCTGCAGCAGGCTGTGCCACCCATTCCCGAAACCCAGGCGAACCAGGAAATCCTGGAGTCGGATTTCGTCTCGGAAACGGGCGAAACGGCGTTCAAAGAGTCCGTCGAGCGCATCCGCGAGTACACCCGCGCGGGGGATGTGATGCAGGTGGTGCTGGCGCAGCGCATGTCGATTCCTTTCGCCGCGCCCGCCATCAATCTCTACCGGGCGCTGCGCAGCCTCAATCCGTCGCCGTACATGTACTACATGAACCTCGGCGACTTTCAGATCGTCAGCTCCTCGCCGGAGATTCTGGCGCGTCTGGAAAACGGGACCATCACCAATCGTCCGCTTGCCGGTACCCGACGACGCGGTCACGACGAGGCTGAGGACCTTGCGCTCGAGGAAGAGCTGCTGGCGGATCCGAAAGAGCTTGCCGAGCATCTGATGCTGATCGATCTGGGCCGTAACGATGTGGGTCGGGTTGCCGAAGTGGGTTCCGTGCAGGTTACCGAGCAGTTTGTCATCGAGCGCTACTCCCACGTCATGCATATCTCTTCCAACGTCGAAGGCAGACTGCAGGCGGGGAAAACCGCGATGGACCTGCTGCGGGCGACGCTGCCGGTAGGCACGCTGTCCGGCGCGCCCAAGGTGCGCGCGATGGAAATCATCGACGAGCTGGAGCCGGTCAAGCGCGGCATCTACGGCGGTGCGGTGGGGTATCTCGCCTGGAACGGCAACATGGACACCGCCATTGCGATCCGCACGGCGGTGGTCAAGGACGGCAAGCTCTACATCGAAGCCGGCGGTGGCATCGTCGCGGACTCGGTCCCGCGGCTCGAGTGGAAAGAAAGCCTCAACAAAGGGCGCGCCATCTTCCGCGCCGCGGCCATGGCGGAAAACCAATTCCGCGACTTGAGCGACTGACATTCAAACCAGCACCATTGGGAGCGACCAGGGAACACCATGGAGTGGGCTAAACGCATAACGGTAAGTTCGTGGTTCAACAACGGCATCACGTTCATCATCTGCTTGAACGCGCTGGTCATCGGCCTCGACACCTCACCCGCACTGAGGGCACAGTTCGGCGCGGTGTTCGAGTGGAGCAATCAGGCGTTCCTGGCCATCTTCATCGTCGAGGCGATCATCAAAATGCTGGCGCAGTATCCCCGAGTGCAGGACTACTTCAGGGACGGCTGGAACGTTTTCGATTTCAGTATCATTGTCGTCAGCCTCATACCGGCAACCGGTCAGATTGCAACGCTGGCGCGTCTCGCGCGACTGCTTCGGGTCCTGCGCCTGATCTCAACCCTCCCGGAGCTCCGGCTCATCGTCGCAACCCTGGTGCGCTCCATCCCGAGCATGGGCCACGTGCTGATGCTGATGTCGATCATCTTCTACGTCTACGGCGTGGCCGGATACCACCTTTTCCACGACGTGGATCCCACCCACTGGCGTAACCTCGGCATTTCGCTTTTGTCGCTCTTCCGGGTGGTCACCCTCGAAGACTGGACCGACATCATGTACGCCGCCATGGCGGCCAAACCCTGGGCGTGGATTTACTTCGTGAGCTTCGTTGTGATCGGTACCTTTGTGGTGATCAACCTCTTCATTGCGGTTGTGCTCAACAACCTCGACGAAGCGAAGACGGAACGTCTGCGCGAGCTGACGGAAGCGCCGACGCCCGAGGAAATACTCTCAGAGCTCAGGGAAACTCAAGCTGCGCTGGTCAAAATTCAGAGTCACCTGGAACAGCTGACGCGGCAGCGCTGACAAAAACACCTCAGAGATCTTTGCGGCGCCGATAGGGTACAACCCGCTCGGTCAAGGCAATGCCCAGCGACTTACACGTCCCGACGAAGGCCTCGAGGTCTACCCCGCTCTGATGGGTAAGCCGGTGCTCGACGCCGTCTGCGCCCAGCAACACGTACTCGCGCTTTTCTTTGACCCGGCCATCATCGCGTGTCTTGCGGCGGATGCGCTCTTCGATACCACGTACCTCATCGAGGGCATAACGGAACGACTTCTCGGCGACCAGCGGCGCCTGCCAGGACACGCCGCCGCGATCAACTCGAATGTCCCAGAGGCCGCCCGTCACAATCCGCGCGCAGCCAAAGACAAAAAACAGCACGCCCGCCAGGAAGAAGATCAGGAAGGCAAATCCGAACACCCACCATGTCAGGGCGGCGGTTCCGCTCAGGTAAATTGCGGCAAGAAGGCCGCCGCACACGCCGGCCAGCGCAAGGCCAACGCCAACGTCTTTGGCCCCTCGCGCACGGGCGTCTGCGGAATACTCAAACATGGCAACGTACGGTTCTGTCGACGTTGTCAGCCTAACAATTCAATCCCCGCATAACGTTGCGCTGTGCCGGTTTTCCAGCGGTTAAAAAGGCTAGTAATTTTACTTTAACCACAATCGTGAATGGGTTAGCGTTGCGCGTGCATTATAAGAGGTCCGCTGAAGGACCCGCGGAATGATTAAAACCGAGTTCATAGAACCAAAAAGGATCATCTGTCACACGGCGTCCGGAACCATGGATCGGGAGGATCTGGTCGGCGCCATTGAGGCCACCGCTGGTGACTTCAGCGGTGTCCTATGGGATTTTCGCCTGGCCCAGTTTGCGATATCGCTGCACGTCGTCCATTCCCCCACGTATGCGAAACTGCATGCCAGATTCAACGCTGCCTGGCAGGACAAACGCACCGCCTTCGTTGTCGGCTCGCAGCTGCACAGACTCATGATTCAGACCTTTGCCGAAGAAGGTGGATTCACTTTTCCGTGGCAGGTCTTTTTCGATCTGGAGACGGCGGAGCAATGGCTCGCTGAAGCGCCGTAGCCGCTCCCCGTTTTGCAGCTTGCCGCTATCGCGGCTTTGCCTTATAACGTCTGCATGAGCGCCCTCATCTCCGGCAATTCATCGATTCGACGCCTCCTCTGGTGGGCCTAGCCCTGCCTGTCTGATCCCGCATTCAAATAAACCCGACTTCCCTAACCTGTTCAGGTCACCAACATGATCTTGATGATCGATAACTATGATTCTTTTACCTACAACGTCGTGCAGTACCTCTGCGAGCTGGGTGCGCAGGTAGAAGTATTCCGCAATGACGCAATCACGACGGACGAGATTCGTAAGCTGGGCCCGGAGAAGATTGTCATCTCGCCCGGACCCTGCACGCCCAACGAGGCGGGTATCTCGCTCGAGGTTGTCTCCGCCTTTGCAGGAACCATTCCCATCCTCGGGATCTGTCTCGGCCATCAGAGCATCGGTCAGGCATTCGGCGGCGACGTGGTGCGGGCGGACGAAGTGATGCATGGCAAAACGTCGCCCATCTACCACAGCAACACGGGCGTCTTTCGCGGGTTACCGAATCCGTTCGAAGCAACCCGCTACCATTCGCTCGTGGTGGCGCGGGACACGCTGCCCGACTGCCTTGAAGTCACCGCCTGGACAGAGCAGGACGGCGAAATCCATGAGATTATGGGCTTTCGCCACAAGGACATGGCGGTCGAGGGCGTGCAGTTCCATCCGGAGTCGATCATGACGGACACCGGGCACGATCTGCTGAACAACTTTCTCACCGCTTAAGAAGGCATCCGGGAGGACTCATGGACATCACGGCAGCGCTGGCGGCACTCGTCGACGGCAACAATCTCACACAGGAGGAAACCGCCGAGGTTTTCCACGTCATCATGTCCGGGGAAGCAACTCCGGCGCAGATCGGCGCATTTCTCGCCGCCATTCGCGTCAAGGGCGAGACACCGGAAGAGATTGCCGGTGCCGCGACCACAATGCGTGCGCTTTCGACCCAGGTGGAGGTGGAGCATCCGAACCTGGTCGATACGTGCGGTACCGGGGGTAGCGGCACGAAGCTTTTCAATATCTCCACGGCCGCCGCGTTTGTTGCAGCGGCAGCCGGTGCCAAAGTTGCGAAGCACGGCAACCGCAAGATGACCAGCTTCTGCGGCAGCGCCGACCTTCTCGAAGCCGCCGGTGTGAATCTGGAACTGACGCCCGAGCAGATCGCCACGTGCATCAGCGAGGTTGGCGTCGGCTTCATGTTTGCCCCGGCACATCACAGCGCCATGCGTTTTGCCGGGCCGGTGCGCCAGGAAATCGGCATACGCACGATGATGAACGTCCTGGGACCCATGACCAATCCGGCGGGCGCCAGACGGCAGGTGATCGGCGTTTTCAGCACTGAGTGGCAGCGCAGGATGGCGGAGGTGTTGAAGATCCTGGGCGCCACCCACGCAATGATCGTGCACAGCGACGGGCTCGACGAAATCCGTCTCGACAAGCCGACCCACGTTGTGGAATTGAAGGACGGAGAGATCACCGAGTACGAGATTACTCCCGGAGATTTCGGCATCGAGGCGCGGTCGGCGGAAGAGCTCACGGCACAGTCGGTGGAAGAAAGCCTCGCCCTGGTCAAACAGTCCCTGACGGAGCCGGACTCAGCCGCTGCGGACATTGTGTCTCTCAACGCGGGCGCGGCCATTTACGTCAGCGGCGTTGCAACGAGCCTGGCCAACGGCGTTGCCATGGCGCAGGACGCAATCTCCGCAGGGCTCGCCAAAGAACGTCTGGAAGAGCTGGCTCGGGTCTCGAGCCTGATGCGGGAACCATGAGCGACATCCTCGAGCAAATCATCGCCACCAAGCGTGAGGAGGTTGCCGCCCGGAAAGTAAGCAAACCTCTCGCGGACCTGCAGGCGGCGGGCAAAGCGCAACCGCAGCCGCGCGGATTCATCCAGGCTCTGCAGAATGCAGTCGCAAACGGTCGTCCCGGCGTCATCGCAGAAATCAAGAAGGCGTCACCCAGCAAGGGCGTCATCCGGGAGGACTTCGACCCGCCGGAGATTGCGCGAAGCTATGCGGCGCACGGCGCCACGTGCCTGTCGGTCTTGACCGATGAGCAATACTTCCAGGGTGCCGACGCGTACCTTCAGAACGTGCGCACGGCAGTTGATCTACCCGTCATTCGTAAAGACTTCATCGTCGACCAATATCAGGTCTACGAATCCCGCGCCCTCGGCGCCGACTGCATACTGCTCATCGCCGCCGCGCTCGACATCGGCAAGCTCACGGTGCTGTACACCCTGGCTAAGGGCATGGGCCTCGACGTGCTGATTGAGGTGCACAACCGGGTTGAGCTCGAAGCGGCGCTCAGCCTGCAGCCGAAGCTCGTGGGCATCAACAACCGGAATCTCAAAACGTTCGAAACAACCCTCGACACCACGCTCAATCTGCTGCCGCAGATTCCCGAAGACGTCACGGTCGTAACCGAAAGCGGCATACGCACAACCGAAGATGTCGGCATCATGCGCGATCACAACGTGCACTGCTTCCTGGTGGGGGAGGCATTCATGCGCGCAGACGACCCGGGCGCCGAGCTGACGAGACTCTTCACCCCTTAGCACAATGCCTTCTGCAAACTCATACGTCCCCACCATCGGCTCTTCCATGCGAATCAGCATGGCGGGCGACGACTGTTCGCTGCATTTCGATCTCGACAAGCTCACCGACAAGCAGCGGGAGGATCACGTATCCAACCAGGTTTTGACCGCCATGCTGCAGGTGGCGCTTCTCTACATCGGCAAACCCGGCGATGAGGTTTGTCTCTACGACACGTTTACCAACGCACCGTGGCATGAGGCACTCGCCCGCTATCAGCGCATGTTTCAGTCCATGGGTCTGGCGGCTGACGGGTTCGCGGACGTCTCCCATCATCCGGTAGACGGTTTTTACGAGTCCGTGGCCGGGACTCCCACGGCGGTCGAGAAAGAAAACCTGTATCTCGTCAGCCAGTCCAACTGGCCGCTGCACCAGAGCGCCGAGCAGCTGACCACCAGCCGCAACCTGAACAGTAAAGTCCATTTCGCCGCGCACGCTCCGGGCTTCGGAATTCCCGTGCCGGCGACGCTGCATGTGTCGAAGGCGGACATACACGGCGCACAGGTGGCCGCGTTTTTCGCCGCGCACGGCGCGCCGCTGGTGTTGAAAACGCTCGGACTTGCGGGGGCGCGGAACGTGACTCTGGTCGCCGACCCGGATGAAGCTGAAGCCTACCTCGCAGCCTATGAGCCGGATCTCGACGTCATCCTGCAAGAGCGTCTCAGCATGGATGACTATACCGAGATGACCGTGGATCTGTTTGTCTCAGATGAGGAGATCCATGTGACCAACGTGCGGCAGATTCTGTTCGCGGACGGTCTCTGGGTAGGCAACCTGATGGGTAGCGCCGTCGAGCTTGCCGATGCGCATCGCAGGCAGCTCCTGTTACTCGGCGAATACGCACGATCCCACGGCTACAGCGCACCCGAAGGCGTCAACCTCGGCATCGATTACTTCGTACGCCGCGATTCGGCGCCAGCTGATCTACCGGACCTTCTTGTTACCGAGATCAACGCACGCTGGACGGGCGGACTCTTTCCCGCGGAGCTGGTGCGTCGGCTGGGGCTCGAGTCCGCAAACGTGGTGGCATTCATCGACATGTGCCCGCCGGAGCGGTTCGATGACTACCTGACGTTTCTCGAGACGCACCTGTACGCTGCCGGTTCCGCGGCGCCCTGGTCGATTGCACCGATGGGATTTGCGCCGTTTCCCATGGAAATCGAAGGCACGGAGATCCTCTTCGTCTGGCAGATTGTGATCGGCGACTTCGAAGCGTTTAAAGCGGCGCGCGAGGTCGAGCTCGGCCAGGACGTGCTCATCACGGCCCCACGCATTTCCGTTTCTCTCTAGCCTCTATCGCTGATTCGCTCCAGATTGTCACCGAGCTGCTGGTGGAAGTGCACAATTGCCTTCTCGAATCTGCCGTATGTGAAGTGAGAATTGGCGCCGCTGGCGAGGCCCAGCTGGATCCGGCGGATGACGTCGTTGTCCTCTTGGAGGCCGGTATCGGCGACGAAGCTGGCGTCTTTTGCCATTCTGGCGCGGTCCTCCTGTGAATCGGTCATGTCGCGATTACCCAGCTTCCAGGTATGGAAACGCGTGAGCTCCGGTGTGAGCGGCTCCGATACCGACAATGAAGTGTGATTGGACAGCATCGCCAGTGTGGCGTTGGGGAAAAGGTTTACGACGTAGGTGACCATGCCCGTGATGTCACGCTGCTCGGGTGGAAGACTGCGTAACTTCTCGATGCGCCGGAACGGGAATGTGATACGACTGTTGGCACCAAACGTCTCCACCACGTTCAGGTTGTCGTAACCGTAGGGGTAAAACGTCTCGGGGTGCGTGTACTTGATGTGATAACCCTCGAGGGTGGCCTCGATATTGAGCTTCCAGTTGACCTCGGTATCGCCGTCGCTGGCGGAAAAGATCTGCTGCTCAGGCGTAAAACACTCCGGCAGATCCTTCAGCACACCGTCATCGACCGGCTCATCGACACAAACGAAGACGACCCCCTGACGTTCGACGACGCTGTGAATCGGCACGAGAGCGTGTTCGTCCCGGTTGAGGTCGGGAAACCCGTCCTCATGCG
>JAAUXY010026994.1_pt1 | contig 12709 bp, 10 predicted proteins | sample 7278121 | NCBI WGS metagenome assembly JAAUXY01 (sample SAMN14350117, study PRJNA611818) | marine sediment metagenome | isolation source: surface marine sediment (1.8m) | place: French Polynesia: Moorea | collected 2018-08 | reverse complement strand
TTGCACGCTGACCGCCCTCCAACGTGTGGCCGGGCGGCCGGTAAGCCTGCGGCGTTCCGGTTGGATTGGGCTGGTGCTCCAGGCGCCAGGGCCTGGTCGGCATGCCGGCATCCGGGCCCGGCGTCTCGTCGGTGGTATAGTGCAACCAAGCGTTCCACTCCGGCGGCACCGCCGACGCCTCAGGCTTGCCGCTGTAGATCACCCACCTCTTGCGACGCTTGATTTTCCACATCCGCGGCGGCCCGTGCCGCGCGCCGTCGGCGGCCGCCGAGCCAGCGCGGCGCTGGTAATACCGATTGCCAAAGGCATCGGTACCGACCAGCTCACCGAAGGCCAAGGTATAGAGGCGCGTGCCGATGGTCATGAGGTCTTGAGATCTGCAAATAGCCCAATCAAACAATGGGGCCGGACTATTGCACCATGCCAGCCCCGCCGTCCAGCCCGGCAGCCCCCTCGCGCCTTGACCCGGCGACTTCTCCCCCGCGCTCTGGACATGGGGCTGGGCGCGCTCCATAAAGCCGCGCCCGCGTAACCGCAAGATCTCCCGCCATGCCCGATTTCTGGCGCAGCTCTGGATATCACTTGTTGGAGAGTACGCCGACCGGCCATCTGGCCGTGACCGACGACTACTTCCGCGCCTATCTGCGCCGGCCGGAGATGCGCCCGGTGGCGGACTCCTGCGCGGCCGAGGTCGCGCTGCATGACCGGCTGCTGGCCGATCCCCGATCGCCGGTCGATGAGCCGGAAATTGCCGCGCTGGAGGATTCGGACGCACGCGACAACTACCGGATTCTGTTGCGATTTCGCGAGCGATTGGCACAGCACGGAACGGTCGAGGGCGCCTACCTGTCGATCTTCCTTGAAGGCGCGCGCGACGTCCCGCCGCTGTTCATCGACCAGATGGCCCACGTGATCCTGCGCGGAATCCTGGACCGGACCGAAGACCCGCTGCAGCTCCGTGCCGCCGAACTGCTGTTCCGCGAGCAGAGCGTGACGCTGCAAGACGGCCGGGTTCTGCTGGCCGACAAGGAGACGGTCGACATGCACGCCGAAACCGGCGGATTCGGCGACCTAGGCAAGCTGGTCGTCGAGGCTCAGACCCCGGTTGCCACGGTGGAGCTCGACGTGCTCGACGAGGAGAATGGGGCGCTATATTGGACGCGCGACGAAGGCCACGACACGGTGATCGAGATCACCTTCGGCAAGGCCGCTCTGGACGCGCTGTGCCGCGTGCTGGAGCGCTGGGTGCGGCATTTTCTGGACGTCGCGGTGCGAATCGGGCCGGTCCAGCAGATCTCGGACGAACGCTGGGTCTGGCATACCGGGCTGGATATCGAGGCCAGCGCGATCCTGAACGATCTCTATAACGGGGTGGAGGTCGGCGAAGCGCGTCTGGCGCGCATCCTCACCCTGTTCCGACTGGACTTCGTAGACCCTAGCGTGATGCGGTCGGACATCGCCGGACGCCCGGTCTACCTGGCGATCGCCATGAACGAAGGCCAGGTTCTGCACCTGAAGCCGCAGAACCTGCTGGTCAACCTGCCGCTGGCTGAGCGGGCGTGACCCTGGCAACGCCCCGACCGACCGCCAGCCCGGAGTGGATTGGCACCACGATGGTGCTGATTTCCGTGTTCGGTTTCGCGGTGTCCGGACCCGGCGCCAAGATGGCCTATGACGGCGGAGCCGAGCCGATGACGGTGGTGGCGATTCGCTACGCGACCAACGTGGTGGGCGTCGGCCTCCTGCTGCTGCTGTTCCGCAGCAAAGCCCGCCTGCCGGCCCGCGTTCGCCTCGGCGGGCTGATCATCGGCGCGCTGCTGGCGACCGAAGCCTACCTGTTCCTGGAAGGGCTGAAGACCGTCCCGGTCAGCCTGGCGGTTCCCGTGTTCTTCACCTTCCCGCTGCAGGTCGCGCTGCTTGGCGCCGTGCTGCGCGTTGAGGCCCTGACCCGGTGGCGAGCCGCGGCATTGGTTCTGGCCTTCAGCGGTCTCTGGCTGATGACGGCCGAGGGCGAGATGCAGGCCGATCCGTTCGGAGTCGCGCTGTGCTTCCTGGCCGGCAGCGTGGTCGCGGTGACGGTGATCGGCACCGGACGGCTGATGCGCGATCAAGCCAAGCTGCCGGTCGCGCTCTACATGATGGCCGGCGGATTCGCGCTGTCGGCGGTCGGCATGCTGGCGGTCGGCGGGCCGATCCTGCCGACCGGCACGCGCGGGCTGACCGGGCTTGCCCTGACCTGCGGAGGCTTCAGCCTGGGCATCATCCTGTTCTACGTTGCGATCGGCTTCCTGGGCTCCGTGCGGGCCGCCATCCTGACCAATCTGCAGCCGGTCATGTCGGTGGCGCTGGCCATGGTGCTGATCGCCGAGCGGCCAGGTGCACCCGAGCTGTTCGGCGGCGCGCTGATCTTGACCGGGATCGCGGTGATGCACTACGGCGATCGGCGCAGGCGTGCCCTCGCCATAAGCCCGCAAGGGTCTGACTGAAGGAGCGGGTCGATGTACCGCCCGAAGCACGTCCGAAACGAGGAACAGAGCCGGGTCTTTTGGGGGCCTCCCGGATGTTGATGACCGCAGATGGCCCGCCCTTGGCCGGCCTGCTCGGCGAGGACGACGCGCGGCGGTTCTTCGAGACCTATCCGGGGATCCGCACCGTCGACCTGCTGGTCGCCGACGTGAACGGCGTGCTGCGCGGCAAGCAGGTGACCCGGGACGGCCTGGTGCAGGTCTGCCGCCAGGGATTGCGCCTGCCCGGCTCGATGTTCAGCGTCGACTCGACCGGCGCCATCGTCGAGGAAACCGGCATCGTGGCCGAGGAAGGCGAGCAGGACCGCGCGCTGTGGCCGATCGCCCGGACCCTCTCGCCGATGCTGGATCTCGACCAGCCGGGCGTGCCGCGGCGCGGCCAGGCGCTGTGCACGATGACCGAGCTGGACGGCACACCGTTCTTCGCCGATCCGCGCCACGCGCTCGCGCGCACCGTCGAAGTGCTGGACGGGCTCGGTTACACGGCGGTGATGGCTGCCGAGCTGGAGCTCTATCTGCTGGAGGGCAAGCCGCCGCCGCGGCCGATCGGCGCGGTCCACGGGTCTGATGCACAGGTCTACAACATGGGCCGATTGGACCAGCTCAATCCGTTCCTGGACGACGTGCGCGCGTGCAGCGAGGCTGCCGGGATCATCACCGATACGGCGGTGGCCGAGAGCGGGCCCGGCCATTTGGAGATCAACCTGCGCCACCGGGCGGATGCGTTGCAGGCCTGCGACGAGGCAATTCTGTTCAAACGCGCGGTCCATCGCGCAGCCGCGCGCCGCGGCTGGCGCGCTTGCTTCATGGCCAAGCCGTTCGCCGACCAGGGCGGCAGCGGCCTGCACTTCCATCTGAGCCTCAAGAACAAGGCCGGCCGCAACGCGTTCGGCGTCGAACCGGAGGTGCTGGATGCTGCGCTCGCCGGTCTGATCGACACCATGGACGACGCCATGGCGGTGTTCGCCCCCAACGCCAACTCCTACCGCCGGCTGCGGCCCGGCGCGTTCGTGCCATTGCGCGCGTGCTGGGGCGAGAACAACCGCACCTGTGCGCTGCGCCTGCCGCCGGCCGACGTGGAGGACCGGCGGATCGAGCACCGGGTGCCGGGGGCGGATGCCAGCCTGCATCTGGCCGGCGCGGCGGTGCTCGCCGGGGTCTGCCACGGACTGGCCAACCGCATGGCCGCGCCGGATCCGGAAACCGGTGATGCCACCTATTCCGATGCACCCGTCCTGCCGTTGGATTGGGTCGGTGCGCTGGAGACGTTTGCCGCCTCGCCGGTCATGCAATCCGCGCTGGGCCTGGAGCTGCATGAGCTGTACCTGACCATCAAGCGCGCCGAACGCGACCGGTTCGAGGCCCAGGTCGGCCCCCTGGACCACGAGTGGTACCAGAGCGTGTTCTGAGGGCACGGGCCGTGGTCACTGCGTTCCCCGCACCCATTGATTTCGAGGCCGATGGCAAGCAACTCGGGCACATCGCGATCCCGCACTCGCGGCACGACAGCGCCTGGGGATCGATCCTGATCCCGATCCTGTGCGTGAAGCACGGGACCGGGCCGACCATCCTGCTCACCGGCGGCAATCACGGCGACGAGTACGAGGGGCCGGTCGCGCTGATGAAGCTGGCCCGCTCGCTGGAGCCGGGCGCGATCATGGGGCGGGTCATCGTGGTGCCGGCGCTCAACCTGCCGGCGGTGCTGGCCAACCGGCGCACCTCGCCGATCGACGACGGGAACCTCAACCGGCTGTTTCCCGGCGACCCGCGCGGTACGCCGACCCAGCGCATCGCGCACTACGTGCAGACCGAGTTGCTGCCGCGGGCGGATGTCGTCGTCGACCTGCATTCGGGCGGCAGCTCGCTCGATTTCGTCCCCGCCGTGGTCATGCATGCCCTGCCGGATGCGGACATGCACGCCCGGACCTTGGCCGCGCTGCAGGCGTTCGGCGCGCCGATCGGCCTGGTTCTGGAGGAGCTCGACGCGCAAGGCATGATGGACAGCGCGGCCGAAGACATGGGCAAGCTGTTCCTGTCAACCGAACTCGGCGGCGGCGCGACGCTCACCCCGGAGCGGGTGGCGATTGCCGAGCGCGGGGTGGCCAACCTGCTGGCCCATTTCGGCCTGATCGCGTGGCCGCTCGATCAGCCGCCCCGTCCGACCAGAGTCATGAGCGTGCCGGACACGCACTGGTACGTACTCAGCCGGGCCGACGGAGTGTTCGAACCGCTGGTCGATCTGGGCGCTGCGGTGACCGCCGGTCAGGCTGTCGGACAGGTTCATGACCCCACGGACCCGCTGGGCCAACCCGTGATCCATCATGCCGAGCGGTCCGGAACCGTGGTCGCCAAGCGCGCGATGGCGCGCTGCGCCTTGGGCGACTCGCTGTTCGTCCTGGCCGAGGACTACCGGAGCTCGCGCGAGTCGCCGGCCGGGGCGAGCTGAACGACTCGGAATACGGGTCCGCTCCCGAGTTGCGGAATCGGGCAGGAACTCTACATCTTGTGCCTGCCTGTGGATAAACCGCTATCCCTTGTTGCCCCTGTCATATTTCGTGATCTAGTCTGATCCCGTAACAACATCTCGCGACTCGCCTCTGGGTGGTGTCGAGATATTGGGACGGTAGCGCGGTGGAAGGGCGCGCCCGTCAACCGGCTAGCAAGGGAGCCCAAAGAGATGCGGATCGGGCGGCGGTTCACCACAGACGGCAAGTCGCCTTATGACGGGATCGAGTTCCGCCGGGCTTCGAGCGAGATTCGCGACCCGGACGGATCGCTGATCTTCTCGGCCGAGGACATCAACGTCCCGGCGGCTTGGAGCCAAGTCGCCGTCGACATCCTGGCGCAGAAGTACTTCCGCAAGACCGGCGTGCCGCGCAAGCTTGCCGCGGTCGAGGAAGAGGGCGTGCCGATCTGGCTGTGCCGTCGGGTTGCCGATGAGCGCAAGCTTGCCGACGTGCCGAAGCCGCACCGCAGCGGCCCGGAGGCCGACGCCCGCCAAGTGTTCGACCGGCTGGCCGGCACGTGGACGTACTGGGGCTGGAAAGGAGGATATTTCGACGCCGAAGCGGATGCGCGGGCGTTCTTCGACGAGATGCGCTACATGCTGGCCTGCCAGATGGCCGCGCCGAATTCGCCGCAGTGGTTCAACACTGGCCTGTTCTGGGCCTATGGGATCAACGGACCGGCACAGGGCCACTACTACGTGGATTTCGAAAGCGGGCGGCTGACCGAGTCGACCAGCGCCTACGAGCATCCGCAGCCGCATGCCTGCTTCATCCAGTCGGTCGACGACGATCTGGTCAACGCCGGCGGCCTGATGGAGCTGTGGCGGCGCGAGGCGCGGCTGTTCAAGTACGGCTCCGGCACCGGCACCAACTTCTCGCAGATCCGCAGTGACGGCGAGCCGTTGTCGGGCGGCGGCGAGTCCTCCGGCCTGATGTCGTTCCTGAAGATCGGCGACGCGGCGGCCGGTGCCATCAAGTCCGGCGGCACCACCCGGCGCGCGGCCAAGATGGTCGTGGTCGACATCGACCACCCCGACATCGAGCAATTCATCTCGTGGAAGGTGACCGAGGAGCAGAAGGTGGCGGCCCTGGTCGCCGGTTCCAAGCTGGCCAATCTGCACCTCAACGCCGTGATGCGGGCATGCCGGAGCGATGCCGACGAGGCCGGCGCGGCAAACATCGATCCGCGCGAGAACGCGGAGCTGTCGAAAGCGATCCGGGCGGCCCGCGAGGCAATGATCCCGGAGAGCTATATCCAGCGGGTGCTGCAGCTGGTCGAGCAAGGCTACGAGGGCATCGAATTCACCACTTATGACGTGGACTGGGACTCCGAAGCCTACCGGACGGTCAGCGGGCAGAACGCCAACAACTCGGTGCGGATCACCAACGACTTCCTGCAGGCGGTCACCGACGACGAAGATTGGGACCTGACCTATCGCACCGATGGCGAGGTCGCCAAGACGGTGCGGGCGCGCGACCTGTGGGAGCAGATCGCCTACGCGGCTTGGAGTTGCGCCGATCCGGGCGTGCAGTTCGACACCACCATTAACGAGTGGCACACCTGCCCCAACGCCGGGCGGATCAACGCGTCCAATCCGTGCTCGGAGTACATGTTCCTGGACGACACCGCGTGCAACCTCGCCTCGCTGAACCTGATGGCGTTCCGCCAGCGCGCCGGGGCCGATGGTGCCCTGTTCGATCCGGACGCGTTCCGTCACGCGGTACGGCTGTGGACCTTGGCGCTGGAAATCTCCGTCCTGATGGCCCAGTACCCATCTCAGCGCATCGCACAGCGCTCGTTCGACTTCCGAACCCTGGGGCTGGGCTTCGCCAACCTGGGCGGCCTCCTGATGGCCAGCGGCCTCGCCTATGACAGCGACGAGGGCCGGGCAATCGCCGGCGCGATCGCCGCATTGATGACCGGCACCGCCTATGCCGCATCGGCCGAGATTGCGATGGAGATGGGCGCGTTCCCGGGCTTCGAGAAGAACCGTGGCCCGATGCTGCGGGTGATCGGCAACCACCGCATCGCGGCGCTGGGCCGGGACGACGGGTACGATGGACTGTCGATCTATCCGCTTCCGTTGGACCATTCGGGATGCCCGGACAAGGGCCTGTTGAAGGCCGCGCTCGAGGCCTGGGACGACGCCTCCGAACTCGGCGAGCAACACGGCTTCCGCAATGCCCAGGTCAGCGTGATCGCGCCGACCGGCACCATCGGGCTGGTGATGGATTGCGACACCACCGGCATCGAGCCGGACTTCGCCCTGGTCAAGTTCAAGAAGCTGGCCGGCGGCGGGTACTTCCGAATCATCAACCGCTCGGTGCCGCTGGCGCTGGAGGCGTTGGGCTACGAGGCGGAGGCCATCGAGGCGATCGTCAGCTATGCGGTTGGACACGGCACGCTGGTCGGCGCCCCGCACATCAATCACGACAGTCTGCGAGCCAGAGGCTTCGACGACCAGGCGCTGGGCCGGCTGGAAGACGCGATCGAGAACGCCTTCGACATTCGTTTCGCGTTCAACAAATTCACTCTCGGCGAAGAGTTCTGCACCGAGACGCTGGGTTTGGACGCCGACGCGCTGGACGAGCTCGACTTCGACATGCTGGCGGCGCTCGGCTTCAGCGATGAAGAGATCGAGGCGGCCAACGACTATTGCGCCGGCGCGATGACGCTGGAGGGCGCGCCCGGACTGCAGGCGGAGCACTTGACCGTGTTCGACTGCGCCTCACCCTGCGGCCGCAAGGGAACCCGCGCGCTGTCCGCCGAGGCGCATATCGGGATGATGGCGGCCGCGCAGCCGTTCATCTCCGGCGCGATCTCCAAGACCATCAACATGCCGCACGAGGCCAGCATAAATGATTGCCAGGACGCCTACCTCGCTTCCTGGCAGCTCGGGCTCAAGGCCAACGCTCTCTATCGCGACGCCTCCAAGCTGTCCCAGCCGCTGGCAGCGGCCGTGCTGGCACCGGAGGCGGTCGACGAAGCGGTGACCGAGGAGGCGGCCGACGAGGCCACCACGCCAAGCGCGGAGGCGCCGGCAGCCAAGACCGTCGAGGATGTGATCGAGGCCCCGGCAGCGCAACGCGCGTCAATCGTGGCCGAGCGGATCGTCGAGCGGGTGGTGGAACGGGTCGCCTCGGGCCCGCCCGAACGAAGCCGGCTGCCCGATCGGCGCAAGGGGTACACGCAGAAGGCGACGGTGGGCGGGCACAAGGTCTACTTGCGCACCGGCGAGTATGAAAACGGCAAGATCGGCGAGATCTTCATCGACATGCACAAGGAAGGGGCCGCCTTCCGGTCGCTGATGAACAACTTCGCGATCGCGATCTCGATCGGTATGCAATACGGCGTGCCGCTAGACGAGTTCGTCGACGCCTTCACCTTCACCCGGTTCGAACCGTCCGGCACGGTCAAAGGCAATGATGCCATCCGCATGGCGACCTCGGTGCTGGACTACATCTTCCGCGAGCTGGCGATCTCCTATCTCGGGCGCACCGACCTCGCGCACAGCGAGCCGGCCGACCTGCTGCCGGACAGCCTGGGCGGCGGAGAAGGCGAGGGCCAGCGCAGTCAAGAGACCCAGGACATCGTCAAGGCGGTGGCGAGCACCGGGTACATGCGCAACAACCTCTTGGTTCTCAACGGCGGCCGGGCGCCCGACCCCGGATCGGACGGGGTCACCGCCCAGGCGGTCGCCCAACCGGTCGTCAGCGGCGAGAACATGCGCGACATGTTCACCGAAGAGGTGGCCACGGTCAGCACGGTTGTGGAGACCGCCGGCATGGCCGTCCAGGTCGCCGAAGAAGTCGACGAGCGCCTGCATCAGATCCGGGAAGCCCGGCAGCGCGGCTATGAGGGCGACCCGTGCCCGGAATGCGCCAACTTCACGCTGATCCGCAACGGGACCTGTTTGAAATGCGCCACCTGCGGCGCGACGTCCGGATGTTCATGAGGGGATGCTGAGGAAGACCGCGATGCACGCATCCCACCGAATTCGGCGGGTCCGACCCCGCCTCCGCAATGTGCCGGAGACTTAGAGTCTCTGGTGCATACGGCGGCCGCGATTGATGCCCTGCGGCCGCCGTCTCGCCTGGCATCAGTGCTCCCTGTGACTAGCCCCCGGAATTATCTCCGGGGGCTTTTTTCTTCTCGGATGACTTGCAGCCGGTGCCGCTGAGCCGGCACCGGGGTCGCGGTAGCGCGGTTAATCGGAAAGGTTCTGCACCACATCGAACGGCGACGCTCGGCCCGCTTCCTGGGTCTGCGGGATCGCTTCGAACTCACCCAGGCGCATATAGCCGGCCGGCACCTCAAACAGGGCAAGGTCCGGCGCCTCGTAGCGGATATTGCGCAGCTCCATGACCATCTCCGGCTTGCCGTCACTTGCCTCGGCGACGGTCTTGACGATCAGGCCATGCTGGTTGAGCCAGATGGAGCCGAATGCGGCCGAGGGGTCGTCCGCCGTGCGGACGATGTCGTAGCGCTGGGCGGTTTCGCCTCCGATTTGGTCGGCCGCGGACGCCTTAGGCAGGGTGGCGGTCGGCGAAAAACCGGCGGGCAGCAATCCGGCGCTCTCCATCGGAACCTTGGTGTACATCCGCAAGACAGGGATCACCACATAGGCAACCCCACGGTCATGTCGGCAGATCACCACCTGCTCGATCCCGTTCAGCGTACGGGAGATTCTCGTCATGCCCGGCACATGGAACTCCTTGATCAGCATCTGGCGATCGCCCAGCCGATAGACCTGCTCGGCTGTATAGGCGACCCGCGGGTTGCCGAGTTCCCCAATCGAATCACTCGCCTGCACGGGGGCCGAAACGGCCAGCGCCGCGGCCACGAGGCCGGCACTCAAGTACTTGCTTGGCATGATATCCCCTCTGCTTCCCCAAATGGCCCGGCGCTCCCTGTCGCAGCCGGACTATCCCAACACCCGCACCAACTATGCCAAGTAATTTGTTTCTGATCTATGAGTCCGCAACGGTTTTTTGGAAATATGCGAAGAAATATTGGTAAATTCAGTGTTTATCTTAACACATCTTAATAATTCTTAATTTCTCTTAGGATATTTACTTTTCATTTACCATGTTGGGGCCATCGCAACTCAGCTTGGCCGCGATGGCCAAGGATCCGGGCACACAGGGCGAAGCGCGCCCAAGCCGCTCGCGTTAATCCGGTGCGGTGGCATCGCCGTCCCATTGAACCGCCACAATGTGGCGATTGACATTGCCGGACCGGCGCTCAACTGTGCGGCCGCCTGCCAAAACCGCAAATTCAGGAGCTAGCCAATGGCTAAGATCGACGCGCGCCTGGCCGAGCTCGGCATCTCGCTGCCCGAGCCGGTTGCCCCGGTCGCCAACTACGTGCCCTACGTGGTCACCGGCAATCTGGTGTTCATTTCCGGCCAGGTCCCGTTCGTGGACGGCAAGCCGGCGGTCACCGGCAAGCTGGGCGCCGAAGTCTCGATCGAGGACGGACAGCGGGCCGCGCGAATCTGCGCCATCAACGTGCTCGCGGTGCTGAAGTCGGCCTGCGGCGGTGACCTGGACAAGGTCCGACGCTGCGTGCGGCTGGGCAACTTCGTGGCCTCGGCGCCGGATTTCAGCGATCAGCCCAAAGTCGCCAACGGGGCGTCCGACCTGATGGTCGAGGTGTTCGGGGACGCGGGCCGGCACGCGCGGGCCGCGGTGGGCAGCGTCGCCCTGCCGCTCAACGTCGCGGTGGAAGTGGAAGCGGTGTTCGAGATCGCCGGGTAGGCCGTCCCATCACGCCATGGCCCGGCCATCGCAGCGCCTGGCCGCGCGCGGCATAGTGCTGCCGCCGCCAACCGCTCCGGAGGCGACCTATGTGCCCCTGGTCCGCTGCGGCGCGTTGGTCTTCGTCTCCGGACGCGATCCCGTGTGGGCCGCGGATATCCGCCATTCGGGCACGCTGGGCCGCGACCTCGACCTGGCAGAGGTCCAAGCCGCCGTCCAGCTCGCCACGTTGAACACGCTCGCCCATCTGGACCAGGAGCTGGATCTGGATGGCGTCCTGCCGGTCGCCCTGCGGGCGTATGTCCGCACCGCCCCCGGCGCCCCGAACCTGCACGAGGCGGCGGATCCGGCCATGACCCTGCTGAGCGACTTATTCGGCCGCGCGCCGGCCCTCAGCGTGCTCGGCGCCAGTGGTCTGGCCGCGGGCATCGCCGCCGAGGTCGAGACCGTCTTCGAGATGACCTAATACTCTGAGAAAAAAAGAAAAAGGTGCCCGGCCGATCAACCGGGCGCCAGTCTCTCTGGAATACCGGCTCAGGAAGTTGGCGAGGTAGGAGCCGGAGGGTCGCAATCGTTGCTGTCAGTCGCAGGTCCTCAGGCGCGGCGCATGCATGAGCTTCGGCGTGCGCAGGCGGAACAAGGAGTCGAGCGAACGATAGGCTTGGGCGAAGGCGGCCTGGATCGCCTGGCCGTGCAACAGCCGGCCACGCGCGATGCCGGCCTGGATCGCGGCATCGTCCAAGACGATGCTGAACTCACTGATCTTTTGCGGGCTGGTCATGGCATTGATCCTTTCGGTAACCCCCGTCTGGCTTGCCTTCCGGGGGATTGTCGCTCTCCGCTGTCTGCCCTGAATCTAGGCCCTTCTCTCAGCGTTGATAATCTGATAAAAATTCCAATCAGTTTATCTCTGGAATTAAAAATAGGGGCGCGCCGTGGATCCGATCAGCGACATGGCCATCTTCGTCGAAGTGGTGAGTGCCGGAAGTCTGTCCGAAGCGGGACGCCATCTGGGGTTGTCGCCCGCAGTGGTGTCGAAACGGCTGGCGCGGCTGGAGGACCGCCTGGGCGCGCGCCTGGTCCATCGCACCACCCGCAGCCTGAGCCTGACCGAGGAGGGTGGAAGCTATTTCGAGCGCTGTCAGCGCATTCTGGCCGACATCGAAGAGGCCGAGGCCTCGGTTCGCCAAGGCTCGTCGGCGCCGCGCGGGACGCTGAAGATCACCGTGCCCGCCAGCTTCGGCCGCCTGCACATCGCTCCGTATTTCTCGGAGTTCATGGCGCTCTATCCGGACGTTGCGATCAACTTCGTGATGACGGATTCCATGATCGACATCGTCCAAGAAGGCTTCGACCTGGCGGTGCGCATCGGCAGGCTGGCCGATTCCAGCCTGATCGCGCGCAAGCTCGCCCCGAACGAGCGGCTGATTTGCGCCTCGCCCGAGTACATCGCCAAGCACGGCGAGCCCAAGACGGTCGACGACCTGCTGGACCATAACTGCCTGGTCTCCGAACAGGTCGGCGACTGGCGGTTCGGAGACGACGACGGAGGAAGCCGGCACATCCGGGTGCACGGCAACTTCATGAGCAACAACGGCGAGGTGTTGCGGCGCATCGCGCTGGACGGCGTCGGGGTTGCGCTGATGAGCACCTGGGCGGTCAGCCAAGACTTGCAAGAGGGCCGGCTGGTGCAGCTCTTGGCCGGCTTTCCGGTGACCCCGGGAACAGAGATCTACGCGGTCTATCCCTCGACCCGCAATCTCTCGCCCAAGGTGCGGGCCTATGTCGACTTCCTGGCCAAGAAGTTCGGCCCGCGGCCCTACTGGGACGAGCTGTGCGAGGCGGCGTAGGGGGCGGTAGACAGCGCAACACGAGCGCGGTCAGGCCAGCGCGTCGAGGAGCGCCTTAGCGTCTCCG
>JAAUXY010107230.1_pt1 | contig 12712 bp, 9 predicted proteins | sample 7278121 | NCBI WGS metagenome assembly JAAUXY01 (sample SAMN14350117, study PRJNA611818) | marine sediment metagenome | isolation source: surface marine sediment (1.8m) | place: French Polynesia: Moorea | collected 2018-08 | reverse complement strand
GCAGTGGCCGGAGACGGCTGTAGGTCAGGAAGGGCAGGTCGAAATTCAGGCCTGGCCAGCGAAGCTGTGCGGCGATGATGACGCCGACGAGCATGCCTACAACACCCCAGACGATGGTCATAATCGCGAATTGGCGTACGACCTTGTCGTTGTAAGAAGCTGATGTGTCCAAAGGACGTCCCCTGTATCGATTAGGCAGAGTTAAATTCGCGCGAGATTATAGCGCCGATGTTCGAACGCAGGCTATCAGCGAGTTTCGCTGCCCCGTATACGTGACGATACGTATGGATTAGCCCGTATTCAGGAATACGGGCAAAGGTATACTCTCGCGAACTTCATCATTGCTACGGCGACTTTTCGCATGGCTGCAGAAACAGACCAGGAACCGATCAGCGAGCTGCTGCACGACTCCAACGATGCGACGTTCTTCAAGACGTTGCTGGACTCTGCGCCCGACGCCATGGTCATCGTTGACGACGAGGGCACCATCGCGATCGTCAACGCGCAGGCCGAAGCCATGTTTGGTTACAAGCGAAACAAATTGCTCGGCAAAAAGATCGAGAGCCTGCTGCCGAAGCGCATTCGCGAGCAGCACGTGCGACACCGCAATGCGTTCATCGACCGGCCCGACGTCCGGCCGATGGGCTCCGGGCTCGAGCTCCAGGCGGCCCGCAAGGACGGCAGTGAATTCCCGGTCGAGATCAGCCTGAGCCCCGTCAACACGAGCAAAGGCATGTTCGTGGCCAGCGTCATTCGCGACGTCACCGAGCGCAAGAAGATGGAGCAGGAGATCATCGAAGCGCAGCGGGAGACGGAACGAGCGAACAAGGCCAACAACGCGTTTCTCGCGGCTGCGAGCCACGATTTGCGACAGCCCGTGCAGGCACTGAGCCTGCTGAACGGCGCCTTGCGCCGAACGGTCAAGGACGAGCGCGCGCTCGAGATGATCGAGCATCAGCAAAACTCGCTGACGGCCATGACCAACCTGTTGAACTCGCTGCTCGACATCAGTCGCCTGGACGCCGGCAGGGTGACCCCGGAATTCGAACGTTTCCCGATCCAGCGACTCGTCGATCGGCTCTCGGCGGAGTTTGGCCGCCAGGCACATCACAAGGGACTGGAATTCGAGGCCGCCGATTGCGACTGTGTCGTGCAGAGCGACCCTAACCTGCTCGCGGAGATCATCCAGAACTTCGTCTCCAATGCGATTCGCTACACCGAAAAGGGCGGCGTCAACATGCATTGTCGGCGGGACTCCGGTTGTCTCTGGATCGAAGTCGAGGACACGGGGATGGGCATCGAAGACGATCAGCTCGAGGCGATCTTCAAAGAGTTTCACCAGTGCAACGCGGAGCGTTCGAACAACAAGGAAGGTTTCGGCCTCGGCCTCGCGATCGTGCGCCGGCTGGCGGATCTGCTGGGCCACGAGATCGACGTGCAGTCGGTGCCGGGCCGGGGTTCGACGTTCTCTGTCTGTCTGCCCCTCGTCGAGGAGCGACCCGCCAATCACTCGGACCCGGCCGACGACTACAGCCCTGGCGGTGGCCAGACCGGCCTGATCATCCTGATCGAAGACGACGTCAACGTAGCCAACGCCTGGGGCATGTTGCTCGAGGCCGAGGGCTACAAAGTCGCGACTGCGGCGTCGGCGCACGAGGCAAGGGCCATCATTGGTCACCTGGATACGCTGCCGTCACTCGTGATTTCCGATTTCCATCTGCTCGACGGCACGACAGGCGTCGAGGCGATCCAGGGCATTCGCGAGTATTACAAGCTCGACATCCCGGCGTTCATCGTCAGCGGCGACACGTCAAAGGTGGTCAAAGATGCGCGACTGCTCGAGAACTGCACGATGATGAACAAACCCGTGGACACGGGCCGGCTGCTGTCCGCCGCCTCGATCGCCACGCGCACAGGCCGCGTTCCTGCGGACTAGCCACGATTGTTGTAGGAGCGGTTTGCAGGAGCGGTCGTGAGACCGCGATCCTTCGTTCATCATGCGATGTAACCAAAGCTGGTGCGCGCGCTTCGCGCGCAGCTATCGCTCGCGGTTTCGCTGCGCTCAACCGCTCCCACACGTGCCAATAGCAGGCTGTAGGAGCGGTCGTGAGACCGCGATCGCAGTATCGTTTCGCTCCACAGCTCCTAAAGCCTGCGAAGAACTCCCCGCCCACGGCGCCCTCTGACTTCGTGCCCTGCCAGGGCGCAACGCTCTTGATGTAGATCATGGAGACGCCGACCCGCCGGTAAGACCATAAGCCTCAAGGTAGTGCCAGCCAACACTCTTGGGGTCATCCATGCTACGGCAGTCCGCTTCTCTCCCCGCGCTCGCCGCGCTCTGCATGGTGGTTGCGACCGCGTGTGAAGCTCACGCGGCCGACAACGCGGTTCCTCCCGACACAGAGATCGAGCAGATCGTCGTCGTGGCCCACAAGGACGAACGCTCGATACGTGACATTGCCGGCAATGTCACGATGCTGTCGCGTGCGGACATGAAAGCCGAGCTGGCGACGTCGATCAACGACGTTTTCCGTTTCGTACCCGGCATCGACTACGAGGGCGCAGGTACGCGGTTCGGTGCCGAGGGGATCAACGTCCGGGGTATCGGGGGCAACCGCGTCGCGATTCTGGTAGACGGCGTACCGCTCTCGGACCACTTCAGCACCGGAAGTTTCTCGAACGCAACGCGCGATTTCATCGATGCCGGTCTCGTGCAGCGGATCGAAGTTCTCCATGGACCGGCCTCCGCGCTGTACGGCAGCTCGGCCATCGGGGGCGTCGTCGCAGTCAGCACACCGGACCCGATCGACCTCGCAGGCGCGGCCGGCCGTGGGGGCGACCTGCTGGCGACGTATCGCGGCGAGGATGCATCGTTGCATGGCCAGGTCCTGGCGGCATTCGGCGATCGCGCCAATGGCCTGTTGCTCGGTGCGAGCTGGCGCGACGGTCAGCAGACGGATTCCGCCGCGTCGAATGCGTCGCTCGATACGCGCGACTACCAACGGCGCACGGCGATGATCAAGTATGTCGCGGACGACCGGTACGGAAATACGTGGCGCGCCAGCCTGACGCACCAGGACGTGCACACGCTGTCCGAATTGAACTCGCTGCTGGGAAGCGGGCGCTATCGCTCGACAACTGCGCTCGAAGGCGATGACCGATACCGGCTGGACATGCTGAACCTCTCCTGGGACTTCGGCACGTCGCGGGGTCCCGTCGAAGACGGTGTGGTGCGGGCGTACTACGTCGATGCGTCAACGACGCAGTCGACGCTCGATGAGCGCGCCAACGCGAGCACACCCGTCTCTATCGATCGATACTTCCGCTTCGACCAGGACGTTCTCGGTATCGAGATCAATGCATGGAAGAACCTCCGGACCGGAGCCATGTCGCACAGATTCGGGATCGGCTTCGAGTATCGCGACCGCAACACGGAAGAATACCGCGACGGTCTGTCGACCGACCTCGGCACGGGTGCGCAGACGAACAATCTGCTGGGCGAGGCCTTTCCGCTGCGCGATTTCCCGATTAGCAAAACGACCGAGATGGCCGCGTTCATCGAGAATACGATGACGATTGGCGGCCTTACCCTCATTGCCGCCCTTCGCGCAGATCGATTCGAGCTGTCGCCCACGCTGGATGCGATGTACGCCGAGGACTATCCGTTCGCCGAGCCCGTGGCGATCGACGAGCACGACGTGTCGCCAAAGCTCGGTGTCATCTACGGCATTTCGCCGCGGTTCGATATATATGCCCAGTACTCGCACGGCTTTCGTGCGCCGCCCTATGCGGACGCCAACATCAGCCTCGAATTGCCGTTGTTCAATGTACGCGCGGTTCCCAACCCGGACCTGAAGTCGGAGTCGTCAGACGGCATTGACCTGGGCGTGCGCTTCATTGGTGACTATGCGACGGCGCGGTTGTCGCTGTTTCGCACACGCTACGAGGACTTTATCGAATCCAAAGTAATGGTCGGCGTCGACCCAGTCTCGGGGCGTGTGCTGTTCCAGTCGCAAAACCTGCGCGAGACGACCATCGAGGGCATCGAGGGCGCCGTGTCCTGTCGCTTCGGCGGCGAGCGCAGGCCATTCTCGCTCGATGTATCCGCCTTCTACGCGCGCGGTGAAAACGAGGAGACCGGACGGCCCCTGAATTCTGTCGGGCCGCCACAGGCAATTCTCGGTCTCGCCTGGCACTCCGACGACGAGTCGCGCGTACTGCGGCTCAAAACGACGTTGACGGGCAGCTGGTCGGATCTCGACGAAACCGGCGGTGCGCTGTTTGAACCGCCGGGCTACGGCATCGTCGACCTGTTTCTCACACAGCAGCTTGGCTCGCGCACGACCATGCGGGCGGGGCTGCAAAACCTGACGGACCGCACCTTCTGGCACTGGGCAGATGTGCGAGGTCTGTCGCCCACCGACCCAATGCTTCCCTACTTGGCGCGAGCCGGGCGCAGTGCCTCGGTCAGCGTAAACGTGAGCTGGTGACTATGACAGGAGCGAATGTCATGAAACTTAGAGGAATTGGACTACTGCTGACGATCCCGTTAGCCGGTCTGTTCGTGGCACCCTTTGCGCAGGAGGAATCCGTCGCGGCGACGAGCAGCGATACGGCGGTCCACCAGGCCGAGGCGGCTGTTGCGACTGCAGATGAACTGAAGGCGAAGGGCGAGGCCGTCTACATCGCCAACTGCGCCGCGTGCCATCAACCGGATGGCACCGGCCTCAAAGGTGCGTTCCCGCCTCTCGCCGGGTCGGACTACCTGCAAGGCGACCGCAAGCAGGTCATGAGCGCCGCATTGTTCGGTCTCTCGGGTCCCATCACGGTGAACGGCGTCGACTATGACGGCGTCATGCCGAGTCTGGGCCACCTGCCGGACGAGGACCTCGCAGCCGCACTGACTTACGTGTTCGGATCCTGGGGCAACGATCTTGCCGCCGTGAGTGTCGCAGAGGTTGCCGCGCTGCGTGCTGAACTCGGCCAGGAAGACCGCGCCGCGGGCGAGCGCCACAAGGGCGCTACCGAAGGCGAGATGAAGTACCAGGGCACGCCATCCGCGATTCCCGCGGACGAGACGCGCCAGGTCATGAGTGCGGAAGGCCCGACGTTGTCGGCGGCGGAGTTTGGAGTCGCAACACAGCTGTATTTCGAGCGCTGTGCCGGCTGTCACGGCGTCTTGCGAAAAGGTGCTACGGGCAAGGCGCTGACTCCCGACATCACACGCGAGAAAGGCACCGAATACCTGAAAGCCCTGATCAACTACGGCTCACCGGCCGGCATGCCGAACTGGGGTACCTCGGGCGAAATGACCCCGGAGCAGATCGACATCATGGCGCGCTTCCTGCAACAGGAGCCGCCTTCACCGCCCGAGTTCGGGATGCCCGAGATGAAAGCGACGTGGAAGGTGCTCGTCGCTCCCGAAGATCGTCCCGACAAGCCACAGCACGATCGCAATATCGATAATTTCTTCTCGGTGACGCTGCGCGACTCCGGCCAGGTCGCCCTCATCGACGGCGACACCAAGGAAATCGCGGCCATTGTCGAGACCGGCTATGCCGTGCACATTTCGCGCGTGTCGGCGTCGGGTCGCTACGTGTTCACGATCGGCCGGGATGCGCTGATCAACATGATCGACCTCTACATGGATCCGCCTGCGACGGTGGCACAGATCAAGGTCGGGCTCGAGGCTCGCTCGGTCGAAACCTCCAAGTACAAGGGCTTCGAAGACAAGTATGCGATTGCCGGTAGCTACTGGCCGCCGCAGTACGTCGTCATGGACGGAGACACGCTCGAACCGCTGAAGATCGTATCGACGCGCGGCATGACGGTCGACACGCAGGAATACCATCCGGAGCCGCGGGTCGCAGCGATCGTCGCGTCGCACGAGCACCCGGATTTCATCGTCAATGTGAAAGAGACCGGCCATATCCTTCTGGTCGATTACAGCGACGTCGAAAGCCTGTCCGTGACGGACATCGGTGCAGCCAAGTTCCTGCATGACGGCGGCTGGGACCGCAGCAAGCGCTATTTCCTGACCGCGGCCAACCAGTCGGACAAGATCGCCGTCGTCGACTCCAGGGATCGCAAGCTGGTCGCGCTCACCGACGTCACCAAGACGCCGCACCCCGGGCGCGGGGCCAACCTCGACGATCCCGAATTCGGCCCCGTCTGGGTTACGAGCGCCCTGGGCAACGCCAACGTCTCGTTCCTGAGCACGGACGCCGATGGCGACAACGCCTGGGAGACGGTTCGCGTGATTGATGGCATGGGCGGCGGCTCACTGTTCGTGAAGTCACATCCCAGATCCTCGAACCTCTGGGTCGATGCGCCGCTGAATACCTACGAGTCGATCAGCCAGAGTGTCGCCGTCTTCGACATCGACAACCTCGACAAGGGCTTCGAGGTATTGCCGATCGCCGAATGGGCCGAGCTCGGCGAGGGACCGAAACGCGTCGTACAGCCCGAGTACAACATGGCGGGCGACGAGGTCTGGTTCTCGGTCTGGAGCGGCAAGGAGCAGGAGTCCGCGATCGTCGTCGTAGACGACAAGACGCGCGAACTCAAAGCCGTGATCAAGGGGCCCGAGCTGGTCACGCCGACCGGCAAGTTCAACGTCTACAACACCCTGAACGACATCTATTAGCGCAGGAGCGGAAAATGATGCGCAAGCGATTCTTGCTGCCCGTTGTCGCACTGTCACTGTGTGTGACAGCGTCCGGCGTGCGGGCAGACGATGCGAACGACCTCGCAGCCGCGCTTGGCTCTGGCAAGGTCGGAGTCAACGTTCGAGCACGCTACGAGGGCGTCGACAAGGACAATGCGCTCGATGATGCGAATGCGCTGACGGCCCGGTTGCGCCTCAATTACCGGACCGGCCAATGGAATGGCTGGTCCGCGTTCGCCGAATTCGACAACGTTTTTCACTTTGTCGGCGACTTCAACGCCGGTGGAGGGACGACGCCGGACAAGGCACTTCGTTACCAGACGGTCGCGGACCCGAAGGGCTCCGATCTCAATCAGATCTACTTCGATTACAAGTACTCGGACGAGCTGACGTTTCGTGCCGGTCGGCAACGCATCCTGCTCGACAACCAGCGGTTTGTCGGCGGCGTCGGCTGGCGTCAGAACGAGCAGACCTACGATGCGTTTACCGTCGATACACAGGCCATCGCCAACACGACGTTGCAGTACAGCTTCGTGTCCTTCGTGCGGCGCATCTTCGGCCAGACAACGGACGTCGGCAAGCACAACAACCGCACGCACCTGCTGAACGCGAAAATCGCGTTGCCGGACGATTGGACGGTCACGCCGTATTACTACTACATCGAAAATCGCGATGCGCCCGGGTTCTCGACGGGCACCCTGGGAGCGAGACTTGCCGGGGCGATCAAGGCTGGCGACGGCAAGATCGTGCTGGTCGGCGAGTTCGCGCGGCAGTCCGACGCCGCCAACAATCCGGTCAGCTACGACGCGAACTACTTCCACGTCGACGGCACGTGGGCGCTGGATAACGGTCTTGCGATCGGTGTCGCATTCGAGTCACTGGGCGGCGATGCATCGACGCCGAACGCCATGTTCAGGACACCGCTCGCGACACTGCACAAGTTCCAGGGATGGGCTGACCTGTTCCTGACGACGCCGCAGGCGGGTATCGAGGACCTGTTTTTCACGGTCCGGTACAAAGCCGGGCGCTGGAACCTGACAGGCGTGTATCACGATTTCTCGGCCGAGGATGCCTCCGGCGATTTCGGCACGGAATTCGATCTCTCGGCCGGAACCCGGCTCGGCAAGCATTACAGCATCCTGCTAAAAGGGGCGTTTTTCTCGAGCGACGACGGTTCGTATCCCGACACGAACAAGTTCTGGTTGATGTTTACGGCGAATTTTTGATTGGTCGCGGCGTTGAAACAGGCGCGATGTTGTAGGAGCGGTTGAGCGCAGCGAAACCGCGAGCGATAGCTGCGCGCGAAGCGCGCGCACCGGGCCAGGCGATCTAGCGGGCTGAACGAAGGATCGCGGCGGGACGCCGCTCCCACTGGCGCCGCGACCTTCAGGCAGCTTCCGGGCTCTGCAGCTCGACGGGCGTCTGGAACCAGTCCGGTTTGACGATCAGCAGATCGCACGGCAGATGCTCCAGCGTCCTTTCAGCGGTTGCACCGATGAACAGGCGCTTCCAGCGGTTTCGCGCCACGGCACCCATCACGACGACGTCGGCGCCGAGCTCGTCGGCAGTGGCAGGCAGCTCCTCGTGCGTCAGTCCCGCAACGAGATGCGAGTTCTTTTCGGGCACACCGTGGAATTCGGTAATCTCCCGGAACCGTTTCTGGTGATCCTCGTGCATTTGCTGCTCGATCTCGTCGAACGGCAATGACACGGGGATATAGGCATTGGCTGTCGCCGTGGCAACCGCAATGCGCGGATCGTAAGCGTGGAACGCGTGAACGTCGCCGCCGATGCCGTCGCAGATCGTCTTCGAGACCTGCAAAATCTCGTCGTCGAGCGCTGCCGGTTTGTCGTTCTGGTTCATCGGGTCGATGGCGGCGATGAATACCGGTGAGTCACTGACCTCACGCGGCTTGACGAGCCACAGCGGCAGCGGGCAAGCACGAATCAGGTTCCAGTCCGTGTTGGTCAACAGCGCCCGCGCCACGGCCGTGTGGTGGTGCGTGTCCTTGACGACGATATCGGCGTCAGTCGTAACTGCGTGCCGTACGATGCCCTCGAACAGGGGGTGATCCCAGACCGCCGACGTCGTAACGACGACGCCGTCAGCACGAAACGGTTCGGCAAGTTCTTCGAGGTGTTTCTCGTGGCTTTCGATGACCTCGGCGCGCGCTTTTTCGAGCGAAGGCGAGTCGAACAACCGGTCGCCACTCAGGTACTCGTTGTAGTAGCAGATCAGGAGTTCCAGATCCGCCCCGGTGTTTTTCGCGAGCCAGGCGGCACGCTGCATACCGGGCTGTTCCTCAACTGTCGGGTCAATAACAGCGAGGATCTTCTTGATTTTGTGCATTGTTTTCCCTGGGCGCGAAGTGCAAAAGCCTATTAATTCCCTGTGTTTAGCATACTGGCGGTCGATTCGACCGCCATAAGGCGTGATGCAAACTTAAGTCTCGGAATGTACTTACAAAAGCATAAGTGGATGTACTGATTTAAGGGTCGGCGGCGCGTCCTTAGATTGGGTTCGAACGGCCACCGAAAGGAGTACTGGGATGGCCCGCAACTACGATCAGCTGCGAGTGCAGCTGCAACAGAAAAAAGACGAACTCGCTGGTCGACTTGACCGCGTTACGGCCAACGTTCGCCGGGGCTACGAGGCGGATTCGGAAGAGCGAGCGAAGCAGATGGAAGACCACGAGGTGGTCGACGCACTCGGCAATGACGCCCGCGCCGAAATCGTGAAAATTACCGCGGCACTCTCAAGGATAGACGCCGGCGACTACGGGGTCTGCAGGGAATGCGGTCTGGAAATCGACGAGACGCGAATCGACGCGCACCCCTATGCCGAGTTCTGCATCGAGTGTGCCCGCGACGAGGAGTTCCGCCAGGCGCACCAGTAACGCGCCTGACTACGCATTCATGTGCATTTTTACCAGGTCAGCCAGCGAGCGGGCCTGCATCTTCTCCATCACGCGCGCGCGGTGGATTTCCACGGTGCGCTGACTGACGCCAAGTTCGTAGGCGATCACTTTGTTGGGTTTGCCGGTGACGACGAGGTCGAACACCTCGCGTTCGCGATTGGTCAGCCTGTCCAGCCGTTCTGCAACTTCGGCGTGCTTTTGCTGCTCCTCGCGACGCTGCTTGTCGGTCGTGAGCGCCTCACGGACGCGATCGAGCAGGTCCTGGTCGCGGAACGGTTTCTGAATGAAATCGACCGCACCTTTCTGCATGGCCTCGACCGCCATCGGCACGTCGCCGTGTCCGGTAATAAAGATGATCGGGACCGTGTTGCCGCGCTTGATCAGCTCTTCCTGCAGCTCGAGGCCTCCGAGGCCGGGCATGCGGATATCGAGCACCAGGCAGCCGGGTCGCTGATCGGCGACTTTTTCCAGGAACTCGTCGGCCGACGCGAAAATCTCGTGCGGCAGGTTTACCGAGTCCATCAGGGCCTGCATGGCGAACCGTATCGACGGGTCGTCGTCCACGATGAACACTGTCGGAGCCTGTTGCGGTTTTTGTGGCATTGCGTGTTGCGGGTTATGGCGGTACAGGCGATGATTGGACCAGAAAAAACAGCGATTTGCGAGTCGCAGGCCAGGCCTCACGCCCTGCAAAGACCCTTTGGACCGCCCGGATAGCGCCAATTGCAGCAGTCCTGAGGTCAAAACGCGGTCCAGACACGGCAAAGGCCGCAGCATTTAACGGCAGCGTCCAGCTGGCGCGGAGCGTCAATGTTCACCTATATCGATCCAACAGTCCGCGAACGCCTGATTGAACAGGGCAAGCTGTTCCGCATCGACCAGTCGGGCGAAATCGTGGCGGCAGACCATGCCGCGTCGAGCGCAACGATCAGCATTCTCGGCCCGATCCCACTGCCATTGCAGTTGTGCAAGCTGCATACGCGTGTCGACTGGTATGCCTGCGTGCGGAATACGGATCTCGCGAAGATCAACGAGCTCGCCGACGACTTGCGCGCACAAAATGCGCAGCAGTCGTTTGCGACGCTGGCGTCGTCGATGGCGGTCAACAGCGTGCTCGTCATCGGCGAACCGGACGACTGGACAGAACCGCTGGTGCGCGTGCATTCGAGCTGCCTGACCGGCGACGTGTTCGGTTCGCAGCGCTGCGAGTGCGGTCCGCAGCTGCAGACCGCGATCGACCGCATCCGGCAGGACGACCAGGGTGGGCTCATTGTGTACATGTCCGGGCACGAGGGTCGTGGGATCGGCTTGTGGGCGAAGGCAGCGACCTATCTCTTGCAGGACGGCGGCGAAGATACCTACCAGGCGAACCGCTCGCTCGGTCTGCCCGACGACTGCCGCGACTTCACCGATGCGGGATCGCTGCTCAAGTACTTCGCGAAAGGTCTGCCGATCCGGCTGATGACCAATAACCCGAAAAAAGTCGACGATCTCACCGCGATGGGCGTCGCAGGTATCACGGCTGTCAAGCACGTCACGGGCGTCAGCGACAGCAACCGCCGCTACCTGCAGGCGAAGAAAGGCTGGGGCCACACGCTCGACGAGACCGATATCGAGGAGTAGAGCCGCGCTGTCGTGGGAGCGGCTTCGTGGGAGGGCCGTCCCGGCCCGATCGCGGCGAGACGCCGCTCCCACGACGTTACTGTCGCCAGAGCCTCAGCGAACGGGGTGGTTCTTCGAAATTCGACCGAAACGGGTTGATATCGATGCCGCCGCGGCGCTGGTATTGCGCGCAGACGGTCAGCTGTTTGATGCCACAGCGCTCGGAGATGTCGTGGAACATGCGCTCCACGCAGGCTTCGTGGTAGTCGCTGTGCTGGCGAAACGAGACGATGTAGCGCAGCAGTCCGGCCCGATCGATGCGCGGACCGCGGTAGGAGACGAGCACGCTGCCGCTGTCCGGCTGCCCGGTGACCGGGCACAGGCTTCGCAGCAGGTGCGAGTAGAGGTCTTCCCGCACGACCCACTCCGGATTTGAAGACAACAGCCCGGGATCGACGTCCCAGGTATCGCATTCGACGTCCAGGCCGTCGATGCAGGTTCCGGGAAGCCGTGACGGCCGGGCGCCCTCCGTGTCTATCACACGACTTACCCTGACCTCGACGGGAGCACCGACCAGGGCCGTGAGGTCGCGCTCGATGATGCCTTCGACCTTGCGGACCGATGCGAGCTTGGTCATCGAGAAGGCGTTCAGGTAGAGCTTCAGCGATTTCGACTCGACCAGCTTCGGCGAATCGGCCGGCACGCGAATCTCGGCTGTGGCCACTTGCGGCCGACGCCCCGCATCGAGCCAGGTGAGCTCCCAGGCGTTCCAGGTGTCCACGCCCGAGAACGGCAGTTCAGCCTCGATGCCGAGCGCATCGCGCGCGTCGGAGCGCGGCATCGCGTACAGCAGCTCGGGTGCGTACTTGTCCGAATAGCTCGTGGGCTTGCCGAGTGGAGAATCCTCTGCCATGGCGCAAGTTTAAGCCAATCGCTCGCGCCGAATAAGGTAAAATTCCGTTCCTTTCTCACAAACAACGATAATGAGCCCAGCAGACACGGTTGAAGGCACCGATCGCGGCTACGTGATCCCGATCGGCGGCGCCGAAGAAAAATTTCGCAACCCCGAGATCCTCGATCGCTTTGTGGAATTGTGCGGCGGCAAAGGCGCGCGCGTTGGCATCATCCCGACGGCATCGCAGCTCGAGGACACGGGCCGCAACTACGAGAAGCTGTTTCGAGAGCTCGGCATCACGCATGCTCAAGTTCTAAGGTTCGAAACGCGCGAAGACTGCCAGAACAGCGAGGATCTCGAGTACATCGAAAAGTGTGACGGCATTTTCATGACCGGCGGCAACCAGCTGCGCCTGTCGACGACGATCGGCGGGACCGCCGTCGCGCAGACCATCCGACGCCGCAACGCGGCCGGAATGCACGTCGCAGGTACCTCGGCCGGAGCGGCATTTATGCCCGAGCACATGATCGCCGGCGGCAAAGAGGGCAGCACGCCGAGCCCCGACATGGTGACGATGGCGCCTGGCCTGGGATTGACGAACAACTTCATCATTGACCAGCATTTTCGCGAG